>JAABUO010000630.1_pt1 | contig 60863 bp, 54 predicted proteins | sample 5559291 | NCBI WGS metagenome assembly JAABUO01 (sample SAMN10711878, study PRJNA513372) | rock metagenome | isolation source: Antarctica rocks | place: Antarctica: Victoria Land, Finger Mt sud | reverse complement strand
TACGTCTTGAGACATATGTCACGAGACACTATATGTATTGAGGCACATGTAGGAAGACATTATACGTCTTGAGACATATGTCACGAGACACTATATGTATTAAGGCACATGTAGGAAGACATTATACGTCTTGAGACATCATATGTATCAAGACACTCGTAGAAACACACTACATGGCTTAAGACCAACGTATTAGACACTTCTACTTTTCTCCCTCTTGTACATTTAATGAAGGTCGTACAGGAATGATTTTTGAATCAATACGTATTTCATCTTCGAATACATGTGATCGATTTTCTTTGATTCTATTGTAAATATTACATCATGAGCAGTAACAAAAACCCAAGCCCTTGTTACTCAATTCTGTCATCCTGATAAATAGTATGCAACCATCCTATCGCTCCGAGGGCTAATATTTCAATTCCAGCAGTTTTATTCGGTCGTCCAAATAGTCACGTACAAGGCTTCGTAGATCATCTCGCTGCTTATCGGTCCCGAATACTAAATCACGATCAGTCTTGATACGCAAAGAGCGAATTGTACTTACTCATCACCAGCATCTTTTCCTTCCTACTCTGCATCTTTTCGTTGAATTCTTGCGCACCCCCAGCGTCCCCTTGCGCGACCTCGATATCCTCTGAATGTCTCATGTTCACCTCTGTTTGTAAAACCTCCTGCAAATCTGCGGATCCTCGGTAAACAGTCTCACGTTGACCAAAAGACACTTTGTTCTTTTTCAAATAGGTCGAAAAGATTGAGATGAAGAGAATCTATTCTGCGTGTCAGTGGATCAAACGAAAGCATCGATGAACGTCACCTTATTTAGATTGTCGCCTTCCAAGGCATTATTAAGCAGCGGCTCTACTGCGAGAGCAGTCTCTGCCATTGTAAGTTTCTCATCAGTGAATTCTCAACCCCGCTTCATGCTTACCGATGTGTTGTACTTGCCAAATCACACGGATTCGAAGAGTACTAGCCTTGCGAGCCTTATAATCATGAATTAGCTGTTTCAGATACGACAAGTGTGCAGCCATCCCGAACCCAGCGACTATCAGAAGAACGCTTTCATACTCGCCCACAGGGGCACTGATTCCATAAGGCCCACTGAATAGTACCAAACGAGAACCAGTCGCGCCCTCGTTCTCGTCGGTCTCGACGCGATATAGAAGTTCCCGTGTTAGTCCTTTACGAGGTTCGACGAAAAGATTCAGTCTATCCTGCTTCTCGTGTGCCCAAGAGGTTACCACGAAAGGATGGCTCTGCACGGAGGACCAGAAGCTGACGGAAGAAATCCATAGGTTGATGTATTGCCTAGCTTTGACCTTTAGTGGTCGAGAAAGATTAATGCTAATCTTGACAGTGCCATAGGCGTGGCTAATGAGGGCTCGAGCGCGACCGTGGCGAAACGTCTCGCTCCGCAACAGTACACTGGCGCATTGGACAACAAATGTGGAAAGGAACAGCGCAACAAATATATAGATGTACATGCGAGGGAAAAGCGACTTGGAGGGCAGATGACGCCAGGTGGAACAGGCAGAAAGCGCGGCCAACGCTTGGTGCGTACGAAGAAAGATTTCGTAGGACGACCGGCGCAAGAGAGGATGCGAGAGTAGTAGAAGAACACACAGCGATGATCCGACCTAAGTATGATTAGTTAGGGACGGCGGTGGAAGTAGCAACAAAGACTAACTATTAGTCCAAACAGATGCTCTGGTACTTTCAACGAGAAAGTGGCTCGATTGGCCACGACGACGAGTACGTGAAAGAGGTTGAGCGCGAACGCCATCAATCTCGCCAAGCGATAAACGCGTCGATAAGAATCCAAAGGAAACCCAAGGAGGTCAGCCAGAAAACTAAGATGAGCGCCTGCAAAGAGCGGAATCATGTTGACGAACGATAGGTTCCCGACTTGGAGACCAGCTTTAGAGATCGTGGAAACTCGAAAGCTAAGACAGAAGACATTGATCGTGATGTAGATCAACTAAATTAGGACGTCGGTTCGACTCCACGAACCCAAAAGTCGATGGCGGTTTAGAAAGTACGAGTAAGTAAGGTGCTTGAACGTAAGAAGAGAGATCTTTTCCCGGAATCGCAATGTACGAGGAAGAAGGTTAACAATAATGAAGACAAAGAAGAAGTCGCCCGCGATAGTAGCGTATATTTGGGTGACATCCATGGGGATACGAAGTCGAAGCAGTATTACAGAGGAGAGATGGAAAATCGAAGCGAATCAAAGAAGTGATAAGAAGAAAGACTAGGAAAGAAATAAAGAAATGTATCGAGACGTCAAGACCCTTTTAATACGTGAAACTAGAATTGAATAGAATTGGTCGTGAGAACAAACGTAAAAAAAGTTGAGGAGGGGGGACATGAAGGGTATTAGGAAAGGAGCAGGAAATGGTGGCCCATAAGAGCAGGGCTAAATTGTCATCATTTTCGATGATGCGCTATATTTAGAAATCGTTTCGAGAAACGAAAAGAATTTCAACTCACTAAATCGACGCAAAAAGTTTAGAAACAAAGATTTTATAATTTTAGATTGGCATGCCAAGGTATTTGCGAATCTCTAAAAAGAATCGTCTATACTGGCTTGTGAAGTCTTCACGCGAAGACTCTAGCCCAGTTCATCATTCACTCGAGTTAATCCTTTCGCTAACCACATTGAAGTAGTCGATGTTAGAAATTTTAGATTCTAATTGAAGCGACTAGGTTGCGACTCACCTTCATTAGCTCGTTTATCGAAGAAGCAGATGTCGTCGCCAACAAAAATCCGACGACGTCGAAGTCGAAAGGCCAACGATTCAAATCCTCGACACCAATAGCTTCGTCGTCTTTGATGCATTTCTCCATGAGTTCCATCATGATCCTACTGAGCGCCCTTACATCCCTAATACTGGTCCCGTCTGGCGGAGCGACCTGGCGACAGCATTCTTGGTTCGCTGCCATGTAATGTTAACGAAGCCTTCTGTGAACTAGGATTGAGACCGACTGATTTTGACGTCTCCTTCGACGCTTAAAAGAATGTTGGAGCAACTAAGAGACCCGTGCTCCATTCCCTAGGAGATAAGATAGACAAGACGCTCAAGTATCTATTGCGATTAGCACATTCTCCGTGACATCCCGTTTGCTAGATCTACCTGTCCAAGTATGGCTGCCAATTCTTGCTCGCCAGAATAGGGAGGAGAAGCAACGATCTAAACAAGAGAGATGTTCATACGCTCGAGAATGACATAGAAGGATCCCTCGAAACTAAAAGATTCTAGAACGGCAACGAAGTTGTCGTGCCAAATATGATGTAACATGTGAAGCTTCTCGTGAGAGTCTAACCCCAAAAAACTTTTCACGACGACACGTTTGCGAAGGGGTTCTTTCCAAACGACAACAGTAATGAAACGATCAAGCTTAAGCTAAAAGACCTTCTTGTAGCTTTTCCACGAAGATTCGTTTTTCATTCCCTTATATTCGCGAATCCCAAGCCTCGTATCTACCCCAATTCTCTGCGAAGAGAGGGATCTTTTTCTTTTTAGTCCTTTGTTTTTAGAGATCGAGTGGTCCTAGAAATGTCGTTCCGGTTCTGTGACATTGCCACGAGGCTCTATAGCCAAAGTAGGCTGTTCGACTCCTCTTAGATTCCTCATGTTGAACAGGGTGTCGCGCTTGGAGGGTTGGGAACTCATGCTAGGTATTCGTGAGAAATGAGGAAATGTTTGAAGATTTGGTGTGATTGTTGGGTAGGAAATATAGTCGAGAAGAGGATGGAACGCCAAAAACAATGTGGCGTATAAGTAGATCAACAATGATCAAAAAATTATTTAAAGCACAGGAAAAGAAACAGTTTCGAGTAGAAAGGTGGCAGCACTTTTTGAAGTCTACTAGAAACGACGCGCAATACAAAGTACAAGCATTGCTAGGTCGCAAGACACTCTAATGTACCTGTTTGTTTTTCATTCTTCACCAAGTAAACCTTTTTGAAATGTGGCGAGCTTAAACGCACGACGAAGAGTCAAGACTTGAGGCGAAAAAAGAGCTTAAGTACAAAGGAACGACTCGCGTTAGACTCAAGTGACTGCATTTTCGATGAAACGAGCTAGGGGAGCTCGATGACACGAACGTAGAGAAATTGAAATCGATATTTCGAAAAGAATGTCGTCGACTTGATATACGTAATCACATTTGTGTTGTTGTTAATCAGCAACACCTCGATGCTGCTATATTGGTTTCAGGAATCTTAGCGAGAGCATTGCTAACTAAATCGAAGAGCGAATATTCGAAGCTAGTTTTTTCGACCAACTACTAGCTAAAATGCCTGCACGAACGACACAGAATTTAGGCAAGAAAAGAAGTTCTTCCTCCAACGAATAAATGATGGATAGTGGATCTTTACCTCGCAGGTACGATAGAACTCTCCTCAAAATCAACGCTTCTAATCTCTACCTTTTACAGACATCGATCGCGAGCTAAAAACATATCTAATCGAGAAGTATTCCAACGAAGGGAAGCTCGTCGACGACGAGATCTATCGCAAGATACGTCAATACCACTTTCAACGCAACCTTAGGTTCGAACGACGATGATGGAATCGCCTGACTGCGCACGAGAAGAGATGTTTGAGGCAGCTTTTTCGACACGATGAGCTAACCGCGACTTGCGATGCTCTGTTGAACATCACTAATCTTTGGGGGGGTTGAAGGAATAGCACACTAAACACAGTCATGGCCATTAAATGTGACGAGATGAGTAGATACTCGACGAGTGCTCTAATTTGCTTATTCTTCGATAGAAAAGCCTGCGCTACCTCAATCATATCAAGAAGGTCTAGAAGACGCTACTTCAACGAGACAAGAACGCAATGCAAAAGATGGATCAAGCCACAATGAAAGCTCTAGAGCTAAAAGCACCACGACTATCGACGCTAGATGTCAAAGTTTTGCGAGGCCAAGTGCTAGGAGGGAAAATATTCGGCGCTTTTAGCGAGCAAGAGCGTGTGGCAATATGGGGCAGACTGCAAGTCGTCGACGATTTGATTCCTTCTCTGTTTACTTTCTTCGAGGACGTTAAATACCTAGAAGCGTGCGCCAATTGCGTGAAACGATTGATAAGCCTATCTCTTCGGGACATCGTGTTCATCGCGCTAGAAAAGGCGTTTTGCGACACAAATCAAAGAGCAGATCGAGTTGTCATCTAGGTCACGGAATCTAGCTTTACGTCTAGCTTGGCAAGCTTGGCGAATCGAGTGGACCTAGGCTATCGACAGTTGCATGCCTATGTCATGCGCCACTATCTTCAAATGCCTAGGGAGCCCAAAGGGAAAGAGCTCCTGGCGAGGTTGATGGTCAACACAAATGAAACGATGCTGCGCGACTTTGCTAACCTGGCTAACCAATTAGATTTCGAGTCCCCCAAGATTATCGCTCTAAAGCAATGTTTAAAGTCGACGATTGCGAGAGCGCGATCCAAAAGATCGAAGCCTCTACTAGTCACGAATGGTGCCAGTGAGATAAAGAAACGAAGGTGTGGGCTACCACGCGTAGAGGATTATGTAGAGGATGGCGAGTTTCTGTTCGTAAATCATCTACACAACGAGGAGGAGAAACAAGGCGAGGGGATTACATCCTTTTTCGTTTGGAAGTCCGTCTACTTTGCATTCTTTGAGAGGTCGTTACCCTTGACCTTGAATTCGATCCCTCGAGTTTCTGATCGCACAAACGAGGATATGAACAGATCGCAAGACGCACACATATCGCAAGAAAGGCGGGAGCAAGAGCAGCAGAGGTAGGAGCTGGAGAGGCAGGAGCTGGAGAGGCAGGAGCAAGAGCAGCAGAGGCAGGAGCAAGAGAGGCAGGAGCAAGAGCAGCAGAGGTTGGAGCTAGAGAGGCTGGAGCAAGAGAGGCTGGAGCAAGAGAGGCTGGAGCAGGAGAGGCTGGAGCAAGAGCAGGAGAGGTAGAAGCAAGAGCAGCAGAGGCTGGAGCTGGAGAGGCTGAAGCTAGAGAGGCTGGAGCAAGAGCAGGAGAGGCAGAAGCTGGAAAGACAAGAGCAAGAGCAAGAGAGGCTGGAGCAGGAGCAAGAGCAAGAAAGACAAAAACAGGAGATACTTAAAAGGCTAGAGCAAGAGAGGCAAGAGCAAGAGAGGCAAGAACAAGAGAGGTTGGATAAGGAGAGGTTAGAGCGAGAAAAACTACGAGAGAAGCAAAAAATGATAAAGCAGGAAAGATTAAAGAAAGAGAGATTGAAGAAAGAAGAGCAAGAAAGAAAGAAGAAAGAGGAGCGAGAAAGACAAGAGCAAGAGAAGCGAGAAAGATAGAAGCAAGAGGAGCGAGAAAGACAGAAGCAAGAGGAGCGAGAAAGACAGGAGCAAGAAGAGCGAGAAAGACAGGAGCAACAAAGGCGAGAAAGACAGGAGCAAGAGGAGCGAGAAAGACAGGAGCAAGAAGAGCGAGAAAGACAGGAGCAAGAAGAGCGGGAAAGATAGGAGCAACAAAGGCGGGAAAGACAAGAGCAAGAGGAGCGAGAAAGACAGGAGCAAGAAGAGCGAGAAAGATAGAAGCAACAAAGGCGAGAAAGATAGAAGCAAGAGAAGCGAGAAAGACAGAGCAAGAAGAGCGAGAAAGACAAGAGCAAGAAAAGCGAGAAAGACTAGAGTATTAAAGTCTAGAGAATCAACAAAGACTACAAGATCAACAAAGACTCGAACAAGAAAAATTACTCAAGAAAGAAGAACTTGATCAAGAGAAAACAAACTAGCAAACAAAACAAGACGTAAATCGAGGCGAGACTCTAGCAAATTTGCTCTCGACGAAAAAAGCACAAAAGCCTAAGACTCAACTTGAGAAGAGATTAGATAACACAAAGATTCGCATTAACTTTAAATTTCGTAAAGAAGACTTTTGAAAAGATGCGTCATTTCTTATGATCGATCCATTCGATTCATTCGAGATCGAGAGAGTAGCGAAGAAGAAAATAAGAGAAAAGATAAGGCTTTTCGATATCGAGCTGCGCATGTTAACTCCACAAGAGTGTTATTAAGCTATGATGATCGACGAAACTTACACTATATTCTTAATTCGAGAGTTAGAAATCTATATCGACGACGAGCTACAAATTTCTGCAATGGACGTTCGCATTGACGCCTTATCTTAACAACAACATATGCTAAAGAGAGTTGTCATCAATAATATATCTTAATTGCATCACGTGCGAAAGAAACATCATGAGAGAGTCTTCATATGAAAGGGAATCACTCTAAAAGGCACAAGGTCGTTGATGAATTGATGGCATACAAAGCTAGGATAGACTTCACATAGTCGTCATATTAGGATCATCTCGTTTCGAAGATCACAGACATCGAAAACGATTCTTTCTTCCTATCATTAGTTGTCGAGCTTCTACGGAATTTGGAAGGACATAGAAGCTTTCATGAAGGAGCGAACGATAAACATATGGCACGTAGTATATACCTTAAAACTACATTCGACGATTAAGAGCTCGCGAGCATTTCGTAGAATCACGAACGAATTGTGGTTTCTCACACGATAAAAGATGGTCATAAACGAGTCAACCTTAAGAGTCATCCTAGTCTATTAGGGAATTGTCGTCAAGAAAACATAAGTGGGCAAGGGATGATATCTCTAGTAAATTAGTGTAGCAGACATAGATTTCTTTAAGATCATGCACATCTCGCGACACATCGCTCTACCAACTTCTATTATTGATCTGACCTAGCACGCGCGTTGGCTTAGTCCATCGTACTACTATCGTTACTCTCAAAGTACTACAAGTACATTGATTGATTATGATGACGAGGGCTTTCCAAGAAGAACGCAGGCGATCGACGAAGAAGGACGACAACAAGGCATACACCTATCTTCGCTCCCCTTGGAACTAACGACTAGTGTATAGCGAATTCTTCTCGCACCTATGTTCACTTAAGACGCCTTCAAGATTGATCTACCCAAACTCTAAAGATGATGTCATGGACACGCAGGTTCATTGATGAGAAAGAACTTAGAAAATATGATAAATGAGATCCTGAGCAGGCTAGGAGCGAAGGCTAGTGGCAATCTTGCTAAGAAGAGGAATCGCTTAAGCACTTATTTAAAACTTATACAACATTCTCATTCTTGTTGATTTACTACATAGCGATCCAAATAAATAGGCGTTAGAAGATGTTTCCTGCACGATAATTGTAGTCGAAATCTATCTACACTACTGCACGTCGCACTAGGTAGTGCGTAGTGCGACTCTAAGCTATTAGGTCACGAGAGTTTCATCCTCCATGTTTACAATTTTGAAAGACATAACAAAACTAAGCGTCGTGCCTCACCTCAGTATAGACTGCCCGCTAGAATAGTCGACGAGCAACTAGATACGCAAAGAATACGACAATTATTAAGTAATACTTGTTCGTACTCTTATGTTTGCAATGGATTGAGCGGTAAAACTAAAGCTTAGATAGTTTGTTCAATTTAGAACGTGCCTAGCTTGCAGCGCCTAGAATGTTCATATCGTTAGGGTTAGCAAAGAGCAAATTAGATGATTGTTATAGAAATTATTGGCAATCTGCGAAGTCGCTTCATCCAAGTTGTCGTTCTTCTTCGCATGTTGAATCTTGTTCGCGACGATCTCACGATACATGATCTTGATCAAGACTTACACAATATTGATATATCATGAGAGCGTCTACTCAAACGGAAGTTCCTTGACTTCTTCGCTCTCATTTGCGTCACAAAAAAGGACGATGACAGCGTCTTAGCGACGTGCATGGAGGAAAGCGCGTCGCAAGGAATAGTTCTTCGGATTGCTAGCAACTCCGAAGTAGGTGAAAGGACCTTGGGTCAACTTCGCGAGCTCGTGGATACGTTGAACAGCATTGGGAGTGGAGATACGATACTCTCTATTCCTATAACTGAACATAGGCTGATTGTTGAACTAATATCATTATTCCCTAGTTCTCGTCGTATCTGGCGAAGAAGCCAAGGTTTTAGTTAGGATTGTAAGACTTGACATGATAAAGATTCGATACTATCTAAAGGATCTTCGTGATGTCAAAGGTATCTTCGATGAGTGTATTTTAGTTGTTGAATCACGTATCATAGGATCTTCCACGTCGACATCTACTCCTTAGCAATTTCTAGAATGGTTTGGGCACATCTTCGCAATCAAGGATTTGCCTATTAATTCGGAGCTCGAGGTTCTAATTCGTTATATTCAATGGGCCCAGAAAGCCAAAAGTCACTATCTTGACTTTCTTAAGGCTGCATTTTCCGGCAAGGTTCAATCTTATCTCGATAGGTTTATACGATTTTCAAGCTAGGACGATATGGTATTGCTTCTAGAGCGCTCGTTCAACTCGCTTATGAGCTTCTTGCTCTTCTTAACCCTATGATTGTTGAGCTGTAATTGCGTCGTCAAGAACGCCATTTATTATCTTCGAGAATAAGGTACCTCTAACCTGTGTCCTACGCAGGATAGTTGAAGCTCGTACAAAGAAATACATCTTTCGTCTTGCTAGCGTCTAGAACGTAGCGAACGTAGAAATCTAGTTTCGAAGAGCATGTTTCTTGAATCTAGTTGTTCATGCTGAGATGCAGCTTGTCAATTTCTACGATCACAATCGACAGTGCAAATCATTCTTTCGATTCATTGAAGTGAGCAAGAAGTCTTGCTACCTTTGTCACATGTTCTTGGCAACTCATCCCGAGTCCTTTTGCGTTTCATCTTGCCATCAAAAATTATATCTATCGTGGATTCCTCCCTCAACGACTGATCTTAGCGTCTACAGACAATATAAGGCCATTATAAGAGAGTTGAGCAAGTTGATGGAGGCAGCAGCAAAACACGATCTAGCAGGTCGCTTAGGTGGCGGACGCAGACCTGTTTCTCCGGATTCCACGACGGGGGTTTCTCTCTCTAGCTTGACGAAACCTGCGAGGATGGGAACTCAAATCCTTGCTGAATCGCAAGATAACTTTCAACTCAAACCAAACATAGCGATGGACGAGAATATTGCAATAGAGAGAGTTGTCACGATTGAGAGAGAGACTTTCGAACTTGCATCATCTTTTCGCCCAATCGATATAGTTAGTCTCACGCCATACATGGAAACCAAGTCGATAACGTTGAACAAAACAGGAGTAGCTACACCAACAGAATGATTCTTGACAAACAACAGCTCGACCTCGATTCTAACAATGGTTTTCCATTTTATACGAACTAATGATGTCAATAAGCAAGACATAATTAGCATGAGAGATATCTTTGATCCTTCTACTAACTGCTCGTCGTGAGCCAAGCTGCTCGAGATCCTAAAGATTGATCATGACTTAGAAGTGGCTTTTAAGAAGAGTCAAGAAGTCTTGATGATCAACAATCAAATTCGCGTGGGCAACGAGCGACAATTCCTTGCTTGTTTGCAGTATTTGCATAACTCGAATATACCAAATTCGAAGGCTCTCGTATATGACGTTAGCGAATTAGCCTTTTCAAAGAATGGATTGACACTTCACTAGCTGTGACATTTTAGCAAGAAACTTCGAGTTAATCAAAAACGACATTGGCTCCTCTTCGAACAACCTAGCTTGGTAAGAAGTTCATAGAATATAAAAGTAGAAGGAAGTGAAGTCGTAATACGCTATGTATCGTGAGTGTAATCAAATATCTTCGCTAAGTATAAAGTGACTAATATATGTGGATAACAGTGTCCACCACCCACTTACCCTACGTCTCATTCCTTAATCATGCTCTCATCTAGTGTGATCGTTGGGTGGAGATTTGGCTAGGTTGGGTGTGAATTCTTAATAGAAAACTTAGGCCATCGAAGCCTACTTTTGTCGTGGAGGGACCTGGAGAGTGCCCGAAGAGAAGATGTGCATGTTCCTTTGACCTGGATTATGAGCAGAGTAAGGAATTTCTTTTTCTCGACAACATGCACAGCATAGATAGAAGCCAAGGGAGCAGCATCCAACTCGTTTTCGTGAGGAAGTCTGTTTATCTGGCTTATTTCGGCACACAAGTATTCGATGATCGTGACAGCGAATCTATTGCCTCGAGCCCTCCGGCAGGAGAACCACATCGGTCAGGCGGCTCCTATTATAGATTAGTTGTTACTGATCTACCCGGACGACGAATTAAATGACCAGAAGAGAGAAAATGGTGATCAAGACCAAGACCGAGACCCAACGCAAGAAGACGTAGACCAAAGATACGCACTCCAAGAGCAACCAAGCACGGAAGAAACGTGAGAGGATCAAGGCCGATAATGCCAGATCATTGAAGAGTAACGGGAGAAAGAGAGCTGCCAATGATGACATCGCCAAGGAAGATCACATACGAAAGAAGTAAATTGTATTAACCTCGAATATTTCATTTACATGCCTTAACATCTTTTGCTATAGCTCATGTTTTAAACAAATCTACTGCTATCAACACAATCTGTGTTTCATCAACCGTATGTGCGTCGGCAAGCGATCGAGTAAAATATGTCTTAAGTATAACATTAACCCAAGAAATGGCTGCTGTCTAGGGTGCCACAACTCGTCGACTGCTTCGAACTCACCGCTTTAAGTATCAGACTTGGACGGAGCGTCTGAGGTGAGACTACGCAGTTCCAACGTTCTCGCAACGTCTTGTCCAAAGATTTGAACCACCCATCCATTCGGGAAGTTTACCGCCATAGCTAAACTCCTAGTCTCCTCATTTTTCACCATTCATTCGCAAATTCGAAGCTCAATCGACGTCTCAATACTGCATCGATCGTATCACCTCTTCTACCTCTTTAACTCGATCGTCAAAGTTTGCGATCGGCCGATTTGAGGTCTCTCCTAGTCTCTTCAGATGATTCTCTTCGGCAGCGAGCTTTCCCAAGACCATTCCCTGCACCTTCAGCATGCATTCTTTCATGTCTAGTGCTTTCGAGAGTTCCGGGTTCAAGGCGGATAATTCGTTGAGCCGTTCGCGGCGCTTCGCCCAACTTTGGCTGCGGAGCTCCTTCCCCTTTTGAATTTCCTCATCTTGAGTGGCCAGCCATTTTCTTCGGGGTCGGTCCGACTTTCCGTGTTCTGTCGTGGGTCTCGGTCCTCCACTTGCGTTGGACCCAAGGTTCGGGCGGAACGGGCGACCTGGGTATGATGGATGTGGTTGCGACGTGCTGGTGAATCCCGCCATGTCGAATTTGAAGAAGCAACTCGCGGAGTAGATCAATGCAGCTTTAAATCTAATTGCGTCTCTCCCCGACAATACAGCAGTCCGGACCGATCCGTTTCTTATTTATCTTCACCGGTGATTCGACTTTCCATCCTTGCTCTTGCTCGGCATCCACTTCTGACTCTGGCATCCACTTCTGACTCTGGCATCCACTTCTGACTCTGGCATCCACTTCTGACTCTGGCATCCACTTCTGACTCTAGCATCTACTTGTAGGTATAGGTATCGCTGCCTACTAGCCCAAGTCTATTGGGTAAATTGCTCTCATTCCTAGGCTTATAATAAGTAATGACGGCTATATACTCTGCACAAAGGCAATATACAATCTTTACGAAAACGCAGTGTGTTTAGCATAATTTTATAGTATCAATTCGACATTTCCATAGGGTTCTTCACATAGGGCCCTTCTAGAAGCTAGATCAGATTGGTAGTGATCGAAGGAACAGAATTCTATCTAGCTAAACAAAACGCAAATCAAGAACCAGTGCATGTTCATTTCAGCGTGCTATCATATATTATTGCAAAAAGACAGCCTTTTAGCGAGACATTTGACCCTAGGCGCGCTATCCGCTCGAAGCACAAGACACAAACAAAGCTGAAGCTTCCTCGATACTAGTATCCTGCTGGCTTACTGCTCATACCTCGCATCCACCTAATAATGCCACAAGCGGATACAGCCAGCTCCTTCTCCGTTAGGATTGTTATGACAGCCAGCAGCTGTTCCCACCCGATAGTTCATCATGTACCCTCCGCAGCTCCAAGCCTGGGTTTGACCGCCATCTTGGCCCAAGTGGCTCAAATCCAGCTGTTCTTGTTCCTCTAATGGACGAGACATCTGGATGGATTTGAAACTCTCTACATTGTCCCAATTGCTATCTTTCCCGAACCCCACATCCTGCGAATAAAGGAGAGTTTCACCGAGCTGATCGCCTTTGCAGTCGAGTTCCGTGAAAACATTTAAGGTAAGCGTCGAACGAGTGTAGGCCAAAGAGCCTTCATTGATTGCCTGCATTATGGTCAGAAAAAGCGGGTTTGGACGCTAGTTCATATTTACTTACACCAGCATTAGGTGCTTGGTTGTCTCTCACCTGGAGAGCAGCAGGCTCACGGGCACTTTGGAGTGTCGATACAGCATCGACGGGTGCACTGGCTAGATAGTAACAGAATAGGGAGGCGAGACAAGCCTTCAAGACGCTGGTAGATATCATGTTGATTTATCAGGTGGGATGTGGACGTATGACACTTCGCAAAATCAATAGATTAAAAGAATTTGACTCGAGGAGGGTTTTTATCGTGGCAATATTCGACCACATCCAAGTCCGGCTTCTATTGTATCCGGTTCTGAAGCTTATGTAGGATTTTCATGAACATCCAGAAAAGACTTCCTGTGGGACATCAAAAAAGAGGCTCCTCCCCTACAGGGTCCAGAAGGATGCCCGATTATTATATCCAGGAAGGTTCGCGGAAAAGTGTTTCTTTAAGCAGCTATGGATGGGCTTCCAAGTCACCATTTCCAGTCCGCTGCTGATTCCTCGTCAGACATTGTGTTTAGACCAGACATATTCGATTATGATGTCACAACAGGCAACACACGAACCGAAAGTGAGGCACAAAGTCGGTCGTCGCCGATGGTAGGAGAACAGCGGCGAGAAGTAATCCACGGCGAAGTCCCAAAGGCCGCAACGCCAAAGACTACATCCCTGAGGACGGGAACAACCAGGGACAATCGGCATGTCACCTTCCAAGATCCTCGAGTAAAGCGGCGACTGTCATCAATACATCCTGCATTTCGCCGACGGCCAATTTCCGGCAAGGCGGGTGATGTTGCTGCTCTGGACGACCAGATTGCAAGGAATGGGGGGACCACATCCACTTACGAGCAGCTACCTCATCGGCTCCAGCTATCGAAGCAAAATCGCCCTGCTTCTTCAGCGAAGCGCGTGATAGAACTTACAAGAACGAATGGCTATTTACTGCAAGAGCTGGCTTATCACAAAGATACTCGAGTAGCTGATATAAAATTTCACGAGACAGTGGCCGATTTGCATGTGAAATTGAACGATGCATTGAAGGAAAGATCTTAAAAGCGAGCAGACGCAGAGTCTACTTTACTAAGCTATTGGGGTATTGATTTTGATGATGGAAATGTCGAGGATACCGTTTTCTAATAGCTTTCATCTTTATCCCATTTCGTAGAAATGAGCGAGTTCAGCGCTGGAGGGAGACTTGGTCTGGCTGGAGTATCTGATCTTCGTTGCGAGATACATAGTAGACCAGGAGCGTTGAGTTCAGGCATAGCGGTTTCATTGAGCTAGTCTCCGTTGTCCACTACCAGACCTAGACCCCGCCTCAACCCTAAAGTGCCAGGACTGACCATAGTCTAGCAGTAAGCGAACTATATAGCTATCCGTAGATGAAACATTAGCTGAAACGTGATAAAAGAGTTCTTTCTCAGGCACAGCTTCCTTTAAGCATCCGGAAGTGAACCGCATGGCATCCATTTTTGTTCCGCGATCCTGGTGGCTGAGCTTTTCGGTAAGGATTGCGGCATTGTTCTGCAATTAGAGGCATCCAGAAAAAAGGCGGCATCCATTCACTGCTTTCGAGAATCCGTTTATTTCCCAAGGGTATATATTGCCATTGTGGCTCCAAAAAAGAAACGCCAAAGCATCTCCCTATATCTTCATGGCAAAAGTTAGAACCCAGCGACACATTGACCGAGAGAAAGCCAGAAAGCGAACAAAAAGTCTCTTCAAAAAGATGAACGAGTTGGCACAGATAGCGGACGCAAAGATCTACTTCGTCATGGACCGCAACGAAAGATATCAAATCTACAAATCGACTGATCAACCCGGGTGGCCGCCGTCGGAACAAGAAATGGTAAATCGCCCAACCACAAAGGTTCGCGCATTGTTTAATTCTATGATTCTAGGAGAAGCATTATCCCATCCCAAGGTATAAAGGCCCCGCGGACTTTGAGCCTGCGAATGGCGGAGGAACCAACGGCGGACACCTGACGAAGCCCAAGCTTGGAGATGGCGGTGGTTCCATTAATTATCAGCGGCGCATTTTCTCTGTTCCCAAGCCTCCAGTTCTGCCAAGGCCACCAGCTGGACGAATGTATTTCTCGTCTCGACTTCCATCTTAGATAATGTGCAGATCAAACATCTATCTGCCATAAAGACTCAAATTGCAATCGTCTCACCTGAATTCCGAAAGTTCCCTGTGAAATAGCTCCCTCTCGATTCTCATCCAATTCGGCCTATGCCCGACTAACAAAATGTGGGCTGCCTTCTTCGTGCCTCGTACCATATGAAACACATATTGCTGTTCAAGACTAGTGCTACTCGTATATTTGATGCCGCACTGTGTGACAATGCCCAAGATCCTTCGATCACACTCCAGAGGATAATGCCGTAAAGTGGGGTCAGATCTCTGCGGAGTCTCCGGCAAGAAGTTGTTGAAGCAGAGGCATCACATTCTGAAAATCCTGGATGGAGCGGCGAGAAGCAAAAACAAGGATCATCGTCAGAATGCATGATTAGTGGTTGGAGTTGAGATCCTGGATTAGATTTCACAATCGGGAAGCAACCCCAGATCTTTCAACGTCGTTTTTACGTGTCCACTAGCGCACCCTTGTATGGTGTGCATTTACATGCTTAGTTGACTTGCGTCTGTGCCTCAAACAGAATCCTAGTTGCGGGAGGATGATTGACAGCGGCAGGGGTTTGAAGTTGAGATCGGACTGTCTGATTGGATGACTGTCAGCATTTGCAGTGCCTCAAATAGAAACGCGCACGGTCTTCTCCATCAGAACGCGCTCTGCTCCACATATTCTAGATGCTGCCAAAAATGGGCTTCTTGATTTGAAATACGTGTTTTGACTTCGACTGCGCCTTCCTCCTCCTCAACAGTGTAGCACAACATCATTTTTGGATGCTCGCTACTCGTTCCTTACTGAACCTCACTTTCATTGTCTTTGAGATTCCTGCTTCCAATAAATGGAAGCCAAATTACATTCTTCTACTTGACATCAAACCCTCCCATATGTCGACCTCGGTCAATCCTCCCTTTTGCCGTCAGTACCTTCCTTCGAAGTTCTCTGACCACCGCGTCGGCGTCGTTGCAGGAAGCACCTGCAACTTCCTGTGAGCCATCAGGTCCTCTCTGGACAGGCTATGCCTAGTTTTCTCCGAGTGCGTTTGAAGCAGCCCAGGAACAAGCTTTCTCGAACGGTTGGGATGGGGAGGCTCCGCGGCAGGATCTTCAAGGATGGTGCTGGTATTATATTGCGATCGACAGCCTGAGGAAGCAACTTCGAGACCTTTACACCCAGTATCAACATTTGTGCGCAGCCTACAATCAGGCTCGAGGAGACGTGGATACTCTGGTCCGACGATCCAAATCTATTGGTTCAGCTCTTAATATGGAAAGGAATGCGCAGGTGGAAAAGGAAACCCGATATGAAGCAGACAAACAGCAAATGGCCACCATTGCCAAATTCACCGATATTCTTCATGCTTCGCGAGTCCTCAGTGAGAACGTAAGGGTCTGGCTCAAGGCAGGAGCACTGAAGCTTAATCTTTTAATCGCGATGGAGATTGTTGATGCTTCAGTGATGTCGTGGATAATATAGCATACTGGGGGATTGCGGTTGTTAGAACACATCGTATGCATAAAGTAATCACGGTCACAGATTAATGAAGCTCATTCTGCTTCGATTTGATCTATCTATATTACAAAATCCCTATGACATAGTAGTAGGTAATAAGCAAAGAGACCATGCCCCTAGATACTTCCTTCATCGCAGCCCGACCAGAAAATGAAGCCCCTGACGGTCGTATCCCAGGACTTGGAACACCGGTTGCCCAGGTACTGTTGTTCGTTGGCCGTATACCCAAAGAAGGGACCGCGGTGAGCACTGAAGCGGCCGGTCCATTTCCAGTACACGACAGGCCAGATGTTCGCGGAGCGCTCGTAGAAATTGCCTGCGCAACGCTCGTTGTAGCGCTGTCGTTGACTGAGTGACGATTTGAAGGATTTAAGCTAAAGATTCCTCTGTCTTTGTCACGAAGCGCACAGTCCTGCTGTGATGATGGGCGGTAAAACCATGCTGGATTATCCGTTGTTATCAAGTAAGGGATCATCAATCTAGAGAAATTGACAGCGCTTAACAAGTCGTCTGCTTGACAGGGTCGGTCTAAAGAGATCTGAGCTATATGGTCCCTGAGGTTCACTGGGGTGAACAAGATGGTATCGCCGACGGAAGCATTCAACTGATTCGGAGTGAACACAGTCTTCACGTCGGTGTCAACGACGATGTGATGGATCGATGAATTCGAAGACATAGCTTCTGGACTAGATTCTAGTGTTGTTGTTTGCATGCTGGCGTTGAAACTTGTTGAGTTCCAGCTCACGTCCAACTCAAACGACAACACCTTAGGCGCGCTATCGGCATGGCTGCTAAGTAGAATATTAGCTGGCTCGACCTGCATGCTATCCACTTACATTTCAGCGATCAACGTCGTCAACAATGCCAATGATTTCAGTCCGTTCATGCCTTCTTTTGCAAGTTAAGATATTGATGTTGTCAAAGTTGGCAACATTGAGAAAGAGACTTCTGACTGTTGTCAAATGGAAAGATAGGAACCCTCAAAAATGGAAACTCGGAGGGCCTCGGTTTGTGAATGTTCAGGGTGCACCTTTTGCAAGGTTCTATTCGCAGCCAGAAAAGCTCACAGGACGATGCAAGAACTGATGGCCATGGGAGCCTGAATTGGCTTACTGGTGATTTATAAAAGGGCACATTTCCAAATCAATGATCCAGAAAAACACAACATTACACAAACAAACTTCCCAGAAACAGACCGGTTGAGCCGGTCCTTGAATACATCTAATCGAGCAACATTATCACCTCAAAAGACAAGTATTACTGCTCTTTCGTACGAGAACTGATTTGAAAAGGGGAAAGAGGAAAAAGGAAAATCCTTCCGATTGAATTATGGCCGGTTTCGAAACGAAAATTCCATCGGCCGTAGAAGCCGAAGGGAAGACGTTGAGTCCGGATCCCAAGCAGGTTGTGGTCGACGAAGCACGTAAACAGGCAGAGCAAGCAAAGACGTCCCACAGCCTTCCAACACCAGAGAGCACGCCGGGCCCAGACACTGCTCGCCTTGAAGATGACAAAGCACGTCGACAGGCAGAAGAGGCAAAAGCACCCTCGGACGAGGTAAACCCGGAGACGACATTGGATCAAGACACTGCTCATACCAAAGCGGACAAAGGAAAAGGTCGGGCAGAAGAGTCTTCGGAAACAGCTCCTTCAGGGTCATCCAAAACCTCCACCGATAAACCCGAAGAGTTTGCCGAGAACGCTCATGGGGATGAAGATCAAAATGACGGATCTGATCGCATGGAAATTGAGCAGAGCGAAGCTCCAAAGCCAGATGATCTCCGCCAGCAGATATATGAAAAAGCCACACCGTATTTGGGAAAGCTCATGGAGAATCCCAAGGACGCTGAAGCGACATCAGAATTGAACAAATTGAACAAGCAGATAAAGGAGCAGAACCTCAAAGACAAGCTCCCAAAGAAAGATCTAGAGAACTTTCTCATTCAGGTCCCCACATTCGTCGCCAACTTCGAATTGGCGAAAGGTTACCGCGAATCTGTAGCCAAGAACCCAGCTGACGATATAGCGAGAGAAAAAATAAACAACATCAACAACATTTTGGACCAGTTGAATGAGCGGCATGGGTACCCTAGAACCTGGCTTATACATCTTGTACCTCGACCAGGCACTGATGAAGCAGGCTTCGCAGTAGCAGAGTCATCCAGGGCAGCAGAGTCATCCGGAGCGGCAGAGTCATCCGGAGCGGCAGAGTCATCCAGAGCGGCAGAGTCATCCGGAGCGGCAGAGTTATCCGGAACAGCAGAGCCCAAAGTCGTCGATCAAGCTGGCCAGGCTTCCACCAAAGGTGGTGTGAAGACCAAAGTTAGCGTTGAGATACCCGATGAATCAGACGACTTAACGTCTCTCGGAAAAGTCGTGATTGTTCGGAAAGCTAAGTTTGGGTCGCGAGTCATCGTGAATCGTGAAACAAATGTGAATTCGTATTTTGAGATACACCTTGGGGCCAACTTTGGAAAAGGAGTCGCCAAAGAGTGGCTAAAAGATGGAACGTACGAAAGCGAAGATTTGCCAAAGAACGCAAAGGCCAATTAGATGCAAATCCATGAGCGAGTCAAAGTCAAGAAAATAGATCGTAAGCGAGCTAATAAAATCGCGCGTACCCGAAGTGAAATTCAATACTACTTAATCAAAGTCTTGGGGACAGATTACATAAGCACCAGGTCGACGCTCTCTAGAATGAAAGAACTTAGCCCTGCCAAACTCAAACGTATCGATGCACAATTGAATCATCAAAACGAGCAATTGCTCGCGAAACTTAATTAGTGTCGTGAGAAGAATGAGCACCCAAACATCGAGAAGCAGCTGACGAATGATGATATCGAAAGGATGTCGTGGCTGTCGCCGGACGCGATAATCGAGACTAAGAAGGAGGAGGAGAAGGAGGAAGAGGATGAAGATGTGGGGAATATAGTTCCTCAGAGGACAGGCCTGAAGCGCAGTCCAAAGCCGAAGACCGCTTCACGCACGTCGGAGGTGTCTTGAATTTCCAAATATTTCATCGTCCGAGCATTATAGCATGTTGTGAAAAAAGATGGGCGGACGGCAGCAAAGATGAAGGCGCGAGGGTTCCTTGAAATTTGATTTCCTCCAATTAGTCTTTTATCAAGTGAGTGTTATAGTAGAGTTAGAACAAGAACAATAATAGATCATTGAGATGTTGTATCTCCTTTAGCGACAAGTGGAATCACATAGGATGCTTATGTAATACATCTTTGTTTCGTTTAGAATTTTAGTGTGGAAATCGATTGAAGTCCATCAAGCCTTGGCATAAGACTAGCGCTGGCTTATCTGATTTTTGTATTCAAAATTAAGAATACTCTCTCTACAACCGTTTATCGCAATCAAGGTCCTTGCTCATGAATTCTTAAACACCAATCTTGAAACATCGTTTTGACGAACTCAAGGGCGGACGACGCCAATTCAAGAGCAGGGACTGCTTATATGTCGAAGCTAAACCTGAGTCAAAAGATCTAATCACACACGACTAGACGAAGGTATACATCTACAATACCTAAGCAACAAGGACATAAGAGAAAGAGTTCTTGTGTCAACCAGCAACGCAGTGCAAAGCGAGCTCGACGTGTCGTCGCACAATCAACGCACTTGATCGCGACAACGCTTCAGAGTATTCAAGACGAACAGAAGAAACCCGATGATAGCAACGACTTCGAGACAAGTTAAGGGAATTTCTCTTCGGGTGCAATGCTGACTAGAACCAGTGGTCCCATGTCATGAGCTATAAAAATGGGGAACGATCGATGTCGAGTTATTCCGACAGCAAACGAAAAGAGAGCGTCAGCCTTCTATTCTCAAAATCCAGGTCTGTCACGACTTACGATATTGATTTCGAAGACATATTGGAGACGCATCGCGTTACAGAGGCAGACGACGAAGAGCCAAAGAACTAAAGAGAGCTTCATTCATTGGTGGGAAGAGAACGCGCATCTGCGTCGTCTAAGAATCATGAAATCAAGAATATTTGAGTGACTATGCGACGCAGCTTCAACGAAAACAGCGTTTCTTTTAGTGTGTTTCCAAGGATTTTTCTCGTGAGCAGAGTGAACACCTGTAACACGCTGAAGAAGCACTAGAATCATTAATGAACACATTGAATATCTTCTTACGCAAATCACAATTCTAAAGTTGCACCTTCACAATCGAATTATGTTATTAAATATTATATCAAACTCTTTCTTGATGAAGCCATTCGAAGACTACAAGAACTCGCAAGCTCTAATAAGAACAAGCTTTCGTTTCTTGTATTCTTCGCCAAGCTAAAAGAGACATTGGGCGCGATAAACGTTGCAAAACTACAAAATCTACACAACGAAGCGAATGCGATCTACAACATTTTAAGATTGCATCAAACGATAAATGAGAAGAACGATTTCTACAATAGAGCCTAGATATTATCGCTTAATATCAATGACAAGATGTGAAGACTTCGATGTCATTAGATTTCTAAAAGTGATCATGAATATAATATCTATTACTTAAAGATTCTTAGATGTTGGGCAATCAAAGATTCGAGAGTGACTACTATCTTGGAAACAAGAGCTTCAATAAGAAATATTGTGAATCGAATGCGCGATGTGTTATTCAAAGATCTATACATTGCGATGAACATCTACGAGAAAACTTTTAATCCTTAGCTCTTGAATTTCAAGTCCTATTAGACTAGCTATAACGTACGATCTAAATCGAAGAATAATAGCGTTCTTCTAGCATTTGATCACTTCTTTGTCGATGGAACGCAATCTATTAAGTTTGATGCACAACTCAATATTGCTTTAAAGTCTTAAGAGATTCTCGAAATCAACAATGAATCTATACATGAATTCATTGAATCAACATGAATTAATATCTTGATATCAACTTAACAATCGAGTCTCTTTAACATCAATAACGATAAGAAAGAACTTAGAAAGAAAGACTAGAAACTAAAAAAATTCTACGAGAAGCTAGCGATAGCATACATACGTTAATAGCATCTAGTATAAACACTTAGTTGCACAAACACTTAATATTTGATTCTTTCGCTAGACGATCACACACAATGAACGAAATTGCAAAGAATGTGCTTAATAATCTTGCAATCTCATAATTATTATACATTAGATCTATTGTTTCTGGTTTGCTAGCTATTCATCTTGACGTTCAAACAAATTATATAGCGAAATGTCATCTTGGAACATTAGTAATATCTCGTTTTATCATGTCAACTAGATTGATTCTTCTAGAATTATTAATAAAGACTTAATAGATTGCGACTCAAGTTAAGACTTCTTGCACATTTGTGATCTTTAATGATCATTAAGAGTTGATCTCTTTAGATTAATATTCGAGATATATGATTTACAAGATTAATTTAACAAGTTTCTATGAAAAGTCGTTCCAAACGAGACGTCGAGCTTTTGCTAATTTTTAAACCACTGCTTTGCCTAAGGAAATGCACTAATCTTTCGTCGCTCTTGCGTAACGCTTTGGGCGTAAATAATCACAAGTTTGATCGAATAACAAATTAAAAAGTTAATCTTCTTCTAATATCGATGACACAATAGACATAAATCTAGGTTATCTTCATAATGTTCCAAAGTTTCGACGTTAATGATAAAATCTAAGTTAAATATATCACATCTTGCTAGTAGCTTAACGATCGAATTTCCTAGAAGGCAACATTGTATTGTATCACAACAATGATATTAATCTTCTCGAAGACGTTCTAGAACGCTTGCTAGCTCGAAATAGAATGCGAAGATAAGCAACGCGTAAAGTGTCTTTGCACAATCTTCGTACATCTATGATACGTGAACACTTTCTCGCAACTCATTCATGCGATCAATGTTGTCAATCGTCGACTCGTCGCTAGGTAAGACGAAATTTAGTCGAATGAAATCTTCTCGCTTTCTCTTATCCACGAAGTTCATGAATTTATTTCAAATTTTTTGCCCATTAAAGAAAGACATATAAGATCGCCAAAGTCGAGATAAATAGTCGTCGAGAATCACGTGACGAAAGTTAATAGTTCTAGAAGATGTCAAGATCTTCTAAGCATTTGTGTCAAGAAACACAACGACATTTGGAATCGAAAGAGAAGAATCGTTGCGTAGACGTTTTGACAACGCAATTCTAACAAGATTGTTGTGTTCGCTCATTTTATTATTCTAAATCGATTCGAATGTCTTGATTTGTGCTAATTGATACAAACTATTTCACGTTAGTCGTGTTTCGTCGTATAGCTACGTCAATATACTTACACAAATGTAGTCGAAGTAGCTTGATCACTAGAAAATTAGTTTCTAAGCTTTTGCAAAGGCGAGACACTCACGCTTCCTATATGCATGATTCATTCTTAACTTTCTTCAAACGAACGTGCGTATACTCTAATCTTTTGTTTAGTCTTTTGTCTTTAAGCACAACACTTAATCTTATCGCATTCTTCTTTTCTTGCGTTAGATTCGTTGTAATTGATAAAAATTATTAAAGAGACATTACTAATCGTAGCGACAATAATATCGACTTTAATAACAAGAATTTCTAATTAATAGTCAAACATGCGATCGTCAATTCTCAAGTACTTCTTCAAACAATCTTCGAAAGCGTTCGCATCATAATGATCGTCTCTATATTAATTCTTCAAGAAGAGACGAAGACGTTTAATGAAATTTGTTCGCTCTTAAGGTCGTTCAAAGAGTTTTCGCGTTAATGCATCGAAAACGTGAACACATTAAGAAATTGACATGTCACGTAGAAACAAGATATAGATAATGAGATTTCTTGTTTCATGTTTAAGTCTAACAATTCGTGAGATCTAAACGTGAAGCTTATTAACGCTAGTGTCGAACGTAATATCAAAAAAGTCTTGAATTTGTAACTCACTTCCTATTATATCCTAAATGATTGCTATGATGTCTAGTAGAATAACATCATGCGTGTCTCTCTTATCGATAGTTAATATTCGTTCGCTAGCGAAAAAAGATTTGAGTCTCACGATGCGATTTCTAGAACAACATAGAAGACAAGTCTCAATATGATATTAACAATCCATAATTAACATCTTATTCTCGTAGATTCGTACACACACATTACATATGACATGTTCGCAAAAGAGTGTATTCTTTAGCTTTCGACGAAGACATCAAAGACAAATGCTGTTGCTCTAGAGTAGTAGTCATAATATGTCAAGATCGCTCACGTTCTCTCGATGCACTTGTGTCGCGAGCTTGTTCAACGTCATATTCACAAAGTATGCGATCAGGTGTCTTTTGATACTTTGCTCCTGGTCCTTGACTCGCTTCACGATCTCTTTTTCCGCATATGATCGCTCTTTAAATGAGCCAACGAGTAACCTAAGGTACGAGGAATGATAGATGGCATCGTATATCATCTTCGAATTAAAGTCTAAGTCCTAAATTAGCTCGTAATTTGTAGAATGCTAGTGTAGCACTCACGATGCATATTGGAAGAATAGACGTCTAGCACAATACTAGAAGCGATAAAACTTGTCATGATGTCGTTCGAAAGATCACGATACATGTTACGAGCCTAAGCTCGAAACAGCGTGATATATTAACTACAGCGCAACATGTAGCACGAAGCACGAGTGTCTACATGTTCGACGACTTGACGAACGAGCAATGTTCGACATGTTTAACAACGAGTTGAGCGAACAATGTTCGACATATTCGATAGCGAGCTAAGCGAACAATGCTCAACATGTTCGACAACGAACATAGCGAACAAGAAGAATTTTCTTTAGTATATAGATCTTTTAATACGACTCTCTTATAAATTGTGTTTAATTTATCTTAAGTTTTAACTTATTGTTACGACTATTTAGTTGCAAACTCTTGTTATCAAGTAATTGCTTGCATTGTTTAAAGACGTTTACAAATCTCTTCAATAATATAATTCTTTCTAATATTTTCGTAAAAAGTACTAGCGTAACACTTTGAACACTCTAAGAATGTTTGTATTAAATTAACGCGCCTTTATCTTAAACATTAGCTTATTAACATTACGTCGACTTTCTATTGATAAAGACGACAAGATTAAAATTAATAAACTTGACGTCTATTATAAAGATCAAATCGACTTAAAGAACTAACTTATGCAAGTAAATATTTACTTTATTTTCTATCTTGTTTTAGCGAACAAAAAGACAATTTTCGCATTCACATTTCTTAAAGAAAAAGTTTAGCACTAGCTTAAGTCAAACTTACGCAAGTATTTAAAAAATTATGACAAAAATTCTTGTGCAATGTTTACGAATTTCGACAACTTTAAGAGAGAGCTTCGAAGAATCTTTAAAACATTTAATGAGAAACAAATTGCAAAAAGAGTAATTTAACATCTAATTTAACGAATTTTTGCAATAAAGTACGTAGCAAGATTTCAAAAATATGTTAATTTTATTAAGTGAAACGATGTCGCATTTATAACAATGTTTCGACAAAATTTTAAGAACAATCTTAAGAACAAGATTATGCGCGATGACAAATTCATTAACAATATGTTTAATCTTATCGAAGTAATTATCGATTTTAACAACAAACTATATAAAAGAGCTATGAAAAAAAGATACGATTAATTTTAAGAAAGAGCAAGAATCTTCTTTGAATCAACGATCAAATATTATTCGAAAAAATCTTGTTTTAATTAGAAATATAATAACTCAAATTATCGTAAATTTGCATTTATAAAATTGAACTTTATCTAACAACGTAAAAAGAAAAATTCTAGAGAAAAGCAAAATAACAAATTCTAGAAAACGTGTTATTTATGTGGCAAATCAAATCACTTCGCAAGAGATTGTCGATCGCGAAACTTAATGAATCGCTAGCAAATCAATGCTATGTTAAGAGAGATATTTAATAGCTAAGACGACATTAGAGAGCAAGTTGACACAAAAGCGAACATTCTCAAGACTAAATCGAACGACAACTATTATCTAGTAGAGAACTTAAATCAATTATAGAAAGTTCTAGATAAAACATTATCAAACAAGGCATTCGCATTTACGCAAGAAGTCAATCAAGCACTCTAGAAGACTATTAAATCTCATAGCTTAATTATCGACTTAAACAAAGAGTATAACTAAAAGAACTTTCACGAATGCCTAGAAAACATCACGAATTATCTTGAGACTTTAGCTAGTTTATTAAAGAAAAAATAGATTAATCAAATCGTGAACAAATGCGAAAAAGCGCTAGAAAGCGACGCCACTATAAAAAAGAATATTCTTAACGAAATCGAACAACAATTAAACAATGTTATTTTATCTAGACAAAAGATAAAGAAAGCAAAGAAACATAAAACATTTAGTTGAATCGTTTGCTACGACGACTTATGCTAGACTCACCTAGAAAAAAAAGAAAAAATTAATTAATTTTTTAGAAAGTCAAAGTTAGCAATCTAGCAACAAAAGAAAGCTTAACGTAGATAGACGTTTAAAGTAAAAGTCGCAACATAAAAGCAAGAAAAAGTTCAAATTTTTTGATAAAAAGCATATTAAAGAAATGCAATATGTTAGTCTAGCAATAGCAACTAAACTTAATAGCATACGCACGATGTTTTATCACATTAATTAAAATCAATAATTGTTAATTTATCGCAATGATTAATTTTAATGCAATAAGTAATTTTATGATCAAAGCTTTTGTAAAGAGAGAAGAATATTTTATTCGAAAGAAGTTTAACGCTTACAATCTAGTAATTGTAGATAAAAACTTATTACTTAATGAAAATGAAAAAGTAAACAAAGAAACGAAATTATTATCGATAGCTATTTAGCAACATCACGAGAAACTAATCTTTAATATAATAAGCATAATTATTTATAATATCGTTTTAGAAATGTCTTAATTAAAGTAGCACAATTTAGAAGTTAACTAAAATATACAAGTACTTAGATTCGAACGATGTGATCACGCAATTTATATTTAATTTACGCATCGACAACGTTCAATAATAAATAAAAGATAAAGTCGAAATTCGATCGCAAGATGCGAATTTGCATTTTCGAAAAAAAACGATATAATCAAGTTCGACTTAACAAGCATTAACAAAGATTAATCAAGTTATAAGATCAAAATAAGTGAAAAAAATTGCGAATTTTCTAAGAGTCTTGAATTATTTAGTACAACGAAGAAATCGCTAAAGCACGTATTACGAATATATAACAATTGAAAGCATTTATTTTAAGAAAAAGAAACAATAGAGATTCTTTTTAAACATTAATTGTAAAATTATGAAATTAGACTTAAACTAAACAAGCAATTTACGTTTAAACTTATATATGTTTTATTCAAGAAGAAGCTCGAAATACTTCGCGAATATTTAGCAAAAAATGAAAAAAAAGAATTTATTAAAAAATTTCAATCACAAGTAGAATACTCGATTCTCTTTGTATTTAAAAAGAACAAAACTTTTCGTTTATGTGTTAATTATCGAAAGCTAAATCACATTACGATCAAGAATCAATATTTACTACTCAATATTAACGAACTTTAAAATTGACTATTTGAAGTTAAGTACTTTATTAAACTAGATCTACGAGAAGCGTACAATTAGATTAGAATAAAAGTAAGAAAAAAAGTGAAAAATAGCTTTTTGCACACGATATAAACTATACAAATATACGATAATGTCGTTCGAACTTACAAACGTCTCGACAACGTGTTAGGAAATAATCAATAATACATTACGGCAATATTTGAATCGATTTGTCATAGCATACTTGAACGACATCATAATTTACTCAAAAATCTTGAAAGAACATATTAGTTATGTTTTTAAAATATTAGAATATTTAAGTAAAAAAAATTTACATCTTAAATTAAAAAAATGCGAATTTCATTAAGAAGAAGTTGACTTTCTTGAATTTGTCGTAGAACGACATAAAATACGCATGAATCTTAAGAAGCTACGAGCAATTAAAGAATGAAAATCATCTATTAATGTTAAAGAAGTGCAATTCTTCTTAGATTTCATAAATTACAACAAAAAGTTCATTAAAAACTACTTCGCTAATGCGATATTAATGACGAATCTTACGAAAAAAAATACGTCATAAATACAAGAATTCGCAAAAGAAAAATCATTTTAGAATCTTAAGCTAAAATGTTTGAAAAAATCAATACTAAAGATGTATAATTCACAATTATTAAATAAAATTGAAATTGACGCATTAGATCTAGTTATCGATGCATGCTTTAATTAAGAGCATAAAAACATATAACATCTAGTAACATATCTTTCGAAAAAACTTTTGTTAGTCGAATAGAATTACGATGTTTACGACAAGAAACTACTCACTATTGTAATCTTCTTAAAGTTATAAAAAGTATACATTGAAGAATTATTAAAACTTACGATTCTCACGAATTATAAGAATTTTGTGCACTTTATTACTATTAAACAACTTAATAGAAGGCAAATACGATAATTAAAACGACTTGAACAATACAAGTTCAAAATACAATATACTCTAGAAAAAGATAATGATAGAGTAGACGTACTTAGCAAAAGAAGTAATCATATAGAAACGAAGAAATCGTTTAATTATAGCATACTTAAGATCAATAAAAACGAATTACTATTAGTTAACAAGTACGAACTAAATGTTACACTACAAATACTTCAAGACAATACAAAAGAGTTTTTAATAAAGAAAGAAAAACTTTAAATATTTATCGACAAAATCGATAAATGTATAAAAGAACATCATGATAAATCATTGCAAAAACACTTGAAAGTGATCAAAACTCTTTAGCTTTTACGTTAGCATTGTTAGTTTTCACAAATAAAACAAGCTATCAAGACATATATTAAACGATGTCTTAGCTATTAGTAGAACAAATATAATACATATGCGAGCTATGACGAAATTCAATATTAGAAATTATCTAAATCGTTATAAGATAAAGTTACGATAAACTTTATTATTAAGTTGTCTAAATCGACGAACTTAGCAACTAGAGACAAATATAATTTAATACTAGTAATAATTAACAAGCTTATTAAGTATTCATATATTGTCGCATGCAAAAAAAAGTTCATCGCAAAACAACTAAAATACATTATATTAAATTGACTTATACGATATTATAATATATTTAAAGAACTAACTAGTGATAGAGACAAGCTCTTCACGTCTAACTATTGAAAAACGCTTCTTTCAAAGTTAAATATAAGACTTCGAATATCTATTGTCTATTACTTGATTACGAATAATTAAATAGAACGAACAAATTAAAGTCTAAAGCAATATCTAAGACATTACGTCAACAATACTTATAGCAATTAAGTATTACTTTTATCTATGACTCAATTAGCACTAAATGCAAAGATTTCGAATATCATTAAAATAACTTCGTTCTTTGTCAACTATAATAGAGAACTTAATTTCTTTAAGAAAGAGCAAAAGCATTTGTCGACGCAATTAGTTATCGAAAGAGTAGCGACGCTAAAAAAGATACACGACAACATCTTAATAATGCAAGAAAGATTAATTAAGTATTAAAACAAAAAACGAAAAACGACATCTTAGCTAAAAGAAAAGAATAAAATTTATCTTTTTACAAAAAATCTTAAGACAAGGAAGTTAAGCAAGAAATCAAATTATGTTAAAGTCGAATTGTTTCTCGTTAAAAAGACTAAGAAATCAATCAATTATAAACTCGACTTACTTAAGAACGTCAAAGTATTTTTAATATTTTATATCTTATTATTAGAACTAGTTGACCTCAATACGTCTATATAGAAAACATTTCATTATAAAGTCTAGAAAAAAAGTTGATACAAAGTGAAAAAAGTTCTAAAGCAACAAGATCAAAACTATTTAATTAAGTGAAAAAAGTATTTTATCTCAAAGAATACATAAGAATCTAGAGAAAATCTTGATGATTGCTATGATTTTATTCAAAGATTTTATTAACATTCGAAAAATCATTTAGCATAGCGAAGAATAACTAGAAGGCAAAAAATAATTCAACAAGAGCATTCGCAACAAAATAATTAAAAAATTTAGAAACATTTAACTTCTTTATTTCTAACAATAGACATTATGTTTTTCGTTTCATCTTCGCATTAATCTTTTTTAAAATCTTCTTATTTCGTAGCAATCAAGTTATAACGATTATTAATAAAGCTTCATCTTTAGCGATTTTAACAAAAAGATCTTCTTTATTATGATTAAAAGAAAATTAAGACATGTTTACACACGACTTGATTGCACGAACACATTTCGAACATTTTAAATAAAACGAGAAGTTTTTCATAATAATACAAAAATAATTAGAGAAAAAGCAACGTTTACAAGCAATATTTACTAATGTATTATAGCGTTCGATTTCGAATGCAATATGAAGACGACTTTGTTGTTGACAAAACATAATAAGAGATGTTTAACTTTCAAGACGAAAATCTTTAAGAAAAGAAATAATGTTACGAGTCTAAACTTGAAACAACGTGATATATTAATTACAACGCAACATGTAGTACGAAGTACGAATGTCTACATGTTCGACAACTTGACGAACGAACAATGTTCGACATGTTTAATAACGAGTTGAGCGAACAATGTTCGACATGCTCGATAGCGAACTAAGCGAACAATGCTCAACATGCTCGATAGCGAACATAGCGAACAAGAAGAATCTTCTTTAGTATATAGATCTTCTAATACGATTTTTTTATGAATCGTGTTTAATTTATTTTAAGTTTTGACTTATTGTTACGACTATTTAGTTACAAATCCTTGTTACTAAGTGATTGCTTGCATTGCCTAAAGACGTCTACAAATCTCTTCAATAGCATAACTCTCTCTAATATCTTCGTGGGAAGTACTAGCGTAACAATACATTTTAAATCGTAAGAACGAAGTTAAATGATCGAAGTAGTTCGAATTAACTTCGTTATCTAGTCGACTTGTTGTAACGAAGTTAAAAGGTCGAAGAGCAAAGACTGCTATCTATCATACGACAATTTGAAAGAATTTGTTCAGGTGCACGACCAAGTAGAGGCATCGATAGCGCAATCGAACGTTTCGCATCTCATCCATCTATCTCCAAAGTAGCTTCTTCAATCGTCGAAAACGTGCCAACGAGAATATTTGCTCGTCTGCCAAATGTAGAATCTTGATGGAAGAGTAGAAATTTTTTAGGACCTTTTGATCTAGGCTAAACTGCACATCTTGCATTTCAAGTAGATCAAGTGTAGGACTAGCGCTCGTCTCGCCATCGCGTTTGACGATCACAACACTTGGCCAAACTTGCTCGAAGGAACTCGATTCTACTTTGGCAATAGCCCAAGTTTTTAGACGATTCACGACACTTTTGAAGTTGGGGAAGTCGTCGACGAAAATGCATAGTACGTCGCTGAAGGGACAAAATATCCGCGCATGCAGAATGTCATAGACATCGTGCACGGTCGTGGCATTCGCCCACCGGACAGGGAAAGACTCGATTTCGTGGCAGGATGCGTTCGAGGCTAATATAACCGTCGCAGACGGATCACTTTCGACAAAGAGCATCGGATAATTGGAGTAGAGGCTTGTGTTATTGACTCGTAGAGTGGCAATGCCTTCATTACGCCCTTTATTGACGTGATTTGGAAAAAGCTCTCGAAGAGCTAGGTTTTTGGCTTTTCGACCTATAAACAGTAGGACAGAGGGTTGCTAAGTTGCCAGATTAGTCAGCTCCCCCACGATTCTAGCCAAGCGACCTGTATTGATCAACGCGATCTCTTTTCCACCCGCCACGTGTAGCCACTCTAGATGCTTGCAGATGGTCATGTTGATTATGCTTACAAAACGACGATTATACAACATAGAGAAATAGAGATCACGGCAGGTCTTATATGCCCCTATGGTTATCCAAAAGTTGACTCCTCTTAGGCATCCTTTTCTGGCAGTCTGCAGGACGACCTCTCATCCAGTAGTTGGACGGTTACTGGGCATGGGCACTCGATCTGAGTTCCAGATACAAATGGCAGGAAGTGACCGAGTCTTTGTCTTCGACGTGATCATGTTCACCTTACGTGATATAGTGAGGAAAAGGAGCTGTCGACCTCCCCAATTACGTTCATCCATGAGACCTGGACCATGCCTCTTAAAGCAATATATTTTGGAGGTACAGCATCGTATTTAGCGAGTAACACATCTATGAAAAAGACAAACGAGTCAAAAGTCAATCTTCGCAGCAGGTAACTAAAATCAAACAAAGGTTTTCCGTGAGCGCAACAGCGACATTGTAAACAACATTTGCCCTTCTCCTCATCCAAGTCGTCTCCCCTTTCCTTGTGCCGTGGGTACTGGCTGCAACTTGGCTGTCCCTGTGTTGGTTTCCTCGTCGCTGTTAGAGAAAGACGTTTCTGACATACTCTGTGATTGAATCTTAAATTTCCCCGATAGATTATCAAGAACGAGTTGCTTGTGCTGCAGCTCGTTGGTCGTGCGCTGTAGCTCGTTCCGCAGACTTTTCACTTCTGACTTTGTACTCTCCCATTCGTGGAAAATGGTATCAAGACCTATATTGTCTGGAAGATCAATGCCCAAATCTTCTCCGTTCGGAAGCTCAAGCTTGTTGAGAATGCCAGCCAATGTCTGAACGGTAGCCCGTTCATGCTCAAGGCATCTCTCTGTCGCTTCACAGCGGGCCGATTCGTGTTGCAGCGACTGAATCGTGAGAGCGTGCTCCCTCCTTTCCACTTCGAAAGTCGCTTGTTGGGTGTCAAGCTGTCTCTGAAGACCGGCTGCGGTTTGTTTCGACGACTCTACAAATTCGGCATACCCTCCCCGTTCATGGTTTAGAGTTCGAATACGGACCTCGTTGAGCTGGTTGACGTGACCGGCCCGGAACAATTGATCGCTCAGGATGTCGTGCTGGTTCTGAAGGATATTGACCTTCCGATGAAGATGCTGGTTTGAAAACCATTCAATACCACACGTCGTGCAGATTGATGGATCCACCTGCCACTAATGTCAGCTTCACGACTTCTGAGAGGAGCGGGAAGCCTTTACCACCCGGAACGCCTGATGTTCGGAGCTCATTGCATGGCCTTGCGATGCCATGTCTGCGATGATTGGGCTTTGTTCAAGGAAGTAGAGGTAAAGAATTGGCGGATTCCTGAGCTCTATGGTCTTTTCAATGGAAGCAGTCACGTCAAGATATACCCCGAAAGACGCAGCGTGTAATGGATGCTTCAAATCCTTTGCGGCACGTTCTGGGCCTAATGCCTACAGGGGCGAAGTCAGAACTAGTCACCCCAATTGTGATAGTGTGTTGACTAATTCTATTTTGTGGTGCTTTTAGAAGCACCAGAGGTTCAGGTCGGACTTTCAAGAGCATCGAGATTTGGATAGCGCTGGATGACTGGTAGGGATACGAAGCATGGGTGAGGCGTAGACCTAGAAATACGATTCGTGTGGGGTAAGCATTCCTGGTGGAAGGATTCTAGGTGTTAGGGCTAACGCACATAATCACACACGTGGTGCAATGTAGGATTGACGCACGTCAGGCGTCTGTAAAGTGCGGTCCGCACGGACCCTTCATGCGCTCGCAGCCAGTCGAACAAGGCTCAGCCGCAACCTCCCATTCGTTACCTCTCATCATCCAAATATTGCTGCTTCGGACAAGCTGATAAGAAAGCCGACCTCAATGAAGCAGTCCCCCATAATTTTTCTTTTCGTTTCTCGAGATGGCTTTCATCAAGCAAGAACCTTTGTCTGAAGAGCAGTGGGATCAATTCATCAAGAACTTTGAAAACGAACCCGACGCATACTTTCCCAGCTACGAGAACACCACATTGGATCAAGACGAGTCGTCCGCAAACAACACAGCTAACCCGAGCTTTGGCGAAGTGACCGGCCAAGCGGCAGAGAATGTGAAAAGCGGACCAGTTGATCCAAATGTGGATTGGACAATCATGAATCCAGCCAACCAGGCGTTTGAGATACCGGGAGATAATGTACCTGATATAAATCTTGATCCCGGCCAAATATCGTTAAGACTCGATGAAATTAAAGCACTGTATGGGCACTGTATCTCCTTTAGATGATAATTGCTTACAATATGACAGGCTAGAAGAAAATTCAAGGTATATCGAGTCCAAAAATCTACAGAAAAACGAAAGTTGATCTTCGCGAAAGACAGATTAACGGCCTTCGCCAGCACCTGGCTGCACTTCATCCATTCTTCCAGGGGATGAGAGCGACCTTGAAGGTGTTAACACAACACGTCAACCCCCAATGGGAGGTCAAGACGCCCACCACCCCGGTCAACATGCAACACGGCAAAAGCTTCGATCGTGGCTGAATGCAGCGCCTGCGTTGGAATACACAGTTGATGTGATCAAGTTTGGCAGTGGCAAGGCTGGGCGGGAAATCAAATCGTGTTTGGTCTAGGGTGCTTTTTCACTGCATGATTATTGATAACTGTCTTTTCACAACTTTGCATTCTAGGAAGATATCTCTTTCGTGAACCTAAGGGGTCCTGGCGATCTTGTTGCTGGGAGGAAGCGAGCATCTTCAAAGCTTGGTGGCGTTAACGTAGTGCACATATAGCACATCTGCAAAGCGGTAAATGCGTTTATCGTCGCAACACAAAAATAGCATCTGCAACCATTACGTTCTCCATGCAATCGCGTCATGCTAAACCCCGAGCCATTGAAATACATGAACAATTTCTCTACCTCCACAGGTTCATCGTGAGAGCGCAATTCCTTCTCTTGTCTATTAATAGAGCTGTTTCATGATTCTCGAAGGTGATCACTCTACCTCCCCAACCAACTCTCTGTTAGCGTGAGTATGCGATTCCAAGTCATGCGCGAATCTGTGTTGTCACAAAACAGTGTCTCTATCGCTTCGGCACAAACACATAGAGTCAGTCTCGAGTGCTTTGAGGAGAATGTGGCTTCAGAGCGATTTGGGGAATCAGTATCTGCATGAATAATGATTTGCGACGGACCAACAAATTTGCATACAGAGGAAAATTCGTCCACCAATTTCCACGAGGGAGGATACTCGACGAAAGTCATTTCATTTATGCCCAAATCACAAAAGTAGTATACAATGATTGCTCTCATTCAAATTTCGCTAGGAATCTGAGAGAAACGTGCTCCATGCCAATCTATTCCTTATACATCACGCCTAGCTATAACCACATGAGGTGCCTTCATCCCAAGTTTGCGATCAGCTTGACACCTCAAACGTCTTCGGGTCTTGATTGTAAGGTGGAGGAGTCGCCTTCGGTACGCTAGACTTATCATCATTGCGAGACGTTTCAGAGTCGTTCGGAGTCCATCCTAGTAGGAAGGGAGCGTGCTCGTGTAGTAGAGCACGAAACCTTGCTCGCCGAACCTCCTTTGCTGCTTGGCGAGGATTCTGTGGGATGGAATCGTCGTGAAGCGTGTTCTGCGGACGTGTGAAGAATTTCGGAAATACGATGATGCACATCATCGTGAAACTTTGCAGTGAGACGTATTAGGTCAGGAATACAGGATCTGGTTTTTCTGTAGAACAAGGACTTTGAATTTCAGTCAGCACGGTCGCTTCACTGTCCATACGAGATAAAATACCTTTTTTTCTCTGAGGCTCAAGTATCTGTATAGCTAGACTTTGAGAATTCAGCACTCTTTAAATGCTGTTGAATCCATATCGGCCTCTGACTTACGCCTTGGGCACCTCAACATATGGCTCTCCCCTCAGATTCTAACCTCCAACTAAGCTTGCGCCGGCCAGTCAACCTGTGAAGACCTCAAATTCTGGCACCCCTTCCCTCCTGTTTTAGCCACTGTTGAATTTTTGGCTGACAGTTCAAGTTCTGGACTGGGAGCGTCCATTTTTTGCGCGCAAGGCTTTGCATGATTCCTGGCAGATGAACAAATTCGGCTGTTTCAGAAACATTTTTGGATATGACGTTTTCTTATCGTTCGTTGGACCAAACATAACTTCGAGACCTAATCACAGACTTGCATTATATTCGACCAATTTTAGAAGATGCTTCTCAAGACCGTTCGACACAGACACATTCCCGCCATGTCCGCATTCCGGCGTCAAATTCACTCTCTCCTGCGCAAAGACCAGACTACAGCCAAGTGGCATTCCATCTTGACAGACTCATCATCAGCAGAACTGCTGCGCCAAGAAGATAAAAATGTCGCACAGTTACAAAACATGTTACAGGAACTATCTGTTTCTGGACGTGAGATCTTCTCCTTCGTTATCACCTTGCTCACGACGAAGATATGTATTGCCGAAAACGATGAGATTCTCTTCTCTTATATTCGGACTGCCCTAGAAGTTTTCATTCTTTACTCTCTCACAACCTCTGACTTCGCCTGAATGTGTGACAGCCGCGCTGCATACATAGTACGACAGACTAACTCATGTCAGAGCTTACATTTTCTTCCGCCAAAGTCCTCTCCTTTCTGGACCCTTGTCCAGACAAAGATTGTCTCCGATTAGTCGCGCTGTTTGAGATCATGTCACGCCGCGAACGCTGTCGTGCCAAGATCATCAGAAGTATTGTCGGGTTGGCCAATGCTATGTCGCCAGATTCTCCATTCATGACGTATAACCATGAAAGTCACCTTCACCAGCTTAACGCCGTTGCTTTTCTGAACGACATTAGACCGACGAGCCATTATTGGGTTGGGATGGCTTACTGCCTTGCTACAGAACAGGTCGTGGGCGATGCCCCTCCAAGATACACTGTCGAATGTGGCTCATAGAGTTCTCGAAGTCGCTTTCAGATAATCTGTTGTACTTCCAATTCAATGTCACATTTCTGTTGAAATTGTCACTAAAATGTGCCCCTTCCTGTATCGCCTCATGCTTTTGGGTCGATGATGCCCGACTCGCGTTGAACGATGTAGTGAATGGCGACGACAACGTTGCGTAAAGTAAATGACGAGCTGTCGGATTTAATTCTTTATCATAGATAGAATTAATATAAAGATGTTGGGCTTGTATCTATTCTATGTGCATATGATGTAGTTGCGCAAATGCGTCGCATATACAGTCTAGCGTCCTGCTAGTATTGTGGAAGGCTGCGACCTAGTAACTAAGAAATTTGCTTCATGGTCTTTTATGATCGGTTGATACCCATTACGCTGCTCAACCTTCGACTCCTAAGATATGCCCGAATGCTGAAGCCGTTCTAGCAAGTCTGCAATGTCGTCTTTTAGAATCTCAAGATGATCGTCTAACTTAGAAACAGTCTTCTTTAAATCTGGTCGCAGTTTCTGCAGGGCTTTGATGAAGGATTCACGTTCCCTAGATTTCATCTTCACGAATCTGCACCAATATCAATAGGAAGTCTTCGTAAAAGGGACTAATAAGTTCTTACTATTCATTGTAGATCGCGCATCCTTCTTTGGTACGCTGCCCCCCTAGGATGAGTAATAGGATGACAGCACCAAATGCATTATACAAATAGACTTATATCTGATCGTCACGCCATCATCTTCGATACTTGCAATACTGTAATTCTCGCTCCTTCGCTAGGCTTGACTCTTGGAGCTTAGGATGAACTTCTCTAACGAATTTTGCGAATGCCTTTGTCGATGCTTTTTTTCCTTTATCGTCGGCTTCAATTTTGAATGTACTTTGCTCAGGCGACGCACGTTCCCTTTCGATTTCAACATCTTGCAAATTCTTCATTGTAAAAATCCATTTGCCAATACGTAAAAGAATCTTATCCTTGAACGACCTAACCTGAGTCCCCTCGATAAGTTGACAAATGACCCTAGTCGTTGAATCGGTTTTCGATGTTCCAAGCTTGATGTGGCTTTGCTCTTGGGCGATTGCTTCATTCCAAGCTGTCATTACTTCCTTACACCCGATTGCCTCGATCATTCGAAGCAATTCTTCCGCTCGTTCCAAGTGTTCCGGCCCAAGTTGTTCGTACTTCGAGTTAATAGCGACGAGGTGATCCCGCTCCTTAAGCCAAGCATCTTGAGGGCCTAAATGCGATGAAGGCTCCCAGTTTAACCTTCGACTCTTCTTGGGTTCTTCTTGGTTTTGACCAGACTCATCACCTGAAATGTCTTCAGATACACGACGCTTTTTAATCCTAAGCTTCTTGTTTGGTGGCAGGATCATATCTACTATCTGCCGTTCACTCCTCTCGCGACGTTCTAAATCGACTAGGCGCTCAAGGTAACGATATCGGAGTAGAACATCGTCTATCTGCTCCTCTAATGTGTCTCGGTTTGAGGCGAGGCAATCTGCATTGTACACCATGTATATCCCACAGTCAGAATCGTTTTCTTGCTGTCGAGATGGCTGCAAACCTTTAGTGGCCATAAAGAAAAACACGGAAGAAATGGAAATCCTCACTTACCCCATTGACTGCGGTAAAACCCCGATTTTGGTTCTCCCATCCTGCCATGGCGTGGATCAATCGCTCTTTGATGGCCAATACCACCTCTGAATTTGATATGTCTCCAGCAAGAGAGTCATACTGTCGGATGATGGCACGTTTGAGGTCCACATTAAACAGCGTCCAGTGGCTTTGAAAGCAGCATGGAAGGATGATGCGATCGTGGTCGCGACTCAATAGCCATCGCACCTTCAGGTTGGATTGCTGATTGCTGCTCTTAAATGATGCATAGGAGCTGTGTAATACCAAAGTCGTTTTGGGCCAATTGAATGAGAATAATAACGGCATCAGGTTGAAATTAGTGAGCCATTCTCCCTGTTGGAAACGGGAGAAGAAATAACTGATTTCATCCGGGTTGACGGTCTCCGAGCGTTCATCGCCGTTAACAACGAAGGTTTTTCCGCGATATTGATATTCACAGCGTTGGATCTCTTGCTTCAGCTTGTCCCGGGTTGGAATTCCAACATCCGTCCTAGTGGTCTCGGCATCAGTTGTCGTGGTAGAGCTTTCACAAGAAACAGCAGTCACATCGGACTGGCTATCAGGTGCTGGTGGTCGACCAACGATAATGGTTTCCTGTTCAGAGACGGAAGGTTTCTGGGATATTTCTGACATAAGCACTTCTGACTCCAAGTGTGAGCTTAATGTTAAAGACGATAGGTCGTCCACTGATACTGCCTCGCGTGACCTTGTGGTCATGTTTGGGGAATTCTGGAGTGAGACATTAGTGGCCCCATGGTTGAACTGCAGCTGCTTGTGTTTCTTCTTTTGACGCTGCTGTTCCTGCCGGGCTTGCTCTTTGAGTTTCATTGTCACATTTTCCAGGCTGTCAAGGAGTATGACATAGTTTCCCTTTGAATTCGACTTCGAGTATGCGGAGAGAAGCTCCACTATCTCGCTCAATGCCTATATACGAGTCAGCTTGAGGATTACCCAGACTGCATAGCGTACCAGAGATGGATCTTTCGACACCTGACCCATTTGTGTCATCATCAAACGGAGGTTGATCTCACGAAAAGGGGTACAGGAACACGTGATTGATAATGCGCGCGCGCATTATCAGTCACGTGATATAGGTTCCGTACTGTGCAAGACAGAATTTCTTTGAATCTGGCCATCAAATGATGAATCTATGCCGACGGGTCCATAACTCCCTTGCCTGTCCCTGAATTTGTCTCTGTGGGTGTATGGATTCCCTAGATCAGATATCAAAGCATGTACTTTGAGAGTTGTAAGATTTCTGCGAAAGTCCACTTCATGGTCGGTAAGCTTGGATTTCCATTGGGAGGAGCTGAGCAGGGGACAATAAGTTCATGGCCCAGCCTTGACTCCGCCTCAATGCGCAGTCACTTGAAAAGAGAATGTGAAAGGATTGCTGACCGACAGGACAAAAGCCAATGGAATTATGCAAATGCCTATTAATAAAATGCTGGTATTGTTCTGAATGTGTTCACCCTGCTACCGCGGCCGTATGCTCCAGGCAGCCCTATTTTTGCGTTCCACCCTCTGCTGTCCTCCTCACGACCCTCCCACTGTTAATCTCCCCTCCTGTAACAACCCCTGCCAAGCTCGTCGCAAAGGACGGCGGAAAGGACGACTTGTGCAAGATTCTCGCTTTCAAGCGACGATTTCGCACCGCTCTTCCGGCTACTAGACCGCTACGGATTCTTCCGCCAATCATGAAGGGATCCTATCCTGCTCGACGGCCATTTATGGAACTGTCTTGCCACTATCGTTCATATTTTGTTGTATTGAATTGGTCTAGAATCCTGATTCGGTTTTTCAGATAGCGCTCACCAATTACTGCATCGATTGTGCACCATCTCTGTCTCAGCCCTTACCTTTGCGCCGGCCGTATTGCTGTCGCTCTTTTTTATTTCACTTTCTAGGTAAAAATCCTGGGGATAATGGAGGCCAGAACTGGATTTTCGAGCATTCAAAACATGCAAGGTCGTGATCGATTTGTGCTCCTTTCTGTCTATAAAATCCTGGTCAGCTCCGTTGATTCGGTATATCACTGTTTTTTTGGTCACGTATCCCAGAAGCCTGCCATCGATGATTCCTAATCCTAACTCCAGTGTCACCGCAGCAATTAATGCGCCTCCTGAAGCGGCTCAAGGTAGTCAGGGAACGTCGTTGCATTCATTTATAGCGTCTCTTATCGTTTCAGCATCGGCATTCGGCGCTGAGATTATCCTTTTCATTTTACTAAAGAATAGACTTACGCAGTTGTAGTGAGTCTCCACCATGTTAGAGCCTACGATCATTGACTAACGAATGCCAGTCAGTCTCGAACATATCTTGTACCTGAAAAACAGCGCGCTAAAGTATTTCCTTTCAAGTTATTTTCCTAGATTCTCGTTGTATTTCGAACATCAGATTGGGTCATTCTTCAGAAGTTCGACCTTGACGCTTTTTTCTTCCTTCGCTACCTTCGTACACTTTTGAAAACATTTGTTTCTCTAAGTCTAATTATAATCCTCATCCTAATGTCTTTGAATCTTGTTTATGAAAAAAATGCATCAAATGAAGTTCAAGGCCTAGATAGACTTAGTTAGGCAAACGTGAAACTAGCACACACCAACTTCTATTAAGCTCATCTAATAATGATCTTGATCGTAGTTATCTTCGTATGCCACACAATATATGCGAAATTAATCGAGTATATTCGTATTCGACAAACGTATCTCGCATTATTAGGGCATCGTCTTCAAGTCTTCGTAAACACTAGTTTTGTGACGAATATTTTTAGAAGATTCTTATCTATTCTCGTTCTAACTCGTTTCTACGACGTATTTCTTAACGAAGTACGCGTTATATAAATCAACAAAGATCTTTTCGAGCTATTCAAAAAGATTCTAGAGCGAGAAAAGATAGTTTGCACACTAGAGATCGCGAAGACGAAGCTTATACGATTGGCGATGAAATTCATTGATGATCGAAAAGATCATGATTTTACGAAAGCCAAGATAAACGATTCAAGTCACGCGTATATTAAAAGTGAACGACCTCTCTAAAAACGATATCTAGGCGAAAAGAATCGCAATTACATGCGTTTTTCAATTTTTAATCTTATCTAAATGTCATCAATATCTTTCGTGGGAACAAAAGTTGATATTCTCTATTATTGTTAACAAGAGATGACTCGTCTAAACAACGAGATCGATCAAGATTAGCGAAAGTCAAAAAGATATCTTCTAATAACCTTAGCGTTCATACAATTTAACATTTAAGAGATCACGTATATGACTTGTTAATCTATCGTTCGATGTACGTCCTTGTGTTTTAGATCTTAATATCTCGAAGCTTCGTCAATGAATGTCAAATGAGAAAACTTGTCTAAGAATTGATGGAGTCGCTACACACAAATTGTCTTGATCGTTATCTTTATCATCGCACTTATTCTAGCATGATTTATTCTTGTCGTCTTCACTAGTCTCGTATCTTAGATTGCTTATCTTACGACTTTGTTGTCTTAATTACATTGAATCGACACGCTCTCGACATAACTATTTAATTGCATTTAAGATGTTTTATCGCAATTAATTTTGATCGCACTTATCACGTTGCTATTATACATACTACGCATCATCATAGAACGTTGGAGTCTACTAACGAAGATAGTCGTCGAGCTTTCTCTACAAAAGTTTTATTTCACTTTTTTGTTCGTACAAGTCTTTTTGACGATCTTCTTGTCTTCGAGCATTACGATCGTTATTCAAGAATTACTTCACGATCTCGATTTTGTATCGATAATGCTAGCCACAAATCTTTCTAAGGCGAGCAACTACTTCTTCTCTTATCTAACGTTGCGATGCTTCTCGATAAGCGCAAGTTTAATTCTTCAAGTGAGACGACTAATCAATTGATATATTCTCGCCCCAATCATGAATACTACGTTGAGACAGAAATGGGAAAAGCAAACAGCTTTGCCTTAGATGCAATGGGGCATCCTTTTCCCAATCTATACCAATCTAGCTTGCATCGATAAGTCGCTCTTGTACCACTCATGTATAATTTTAACACCATGCTAGGGCTTATCTACTCGGCCATCGCTCCGTTAATTCTCTTGCTCAGTTTCATCATCTTTGGCCTTTTTTGAGTGGTGTTTCGCTACAACCTGCTCTACGTCACAGTTTCTCGACCTAATACAAGAGGTCTACTCTATTCAACGGCCCTGAACCAGCTGTTCACGGGTGTCTACGTTATGGAGCTCTGCATGATAGGCCTGTTCTTCTTAGTGCGCGACAATCATAATAGAGCAGCCTGCGTCAACCAAGCTGTGATCATGATTATTGCTACGACGATGACACTTGTCTTTCAATTGGTCTTGAATGACGTCGTTGCTCCCCTTCTTCGATTCATGCCTCAGACTGAAATGAGGAAGGAGGAGAAAGAACCGGAGTATCGCGGAACGGGAACAAGTAATCATCTTCGGAGCCTTCTACGAAAATGTTTCGATTGGCTTGATCGAACGAGAGAACCAAGTCCAATCGATGGGATCTTCTCCAATATGCATGATGAGATGAAGGATTTTACACCGGAAAAACGTGATGGTCTTGCTTCGCTGGCGTTTCAACATGAATCTCTTCGCATCCAAAGGCCTGTGGTATGGATTCCAGACGATTGTCTCGGAATCAGTGATGATGAGATATCGCGCATCAAACAACGCTACGGCAATGTGGAAATCACTAACGAGCATGCAGGTCTAGATGAAAAGGGAAGGATGACAATCAAGCAAACCGCTAGTGACTTTTCAGAAGTAGAATCAATGAAGCTTTGAAGCTTTGCTTGTCAGGGTCTAGCGAACAATCCTTTGATTTTATTTATATGAAGCTTTTTACATTCGAGCAAGATCAAGGACATCGCTACTGTTTCAAAGTTGCACTCACTCTTAACTGAGCTCTAACCTCCTCACTTCTTCTCTCCCCTCGATTAAGCTATTTGTAGAACGTCTTGAAGTATGAACCCTGTTCAAATAAATGGAGATTTCTTTTGTTGATTGACTGCTGGGAGCCTGATGTCGTCCCGTGTAGACGACAATAGAGCATGCGGCTGGTATGGGAAATGGACGCACCTGTTGATCAGGGTGCCGTCGCGAAAGGTATTACTGGTCGACTTGTCAAATGAGGTCTACGGCCTAAAGCATGCTATCTACACCACCAGTCTCTAATTTCCAAGATACTCTTGGTCTAAAGACTTCAGTCAATGAATCTGGAAAATGGCCTGAGAGTGTCAATCTCTTCCATGAGTTTCTCATTCTCTAACGCCATCCGCTTATTCTCCTTCCGTAGCCTTTTCAGCTCAACTTGTAGGGTGCAATCTGATGCATCTTTGGGCTACTTCTGTATTCTCTCTCTTTCGTTTGCTCTCAGTATACGGTGTGTGACCCAGCAAGGCGAGGAGGGCAGCTGGAGGCTTTTCGTCGGAATGGAGGCGGCGCATGTGATCCTTGAGGTTCTTTCGCCCCGAGAAAGATGGTTACAAGCTACGTTTGCCGGTCGCATGAGGGCAGAACAATAAGTTCTTTTCCAGGTTGTGTTGTTGGTGCACATCGCAAGAGCCACGAAATATGAGCCCAAAGAGGGAGAACATGACAATGGGTTACCGGCTACTAAAGACAGGGCTGAGGTGGTACTGAATGATCGCAGAAGATACACCGCGCTCACATACACCCGATTGTATGGACCTTCACCATCCATCGTTCTCGCATCCTGAATCAGAGGGCCAAGAGGGGATAACATCATAGCTCCATATTTGAATGCTCTCGCAAGCATCCAAAAAATGAGATCTTTTATGCACCACAAAAGGGAAGGAAAGCCCAACCTTTTTCCGGGACAAGTCACTTTCTGGACAAGCTGAATCCAGAATGAAAACTTCCTATCAGATCGCTTTCTTGGTGCTCGCGGCTCTGGTAGCCGCAACTCCATTCAACTGCCCATCGGCCCCCACTGTGACAATTAATCTCGGGGAAACGGGCTCAATTTCAGCTTCGAGTACCGTCACGAGTGCTCCAGAAGCTAGGAGTACTGCTACGGACGGCTCAGGCAGTTATATGACGATCGCGATGACCAACGTGTACGGCAAGCAATTGTCTCTCTCTTTTGCTTCGAATGCTGGTGGCCCGTCCCCGGTAGATAATCCTTCGGCCACTACACTTCCTGATAATGCCTTCACCCAGTATGCTTTCCCAACTGGATGGGCAGGAAGGATATATGTGGGCCCGAATCTCAACCCCGACAGCAGCAAGATTGAAGGCAGCTATACGGGTCTACCTGATATCGATGTCAGCTATGTGGATGGCTATTCTGTGCCTATAACATGCTCTTTCGAGGGTACAGCAGTGTCCGGTTGCAACATTGACCTATTCAAGCAGCTAGGTATCCCATGCAATGATCAAGTCGACGGTCCTGTCTGCTTGAACTCCGCTCAGAACGTTCCCAATGGACCCGCTCCACCTTTTTTCGCAGCCTGTGCAAGGGCAGCCTACACATATCCGAATGACAACGACGCCAATGTTAGCAATCTCAAGAGTACGCTGGTTTCTTGTTGCATTGGCACGTCATGCAAAGCACCTCCACGGCAACGTATACAAGACAACACACCACATAGTAAGCGTATGCGAATCAGAGGTGTAAAATCACACCTTCCGGGAAGAAGCGCCTCGTCATCATTCCTTCTTCCATCTGTGCGCAGTCATCGCCACCGTCATTAGTCGCCGCGATACCTTATTCATGGATAGGTTGGCAATGTAAGTAACACGATTTCACGCAGTGCATACTAGCAGCTTCTGAGATTTAACGATGAATGCCCGTTAAGCGAGTCATGTCGACATAGGAACAGCTGGCTTATAATGACTGATGGAAATAAGTGATCCGTTTCTGGCTTGAAAGAAATCTGATTGAATTCATTGATGGTCATCGTTTTGTTTGCCATTTGATGTGGAAATCCCCTAAATACGTAGCTTGCTGGCACTAACAATAGAATAATGAGCGGAGTATCTGATTGACTCAATGAGATGACCTCAGCATGTAGAGGCCTTTGTACACATGATTATTACGTGGCCTCATTGGGCGAGAATTTACCATCAGGGCTTGACACATCACTTGGGCTTTAGGTGATGTGGTGTAGTCTGCAGATGGGCCGTAGTTGATGCTCAGATCCCAAGTGAATCTACAGAGCAAGTACATCAAATTCTCTCTCCTACGAGTAACACTCCTGGCCAAGAGGTATGCTCTACCATCCTTTCCCCTAAGTGGCTATATAAAGCTGGTTGAGAGCCAAACCGCCAACATAGTTCGAGCTGCAAGACCGAAACTGAAGAAGTTAACCATCACCTCTCTCAGTACAAGGACGAGCCTGATCGGAAGCGACGGCGGACCTAACCTACAAGCTATATTATTAAGGACACATCAAGTCAGGCAGCTGTCAGCAGTATCGGCAACAGCAACCTCCATCTTCGTCACTGGCCTCAGGAATATTTCCAACAACATAGCAACATGAGTCAATCATTCACCGGGAAAAGGTCGATCGCCTCTCAGCAACGAACAATCGGATGTCAGTGGTGTTTCTTTGAGAGAAGGGTAAAATACTTGAATCTGCTAGCATCTACATGGGACAGCCTGGACTCTTCCAGGACTCACCCCTTCCCGTCATAGATTCAGCAGAAAAGGAACACACTATCAACCAAATACTATGACAAAGCTTTGACGTTCGGTATGGTCGACCCAAAAGCCAGTCTCAACACTTGACACAAGCCCGCTGGCATTCTCAGAGGTAAAGAGACTACCGCGAAGTTTAGAATCTTTGACATAGCGTATAGGGGGCGCTTTCATGATCTCTTCCGCATGTTCCTTGATAAAGTTAAGTCGGACTGTGTTGATGGAGCCTATAATATTCAGCGTTGTCCATAGCGGTAATATGAGACTTCGCTCCCGCCAGCAAGATTTTAACGCTCGTCAAGGGCACCCCAAACGACCAAGTATTCACATGCTTCACACGGTATGAAGAAAAGGAGGTCGGGGGTAAAGCAAACTCGATGGGAAGGAGAAAGAGATGGAGCAGCATCTACCAGCAATGAACAGACGAAGCTATTCCTGAAGCACCTCAATCGGGGAGGGGACATGGAGGTATGGAAGGAACAAATCGCATAGTGATATGACCTAAGACGGTCTTGGAGGTATTTAGCTTGGATGGGAGCGCAAGGGATGGGATGCAATAGAGACCTTAAGCCTTACGCTGCCACAACCAAGACCTTCAACTTGAAGCATTCGAACAATCTAAGTCAACTGCGAACAAAAAAATTACCAAGCCCTGCTGTTTGAAAACGCTCCTCCCGTCTTACTCGGCAAAGTAAGGTCCTCTTGTCTTGACTTGCTAGCACTGCTACGATGCCGCACGCTTGTTCTTTGGCCTTTTGGATGATTCTGGTTCTTGAGTAAAGGAAGTATTCGGTGTAGTCCCTTGCGAGCCAACAAAACTATTGTCTTCCTCTAGCGCAGATATGGACTCGGCGTTCGAGTGCTGTAAAAGGTGACCTTCTAAATCCTGCGAAAGTTGAAGTTCGGCGTCATCTGGAAACTGCAGCTCAGATTGCTGTGAAACCTCAAAGTTTATACCGGCTGGCAAGTCATCAATGGCTGAGCAGATTCTCTTGAAAAGAGCCGGCTTGTGTTTATCATAGACGTTTTTTGTGAACTTGTAGGCCGTCCGTTTCTCTTTCCCGTCTTGTTCGATGAAGGCAAAATTACGAATGAGGTGACGATAAAAGGTAGTCTCTTTTCCCTCGATGACAGGATAATGACCGTAGATTCTGATTGTACAATGATCGTGTGAGATCGAAAAGGCGAGGATTTCCCGATGAAGCTCCTTTTCGCGTTTCACCAGTCTGAAGAGTTGAACGACAGCTCTCACAGCAAGCGTCATGCTGTGAGCATTCTGTCGATCTGCAACGTCAAGTGCCGCGGCACCACATTTTACTTCACACGTCAGAAACGGGAAGTACATCCGCCAGGTGGCCATGAAGTAGGAAGTATAGCTGTCTGTAATCTCGCCAACGAAGGGCGTCAGCTTTTCGAGTTGCTCGTCCGTGAACGCGGATCGATCAAATCCCACGGAATAATCGGGCTGTGGGCGAGCATCGTAGAAAGGTATCGCACTGTTCCAGCCTTCATTCACACTTTCGGTTAAATGTTCAAGATGGCTAATACCGTAAATTCTGAGGACTTGAGCAGACGGACATATTAGCGGGGAAATATCTCGAATAACCATGGCTTCGTTTCTACCGCGTACACTTTCGCAAGTCTCATCGAACAGATCATCACGAAATAATGTATCCGAAGGGACTGTTTGCTTTGCATCAAGTAGATTTCGGCAAAGATCCTTGCTTGCATCCGTGATATTCAACTTCGACTTGCGCATAAAGCTGCCCTTGGTCTCAAGTACCTTTTCGTAGTTCGCGGTCCTGTATTTAGCGCTTTTGACTTCGCGCGGCTGATCGCTAGATTTTGCGATGCTGGGGTCCGAATTTTTGCGGCGAAGGGAAGATAAGGACTTCTGCCTTGCAAGTAGATAGCTCATGTTGCTCCTTTGCCCGTATTCCTCTTTGAACCAGTCCTCGTGCTTAAATTCTTCAAACTGTTCTTGAAACCAGTCCTCGTGTTTGACTTCTTCAAACGCGCTCTTTTGTTGAAGATATTTCCTAAGCTGTTTATCTTGTTCGAAGTATTCCTTGGGCCAACTTCCTTCCTTGATCCAATAATTGATCGAGTGAGTATCGTTGTTAATATTGTTTTCCGCTTTTTGGCTCGATATATTGACAACAGCACGGCTCGAAGATGAGGTTCTTGGTCGTTTCTGAGTAGGTCCGTCCTGGATTTGAGGGAGCTGATCTCCAGATTCTTGTGATCGCTTTCGTTTTCGCTGAGGACCAGTGATTTTCGAGAGCACCGGCGAACCTTGTAGGACCTAAATTCAAGTCAGCATGACATGGCGCCAGGAGGTAATCGAAGAACGTGCCTTTCTGCTAACAGAAGCGTTGCTTGTTGGAGATCGAATTGCTTCTATTCGCTTGACGTGGCTGGCTTTTGATACAGTCTGCGCTTGTAGGCGTGCAATCTTGCGAATAGGTCTTTGTTTCTTAATACCTCGAGGCCGATTTCCTACTGATGAACTGGACACCAATTTGGCACCTTTTTCTCTCAACATCGACGCTTGCCGCCCATTTTCGTTCGTGTCTGACTTTGCTTGCCTGCGGCCCATGTCGGCTCGGAGGTAAGGTGGTATATTTATGTCGCCGTTGGCCCGAGATTGCATTTTTGGTAAAGAAATATGGTGTGCTCATGACGCGAAAGTCTTGGCATGGAAATGCGGCTAGACTCAGCGTCGCTTATCTGACCCGTGTGGTGGTATTCTTCTTCTTTGGCAGCGCTGTTAGCCGCAGGTATTGAAAAGTTCCGTTGTTATTTGTTACCCCGAGACGTACGTTGGTTCGAATCCCGTGCTGACCCTTCACTGTGGACGCGAAGCGAAATGTTCCTCGTCCGGGGGCGGACGCCTGTTGGTTGCGGTCGTGTCGTTAGAGAGTCATATTATATTAGGTTCGATTCCTAACAGCGCTGGTACAACGGTGTGGTGGTATTTTTCTGCTTTGCCTATGGGTCAAATAGGATAAGCGATGCTGAGTCAATATCCGTACTACATATGGTTAGCTGCCGTAATCCTGGGGTGGCAGCCATAACGACAGCTTAAGGGATATGCAGGTCGATAAGTGTGTGAACGTCGACGGAACCTTTCTGGGGTAGCATCATTTAACAGATCGGCTTGCTCAGAGCGAGCACATCGAGGGCAAATTCGAACAGGTAGAATCATACTGTGAATGCGTAATGATAACGTGTGTTTCAGAGAAACTGTAGAACTTTAGATAGAGTTGTCAAAGTTTTTGAAGCTTTTAAAGAAGAAGCCATTGAAAAAACATTACTATTACAGTAAGAAGAGCATAGAAATCGGAGCAGCGCCGTCGAAACAATTCCTTTATCTTGGAGACTGTTACTATCATGGAGAGTGCTACTATCATTTTCATTAATTACTAAAATAAACATCATGATCTATGAGATGGGTGGTGGGCTCAGAGCCTCGCTCGCTCGACGTCCGATTTTGATTTTCCGATTTTGATTTTCAAATTTTGAAATCGGAGTTAGATATTTCAGTTTGCACGATATTCTATGGTCTGCCGTACACTAGACTTACGGGTCGAGTGGATCATAATGCAACTACTCGTAATCAAGTGTTATTGAAAAAACTTCATCCTCCGCTAAAGCAAATTCGCCCAAAACAAAATCAGTTATATACGCGGCTCTCAAGGAGATATACCGTCCCCTCTCTGTACCATGTTGATATCCTAAGTCATAGTGTGGTCCTAATGAGGGTATTTGAACAATGCCACGCCTTTTTTTTCGGCTGGACATACGGTACGCTGAGCAAAGGGCGACAAGGTTGATGGCAATTGGCGACTCTCGATGAACATCAATGTTGATCAGTTTAGAGAAATCCAGTGCACAATATTTTCGGTGACGTTGAAGTTTTTCGAATTTGGTGAGCTTCTCTTGGGCCAGTCCTTCCGCCGTCACCTTCGTCGCTGCTGCCAACGAGTCCGGCAAGGTCAAGGACATTTTGCACGAGGTAGGCGAAGGACGAGAATCAGGCTCTTTTGCCACCATCCGTTTGGCCAAGTTCGTAAGGTGTTCCCACCTAGGGCGCGAGGGGCTTTCAGTTCCTTCCAGTTGAGAAGACCATTCAAACCAGGACGATATATCCTTAATTGAAAAGATGCTTTTTCAAAGGCGGAAATACTGATGAAATGCTCTGAAACAGACTTAATGAGAGGATACTAGCATCAATGGAAAAAATGTCGACAGCATTGGTATATGGGGACCCGCCCAACCCTGGAAGTTTCCGCTTCAAGATTTCAGGAGCCACGAAGTTCTCCGTTCCCGCAAAGGTTTTCAAGCAAAGGTTGCTTGTGAGACCAAAATCGCATAATTTTGCCAGTATCGGTTTTCGGGAAATAATGAGAATGTTATCCGGCTTGATGTCTCGGTGTGTATAACCATTGACATGAAGGTGGCCTGTTGCATCCAGAATCTGGTCAATTAGAACTGTCATTTCGTTGGCAGATACACCTTTTTGGCGTGACAAGCTGCCCAACCAAGCAAGTTCCATCACTTTTATATCTCCCTTCCAATCTGGCAAGTACTTGTCATAGAACACGGTGACAATATGAGGCTATAATTTCTGTTTAGCGCTCTCCTTGATTGTATAGGACAGTCCCACTCACATGAGTAATACCCCGCAAGGATTGCATATCTCGGACTATGGACTTTTTGAACTGCTCGTTCCTCGGTTTAAAAAACTTCTTCACAGCAAAGACGTTCCCTTCACTGTCGACGGCTTGGTGGACTTTGGCTGCTGTTCCCTGCACGATTTGATTCAGCAGACTCAGCCTGCCGGTTTGAAGTAATGTTGCCGGGGTCGGCTTGACTACGGCGAGCCCCGTGAAACAACTGATCGGAATAGAGATGAAGCTTCTTCAAAGCGGCTTCACGCATGATTCCAGAAACGACTGCCTTCGAATTTCGTAATCATCGCGTTGCCTGTGAATGCTCTAAATCGAAGAGTCATATCTGGCTACCCCTCCGATGTCTTACAAATATAATTCTCATCTGCATCCGCATTAGCAGAACATGATGCGAAGGTCACAGAATTGAATGCTGTTATTCCTCTCCTAGGGCTCCAGAATAGACTCCTAGATGGGTTGGAACTAAATACTATTGAGAGTATTAAAGCCGTGATATTTATTGATCGACGCATTAAATCTTTGACGACTTGAGGCAGCACTAGATCACAATGTTATTTCGCGACGTTCTAAAGAACTCTCCTATCTCTCTTCTATGCTTTTATCTAGTCATTACACATGAATACGCTTTACTAATAGTCGAAAACAATTTATCTCTTTTGACAAGAAATTATGATTTAAGTACCTGAACAAATGCAGAAGTAGAAATCGACGTCTACCCTAAATCGAATTGCGCAGACGATAAGTTTCAAATAGCAGGCGCAAGTCTTACTTATGTAATGGATTACTAGCTTGAAGGTACGAACGAACCTTCAAATTTTCGATCCTTCGAGATATCTCGAGCTTTGAAGGATCAAGAGAAGTTGAACCTCAATAAATTTGATCAAGGTTCGAATGATATTGAGGCCTAAAGTTGTGAAATTTTTGTGGCGCGCTTCACGATCGAAATGAATAAAGGTTGTTACAACATTTTGGGGGATGAGTCATCTACTTGTCTTCAACTGTGGCAATCCTAAGGGCTTCAAGGCTTTGGGTCATTAGGGAGCAGTTGTTTTCGAAGGCGAACGTATTTGAAAGGTTCAAATAGCAAATGTATTAGCTTTGACAAATAATCATGATGCCACAAAACTAGTAACACTCTCCATGACTCCCTCCATGATTCCCTACCAAACACCCTCCATAGCTCCCTCCATGGCTCCCTACCAAACACCCTCCATAGCTCCCTTCGTGGTTCCCTTCATGGTTCCCTCCATGGCTCCCTCCATGACTCCTACCAAACACCCTACAAGACACTCTTCATGGCTCCCTATCAAACACCCTCCATGACACCCTTCATGGCTCCCTCCATGGTTCCCTCCATGGCTTTCTCTCAAACACCCTGCATGGAGGGAGCCATGGAGGGTGTCATGGAGAGAGCCATGGAGGGAGGTAGTCAGGTGAGCGTGTAGCTGAGTAGCCAGGTGAGCATGTAGAGTGGTGAGTAGGTAGAAAATCATGTAGGGTGGTGAGTAGGATGATGAGTCGGGTGGTGAGCAGGTAGGGTGGCGAGTCGGGTGGTGAGCAGGTAGGATGGTGAGCAGGTAGGGTGGTGAGCAGGTAGGGTGATGGGTAGGATGGTGAGCGCCTACACTGTGTACATTGATCTAAAGATTATACTATAATAAATCATGATCTATGAGATGGGTGGTGGGCTCAGAGCCTCGCTCGCTCGACGTTCAATTTTGATTTTCCGAGCCCACCTCAAAATTGAAAAACCATAACCCACTTTGTAGATACTGATGCTCAATAATATAGATATAGAATGATCTTCTCCTATCAATATCTATGATTCTCAAGAAAGTCAAGCAAGGACAATATCTTTGCTCACTGTAGCAGTGTCAATGGCCCATGATCTGACCAGACAGATCGTGGACTTGCAGTCGTTTCATAGCTAACTAGTCAATGTAAACATGGTGTGTTCTTCTCAACCTCGCTGCCATCCTACTGCCACCTCGCTGCCAACATAGCTGCCATCCTACTGTCACCTCGCTGCCACCTCGCTGCCATCCTACTGCCAGCTCGCTGCCATTCTAGCTGATGTTAAGTTTTACTGTACAAGCAATCTTCAATTTCTGCAGTCTTCGAATGTTCGCTTCATCTAATAGATCCTTCTTGATCCTAGAAAGCTTAAAGTCTCCAGAATCGTTGTCATATTTTGACTGATATTCCTTGCCGTATCCTGGCTGTCTGTACTTGTCATGCATCTACATCGCTCGCTTCGTTGCTCAAATTCAGTCGACCGCTTCTTGACGGCTCAAGGAGACGAGTTGACTATCAGCTTTTCAAGTTCCTAGCATCATGTTCATGACTTCTTTCTGAGGGCGAAATTCTTGATCTTCTCGCTTGATCTCGATGTCTTCAGATACTACATCATCGTTCGAAGTTCTCTGTTGATAAATGTAAAAGTTGTCACAGCTAGGACTCATCCTTAGACCAGTCTTACTGCACGGTTTCAAAGTTCACCACACCGACTGACTGACCTATCATCTTCAGTTTCGAGGAGAAAACAACCTGTCCGTTATGCCGCGCGTCTACCAGACCACTTGTCTCATCCATCATAATAATCATCATAGTCTATCGAGGATAGTTGAACCGGATTCTCTACATTCGTGATACCAACCTCTTGCTCTGCCCAGATGTCATGTCTTAAGATACTGAATGCATCAACCCTTCTGATTACAGCTCATACAACCAAGTTACTTTTGCTCTCCTCTTGGCGGCCAGCGGGTTGATTTTGTCCTGTTAGCGACACTGAGAAGCGCATTTCCCATAAGAGTTTTCTTGTTGAAGCTTTACATGTCAAAGGCCTTCTCCAGCTCTTCTTGGAATGCTTGGGCCCACCGATATTCGTCCAAAATTCGTCGGTCCATCTCATTATTAAGACTCATGCTCGATTGCTTGTCGTCATCGGCTATGTCAACAGCATTTCCCTCAGACACAGTGCCTTTCGATGCTTGGCTATTAGCTCTTCGAATCACTCGCATCATGTTCATGGCTCCTTCTCGAGGGTGCAACTCTTGATCTCCTCGCTTCACCTCGGTGAGATAATCATTCTCCAGCACATTATCAGATAATAGCTTCAATCCCATTTCGGCTGGCGATGGTTCATTTCTAAACCCCTTATGCACGTCTTTCATGAACTCGTTATTTTGCTTCCACCTCCCGCTTCTAGAAGCATTGAACTCCCAGTCAGTAATGACTGCGCAGACCGCATCATGAAGGTGTAAGGTCGAGATACCCAACACGCGTAAAAGTCTGCCAACAGCATGATCATTATATGAGGTTAAAGGAGTACAAGCTTTTCTGATATGAGCACGAGCGATCGGGCTATACGCCGAAGAGCGTATTGTGTCAAAATAAAAAAACCTTCATTGTCAGAAGTTGAGAGAGAAGACACCAGTTGAGCAATAGTATTACAACTAATGATTGCTTGGCTAGGTATCTCACCCCATACCAGCCAATCGGCTGCACCCCTTATATCGCTGCAGCAGACAAAAGACACAATACTAAGGTCGAAAACTTTAGTAGCTACCACAATATATATATATATATGTATCTTGAGGTTGGCCATTCAGGTTCGTAACAAGGATCAGTTTGACTGAATGCTATCGGCAAGCGAAAGGGGGGCATGAAAGACTACAGAAGAATAGTTATCAGACATGTCATAATCGACGTCTCATAAAATCTTGACAGCTAGTTGAGGAAAAGAAAGATAAATAGATGGTTTTTCTTCGCTGTATGCTCTTCCTGTAGAATATTCTGCTGTCTTCAAGAATATCATACTTTGCCATATCTGTCTCTCGAATCGCTGATTTCATCCTGGTCCTTGTCCTGAGTGCTCGCTTTTCTGCCATTTTTAGCTTTATCTCTGGGTGTTTTATTTTGTCTCGGATGAGCTGCTCAGCGCCGGGTTTGATTGCGACTTCACTTGTTTCTTGAGCGAAGAATCTTTCACCGAGATACTCATAGACATCCTTCAGAGCTCTCTTGGCCTTGAATCTCTTTGAACCTGACTCATAGCTGGCCAAGATTTGATGCCTTTATATATATATATATATCACTAACATTTGAACAACGGCTGACTCAGATCTTGCCGGAACATGGTCAGATTTGGCATGGTTGAATGCAATCAGGCATCAGTCTCGTAACCGATATAGATCTATTGTCGGCCTTGTCTTGCCCAGTCGTCTGCAACACAGATTCCATTCGTCATGAACTTCGGTGTTGTATTGGCAAACGTCGAGAATGCAGAAGCCTTGGATTCTTGGTTAGGTTTTTTGGAAAGCTTTCCACTTCATACATTTCATGTACTTTGTTTGTAGCTTCTCTGTCTATCCAGCGCTTTCTCTCAATCAGCGCCTTCGTGTATATTTGTGGTCTTCCATCATATTTTAATCGCTGATGGTCTGATATTGATAGAGAAGCAAAGAGGGAATCTGAGCTGATGTGTAGTAGATTTGTCAGGGTCTGAAAAGAGGTTTGAATAAATGTTTAGCCTAGGGGCAAGTGACGCCTTATCCCTAGCAGACTCGGCACAGTTCGTAACATTACCCCCCTCTCTCAGCAAGGCATGTCCGCATGCCTGTAGTCTCATGTATATAGCCTCTTGCCTTTGTAGAATTGAATTGCCTTTTGGTAGCAGGCTCACTAGGTGGGTGCCATTGACGTAGGATCACTAGGTGAGTGCCATTGCCGCAGGCTCACTGGATGAATGCCATTGACGCAGGCTCACTGGGTGCGTGCCATTGAAGCAGGCTCACTCGGTGGGTGCCATTGACGCAGGCTCACTGGGTGGATGCCATTGAAGCAGCCTTGCGAAGTGGTCGGCCACCAGGTAAACAGATTTCTTTAGACTCGTTCCGTCTCGCTGAATATCTTGAATGAATCTAGATATCAGTATCGTATGGTTCACGGATTCTTAGTATAATGTTGGAACCGTACCTAGAATCTATTCACACTGTCGTGATGTAGTGCATAGCTGAATAGAATGTTTGATCGATAGAGATATTACAATTAGAATACTAAGAATACAGAAGCAAAGAGAAAATCCGAGCTGTATTTGTAGTAGATTTGCCAGAATCCGAAAAGAGGTTCAAGTAAATGTTTAGCCTAGGGGCAAGTGACGCCTTACTTCTAGCAGACTCAGCACAGTTCATAACAGATAACATCGAGAAACTCATAGAAGGTAGATCAAAGTGTCAACCAAAGATCAAAGATGATAAATTCCATGTTGCGATGCTGATAGAAATAAGATAGCAATAATAGAAGACAAAGAATAGCTCGAAGTGTGTTGAAAGAAAGTACTGCAACAACTATTTAAGCAGAAGGCAGAAGCCTAAGGATCTAGCGCTAGTTCCGAAAGGGAAGTGTTGCGACACAGGGAACCGGTGTTGCCAAGGCTGTGTCGATGACACTGGCTCAAGGTGTTACCTAGTCGGATAACTAAATCAGGTGCTAGGCTGGCGACGAGATTGGCTTCGAGGTTGGTTGGCAATAAGGTTGGTAACCGGGCTGGCCACCAGGTTGAATACAATCATAACAAAGTGGATGTGATGTATAGATAGAAGTGAATGTTATGTTGAAAGGTGGAGAAGTTGAATGTAGAAGAAAGAAAGTATGGCGGAATACTTGAGGTTTATGTATGTCTTGATGAACACAGCATATGGGAATAGCAAATGAATAGAAAATGAAGAAGCATATGAATTGTTGTACCAGAGTACATGAATTCTGAACAGAACGCTGAAATGAGAATGAAAATGAATCAGTATTGAACTTCATTGACTTATCACTGCCATAGTGCTGATGCCTTTAGGTGAATTCAACATCAAGCATTGTGAAAGGCTGAGACTTGCTTTGGCTACAGAGTAGCGAGGCGAACAAATATGAATACACCAGACACCCTCGCTGCTGTAGCCGGCGTTCCGCCAGCAAGGATCGAAGCTCGCCCTTCCAAACCCCTTTCTAAACCAATCTCACTGCTGTAGATCTCGTAACCTTCCTGCTGTATGACCGCCAAGCTCTTGCTTCTACCACTGCTGCTGTATGTCCATCGTATCCTCGTAGGAATCCTGCTGTCGCCGAGAATAGAATGCCTCCAAGAAGGATGATCCTCCTAGATCCTCTGTAGGGACCTCGCTCCACTGTCGCATCTAGCTGTACTATAGTAGCACTATCGCACCTCGAACCTCGCCTGCCCAGCTGTCGACTTTGCTGCAGTTGAGCAGAAACATTCAATCAAAAAAAAAGCAAGACTGCGGCCACTGCATTAAACCCCGAAGTGAGCCAGACCTTTTGTCGGGCCGAAGAGTCCACCATGTCTGTTGTGGCGGATGAGGAATTCGAGATGTCTCCGGAATAGCCTGCGAGGCGCACAACGCCTCACTTCCAGTGGCTGTGCTCCCGCTTACCTCTTACGGGTTTCCATCCTCATCCTGCGTTCGATTTCCTAACCCTGCCGCCCTTCACCCTTCACCCTTCACCCTTCAAGCCATTGGTACAAGACCTCGTACTATCATTTCCTGCTGGCTACGCCCGGACACGCTTCTTGAACGGCGTGCTTGTCGCGGCAGCCAGCCCTGCAAATACCAGGGGACGATTATAACTTCATTTATCAAGAAGAGCTAAAGACATTTGAGACAAGCTCAGTGCAAGCCACGCCTGTAGAAGAATTAACGAAAGAAGTAAGAGAGTCCGCAAGCGACAAGCGGGCAGGTAGACTTTATAAAAGGAAGGAAGAGCTCTTGGGAGGTTCCCAAATAAGACAAGAGTGCCAGCGAGATGTAGGGAAACTCGATCTGGACAAAGCGCCAGCGGGATGCAGGGAAACCCGATTGGGATGAATGTCCCGACTGAGAAGCAAGCAACAGGATGAATAGGGAAAGTACCAAGATGAGCCGAAAAACCCCATGTTGGAGCCACCGAGTTTCTGCATCACCAATCGGTCGGCTCTGCTTCGTGTGAGTGTAAATCTGGCAGCTGATCTGCATAATAAAACAGTCGTGGTCGCTGCTCTTCGACTATTTTCCGGCTCACATTTTATGACGAACGTAAGTGGCAAGCGACTCAAATTGACAGATTCGGTGTAGGAGGATAGAATGGATATAGGAGGTGTAGGTCACGTGCCAGCGAGAGGTAGCCTTGATCCTATGGGGCCAGCGAGAGGTATTGGGGAGAGCAAGCAGGAGACTCTCTAGGAGAGGTAGGTCGGAATCCCATGCGGCTAGCCAGGAAGACAGGGGGGGGCGAGCGGTAGAAAGGTAGGAGGCAAGCACCGAAGGAACACCATCTAGGATCCAGTCATCTACCTACCGGGCGAGCGACTATCGAACAGCTGGCACCAGGATGAGAGGTACCGTCGGGCGGCGAGGAACGAGAGACAGCGGAGCGACAGGACGGCGAGGCTGCAGAAGGCGCGAGAGATCAGGGACAGGATTGCATTGTTCGGTCCTAGGAGTAGCTATCGGGCTGCCGCAGCAGAGGTGTTTCTAGGAGGCGGGCGGCGCTCGACCCTCGGCGACAGCAGGCTATACTACAGGAAGGGCGAACGCGGAGGGCTCGCCGGATCTACTACAGCAGGAGCAGAGACAGCGGAACATACAGTAGGAACCCAGCTATCTAGAGATCAAAAAGCCTCGATTAGCGATCAACTCAACGATGCACTTCTGAGGCTAAGGGCTTTGAATGTGCCTGACTCTGTTTCTCTTGGCGGTGTAGATGGCGAAGGATGTAAAGACACCAGACGTCATACCCGGATATGTCAAGAATCCGTTAGGACATGTGCAGCGTTTGAAGACTTCAAGTTCTCCAATCCACACTTTGGGAGTTCCGCATATATTTCCCTCCTGCGTGGTCTCTCATCAAGCCACACAGCTAAGGTCGTTTTCTCGCATGGAGATCTTCGACCTGAAAATATTGTGGTTCAGCCTGATCAGCATGGCAATTATTTTCTCACCGGAATCCTCGACTGGGAGAAGAGCGGATTCTATCCAGATTACTTCGAATGCACCAAGGCAACTAGCAACATGTCACCCTCAGACGCGGACGATTGGTACCTTTATCTACCGAGGTGCGCCTCGCCAACTACGTACCCTCTGATGTGGCTCGTGGATCGGGTTTGGGACATCCATATTGCTTGAGGCAAATATTTCACGAATCGAATAGTCATTCGATTTCACCTATTGGTATCTCGTAAACATGCGAAGCTGCGCTTGGGTAGGGTTCAAGGTACAGAAGGGAGGTACGGATCGCCGAAGAACTTGAAAAAGGAATGTTTATGAGAACGGAAGGGGAGAGAAGGCTGATAGCCTCATCGATAGGGGAGCGGAGAGCTTCGCAGGAAGATGTCATACGCCATTGTAATGCTTCGTTTATCTGGTCTGTAGTGACAGAAACTTAAGCGAGCTACTTTAACTCTTCCTTGGCTCGCCTGTAGTTAATTATATTCAACAGATGCCAGCCATGTCCTCATTATCTCCTCAGGCCGCAATGGCGGGGACAGCGAAGGCAAAAAAGTACGGATCTTCCGTAGCGTTAAAGAGCTTAGCCAATATAGCAAGGAAATCCACAAGATCTTTCAAAACGACCTGGACGAGGGTGCAGAAGAGAATGAACCATGAGATAACAAATAACCAAATCTCTCACATCGAAATTGTTGCGGTAGCGGCAAAACCAACTTTGTTGAATTCTAATTCCCTAAGAAACCTTGTGACGAAGTATCTCCCCGCTCATGAGCTGTCCATGTACTCAACCACGCCTGCCTGGAACACTGCTAGGTATTTAAAAGTACGCGCATAGCTGTCCCCGTTAAAGCTTAAACCTCGCCCACCTAATCGTTCAGTTACTGTGTGGTTTGTTTCCTCTAGATCTGGATAGCACATAGTAGCACATGTTTGCATAAGCGATCCGCGCTCTGGCACGGCTTGCCACGGCCGACACCAAACTTCAGAACCTAGCGATACTTAACGCGTTGTTCCTCCAATACTCCTTATCCTTTCTATCCACTTCAACAAGCACATCCTCCCTACCGTTCACGGCACCACCTCTTCCAATCTTGGCATCTTCTTCCCTCTTGGTATGTCTGAATATCTGCGTCTAGTCGAGACCAAAAGAAACGTCTTTCCGGTCGTTTCGGTCTTTTTGGAGCTGGATCTTGGTTTCGGTCTGAACGTAGAGATTATCAAGAAGCTTCATGCAGGCGGCATCTTTGAGTATCTGAGCCACCTGAAGTCCGGCAGAAATCAGCTGTAGGACATTCCGATCATCTTTAAGGGGTCTCGACTGATGCTTGGCAGCATGTCGCATTTCCAAGGATATCTCCAAGACGGTGACCAATTGTTTGATCTGACCATGAAATAGCACACGAGCCGGTATCCGTCTTTTGATTGCTAACCTCTTCAGTAAATATACCCATTCCGTCCATTCGCGATCCGCTGGGATCCCGACTGGCCTTTTATCCGGCTCTAACGGAATAGGAAATTGATACTTAGCGACAAAATCGAAGGCGCACTTAGAAAGGCGATCGTTGACTTGAGACAGTATCTCATCTTGTTCATTCACATATAGGTTCATTGGAAGATGGGGTAGATCCTGCTCCTGCGCAGTAACGGCTTCCACGGATGATCTATCAAGGAATTGATGAGGGCGGTCGAATTTATCACGATTTGATGACCGCTGCTGAGAGCGTACCTCAGCCGAAAGATTTGGGAGCCCAACTACATCCCAATTCCGAATACCTGTCCCGATCGCTTTATAAGGAGATGCCATGGAGTTATCCAACCAATAGTAGTCTGATTGACCTGTGGTAGAATAAGCGGTGGAGATTCTCTGGGAGAAGTGAACCTCCCCAATATCGAAAAAAGAACTACCAAACGGCCTTAGAGCCCCGTTGAAGTACAGCTGCGGAAGTACTGTACTGGGAATAGTTAGAAGATGAATATCGTCAAGGTAGAAGAGCTGCCGACAGACTTACTTGGATACTGTTGCACTAGAACTCCCAGCCATGGATTTGGTAAACGGCATGGCAGTCTCTTTCTTACCCCTTCCCCCAAGATGGCCGATCTGAACGAGGCTTGGATAATCAACGGTATAATAGGCTTGCAGCTTCGCTTCTCCGCTTTGGAACAGGCTGCTTATTGGTAACAGTGACTCGACGTATTGCTTGTACAAGCTCTCGTGCGATATACGCCATTGATCCTGCCGT
>JAABUO010000628.1_pt1 | contig 61122 bp, 66 predicted proteins | sample 5559291 | NCBI WGS metagenome assembly JAABUO01 (sample SAMN10711878, study PRJNA513372) | rock metagenome | isolation source: Antarctica rocks | place: Antarctica: Victoria Land, Finger Mt sud | reverse complement strand
GACAACTGCCTGCGCTTGTTCCTGCACGAGTACAACCAACCGACCAAGCATCAACCGAAGAAGCTCAGGCTAATTTGAGCCACTACCGAAACGGTAACCTGCACGGCGACACTGACACCGCCCGATGGACAAGGATCGGCTTTCCCTGTGACAGTATCACAGCCAGTCACCGTTTGGGTTCCGGTTTGGTCCTGCGCCACAACAGGAGGAGGAATGTTCGTTATCAACGCAAGTTCTTATAACACCCCTTCTTATTTTCTGCGTGCCACCTCGGTAAATGCACCCCCTGACGAAGGTGGAATGCATTGGGAAGGCCAAATCGAGTCGCCAGACCAATCTATTTTCCCTCAACAAGATGGAGCAATACAATTAGTGCAACTTGTTACTCCAGGAAACACGTTTAAAACAAACAACCTAATAGAAGAAACTGTTAATTACTATGCCTTCTCCAACAACGGCTAGGAAGGACTGGACACAATTTACCCTTATCCACCAAAGGCGCAGCCGCCGGGTACACCGCCGACTTTTCTTACAGCCCAAGATAGTCCTGATATAAGTCTGACCCCAAGTTTTAGTATGCCCAGTTCCTCTTACGAAATAGATTCGGGAGGCAGTCAGAATGAGTTCCACGATTATCTACTTTATACACCACCAGGATCGAGTCAGTGTGTTCCACTAGCACAATTCGTTTGGAAGATGGACGGGTCTGTAACTGAGCCTTACGCAAACAGTGTTTATAGCTGGGCAAATTGTGGTTCTGGTTCCGTGGGTTCAGTCTCCCCAAGTGGAGGGTCGAATTTTGTGCAAACAAACGCATTTCCGATGTGGACACAGAACAGTGGGAATGGCACTGGACACTGGGTACAGCAATAGCCGCAACTCAGCTAACAGAAGATGAGTTAAAGCCACATGAACTAAAGGACACGATCATGAAATCAACTCTTAAAATTAACAGAAGCCAGCAGGTTTGCATAACTTTGTTGAGCATCTTTCTCAGCGCGACTAGTATCCTACTCGGGCAGCCGCGTCAACTTCCTCCTCATGGTTTCGGTTCTGGACCAATGCTGCCTGGTGAGAGCGAGCGCATTGTCACCCAATATCATCTGAACCGCAAGGCTCGGGTCGCGTTGGATGCGAACAATTATACGGCGGCGGAGGATTATGCCAGACAATCTTTGAGTTTGGGCCAGGGGGCAGGTGTGAGCCAAAAAATACTTGCCCTGGCACTGATGGATCAGGACAAGGATGAGGAGGCGCTTCATCTCTATAAGGTGATGATCGTGGATGAAAAAGATGATGATCAAGATGATATGGTGGCCTATGCCACTCTGCTGCTCAGGGTGGGAGATTGGGCACAAGCCGCCGCTGTTTATAATGCAGTGGTCCCGCGAATTGTTAATGCAGACATACTGGTCACAAACAGCCATTTCTCGCCTAGCGTGCCACAGCCAAAACGATTAGAAATAGCCCTCCATATCGCTCAGGGTGTGCTCGATCAGCACAGCACCGGTTGGGGTTATCATGTGCGTTTGGGAGAAGGAATGCGCGAGTTTACTCAGGCCCGGCAACTTCAGCCTGACGCTGCCTTGGCGAACTACTATTACGGCTATGGCTTAAAGGGTTTAGGCCGACGAGCGGAAGCACAGGCGGCTTTCAGGAAGGCGGCGGCGCTCGGACAGGGCGACATGAAGAAGGCAGCGCAGAAAGAGTTTCCGGAGACTGTGCGGCCCAAGTAATTGCGTCACGTTAAAATAGAAACAGAAAACGTCCGATCTCGGAGGAGGCCGGGCGTCTTTCATTTGTACCTGTCAGGTTTAGCGGGTTTGGGTGAGGGTGGCGAGGCCGCGCGGGCTGTCCGGGTCAAGCCCTTTGAGGAGGCAGAGCCAGTAGGTGAAGAGCTGGCCGGCAAGAACATAGACAAGGGGGCTTACCCATTCGGCGACGACGCCGGGGATGCGGACGGCGGTTTCGCTGCCAGCGAGAAACGCGGCGTCGTGGGCGAAGCAAATCAAGGCCGGATGCTGGGCGCGGAGCTTTTCGGCAAGCCTCGCCATCGGGGCGAAGGCTTTGCCGTCGGGCGCGAACAGCAGGCAGGGATAACCCTGAACCACTTGGGTAATCGGGCCGTGCTGGAAGTTGGCGGCGGAGTAGGCCGACGCGGACAGGCCGCAGGTCTGGGTGAGCTTCAGCGCAAGGTCGGCGGCGGTGGCGTGGCTATAGCCCCGGCCTAAGATAACGCAGCCGGAGAGATCGGCGTACTTTTCCACTAAATGATGCATGGCGTCGTCTAAGTCTAATGCCTGCTCCATGAGGCCCGGCACGCGCCGCAGGTGTTCCAGACGCTCCGGGTGCGTGGTGTCCAGCGCTGTCGAGAAGAGGGCGAGCAGAGCCAGTGTTCCCGTGTAAGTCTTGGTGGCGGCGACCCCAATTTCCTCGCCCGCGCCGATGACCAGCGGGAACTGGGCCGCGCTCGCCAGTTCGGAGCCGGCGGCGTTGGTAATGGATGCGGTCAAAGCGCCGGACTCACGCGCCCGCCGGACGACTTCAATGACGTCGGGGGCCGCGCCGGACTGGGAAATGCCCAAAACTAAGGCGTCTTCGCCGAAGTTCGGCACGACATCGTAAAGCGTGAAGACCGACGGCGCGGCGAGGGCGACCGGCAGGCCGTGCTGGATTTCCAGCAGGTATTTCCCGTAAAGCGCGGCGTTCTCCGAAGTGCCCCGCGCGGCAACGTAGACATACGCGATTTGGCGGCGGTGCACTTCGGCGGCAAGCGCTTCGACACTGGGGTACTCTTCGCTGAGGATCCGGCGCACCACATCCGGCTGCTGCCGTATTTCGTCCAGCATGTAAGTCATAGGGGTCTCTTTAAACGGTTGTTGAGTGCCGCAGGGCGGAGCGTAAAGTCGTCAGCAGGGCGATTGGGGCGGGCTTGCCCTCCGAAACAATGCCGAGCGGGACATGCGGCTTCGGCGTGCCGTGGAAGTCGGAGCCGCCGGTCACAAGCAGGTCATGGCGGCGGGCGAGGTCCAAAAAGCGCTCGGTGTCTGCCGGGCTGTGCTGGGAATACAGCGCTTCAATGCCATCCAACCCCGCCTCGTCGTGCAGGGCGGCGACACGCGCGGCGAGTGCCGCCTCAGACAGCGGGATCAAACCGGGATGGGCCATGACGGCGACGCCGCCGGCCCGGTGCAGCAGGGCAATCGCATCGGCCGGAGTCAGTACCTCTTTGGCCTGGTACAGCGGCTTGCCCGACGCCAGATACTTGTCGAAGGCTTCCTGCACCGACGCCACAACGCCTTTGCTAATGAGAGCCTGCGCGAAGTGGGGGCGGGCGATGACCTCGGACTCGTCGCCGTCCCCGCTGTGCTTCTTGGCGGCGGCTCGCACATCGTCCAGCGTCACCGGCAGGCCAAGTTCGGCCATCTTTTCCGCCATCTGGACGTTCCGCGCTGCCCGGCCTCGCCTGAGCTGCGCCAGCTTCTCGGCAAGTTCTGGAAACTCGGGGTCAAACCCGTAGCCTAAAAGATGAAACCGCCCGTCTTTGTCTTCCACAGACAGCTCAACGCCTGGCAGGAAGTCCATCCCCAGTTCCCGCGCCGCGCCTGCTGCTTCCGCCAGGCCGCCGAGGGTGTCGTGGTCGGTGACGGCGAGCGCCGCCAGCCCGATCCCGTGTGCCTGCTGAATAAGCGCCGTGGGCGTTAAGCTGCCGTCGGACGCCGTCGTATGAGTATGCAGGTCTATGCCGGGACCGTCTTGGAGTTCCATAGGGGAATTATAGCCGCTGCCCGGCGCGAAGTCAAGAAAGCGTTATCCCCAGGTAATCACCAGTGTGTAGCGCTTCGGCTGAGTGTACTGCTTGCGGCGGGCGGGCGGCTGCGCGGCAAGCCAGTTGGCGAACCGGGTCGGCACCATCACCGTGACAATGTTTTTGCCGTTCTGGTGTCCCGGCAGCGGGGTCCAGCCGGACTTGCCGGGAGCGCCGTCAATGCCCCCATAGGGATTTTCTAAAGGCGGGTCGCCGGGACTGCTGAAGGCGGCCAAATCCGGCGGCAGCGCGGCATGGTCGGTAGGCAGCGACGAATGCGCTTTGTAGGTCAAGTTGGGATAATGAGCCGGGTCACGCTGGAGCGCCAGCAGATCAAGTGCGCCGGTGTCAAACAGCAGATAATTGGCGTGGGTGTGGATGCCGGTATGGCTAAGAACGACGCGGGATGCATGAGAAATCACGGTCTTGTGCGGCGCCTGCGCGACGGCCGGCGGCAGGACGAAGCAGGCAAGAGCGGCCACGAAAATAGCGGCGCGGCGTTTGCTCTGCGGGCTGACGCGGGAATAACGCGAAAGTATTTTACCCTTGCTCATAGAAAGTAACCCCCGATGGCCGCTGAAACGACTTCCTTTAACCGAGATCCCCGACTGGACAACTCCGAAGCGGAAACCGACGCTCAGTCGCACCCGCAAACTGCGGCAGAGACCGACGCGCAGTTTGTGCTGCAAAAGGTCCAGCCTGCGCTGCTTGGTCTGATGGACGGTTCTGTCTCGACGCTTGCCCCGATCTTCGCCGCTGCCGGGCTGACCCATCGCCCGCTGTCGGCGTTCTATGTCGGGCTGGCCGCCTCGGTAGGCGCGGGCATCAGCATGGGACTGGCCGAAGCGCTTTCCGATGACGGCGAAGTGACCGGGCGCGGCAACCCGATTGCACGCGGCGCGATTACGGGCCTCGCGACAACAATCGGCGGAATGCTGCACACGCTGCCGTTTTTGATCGCCGTGCTGAGCGTCGCGCTGCATGTCGCTTACGGCGTCGTGGTGGTAGAGCTGCTCGCCATCGCCTACATTCGCTATCGCTTCATGAAAAGCCCGCTGGCCCAGACCGTCGGCCAGGTCATTATCGGCGGCGGCATCGTTTTCGGCATCGGCCTCTGGCTCGGCAAAATCGGTGCCGGTTAGGGCCGCATGTTAGCTGTCGCGCAGGAACATTTCAGTGACCCAGAACTGGCCTTCGGGATCACGGTAGACGCCGACGCCGACTTTGGTGAAGCGCGGCTCCAAGATGTTCTTCCGGTGGCTGGGGCTTGCCATCAGGCTTTGATGCGCGTACTGGGCGTTGTAAACGTCATTGGTCACGCTGGCGAAGAAGATATTCTCACCGACCAGTGCGCTTGCTGGCTGCCTTTCACCGTCTGCGTGCAGCGCATCTACATAGCGGTCAATTGGAGTAGTCTCGCCGGGTGTGGGCGAATGATGGTTGAAGTAGTTTAATTCACACATCTCGCGGGAGTGGGCGCAGGCGGTGCCCTGCAGCAGCGGATCGGCCGCCAGTGCTTCCAGTCCGCGCGAGGTCCGCTCTGTGTTGATGGCTGCCACTAAGTCTTCTTCTTCCCGTGCGATTTCTGCCGGTCCATCCAAATCAAGCGTGGCTGTCAGGGGAATAAGCCGCCGGCTTGACGACAGGTGCAGCGCGTCCGTACCGAACGAGGGGATTGGAGGAATGGTGATCGTGAACGAGAGGCTCGTCTTTGAGGGGCTTTTTTTTGCGGCAGGTTCAGCAGCCCGCGGAGAGGACTGAGACAGAAGTGTCGCGGCGAGAAGGAGCGGAACGAGCATCAGTAAGTTACCTTTCCCGGTAAACAGCAGACGAAGTAAACAGTATTAACAGCAGGTTGCGGCAAATCCATTATAACACGGCTTTTGCTAAGAAGCCAAAGAAAGAACCTCGGAAATATGCCAGATCTTTTTGACCCTTACACGCTGCGCGGCGTCACACTGCGGAACCGGATCGGGGTTTCGCCGATGTGCGAGTACAGCGCCGAAGACGGGATGCCGAACGACTGGCATTTTGTCCATCTCGGGGCGCGGGCTGTCGGCGGCGCGGGGCTGATCATCACGGAGGCCGCTGCGGTGGAGGCGCGGGGCCGAATCACGGCAGGTGACGCCGGGATTTGGACGGACGCGCAGGCAGAAGCATGGGCCAAAATCACGCGCTTTCTGAAGCAGCAGGGTGCACAGTCGCCGGCATCCAGCTTGCTCACGCAGGCCGCAGAGCGTCAACGTCCCGTCCCTGGGAACCCGGTGTGGGCGTCGCGGACGCCGACGGCGGCTGGGAGCCAGTCGGCCCAAGCGCGTCAGCATTTGCGCCTGACTACCGAATGCCTCGCGTACTCTCGGTCTCAGAGATCAAAGAAGTTCCCACTGCGTTAGCCGCTGCCGCCGTGCGCTCTGACGCCGCCGGCTTCGACTGGCTGGAGCTGCACGGGGCGCACAGCTATCTGATGCACGAGTTTTTGTCGCCGCTGTCCAACCAGCGCACCGATGACTACGGCGGCTCTTTTGAGAACCGTATTCGCTTTGTGCTGGAAGCAATCCGCGCCGTGCGTGAAGTCTGGCCCGAGGGGAAGCCGCTGGCCGTGCGCCTGTCCTGCACGGACTGGACGGAAGGCGGCTGGACATTAGAAGAGTCTGTGGAACTCTCGCGCCGCATGAAAGCCGCTGGGGGAGATTTAGTGGATTGCAGCACCGGCGGGAACGTGCCGGGCGCGAAAATCCCGGTCGGTGCGGGCTATCAAGTGCGGTTCGCCGAGGCGATCAAGCGCGAAGCCGGCATCGCGACCGCCGCTGTCGGCATGATTACGTCGCCGATGCAGGCGGACGAGATTGTTCACAACGGCCGGGCCGACGTTGTTCTGATTGCTCGCGAATCTCTGCGTGACCCGAACTGGCCGATTAAAGCCGCTGCCGAGCTGCACAAGAAAGATAAAGCGCCCGTACCGGTGCAGTACGCACGGGCGTTTTGACCTACCACCTTGCTTCGGGTCCTCCCTAAAGGGAGGATACAGACTGTAACGGGAGCCGGTTTGGCTTTCCTTAATCCTCCCTTTAGGGAGGACCCTGCGAAGCAAGGTGGTAGGTCCTATATCCACCGTGCATTCGGCCCAAAATCTGCACGGTAATAATCGCTGACATGTGTGCCCGGTGGGAAGATAGCGTCAAGCTGCTTTGTGTCGTCTTCCGTGACGACTATCTCCTGCGCCGCCAAGTAGTCCGTCATCTGCTCCGTCGTGCGCGGCCCGATAATCGGGCTGGTGACGCCGGGCTGGGCCAGGCACCAGGCCAGAGCCATTTGGGCCGGCGCAACGCTCCGCGCCTCGCAGAACTCCACATATTTCTCCACCGATGCCAGCGCCGTATCGTTGTCCCGGTTATTGAACGCGCCTTTTTCGTAGCGCGTCCCCGCCGGACGCGGCTGGTTCAACCGATATTTGCCCGACAGCAGCCCGCCCGCGATAGGTGCCCAGGGAATGACCCCCACCCCGTAGGTGCGGCACAGCGGCAGCAGCTCCCGCTCAATCCGCCGGTCCAGCAGATTGTACGGCGGCTGTTCGCAGACAAAGCGGTTCAGCCCCAGCTCTTTGGACACCCAGAGCGACTCCATCACCTGCCAGGCCGCAAATGTGCTGGTGCCCAGATACCGCACCTTGCCGGCCTTCACCAGATCGTCTAACGCCCGCAGCGTTTCATCAATCGGAACAGAGGGCTGAGGCCGGTGGATCTGGTACAAATCAATGTGGTCGGTTCCCAGCCGCCGCAGGCTGTCCTCGCAGGCTTTAATGAGGTGGAACCGGTGACTGCCCCAGGCATTGGGGTCCGTGTCATCCATCTTGTTGAAGCCTTTGGTCGCCAGAAACACTTTATCGCGTTTCCCGTCCCGCGCCAAAGCCTTGCCGACGACGGTTTCCGACCCGCCCCGCGAGTAGACGTCCGCCGTGTCCAGAAAGTTAATCCCGGCGTCCATCGCCTGGTCAATAATGTCAAATGACGCCGCTTCATCCGCGTCATCCCCAAAGTTCATGCACCCCAGGCAGAGCGGGCTAACCCGCACCCCCGTCCGTCCCAATACGCGATAGTCTGTCATAAATTACTCCTTAAGCCGCCGGATGTGCCTCAGCGGGGATCAGCGCCAGCGTAATGCTGACAAACTCCGAGGCATCCTGATACGCCTGCTCATACTCCGCCTGCGTCGGCTCTATCCGAATTCCAGGGTAACGAAACTCAGTTGCATACTCCGATATGCGTTTCGCGGCATCCGTCAGCACGACATAATCTGGAGTCAATAGACTTGTCTCCGTGATCAGTTCTTCTAAATCATGCGTCTTGCGGACACGCACATCGCGGAAGGCCAGAAAGGCTTTCATCGCCTTTTCCGCCGCCTGCTGACAGTGGTACGCCGCAGTGTCCAGCAGCGGGTCATCGCCTTCGCTAAGACGCTGTGCTGATGCTAAATCGCGCTGCGCTTTGATGAGCCATGCCTGAACCAGAGACCGCTTCGCTTCATCCATAAAGTTTTACCCCGCATTCCAGTATCTCACTTTCCAGTGAGGCATAGACCCGGCTGGCCCAATCCACCTCTGCCTGAGTCTCTACCAGGATGTCTTTGGCTACTCTGAGATCACTCAGGCATGTCCGCGCTCGTAGTCCCCGTTCCATGCGCGACTCCTCGCTGTCCGGCACGATGACCAGCAGGTCTACGTCGCTGTCTTCATTCGGCTTGCCCCAGGCATGGGAGCCGAACAAGTAAATCTGGCACGGCTGGAACTCGGCCACTAAGCGCCGGGTCATCTCCTGCAAAATTATTTCTACTTCAGTGGTCACATCCATCTTCGGCCTACATCCTGAAAACGTCTAGGCCGCTTAAGCACAGCACCGACACTTTTAGCTTGCACGATGTCCATTCCGTCGATCTTTAGCTCATTCACTTGCGTCTGGGGCCTTTCAGGGTCGCGCAGTTCAGGGTGTTGTTGGCATAAACTCTGAGCTATGGCAAAATCTTCGCCACTACTAAAAATCTGTCTGCGGCTTTGCTCTACCTGCATCTCATTGTAATAAGCAACATCTTCTTCATTTAGCATGATGTGTTCATAAGGACGATTGGCTAGATCCTTGTGAAAGGTTCGCTCAAACAAAATTAGAATCATCTTGGGCGTCAGCGGAAAAGCAATTTCTACGCCTTTAGAGGCTGTGCCAGCCATGCTCATAATAGAGTGATACTTGTGCGCGCGTATAACCACAGGATCATCAGAAGTCCATAAAGCGCGGTCAGTTTCGTTAATCCCAATGAACCAAATATGATCAAGTAGACGTTCCAAGAAATGTTCAACTTCCTGGTAGTTAAACATCATGTCTGCCTGAATGTTCATCACTGCTTTTTCATCCCACTCAGCAGCAATGTCGAAGTCTTCAAGATCATAGTTTCGGAGCTTAAGTTGAGTTTCTATCAAGTTCATCAGCATTCTGTCAAGCATCTCTTTTTGACGATTACGGATTTTTCTCGTGCGTGTTTGCTGGACATGCAGAAAGTAAGCCATTGCTGTCTTTTGCTCTGGCTTCATATTCCTCCCTTCCTTCACGAGTGAGACAATCTCATCTACGGCAACGATGAAGTGATTTTCTACCATCTGAAACAGCTTCTCAAGTTCTTGCACATCAGCGTCTTCGTCTTCTTCATTGGCAGATGCATCATAAAAATACCGCTCGCTTGCAACATTCCTTATTTTCGTTCTGAATTGCTTCATTAGGCTTTTGTCAAAAACATAAACCTGTTCTTCACCTGTAGCAAATCGCTTCAAGTAGGACTGAGGAACATAATGCTGATTGGCTGTTATACCCTGACTCATATTTACGCTTTCTCCCAGGCCGCTTCAACGACAGCGACTTCCTGCGGTGGCAAGGCCCATTCCAGTGCATCTACCCAAAACAGGTGCAGCAAAAGCCCTGTGTCGGCGACGACAATCATGGTTTGCCTCGCTGCTGAAGCGCGTGCTCAATTTCAAGCCGCATCTCTTCTTCAGTCCATTTTTCGTCCTCCAGCGGCGGCAGCGAAGAGTAGGCACTTTTCGGGCTGTCCAGCAGAACGCGCACAGACTGACCTTCCGAAAGATGGATAGTCGGCGGCAGCTTGATCTGCCCCTGCTCGACAATGCCGATGACTTCTACCATAACTATGCTCCTTTACGAGTTATGCTTTCTCTAGTTTGGCGAAGCCTAGGTCGAGCTTTTTCATGCCGACGGCTCCCATGAACTGGACTTTGACGATGGTGGGACTGTCGAAGCCGACGACGAAGCCGTCGCCAAACGCCGCGTGACGGACTTTCTCGCCGAGCGCGAACGGCAAAGCTTTAGAATTAGACGGCGGCGCGGCGGCTTTGCGGGCACTTTCTTTACTGAGATCGTCCCATTTGGGCGCGGTCTGCGACTCCGGGCGGCGGCTGCCTTCGGTGAGGGTCGGCGTGTAGTCTTCAATCGCGCCCCGGCGGGAAGACTTGGCAAGGAACAGGCCCATCGGGATTTCGGAAACGAAGCGGGAAACGGGGTTCCGCTGGGTGTTGCCGAAGATCATACGCGACCCGGCATAGGACATAAACAGCTCTTCTTTGGCGCGGGTGATGCCGACGTAGCACAGCCGCCGCTCTTCTTCGAGTTCCGTCTGGCTGCCCATCGCCCGGAAGTGCGGGAAGATGCCTTCCTCTAACCCCGTCAGGAAGACGACCGGGAACTCCAAGCCTTTGGCGGCGTGCAGGGTCATCATGGTGACGGAGTTTGCGGTGTCTTCGAGTGAGTCAATATCCGAGACAAGCGAGACGTTTTCGAGAAACGCCGACAGCGACGGGTTGCCGTCCTCGCCCGACTGCTGCTGCTCGAACTCTTTGGCGACGGAAATCAGCTCGCCGACGTTTTCCACCCGCGACTCCGCTTCCGGTGTCCGGTCTTTCTTTAAATCCGCTAAGTAGCCCGTCGTGTCCAAGATATTCTGCACCAATGCCGAGACCGGCTGGGTATCGCGCTTGGCGCTCAGATACTCCACAATCTTGACAAACGCCTGGATGCTGTTCTTGGCCCGTGCCGGTAGGTCCATTTCATTGGCCCGGCGGCAGGCATCCCAGAACGCAATCTCATAGCGCCCCGCGAACACGTTAATCTTTTCAATGGTCGTCGTGCCGATGGCCCGCGCCGGGACATTGATAATCCGGCGCATCGAAAGCCCGTCATACGGGTTCATCAGCACCCGCAGGTAGGCGATTAGGTCTTTGATTTCGCGCCGCTCGTAGAACCGGACGCCGCCGACAATCTTGTACGGGATACGGTAGTTGATGAACTGCTCTTCTAAAGCGCGTGACTGGCTGTTGGCCCGGTACAGCACGGCAAAGTCTTTGTAGTTCCGGTCGCCGCTAATCGTTCCCTCGCGCACGACATTGACCACGGCGACGGCTTCCTCGACTTCATTGGGCGCTTCCACCAGGGCAATGCTTTCGCCTTCGATGTTGTCTGTCCACAGCCGCTTGTCCGCCCGCCCCCGGTTGTTGCGGACGACATGGTAGGCGGCGTCGAGGATGGTCCGCGTCGAGCGGTAGTTCTGCTCTAATTTGATAATGGTGGCGTTGGGGAAGTCGCGCTCAAAGTTTAGAATAATCTGGACATTCGCGCCCCGGAACGCATAAATGGAATTATGAACGACAATCCCTCCGGCGACATAATTGCGGAGACCCGCAACCGACAGGTCATAGGTCTTTCCCGTGTATTCCTCGTCGGTGATGGACGTGATTTGGCTATCCGTCACGACGGGTATTGGGTCTGGGATAACGTGCGGTTTGACGGCGGGCTGCATATCATCCGTTTGCGGGGTTTTGCCAAGTATGGTGCGAGCATAGGCAATCTGTATTTCGTCATCGGGATAATCCGCCACAGAGCGCATGGAAGCATAATTCATCGCCCGGTCTGAGACATCTACGACGACAGGAAACTTGTGCCATTCGGTTAGCTCTTCTGCATGACAGGTGCCAAAGAACCACTTGCCGACACGCGCTGTAACGTCTACTTTCTCCTTGTCCTGCCTCCGTTGCAGCATCTTGGCATAAGCCCAAGCATCGTCGTGCCGGTTGAACTGCGCTTCATCGGAATTTGCGGATACCCGGAACCGGATTGGCGCACAATCTTCATCAAACATAAAGGCAGGCTTAGGCTTATCGAAGAACATCATAAAATGCACTGGGTCATCTACACGGTACATGTCCTTATCGCCATCACTCGTGATATAAAACTCGCAGCCAAAGTCGCGCCAGACATTGTCGGGTGCTTCCTCAATCAGATTGCCAAACATGACGTGGTTTGGCGTGACCCGCACGGTTGCGCCCTGTTGCGTCTGGATGTTGCGGACCGGCCCGGCGTAGTTGTTGACCATGACTTTCTCGACAACCGCCGGGGCGAGGTACGGGCCGCCGCAGGCGGCTAGGACAGTGTTACCTTCGCGTATCTGCTCGACAGGAACGTAGCCGCTGGGGGTCAAAATTGGAGTGCCGGCAACGACGCATTGATCGTCGTCGCCGACGACGCAGATGTTTTTGTGCTTGCCGCTGAACAGGGTCAAGAGCTGGTACTGGCTGTCGTTCACGTCCTGGAACTCGTCGCAGTGGACGTAGTGGAAGCGGTTCTGGTAATGCTCGCGGGCCTTCTCCGACTCCCGCAGAAGCTGGACTGTCTTCATAATCAGGTCGTCGAAGTCTAAAGCGTTCGAGATGGTCATCTTCTGCTGGTAGAGCTGATACGCCCGGCCGACGGCCCGCTCATACGGCGAGGCGCTGAAGTCATTTAAGATGTCGTCGGGCGTCTGCAAAGTTTCTTTGGCTTTGGAGATGGCGGACAGGACGGCGCGGGGGGCGTACTGCTTGTCGTCTAAACTCAGCTCGCGGACGGCTTCTTTGACAAGTGAAATCTGGTCGCCGTCGTCGTAGATGACGAAGTTTTTGTCCAGGCCAATCATGCTCCCGCGCTCGCGCAGGCAGCGGGCGCAGAGAGAGTGGAACGTGCCGGCCCACAGCTCGCGCATGGCAAGGTCGCCGACGAGGTTTGAAATGCGCTCCTTCATCTCGGCGGCGGCTTTGTTGGTGAAGGTGACGGCCAGAATGTTGTAGGGGCGGACGTAGCGCTCCTGGATCAGATAGGCGATGCGCTTGGTCAGGGCGTTGGTCTTGCCCGAGCCGGCCCCGGCAAAGATCAGCACCGGCCCTTGATCGTGCAGGACCGCCTGCTGCTGCGGTTCGTTGAGGCTGGCGAGAAGCGGCGAGTTACGGCGTGCGGGTGTCTCAGGAGTCATGGGAAGATTATACCCGGCTGGGGCGCGTAGGGGGAGTGCCGGGGATGTGGAAAACCCCGGCAGGAAATGTCCTTCGGACAAAGATGCTGCCAATAGAGGCTTGTTCCTCATCCGAAGGATGCCTCCTTGCCGGGGTTTTCTACAACCCCGGCCTGTGTGCAGGAACATCGCCCGCCCACGCCGAACTTGGGCCTATGTTTACCCTTCCCAAACGCCGATACTCTTATGCCAAGTTCGCGTGTGCCATTCCCGCTGCTATTTGCTTGGCGCTGACTTCTCTGCCGGCGCACGCGGACACGCCGGACCATGAGGCGGCAAAGTTTGCGTCGGGTTCGGGCAACATTATCTATCTCGCTGCTGGAATCGGCCTGCCGCTGCTGTCCGATGGGCGCTACGGGACACGCCATGCCCTGCGCGTGGCCGATGCACTGGGGACAAGCGTGCTGCTGTCGGAAGCAATTAAAAGTCTGGTGCGGGAGAAGCGTCCTGACTCAGATGCCCATGACAGCTTTCCGAGCGGCCATGCCACGGCGGCGTTTGCGGTGGCGACTTTGGAAAGCGACCTGCATCCGCATCAGGCCGCGCTTTGGTATCTAGGCGCGACGCTGATTTCCTATTCGCGGGTCCGCTTGCACCGGCATACCGTGGGGGACGTGGTCGCGGGCGCGGCGCTCGGGGCGGGCACGGCGCGGGTGGAAGTGAACCAGCCGCGCGGTCTGATTTTGTCGCCGTTCATCATGCGCGGCGGGCTGGGAATGATGATGACGAAGGGACTATAAACAGGCGCTGGAACCTGAATGCCTTTCCATTCGTCAGGAAAGAACCACGCCGCGTTGCTGCGGCTTACTTTGGAGAAATCATGCGTTTCGGAATTCTTAGCTTGAAAACTTTTTGCAGTGCTGCCCTGGTCTCGGCAGCGTGTCTTAGCCCCGCCCTGGCACAGACTGCGCCTCCGGCGTACCTGACGCTTGGCGGCTACACTGTCTTCTGCCTGCGCGGGACTGCGGGCGGGCTAACCCCGGCGCAGCGAGTGGACGTAATTATGGGCCGGGTGGAACCGCTGCTCGGCAACCCGGTCATCCGGCCCTCGGACGTTGTGGTCTACCTGCCGCCTGCCAATAGCCGGGTCAACCGCTACCCGGTCATCTATGCGCTGGGGCGGCGCGTCGTCACGGTGGACCCGGCGACGGTGAAGGCCAGCGGCCTCCTTGAAACTCCGCAGCAAGCGGCGACGCTGTGGGCGAAGCGGCTGCAGCAGGTGCTGCCGCGCGTCAACTGGCGTCCGTCCAATATGCCGGAAACGAAAGTCCCGGCGAACCCACCATTGACAATCACGCACGACTTCGCCCAAGTTGGCGGGCAGGTCGCGTTAGCAACGCTGCATGACAAAGTCATCTTGAAGCTGCGCGGCCCGCAGACCGGCGGCATGACCGCCGCCGAACGTGCCGATCTGCTGACGGCCCGTTTGGAGCGTCTCGCAAACACCCCTGCCGCTCAGGCTGCGGGTGCCGTTCAAGTGACAGCTTTGCCGGCGGGGGCGACGCTCGCGCTGGCGGGAACTCCGATCATTACAGTCGCCGCTGCCGATATCGCCGGGTCCGGGTTCGCGACGCCCGCCAAGCTTGCGAACGCCTGGGCCAAGAACCTGCGGACTGCTCTTGCCGCCTTCCCTGCTGTCCTGCCCGCCGCCCCAATTGGTCAGCCGCCTGCCGCAACTGCCCTGCCGCCTACCCTTGTGTCCCCTGCGCCCGCCGCCGCGCCGGGAACAGCTACCGCCCCGGCGGCGGCAGGAACCGGCTCGCCAGGAACGCCGTAATCATCACGTCCAGTGACGGCTTTGGGTCCGGGTCTGTGGTGATTGCTTCCATCCGCACAAACTGCGTTTTTGTCAGGAAACCGTAGGCGGTGACTGTTTTGGGCATCCTGCCGCCGACGAAGCGGAGGGTGCCGGCACCATTACAGCGCATTGTGGGGCCGAACGCCGAAGTGCCGGTCTCCATCTTGCCGGTGCTGTAGTCCTGCAAGTCCTTGCCGATTTCCGCCATCAGCGCCCCCATCAAGTCCTCCAGCCTGGGCTGAGGCTGACCGGCAGGCAGGGTTTCAATGGTGAACCGGTAAATATCCACGGAACTGCTGCCGCGAGAGGACCGGTCCCAGGCCAGCATGTGCAGGGCCGGATCGTTTGTGCTGATGCCAAGCGCCTCGAAGCCCTGCGGGACGCGCAGGCCGATACTGCCGTTGATGACCTCCGGCTTCAGGAAGCGCATCAGCTCCGGCCGGGGCAGCCACTGGCCCGGATAAATCGCAGCGGGCATGTCGGCGGGAACCGCGTCCGGCGGCGGCGCGGCCAGCCGCAGCGTCTGGGCCGACGCTTCCATCCAGTCCATTGTGTCTTTGGAATACGGCTCCACATCGCGGGCCAAGAAAATCGTCCCCAGTTTGTCGTCCCCAACGCCGTAAGCGAATAAATGAGTTGGAATGACGCGGTGAAGCGACTTGCCTCCCGGCAAAGTGCCGGTGCTGCGCGGATCCAAATCGTAATCGCCCTTGACATAGAACCGTAAGGCGGGCTGGCCGTTCACCAGGCCACGCCCCGTCGGGCTGACAGTGCCGCCGCCGATAATTCGGCTGGTAAACTCGTCCATGAGCGCTTCCATGCCTGTGAACACCTGCCAGTCAGGGCCATGCGTCCGGCTGGTCTCCGTCGTAATGGAGAGGCTCGGCGCGAAGCCGCCCGGATGCGTCGGCCCCGTAAACCGGTACAGCTTGCGCCCGCTGGCAAAACTTTCCGTGGAGATCAGCCGGAAGCTCTGCGGCGGGTTAAACGCGCACCCGTCCAGCACGACCTGCCGGTCCAGGTACGGCAGGAACCGGGCGGCGGGCGACCAGGATGGAGGGCTAGGAGCCGCCTGCGCGTCCGCGCGGGCAACGCCGACTGTAAGCAGCAGGAATAGGCAGTAAAACAATTTCATAGCAGTTTCCAATCATCTCGCAGTAATCCGTAAATCGCGTGGTCTTCGAAGACGCCGTTTTTGCAGGCATGCTGGCGCTGCACACCCTCGCAGACCATGCCGATCTTCTGCATGACCCGGCCTGACGCCGGGTTGCGGGCGAAGTGCGCGGCAGTGATTTTGTGGAGGCCAAGCTCGGAGAAGCCGTAGCCGATCAGCTCGGCGGCAGCTTCCGTCATATAGCCCTGGTTCCAGAATGGGACGCCGAGCCAGTAGCCTAGCTCCGCCCGGCGATGCCGCGCCGAAATCTCCATGAGGCTGATTGCTCCGAGCAGTACGCCGTCCGTGCGCCGCGCAATGGCGTAGGCGACGCTGCTGCCTGTTGCAAACCGCGTCGGCTGACTGCTGATCCACTGCTCCGCGTCGCTGACCTCGTAGGGGTGCGGCAGGTTCAGCGTTGTGTCCGCGACTTCGGGCGCTCCGGCGAGACGCTGCACGTCGGGCGCATCGCTCAGGACGAACGGGCGCAGAAGCAGGCGAGCCGTTTCCAAGATAGGCTGCTCCTTCGGTGGTTATCCTAGCTTTTTCAAGTTGTCCGGGTTCAGCGGCAGCAGCTCGTCCAGGACAAACTGGCCGTCTTTGCGGATGAGAACGTCGTCAAAGTAAATGTCGCCGCCGCCGAACTCGAGGCGCTGGATAAAGACCATGTCCCAATGCACGACCGAGCGGTTGCCGTTGAACGCTTCATCATACGCGCCGCCGGGGGTGAAGTGGAACGAGCCGGCGATCTTCTCGTCGAACAAAATGTCCTTCATCGGCTGCATGACATAGGGGTTGAAGCCCAGCGAGAACTCGCCGATATAGCGTGCGCCTTCGTCGCTGTCCAAGATCGCGTTCAGCGCGTCCGTCGTGCCGCCGGAAGAAGTGGCGTCAACGATTTTGCCGTTCTCGAAGCGCAGGGTGACGCCTTCAAAGATGGTCCCCTGGTAAATCGTTGCCGTGTTGAACGCGATGGTGCCGCTGACCGAGTCCCGCACCGGAGCGGTGAAAATCTCGCCGTCGGGGATATTCGCCCGGCCCGTGCAGGGAATGGTCGGAATGTCTTTGATGGAGAACCGCAAGTCGGTGCCTACTCCCGTGAGGCGCACGGTATCGGTCCGGTTCATCAGCGCCTTTAGGGGCTGGATGACGGCATCCATTTTAGAATAGTCAAACGTGCAGACGTCGAAGTAAAAGTCCTCAAACGCTTCCGTGCTGAGGCCCGCCATCTGGGCCATCGCGGGGGTCGGCCAGCGCAGAACAACCCACTTCGTGTGCGGAACGCGGGTCTGGGAATGCACCGGGTTCCACCAGAGCGAGCGGTACAGCTTCATGCGCTCGTCGGGGACATCCGACAGCTCCGCGCCGTTGTCCGCGCCGCGCAGGCCGATGTAGGCGTCCATCTCGGACATCCGCGCTTTTTCCAGCTCCCCCGTCAGCCGCATCTGTTCTTCGGTGGCGTTCTGATACAGCGCCCGCAGGACTTTGTTGCTTTTGACGGTCACAAACGGCAGGCCGCCAGCCTGGGCGATCCGGTCCACGAGCGCCGTGACGACATCTTCGGGCGCATCGTAGGCTTCCACCAGGACTTTCTCGCCGGACTGGACACGGGTAGAGTGGCCGATCAAAATATCGGCGAGTTTTGCGACGCGCGGGTCTTTCATAGAGACTGTTCCTTTAGTGATTGGGTAGATTGGAGAGAGTATACCCGTCTTACAGGCTGTCGTTATGGGTATAGTAGCGGCAGCAAGCTCCTAGAAAGAACTAAAACCCATGCCTGATTATGAGCACTCGCTCGCCATTGAAGCGTCTCCCGACACTGTATTTGACTTTGTTTCGGACATTGCTAATCTTCCGAAGTACCTGCCGACGACCCACAGCGCAGAAGCCCAGCCCGGCGGGCGGGTGCGGGTGCAGGGCGAAGCCGGAGGCCACGCCTACGACTCCGACGGCTACTTCCGGCTTGACACGCCGAACCGCCGCATGGAATGGGGTTCCGACGGCGAAAACCGCTACTTAGGCTGGCTGGAGATTGACGGCGCGGCCGACGAATGCGAAGTCACGGTGCATCTGACATTCCAGCCCAAGCCGGAGCAGTCCGAGCGCATGGAAGAGCAGACCGGCGACCGGGACAAGACGATCATGGACGGCCTCATAGCGTCTTTGGCGTCTATTCGCAACTTCACCGAGGGCCACGGCGGCAAAGTCGAACCCGCTGCGGCGTCTTAAAAGCACCCGAGGCGCAACTTGTGCCTACATTCTTAGCGTCTTCCCATTTACTTGTGCGGGGGCATTACGCCGGTGAGGGTGTAGATCGCCTGCCATTTGGGCGTGTTCAGGTCGGCAACGTCTTCGCTGAGACCCCAGCCGCCGTAGCGGCTGTAGCTGCTGCAAAAGGCGAAGTACATGTACAGGTCGCCGCCGCAGGCGAACCAGTTATCGCGGGCATCGTGCAGGATGATTTCTTTGATGCGCGGGTCGCGGTTCGCCAGAATGCGGTTCGCGACATTGACGGTGCTGCCGCCGCCGGTGTCCGGGCCGACCTCGTACTGCGTGTTCTTCAGGCCGTAGGACGACGCGATCTTGCCGATGGCCGTGCGGTATTGCAGGTTGTTGTCGCTGTCCGCCCACATCGCGGTCAAGAGATCGGTGACGGAGGCATTGGGGGCGGCTTTCTGGACATTGAAGTACGCCGCGCCCGCGACTCCGTAGAAATAAGACTTAGGCGGGCCGTAGGTAGACGAAACCCACTTCAAAACGTCGGCGTAGTAGTCGTTTGGATTGATGACCCAGGACGCATAAATTGGGCGGATCGCCGCGCCGATTGACCTCGGCCCGTAGACGCTGCCGAAGATTTTGGCGATCTCGACCAGGCGCTTGGCATGGCGGCGATGTGCCCAAACCTCATGGTCGGTGCTGCCGTCATTGTTCAGCGGCGAGCCGCTGGCCTTGACCTCGTCTTCCGCCGCCAGCTTGTTGTAGATATACTGCGGAAAGCCGAAGTTCCAGACTTCGTTGGAGTGCTCGATGTATATCCGCAGGCTGGGCCTCAGCGTGCGCTTCAGAAGCAGCGCAAGCTGGCGAACGTAGTCGTCATCGGCGGCGACTGGGACGTTGATCCACATATCCTTGCCGGCCCCGTTCGCCAGCGCAACCGCGTATTCCCAGGCGACCCCGTGCTTGTCTCCGACGTCCTGCTGCGTGGCGTCGGAAGGCACATGCCGGTCCGCCCAGTGCAGCGCATGATGGCCGGGATCGCCGTAAAAGCCGGGGTTGTCGTTGGTCGCCAGCCAGTCCATAAAGCGCAGCACGCGGAACGGGCGCAGGGACGCCAAAAACTCGTTCGTATAAAGCTGCTTAGTGCCGGGCGCATAGCCGGGGCGGATGAGGTGCAGGTCGGTGAGGCCCGTGCCGGGCGCGTCGCCCGGCAGGCGCTTGGTGCCGGTAAACGCCAGTGCAAGCAGGCCCGCGCCCTTCGGCACAATGATGTCGGCGGTCGTCGTGTCCGTCGCCGCGCTGAAAACCTGATGCGTGACGACAATCTGCTTGTTCTCGTTTGGAGTGATCGTTGCCTGCCCCCGGAACGATAAGTGGTACGTCCCGCTAAAGTCCGGCTGGAATGCCTGGGGATCGTCAATCGGTGGGTTCCAGGCTGGGAACGGGCGGATGTCGAAAAAGACGGTCCGGGCGTCCGTGACCGGGTAGCCGCGCGTGTCGGTCGGCGCGGGACTGCCGCCGCCGATCTTTTCGAATGGCCGGAAGCCCCGGCCTAGATCCACCCACGCCCGTGTGCGCGAGCCTTCATTCGGCGGGTCCAGGTCCACGCCAATCTTTTCGGCATAGCGGGTCCAGGGGCTGCCGAGGGCAAGCGCCACGGGCACCGCAAGCGGGGCAGGTGGAAGAGCATCCGGTGGCCGGGCCGCAAGCTGACGAACCGTCAGATGATGAACCGCAGGCGAGTCCGCATGACTACAGCCGGTCCCGGTCAAGAGGCCGGCACAGGCGGCAAGAGCAAACAGAGAAGAACGAAGCATAACATCTCTTTCTTGCCGGCGAGCCGGCACTATCCAATCGGCAGGGTGACAGGCTGCGGGCCAGGCGAAAGCGGATACGTCCCGCCGCCAAAGCGCAGGGTGCCGCCGATACCCGCCGGCAGGGTGATGTCCGCGCAGAGGCGGTCCGGCTCGCGGCGCAGGTGGACTGAAATCTCGCCGCCCCCTGGGTGCGGCATTGTGCCGGACGCCCACAGGAGCGGGCCGAGGGCCGGGGCAATGTCTACCGAGGCAAAACCGGCACCGGCGGGGCGGATGCCGAGAATCGTCGCGGACGCATGGAACAGCGGGTGGGCGCTCCATGCATGGCAGTCCGAGCGGGTCGGCTCCGGCATTTCCACAGTCGTGCAAAGGCCGCTGTCCGCCATCGCGAACCACGCCGGCAAGCGGTCGAAGAGGGCGTCGCCGCAGCCAAGAATGCGGTATGCCTCGAAGAGATAATGCGTAAAATAAACAGTCGTCCGCGCCAGATCCGGCGCGGACAGCAGGCCGTGCCGCAGGCGGCGCAGAGACGTGGCACCCAGCAGGCCGCTGAGAGCTGCCAGGCACTGCGCGTGCTCGGAAAAGAACTGATGCTCCAGGTCGTCAGCGTACAGGCCGCGCTCCTCGTTCCAGTACGCTGCGTGGGTCCGCTCCATGTGCCGGCGGGCTAAGCGTCCGGCGCGGGCGGACAGCTCCGGCTCGCCGGCCCAAGCTTCCAGCTCCGACGCCTAGCGCAGCGTCTGCGCCCACTGCCAGTTGACGACGGCGCTGACCCCGTCCGGGCCGCCCGGCGGCGTGCCGTGCGGCCATTCCGGCACCCAGTCCACGAAGTTTGCGTTCGGGCCGGGCGGCAGCGCGGCCAGCCCGTCAGGGCGCGGCTCGGTAAATGCCGCGAAGCCGTCCAGCACCGCCCGGACGCCGGGCAGGAGGCTTCGCACAAAGGTCCTGTCGCCGCGCCAAAGGGCGAAGTCATGCACCATGCCGATCCAGTGCAGCGAAAACGGGCGCGTGACTTGCCGCACCCGCGACGGATACCGAGACTGCGTCAAGCCCGATAGTAGCCGCGACGACCCGAACAGCTCCAGCGCCTTGCGGGCCAGCCGGTCATCCTGGGTGATAGCGTAGGTAATGAGCGCCTGGATGCGGGTGTCCCCGACATACTGAAGCTGCTCGTACTGGCAGTCCAAGTAGGTTTCGTGGGCGCACATTTGCAGGGTGCGGAGCGAAAGCGCGTTGATTTGTTCAAGGCGCGTCTCGCTTGCCGCGAACTCGGTTTCCCGTTCCAGCGGATAGCGCGTCTCGCGGAACTCCAGCCCGTCCACCGTCAGCGGGGCGTCTGCGGTCTGCACGACGATTTCCACAAAGCGCCCGGCCTGCCACCAAAGGGTCTCGAAGCGTCTGGCCGCGCCGCCGTCCGGCAGGAACGTGTCACCAATTCCGTCTTCGCCGGACCAGATCGTGCGGAAATACTTGCCCTCAATCTCGCCCCGATTGCCCTTGCGCTCCTTGTTTTCGGGGTCGTAGACGGGCGTCTCGAACAGCGCTTCCTGCCAGTGGATACGCACGCTGCTGCCGGCCCCACCGGTAGTTTGCAGGCACGGGTAGGCAGAGACATAATCTTCCAGGTCTATTAAGACACGGCGGCGGGTACTGGGCGGCAGGGTGACGCTGCCCGTGCCGCGCAGAAGGCGCTGCCAGGCGGCGGCTTCCTCCGGCAGATGGTCGGCGGCTCGCACCGGCACGGCCGCCGTGCTGTCCGTCTCCAGCGGAGCCGCGAGACGAACCGCCCCTAGCGGCCAGGAAACGTCCCGCATCGGCGGCAGGACAGCGGGGCGCAGGCGGTGCATCGGCGCGGCATCGTTCATTCTGTCCGTGCCCGCACTGCCGGACCGGGCAATGACAGGCTGCCAGCCGTTACCTGTCCCTGTTTCGACTCCCCACGGGTAGCGCGACCCGTCCAGCACAAGGTTCGCGCCGGTTCCCCAGGCCGCCAGCGGGTTCGTAAATGTGTACCCCTCCACTCCTTTGGCTTCCCAGGCCGCCCGGCCCGTGCCGAGCTGCGCCTGCCGGTTGTTCTCCTGCGGGGACAGCAGAAAGCCGGGGCGAACACTCATCTGTGCGTAAGGCGCAAGATCACCCAGGGTCCAAACGCGGGCAACCAGCGTATGCTCGCCTGCGTCCAGTTCGAGATCATACGTCTCAAAGAACCAGTTTTCGGCATCGCCGCGCTCGGAGCCGCGTCCAATGCACGCACCGTCCAAATAAAGTACATACCGCTCGTCCGCCGTGACGTGGACACGCACGGTTTCCGGCTGGGCAGCGGTGAACCGCAGGCGGTAGGCGGACACAAATGGCACCAGGCCGGCACCGGGGCAGGAAATCCAGCCGCACGGCCATTGTCCCTGCTCGCTGAAAGGACGGCCGTTTTCGCAGTATGGATCGGCGTCAATGAGAACGCGCGTCATTCAGTTTCCCCACGGCATGAGATTACCCCAAACGCCGGCGTCGTGCTCGAAGCACCAGCCCGCAGAGACCAAGCGCCGTCAGGAGGAGGACCGAGATCTGTGACGGCTCCGGCGCAGCGGGCGGCTGCGCGAACGGAACCACGGTGCCAGTCAGTGTTGGCGCAGCGTCGATAATGGTTTCCTGGAGGGTTCCCCCCAGGTAGTGGATGGATGTGCGAGGTCGTCTTGAAGCCGAACGATCGGTAGTCATCGGGGCCGCTGACGACGACCGGGAACTCGACCGGTGCCGTTAAGTTCTGGAACTGCGACCCGAAGCTGTAATTCATCGCGCCGTCGTTGGTCGTGCCGAGAATATCGCTGCTGCTGAAGCCCGTGACGCTGGAAAGCGGGTTAGTTGTACCATTTACATGAAACGGGCCATCACACATCATGCCGTTCTCGTAGCCAAGCGACGCTCCGTGGCACTCCACCAGCATGAATGTTAGGGCAGGGCTTAGAATTTTGCTGAGATTGACTCCTGCACTGATAATGTCGTCTGTTGCTGGGTTAGCTCGGGGCACCGACATAACGATGCCGCGTCCGCCGCCGGAGCACATCGCGTAAGAGCGCGGGTTGTTGGAAGTTCCGCCGGACCTTCCTGTGTCATCCGGGCAATGAAAAAGGGTCGTATCATACGCCGTACCGCCGCCGCCTGGATTCGCTGTCGCTTTAGCGCCCAGAAACGGAGAAATGCCGACATCCCAACTGGTCTTGTAATTGTAGCTGTGGTCCACTACAAGGCAGTGCGGCATATTCTCCTCGAAGTCCTGTGAGTATTGGGTGAAGCCGAGGCCAAGCTGCTTCATGTTGGACAAGCAGGTCGTGCGGCGAGCGTTCTCGCGCGCCTTCTGGAAGACGGGAAATAAAATAGCAGCGAGAATGGCAATTATTGCGATGACGACAAGCAACTCGATGAGCGTGAAGGCGCGACGCCGAGCCTGACAAGAGGATATCATGATGATTTTCCTCTTCTTTATCTAAGAGCGGTGGTTCGTGGTATAATTATAAGGATTTTTTGCTAGAAGCGTTATTCTAAAATCACTCTTTTCATAGGACAAAATTGACATCATGGTGGCTGAGTCGAGAATACGCCCTGGATTGGCTTATCCAGAACACCTCTTGAAAGCGTCGCTGTTTCAGGACGCGCGGGTGCCGGTCCATGTGACCGGGCACTGGCTAGACGGCGACCTGTTTCCCCACGACCATGACTTTGTCGAGTTCGTGCTGATCGCCGAGGGTGAGGGAACACACGTCTCGCTTACCGGGCAGCAGTTGATTGCCGCGGGCGACGTGCTAATCCTGCGGCCTGGAGTTTGGCACAACTACGTGGGCTGCCGGCGGATGCGCCTGGTCAACTGCAATGTCGCACTGGAGCTTTTGCAGGGCGATCTGGCGGCAATCATGCAGGACCCGGCCCTGCACTATCTGCTGTGGACCGGCCCGCTGTCTTTGGAGCGTCAGGGCCTCATCAAGCTGGGGCTTCAGCCGGACGCGATGGCTGCCTGCGAGCAGTACCTTGCCCGGCTCGGCGGGATGCTCGCGCCCAGATCGGCCTACACCTACGCCGACAAGCTCGGCTACCTGCTGCTGCTGCTGGGCGAGCTGACCCGCGGCATGGGGCCGGAGTTTCGGCAGGCCAGCGAGCATACTGCCCCGCTGCACCCAGCTGTGTCCTCCGGCCAAAACTTGCTGCGGGAGGCCCTGGCGCATCCCTGGACCCTGTCGGAGCTTGCGGGCCGGCTGTACATTGCGCCGTCGTACCTGGTGCGCCTGTTCCACAGCACCACCGGTCTGTCGCCGATGGCGTATCTGGCCCGCTGCCGGGCCGAGCAGGCGGCGTCGCTTTTGATCCGGACCGACTGCTCCGTGGCGGAAATCGGTGCGGCGGTCGGCTGGGACGATCCCAATTACTTCGCCCGCCGCTTCCGGGCGCACTTCGGCCTGAGCGCGACCGCCTACCGCGCCCGGTTCGCGGCGGCTTCCACACACGAATTGCCCTTGCATTCTTAAGAGTTTCTGCATTCTGAGAAATCCTTGCATTATTTGGCGGCGTGTGCTAAAATAGAGAGGCCAGCATAGATTGGCTGAACACGGATGAACACAAAAGCCAAAGGCGATGTCAGTGCCGCAACCATTCTTGCGGCTTTAGTCGCACAAAACCAAACGGTTTCTGTTCCCTGGGGCGACAATGCTGCTTACGATCTCGTTCTGGACACTGGCGACGCTCTGCTCCGGGTTCAGTGTAAGACTGGGCGGTTGCGGGACGGAAGAATCGTCTTCCAGACCTCTTCGGTGTGTTTGACGGACGGAAAGTACATCAAGTCCCACTACCGGGACAAAACAGACTTGTGGCTGTTTATTGCCCGGAGAATGGCAAAGTTTATCTTATTCCCGTAGCGGATGTGCAGAATACCAGCCAGGCTGCTTTGCATTTAGAGGTGCCGAAGTTCCGTAACCGTCATGGTTGCAAATTGGCAGCCTCTTACGAGTTAGTGATATAATTTGAGGGAAGGTGGCTGAGTGGTCGAAAGCGGCTCACTGCTAATGAGTTATACGGCGTAAAGCCGTATCGCAGGTTCGAATCCTGTCCTTCCCGCATCCTCGCGCCTTTAGCAAGTGCGGCTCGCACAAGCGGCCTGGAGCAATCCAGGCCGCTTGTGCTTTTAGTTGATATTTCATGCACGAAGATTTGCCCGTGATGGAACCTGTGGAGTGGCGGAAGTTTTTGCAGTTTGATGCAAAATCTGCTGCTGTCTGGATTGGCTGTACGCTGTTTTTAATCGGCTTTCTTGCTGTCCTGCCGCACTGGCTGCGGGGGCGGCAGCAGGCCGACTTTGCAGGCGTCGCCGCGCAGACCGCTCCCGGCAGAGTCACGGCACTGCAAATCTCGCCGGTCAGCACCGGCGGCGACAGCCTCTTTAACGCGGTCAATCTGGCATTCGCCGGCCACGCCGCCTACTACGCCCTGCCGCCGACAAGCCACTGGAAACCGCAGCCCAATCAGTCTGTTATGGTTGTGTTTCGCGTCGGCAGCCGAAGCCACAGTGTCCGCATCGACTCCGTGACGCCTCAGTAGCCAGCGCCATGCCCAAAGTTCTCTTCGCACCGCTGTTTCTGCTGGATATCGCCGCGACGCTCTATATGTGGGGCGTCATTTGGACCATTCAGATGGCCCAGTATCCGCTGTTCGCCCGGATCGGAGCGGCGCAGTGGGTGGACTACCACAGTGTCTACACGCGCTCCATCACGGTTGTCGTCCTTCCGGCGATGGTGACGGAGCTGGGAACATCGGGCCTGCTGGCGCTGGCGCGTCCCGCCTGGCTGTCGCCGCCGCTGCTGTGGGCCGGTTTTGCCTGCGCCGCGCTGACCTGGGCGGTGACGTTTTTCGTGTCTGTCCCCCTTCACGACACGCTTGGGCGCGGCTTCAGCGCCGACGCGATTGCGCGTCTCGTGGCAACCAACTGGCTCCGCACCCTCTTTTGGACCGCACATGCCGTTATCCTGTTGGTGCAGGTCTGGCGTCTGCTGCCGAAGTCGTAACAACAAACACCCTCGCTTAACTTAGTAAGCGAGGGCGTTTTTGTAAGCTGCCGGACCAGGGGTCGAACCTGGGGCCTCCTGTTTCAGAGACAGGCGTTCGTGCCAACTGAACTATCCGGCACCATTATTTAGTAATACGGCTTACGTTTCTGCCGCTATAACTCGCCGTTTGGCTATGGCAGTTCGGACAAAGCATCTGCAAGTTTTCCAAACGGTTGTCGTTGCTGACACCATTAATGTGATGCAGGTGCATTGACAACGGCTTCCCATGCCATTCTATTATACCACATTCCGCACAGATTGCGTCAAGAACGCCGGCTTTTAGCAAACGCCACCTTAGATGAGCGCGGGAAGTATCTCTGCCTGTTGCCGTTAGCTCCTCTAAAGGTATAGGTTTGTCTTCACGCAACGCGAGTTTACCCTGCGTGCTAGCGCTGTACCACACATTACGGCAAATGCCAAAGTGCGTCATGCACTTATTTCCGCTGTGGCCTTCATCGTAATACCGCTGCACTTCGGCCCAATCGTGGACTTTGTAGTTTGGCGGCGGCTTTACGCTTTTCGCGTGGTACGAAATTGTAGACTTGGCACAGCCAATCTCGGCGATAATTTCTCGGTACGTTTTACCGGCGGCGAGCAGGGCGAGTATTCGCTGTTTCATGGCCTTCCTTAGCACGGTTGAACGCAGAGACTATACCCGCCCCAAGACAGAATTGTCAAGCCATTTTTGCTACGCACTCGCACATTACGGTGCGGGCAAAGCCGTCAACGGAGTTAAGTGCAGGAGCAGGGTCGGCTCGTCTGCCGCTTCAATCTCTACCACCGTCTCGCCTGCCGGCGTGACATGCACTTGCAGGCTCTTCGGCCCGGCGATAAACCGCTCCATGCTGTCTTCGCCTTCCGTGCCCAGCATCAGCACGAGTGAGCCGGCAGCGCTGCCCTTGCTTTCCAGGGTCATGCCGACAAACGGCAGGTTTTCGGCGGCATACTGATCGCCAATATCGGTGCCGACCATCTCCAGCGTTGCTGTCTCACCGGCGTGCTGCTTGGAGAACTCTTCGGCAAATGCGGCCCAGTCGCTGCGGTCTATTGTCTGTGTTTGGTTGTCCATAGGGATTTCCTTTCGGGGAGAATGTCCCTCTTATCTACCCAAGTTACGGGACATTGACGCCGCGGGCCGCGACCCAGAGCTTGTACCAATCCGTGCGGGACAGCGTGATGGACGCGGCCGCAGCGGCTTCCTGGATATGCTCCGGGTTGTTGGAGCCGACCAGCGGGATGATCTTCGCCGGGTGCGCCAGCAGCCAGGCCAGCGCGAGCTGACCCGGCGTTGCGTCGCCATAAGCGGGGGCTATTTCCCGAAGCGCGGTCAGTGTTCGGGCAATGGCCGGGGAGGCGTCTGCGGGGACCTCACGCCGTCCTGACAGCCAGCCGCCGCCGAGCGGGCTGTATGCCAGCGGCGTGATGCCAAGTTCTAAGCACTGGTCCAGAACGCCGTCACCAGAGTCCGCTCCTGCCGCCTCGCTTGTCGCTTTGCCGCCCGCCGCGCCTTCGTAGATCGGATCAAGCCGCAGCAGCGAGATGGCAATCTGATTGGAGACGATTGGCGCTTTCAGATGCTTTTGCAGGGCCAGCGTCTGCTGCGGATAGTAGTTCGAGATGCCGACAGATTTGATCAAGCCTTCCGCCATGAGTTCGTCCAGCACGGCGGCGGTTTCGGCAGGGTGAGTGAGCGGATCCGGGCGATGGAGCTGATACAGCTCCACAGAGTCTACCCCCATCCGCTTCAGCGATCCATAAAGGCTCTCGCGAATATAGGACGGCGAATGCTCGTAGTAGCCCCGTCGAATGCCGACTTTCGTGGCGATAAAGATCTTTTCGCGGCTGCCGGGAACGGCTTTCAGACAGTCCTTGAAGATGGACTCACACGCAGTCCCGCCGTAGATGTCGGCGTGGTCGTAGAACGTGATGCCGGCGGCAAGCGACGCTTCAAACGCAGCAATCGCTTTGCGGCGGTGTTCTGGGCCGACTTCGGCAGGGTTCCAGGTTCCCGCCAGGCCCATGCACCCGAGGGCGATGCGCGAGACGGGAATCCCATCCGGTCCAAACGGCTGTGTTGGCATAAATGTTTGGGTTGGCATTGTCATAGGTTTTCTTTCTGTGATCGGATCAAGCGGCTCGCGCCAGGCTGTCCATCTGCTTGCGAACCGAGTGCAGGCCGTAGAGGCACAGCTCAAACTCGTCCGAAATCTTCTGGAGCGTTTGCGCTTCCCGCCGGTAATCGCCGTAATCATGAGAGGCGGCAAGTGCGTAGCTGTTTTTGCCTTGCTGAACGTAGTCCAGCAGGTGGTCACGGCGTGTCTGCGCCTGCAAACGCGGCAGGCTTTCCGGGTAAACGCCTGCCCAGAAGAGCGTGAAGTCGCCGATATGCTTATGAACCTCGCGTTCGCGGTTGAACGAAGTCGCGGCCAATCTGACGTCCGCATGAAGCAGCATCTCGGCGACTTCCTCCAATGGCTTCCCCAACAGGTCTTTGATTTTGTAAACCTGCTTCATGTGAGCGAAGTCTACAAGAACGTCGGCGAGATAATCTGCGACGTGGGATTCATAAACCCCCAGCGTCTGCACAAAGGCGCGTTCGACGAGTGCGCCAAACAGGCGGCGTAGAGTGGGATCAGTTTCTAACACTGTGTTCTCCTTGCGATGTCAGACAAAATTGCATCTGTCATAGAAATCAAGAAGCACGTCATTGCGCTTGCGGACTACCCATGGTAAACCCAAAGGCAGATTTCGGCGACGAAACTAGGGAATTGTTCGGCGCGGGATTTGGATATTCCTGCGCGGAAGACCAGAAAATGCGTCAGGCCCCCCACGCCCCCAATAATGGGGGAGCCAGAAGAAATTAAGCGAAGAACCGCCGTTTCCAATCCGAAATCATGTTCCCCCATTATTGGGGGCTAGGGGGTACTTAATGCGACTGCGGAACGACAATGCCAAGATGCACCAGATAAATCAGCGACATGCCGAGCGCAATGCGGTAGACGATAAACGGCATTGTCGTGTGCTTCTCGTCGCTGAGATACCCGAGCAGCCAGCGGACGACAACGTAGGCGAAGATGCCCGCGACAACCGCCGCAAAGATGTACGGCCCGGCGACTTCGTTCAAGCTGGGCGTCGGAATGTGGGGGGCCAGAGCCGCCGCGCCGTGGACCGTATCGCCGAACTGCTTCGGGAACAGCGTCTTAATCAGCTTGTACAGCCCGGCCAGAGTAATCGCAGGCACAGACAGCAGAAACGAGAACCGGGCGGCTTCCTCACGCTCCAAGCCCAGAAACAGGCCTGTTGTAATGGTCACGCCGGAGCGGGATGTGCCGGGAATGACCGCCAGCGCCTGCACGACGCCGATGCCGAGTGCCTGCCCCAGCGTCAGGCTTTCCAGCCGCCGCGTCTTCTTCCCGAAGATCTCCGCTGCCAGCAGGAACAGCGCGAGAATAATCAACGCCCCCGCGATGAAGTAAAGATTGCGGTACTCCCCGTCAATCTTCTTTTCCAAAGCAAGGCCCGCCACGATAATGGGCACTGTCGCGAACACGACGTACCAGGCCAGACGCGCGTCTTCATCGCCTTTCGGGAAGATCACGCCTTTTTGCAGGCTCCGGCCTAAACCCGCGAAGTAGCGGGCCAAGTCTTTGCGGAAGTAGGCGATAATGCCGACCATCGGCCCAAGCTGGGCAATGGCGGAAAACGCCGCGCCGGTGTCATTCGGCCAGGAGTGCGGATAAAAGTGGTTCAGCAGGGCCGGCAAGATCCGCATGTGGGCGGTGCTGGAAACGGGCAGAAACTCGGTAACGCCCTGGACGATTCCTAAAATGAGGGCCTGAAAGTAGGAGATGTACGGCGTATAATTATCGGTCGGCGGCAAAAGCACGGTCTCCTATGGGTATCGAGTTGCGGCGTGAATACTGACGTGATGAACGAGGGCGTTCACGCCCTCGTTCCTAAACGCCCTCGTTCATCGCGCTCCGTTTTATCTTATTGTTATCGGCTCACTGCGTCTTCATCAACAGCGACGGTGCGGCCTGCTGTTCTGAGCCAGCGGCGCGGCGGGGACGCAGGACGTAATGGGCGATGAGTATGCGTCCAATCGCGGCAAGCGGCGCAGCCAGAAACATCCCGAGCAGGCCAAAGAACTCCGCGCCAATCAGCAGCACGACAATTACGACGGCGGCGTGCAGATGGATTCGGTTGCCGATGAACTTCGGCATGAGCAGCTTGCTCTCAAAGAGGTGCAGCAGGCTAAAGAAGATCAGGACTTTGAGTGCCAGCTCCAGCCCCCCGCCGTGGCTTGCCGGCAGCACGGCGGCCAGCAGGACAATCGGGATGCCGCCGATAATCGGGCCAATAATCGGGATTGCCCGCGTCACGCCCGCCAGCAGCCCCAAAATCAGCGCGTAGGGCATGTGGATGAGAGACAGCCCTGCATAGACCACGGCTCCGGCAATGACGCACAGCCAGAGCTGGGCGATAATATACGTCCGCATGATGCCCGACGACTCCCGCAGCAGCGTCAATGTCTCGCGGACGCGGGGCCGGGGAACGAGGGCCAGGAACTCATTGCGAAGGGCATGCCCGTCCAGTACGAAGTAAAATGCCAGCACGGGAATGAGTATCAAATCAACAATGCGGGCTAGGCCTGTCGCCGTCGCCAGCAGCGCGTTTTGCAGCCAGGGCAGCGGCGAGAAGCTGTCCCCGCCGCTGCCTCCGGGCCGGTGCAGCAAAGCTTTCAAGTTCGGCGGCAGGCTGTTGTACTCGGTTTGCAGAACGGCGGCATACTGAGCGATCTTCTGCTGGTACAGCGGCAGATTACTCGCCAGCCCGTGAAGCTGATCGGCAAACGGCGACACCATCAGCGATGTTCCGGCATACACGAGGTAACCCAGCGCCAGAAAGACAAAGAGCGTCGCGCCCAGCCGCTGCGTCCGGGGCCGCACTCTCGGGAGGCGCCGGCGGCAGAGCCAGTTGACCGGGCCGATCAGCGCGAACGCCAAAATGGATGCGACAATGATGTCGGTCAGGATCGTATGGATGCGCCAGACAAAGTAAACCGTAAAGGCAATCAAGGCCAGCCGTACCAGCAGCTTCCAGAATTGTCCGAACCAGAGTTCCGCGCTGTGCGTCGGCTCGCGCCGGGGGATAGGATTGCGGGGAATGACGTTCATAACGAGTTGCTCGAAAGCGCGTCGGCAATGCGCTTGGCGGCGAGACCATCGCCGTAGGGAGAAACCGCGCGGGCCATCGCGGCGTAAACATCGGGGTCCGACAGCAGGCGGGACGCTTCGGCCACAATCAGCTCGGTGTCCGTGCCGACAAGCTTTGCGGTTCCCGCCGCCACGCCCTCTGGCCGCTCGGTCGTCTCGCGCAGCACCAGAACCGGCTTGCCTAAACTCGGCGCTTCTTCCTGAACGCCGCCGGAGTCGGTCAAAATCAGCGCGGCTTTTTGCTCCAGCTTCACAAACGGCACATAATCCTGTGGCTCAATGAGCCTCACGCGCGGATGACCGGCGAGCGTCGGCGTCAGCGCCTCGCGCACCAGCGGGTTCAGATGCCACGGGACAACAGCAACAGTGTCGGGAAAAGCGTCAACAATCTGCCGCACCGCCGACCCGATCCGTGCCATCGGCTCGCCCCAGTTCTCGCGCCGGTGGGTCGTGACCAAGATCATGCGGCGCGGGTCGGCAAGTATCTCTGCCAGAATAGGATCGCGTGATGTGTACGGCTTGGCGGCGACGGCGAGGAGCGCGTCAATGACCGTGTTGCCGGTGAGAACAATCGCGCTGTCCTCGACCCCGTCAGCTTTGAGATTGGCGGCGGACTCGGGGGTCGGCGGAAAATGCAGCGTCGCCAGCCGCGTCGTCAAGAGGCGGTTCATTTCCTCCGGGAACGGATCATATTTGTTGCCGGTTCGCAGCCCTGCCTCGACATGCCCAAACTTCGCCTGATGGTAGAACGCGCCCAGTGCGGCCACAAAGGTCGTTGTTGTGTCCCCCTGCGCCAGCACCCAGTCCGGCTTTTCAGACGCCAAAATCGGGTCCAGCCCGCTCAGTGCCCGCGTCGTCACCTGCGAAAGCGTCTGCCCCTGCGTCATGATGTCTAAGTCATAGTCGGGCGCGATCTCAAACGCCGACAGCACTTGATCCAGCATCGAACGGTGCTGCCCCGTGACAGCGATTTTGACCTCAAACTCGCCAGGTCGCCGTTTCAGTTCCAGCACCACCGGAGCCATCTTAATCGCATCCGGCCGGGTTCCAAACACACACAAAACCTTTTGCATAAAACTCGCTAACGGACTTCCATCGCGGCGAGCGGCTGAGTGCCGGCGGCATGTGCGAGTTTGCGGTTCGCCGTGATGATGATAGCTCGATCTACTGTCACATCGTCCGTATAAATCGTGCCGGTTTCCAGAATGTCATGCTCCACATCAAAGCGGCGCGTCATGGACTGAACAAACTCCGTGTCCGGCGCAACAGGAAATGGGCTTGCCAGTTGGAGCCATTCCTGCGGAGAAAGAAACAAAAGCAAGCCTTCCCCAAGAAGATGAATGCCGGTGCGGTCAGTCGTTAGCCAGGGCGCGGAGGCGACGACATCCCATTTTCCGGCCGTTGACTCGCGCTGAATCATGCTAAAGAGGGCAAATCCACCGTGTTCTTCGGAAAGCTTTTTTTCAGCAGCACGGCATTTCTCCGCAAGTGCCAATGTCCCAATGAAGCTCATAATAGTATCTCCAACAGTGTTCGTGCCGCTGCAATCATGTCTGCGGCATCAGTTATTGTTTGTGTTCCGACCGGATTATACCGCTGTTCCGGCGTCCACTTCTTGACAATGACCCAATCATCATACTGCACAACTTTGATGCGGTTTTCCAGACCGGTGAACAGCAGCGCCTCGAAATTATGCGTTTGCACGCTTTTTACATTCTGAAACTCGCCCGGCGTAGATGGAAAGTCGGACCAGCGCAGAGTTCGGCAGATACGCGCTTTCAGTGCGATTTCCACCGCATAGCCGCATAAATAAGACGCACCGTCGTAGCTGCCGCGCCGGTACCGAATGCCTGCATCCCGCAAATGCGCCCGCGCCGTCTTCGTGAGGTCTGACCGCGTAACCATGGATTGAAGTGCATCTTATCTCCCGTAGAAGCGGAACAGAACGAGGGCGACGGCGCAGAAGGAGGCGGTGAGGGCGTAGATCATGTAGACGGCGCGGCGCTGGGAGCCATCGTACTTCTTCAGCAAAATGTGATGGATATGCGATGTTTTGTCCGGTAAATAGGCCGGTGTCCGGGCAAGGGTGCGCTGGGTGACGACCCGAATGCCGTCGAAAATCGGGACGCCCAAGACTAATACGGGCAGGGCGACAGAAACCGTTGCGGCAATCTTGAACGTGCCGATGATGGAAATCGCGGCCAGCGTGAAGCCGAGAAACTGCGCCCCGACCGTTCCCATGATAATTGACGCCGGGTGCTTGTTGAAGCGCAGGAAGCCGACGCACACGCCCACTAAAGTCGCGGCGATGATCGTCACTTCGTACTGCGGCGACCGCGCCGCCGCCGACATCAGCGCCAAAGTCGTCGCGCAGATCGCGCAGACCCCGGCGGCGAGGCCGTCCAGCCCGTCAATGAAGTCTACGGTCTTGGCGACGCCGAAGACCCAGAGCATTGTTCCAAGCGCCGAGACCCAGTACGGAAACGGCAGCCAGTTCGAGGCCGCCAGGCCCACTTTGACCGGATGCAGCGGCACCGGCGCAAAAGGGTTTGTGATGCCGTCAATCCGCACGTCAAACAGCACCAAAATCCCGCCTGCCGCGATCAGCGCCAGCGCCTGCCACTTGGCAGAGACCTCAAACTTGTCGTCTATGACGCCCACAATTGCAACGACGGAGGCCGCCGTCAGGACACCGACAAAGCGCTCCACCTGCAACTGGGTCCACGGGTACTGGGCATGGAACAGAGAATGGTAGACATAGACAATGCCAAGCGTCACCATAAACGCGCCGAACATCGCCAGCCCGCCCCAGCGCGGCAGCGGCTTCTTGTGCACGTCCCGCTCGCGCGGCACGGCCACCGCGCCAAAGCGCGTCGCCAGCGCACCGACCACCGGCGTCAGCAGATAACTCAGGCCGACAGCCAGCAGGAATGCCAGCCAGGGCAGTCTCCAAAGAGGCATGATCTTACTTTCCCCTCCGCCAGTCGGCTCCCGTCACCCAAGATAGGCGCGGCGTAATCTGACGCATCTTGCCGCCGCCTGCGGCACGGACATACAGCGGCGCGGCCCAGACGGTACGATACCGGGCTTCATCGCGCTGCTCCTGCGACGCACCGGTTTCTACCGCGAGCGGTTCTCTGCGCTTTTCAAATGGGGTCGTATCGCGCCCCGGCGCGGTGCAGAAACGCGCTCCATCCGGCGACCAAGCCAGAAATTGCCCTTCGGTCAAATAGTGCAACGCTCCTGTCGCTGGGTTCAGCCGGTAGAACGCAAAATTCGTCCCCACTGTGCTCGTGTGTCTGTTGTCGGCGTAGATTAAGCCGTGACCGGGTGCCGGCAGCAGGGTTGGAAATGTGTCGTCATCTGCCAGAAGAGTGAGCCGTCGCCCCGTTTTCAGATTGAACAGAATATGCCGCTCGGACACGCCGTTCTCCATGTCAACGTCTTCCAAACGGTATCCGAACGCCACCGGCGGGTTTGGAATAGAGGGGGCTTCAGTCAGCCTCTTGACGATGCGCGGCCTGCCGCCGCTTGCGCCTATCTCGCAGATTTTGCCCCAGCTTACTCCATCATTGACAAAAAATGTGATCAAGCGCCCATCCGACGACCACTTCGGCGTGTACTCATCATCAGAGCCGAACGTCAGCTGCGTTCTGCCCGTGCCGTCCGGGTTGATGCGGTAGATGTGAAAATGGCTTGTGCGGCGGCTGCCCGGCGGCGCGTAGTACCGGGCGGCGTACACGATGTCGCGGTCCGCGTGGCAGAGACCGGCGACGCTCAGCAGACACAAAACGATCCACACGGTTTTCATAATTTTCCGGGCAATAAATTACCCGTCTGGGAGGCGCGGACGCCGAACGTCCAGGGGACGAAAAAACTAACTAAGCAAAACTTCTCCGCGTCTCCTGGACGTTCGGCATAGCCTCTCAGACGGGCATTTCCAATGCCCGATTCGTTGGCATTCGGTCTAACAGCAGTAGTTACCCCGGAAAGCGGTCGCAGAGGGACTTGACATCGCGGCGGACGGCGTCATACGTCGCGGTGTCGCCGATGTTTGTCAAAGTGCGGGCAATGCAGTCCGCGATTACGTCCATCTCGGACTCGCCGAGGCCACGGCTTGTCGTGGCCGGGGTGCCTAAACGAAGGCCGCTGGTGACCCAGGGCTTTTCGGTGTCGTAGGGAATAGCGTTCTTGTTGGTGGTCAAATTCACTTTGTCCAGCTCGACTTGCGCCGTCCGGCCCGTGAGTTTTTGTGGGCGCAAGTCTACCAGCATCAAGTGGTTGTCCGTGCCGCCGGAAAAGAGCGTGAAGCCGCGCGACATCAGCCCCGCCGCTAAGGCTTTGGCGTTCCGCTTGATCTGCTTCTGGTAGGCGGTGAATCCGGGCGAATGCGCTTCTAAGAGGGCAACGGCTTTGCCGGCGATGACATGCATCAGCGGGCCGCCCTGGGTGCCGGGGAAGACCGCCGAGTCGATGGCTTTGGCATACTGCTCGTCGCATAAGATCATGCCGCCGCGTGGGCCGCGAAGAGTTTTGTGGGTCGTCGTCGTGACGATGTGGGCGTGGCCGACCGGGCTGGGATGCTCGCCCGCTGCCACCAGACCTGCGATATGGGCGATGTCGGCCAGCAGCAGCGCTCCGACCTCATCGGCAATGGCCCGCAGGCGCGGGAAGTCAATGACGCGGGGGTAGGCCGACGCGCCGGACGTAATCATCTTCGGCTTGACTTCGCGGGCGATCCGGGCGCACTCGTCGTAGTCAATCCGGCCTGTCTCGCGGTCCACGCCGTAAAACTGGGCGTCGTAGAACTTGCCGGAGAAGTTGACCGGAGAGCCGTGGGTCAGATGGCCGCCTTGATCCAGGCGCATTCCTAAAATGGTGTCGCCGGGCGACAGAAACGCCGTAAAGACAGCGATGTTGGCCGATGCGCCGCTGTGGGGCTGGACATTGGCATGGTCCGCGCCGAAAAGCTGTTTGGCTCGGTCAATCGCAAGCTGCTCGACAATGTCCACATACTCGCAGCCGCCGTAGTAGCGCTTGCCGGGGTAGCCTTCGGCGTACTTGTTGGTCAGCACCGACCCCTGCGCTTCCATGACGGCCCGCGACGCGACATTCTCCGACGCAATCAGCTCCAGCTTGTCGTTTTGCCGGCCTTCTTCTTTGAGAATAGCGGCATAGATGTCTGGGTCTGCTTCCGACAGCGGCGCGTCCCGCCGGATCAGATATTCGTTTTCTGAACCCTCTTGGGTCAGTTCTTTTTCAATCAGTGCCACAGGCGAGGCTCCTTATTTCTATATCAACTTCTAAAGTATGTGGTTAAGCTGGGTCTATGATACTCTATTTTAGGTGAAATGGCAAGCGAAACAAACTAATTTACTACAAATGTAGGTAATATGCCTCTATGAAACTTATCGTTGTCCCACTGCTGATTTTGCTTGCCGTAAGCTGTCCCTGCCTAGCAGACACACCGCCGCGCTACAAGATGACCGTGCTGCCGCTGACTTTTCAGACCTTCGATAGTCTCAACTACGCACCCACTGCCGGAGGCGGGATTAACAATACCGGGCAGATTACCGGCGAGATTATGGTTCGTTCAGGCAGACTCAGTAACCGCCGAGCTGCCATCTGGCAAAAAAAGCATTCAGTGAAGCTCTTAGACAAAACACCGGTGACAACTGATATTGCAGAGGAAGACCCTTCTAACCGAAATTACACCTTTTCCACTGCCATAAATGCACACGGCGAGGTTGTCGGCGGCAACTATTTGACCTTCAGTGGCGCATACTCAGGCATTGAGAGCAGTGCTTACATCTGGACTGGCGGCCGGGTGCAGGAAATTACGAAGTTTCCCTATGACTGTAACGGTATTGCCTTTGGCATCAACGATCATGGCATGGTTGTGGGCAACTACGTTTACAACAAGCACATGCCTACCACAGACGATCCACCCCCGCCGCCGATTGCTGCCGGTAGCCATGCGTTTCTGGTTCGCGGTAGCCGGGTCATTCCTTTGTGGTCCGGCATCGCACGGGGCATCAGCAACTACGGATGGATTGTCGGCACTCAAAGCTCAGGCGGCTATGATCGCAGCCGGGACAAAGGCGTGCTCTGGCGCAGCGGCCACCTCACGCTGTTTAAGATGCAGCCAGTAGCGATCAGCGAGAGCGGAGAAATCGCTGGCAATATCCCTATCACAGAGGATGACGGAAGAGCCTGTGTTTGGCAGCAAGGCCGCGTCACCCGGCTGTCAAAGCAGATGAGCCATGCCTACGCGCTGAACAATAGGCAGCAAGTGGTCGGCGAACTTGGCAGTGAAGCCAAGCCTTTACCAACCCACGCGGTTTTATGGCAGGATGGCCGCACTTATGACCTGAACCGGTGCGTTCCACTGCCGAAAGGCTGGGTACTGAATCGGGCGATTGGGATTAACGACCAGGGCTGGATTATTGGCGAGGGCAGCGTCTCCAAGACGCTGAAAGGCAAGCCGGCAGTGCAGATTTTCACGTTCCTGCTGACGCCGCGCTAAAGCAAACATAGAAAAACCTACTTGCTTTGCGGGAACGTGACACGAAAGAGGGTTCCGGTTTTGTTAGCGCCGCCGTTCGTAGAAACGCCGTATAAGCTGCCGCCATGCCCAGGCGTCAGGCCGGCGAGAGTATAACCGCCTTCCGCCGTGCTGAAGTCGTGCAGCGTGAAGAACTTGGTTCCTTGTGCGTTCACTTTGAACAGGGTGCCGCCTCCTGTTTCTCCGCCGCCGCCGGACACGCCGTACAGATACCCGCTGCTACCGAAAACGAGAGGGCCGGCAGGCAAAGTGCCGTCTGCATTCTCAGTGCCGGGGCCGGAGAACGTATGCAGGACGGTGAACACCGCTCCGTCTACGCTGATCTTGTACGCGATGCCGCCGTCCGATAGCCCGCCCTGCCGGGTGCAGCCGTAAAGGAAACCGTCCTGTCCAAGCATCAAGGAACCGCTTGGAAACGCGCCATTGTTTTTGTAATCCCCGTCTTTGCGCCGGAACGTATGCAGCACGGTAAAGCGTTTGCCGTCTGCGTCCATTTTGTACAGAACGCCGTACCCGGCTGTGCCGCCGACGTTCGTAGTGCCGTAGAGTGTGCCGTCCGGCCCGAGTGTCACGGCGGCGCTTGGGATTGCCCCGCCGTCATTGATATTGACGCCGCCAATGTACGCCGGGTCATCAAACGAATGCAGTACGCGGAAGCGTTTGCCGCTCTGCAGCATCTTAAAAATCAGTCCTCGGCCTTCCCCGCCAAGCTCCGCGACTCCAAACAGGGTGCCGTCCGGGCCAAGCGTCAGCCCCAAAGGATTAGCACCGCCATCGTTGTGGAACAGCTCGCCTTTCGGGTCGAACGAACGCAGCACAGTGAAGCCGCTGCCGTCAGGCTTAAGGCTAAAGACTGTGCCGCTGCCTTTGGGTCCGCCCACTGCCGCGACGCCGTACAAAGCGCCGTCTTTGCCGAGGACCAGTGCCCCGCTTGGCCTGCCGCCATCGGCGTTGGTGTCATTCGTGAACAGCCCATCTAAAGACCTGAACGAATGCAGAACAGTGTAGCCGGTGCCGTTGGGGTTGATCTTGAAAACAACACCGGTCCTCTGTGCGCCGCCGCTTGACGTGGTTCCATACAGCGTTCCATCAGGACCCTGCACCAGCGGCGCTTCCGGCTTTGCGCCGTCCGAATCGGTATCGTGCGAAGGCGTCAAATCGCTGGAACCTCCCGGCCCAAACGTATGCAGCACCGTTATTGCCGGCAAATCCGCGCGGCAGGCCAGCGGATAAAATCCGCCAAGAGCGGCCAACAAAATAGAGAATGAAAGGCTAATTTTGATCATCGAGAGTTTCAGTCTTCGTACTACTTGGCAGCAGGAAACGCAACACGAAAAATCGTTCCACTGCCATTCGCCCCGCCATCGTTGGAGATGCCATAAAGATTTCCATCCTGTCCTTGTGTCAGCCCGGTCAAGGAGTGCTCGCTCTCTGCCGGCTTGAAGTCATGCAGCGCGAAAAACTTTGCTCCGTCGGTGGGCACCTTGAACAGTGTGCCATCTCCAAAGGCTCCGCCGTATCCGTTTAACCCATAGAGCCGCCCATCGGGGCCGAAGACAAGCGGCCCGGCAGGCAGGCTGCCGTCTGCGCTATCGAAATTCGGTTGAGAAAAACTGTGCAGAATAGTAAATGCAGTTCCGTCAGCGCTCATCTTGAAGACGGCCCCGCCATTAGTCTTTCCTTCCTGCTGTGCATTACCGTATACAGAACCGTCTGGTCCGAAAGTAAGTGTTCCGACTGGGTCTGCTCCAAGAAAAACCGGTTGATGATCGAAATTGTGTAAAACTTGGAAGCCGCTGCCTCCGGCGAGGAAACGGTAAATGACGCCTGTGTTGTCTCGGTTGCCGCCGAACAGAGTTTCTCCGTAGAACACGGTGCCGTTTTTTGTCACAAGCGCTGTTGTTGGGTCCGCGCCGTCGTAATTAGAGCGGTTATCAGGGCCGTCTGCCGAAAACGTATGCAGTATTCGGAAGTTTTGCCCTGTCACTGCTACCGAGTAAATCACTCCTTGACCGTTTTTGCCACCACCGGCCGCGCCGTACAAAAGCCCGTCTGTGCCCAGAGTAATCCCTGTGGGAACTGACCCTCCATTGTTAAGTCCGGAGTCTCTCATCCCGTCAAACGTGTGCAGGACTGTAAAGCCGCTGCCGTCGGCATTCATCTTGAAGAGTGCCCCGCCGCCTTGAGTTCCGCCTGTTTCCGCTGCACCATAAAGCGTACCGTGGCTGTCTTGAACCAGAGCGCCAGCCGGCGAACTTCCGTCCAGATTGAGAGTGTGCTTTGAAGAAGGATCGGAGGGGCTGAAGGTATGCAGTACGGTGAATCCTGTGCCGTTCGTATTGATCTTATAGAGAGTCCCCAGGCCGTTCACCCCGCCTGTTCCTGTCGCCCCGTAAAGCAGCCCATCATGCCCCTGGATTAAAGGGATTGACGGTGACGCGCCATCCGAATTCAGTTTCCTGAACATATTCTTGCCGTCAGCTTTTGCTGGACCAAAGGAATGCAACACAGTCAAAATCGGCATATCGGCACGGCACACCGAGGTGCACATTGTACCAATTGCTGTTAGAAGAATGGCAAAAACTAAACTGGATTTGATCATGGGTGTTCTCAGCTTGTAACACGGCGGAGGGCGAGCATGGCGACGTCGTCGCGGCGGACGTCGTCGGCGAAGCGGGTGACGGCGTCGTAGAGGGTTTGAACGGCAGTTTCGGCGGAAACATCGGCAGTGGGGAGCAGAGCGGCAAGGCCTTCTAACCCGAGGAAGCTGCCATCGGCGGCGCGGGCTTCGGTGAGGCCGTCGGTGTAGAGCAGAAGGAGGTCGCCGGGCGCGAGCGGCAGGCGGCGTTCTTCGTAAGGAACATCCGGTAGGCAGCCGAGCGCGAGGCCGTCTGTGACCGTCAGGGGCTGTGCCTGCTGGTTAGCTGCAGAACGGTGCAGAGGCGGCTCATGGCCGGCGCTAGCGTAGACAATCTCGGCAGTTTCGGTGTTTAGAACGCCGTAAAAGAGGGTCACAAAGCCGTCGTGGCTGCTCATCGGGCTGCACAGCACGTCATTGACCCGCGCCAGGACCGCGCCGGGACTGCCGGGCATCTCCAGCGCAAAGCCGCGCAGGGTGTACTTCAGCATGGCGGTCTGCACGGCGGCTTTCAGGCCCTTGCCGGAAACGTCGGCCAGGACAATGCCAATCTGATGCTCGCCCAGTGAAAACAAGTCGTAGAAGTCGCCGCCGATCAGCGACTCTTCCAGCGCAGCTTGATACTTGTGTGCGAACTCGACCACGCCGATCTGGGCGGGAATGGTCGGCAGCAGGCTTTTTTGCAGGGTTTCGGCGATGTCCCGCTGCCGGTCGTGGGCGGCCTGCAGGGCGGCAAAGAGGCGGGCATTTTCCAGTGTCACCGAAGCCTGTGCGGCGAGCGCCAGCGCAAACCCCGCCGAGTCACTCTGGCGCAGGCGCGGGCTGGCGTCCAGCAGGCAGAGCAGACCGATTGTCTTCTGGTCACGCGAGCGCAGGACAAAGAGGTAGCCGGGGCTGTGCAGGAACGCGGCGGTCTTGGCATCTAATCCAAGCGCGGCGGCGGCGTTCTGGACGTAATAAGCCGGCGCGTCGCCGCCGGTCGTGCCGCGCGTCACCCGCCCCGGCAGGTCCTCCACCGTCCGGGCCAGCGGAAAGTCGTAAAAGGAATGCCGCAGGGCGCGGCCGCGTTCGCTTTCATCGCGCACGGCTTCCGCGTCATGGGCCGCCAGCGGAAGGAACTCCCGCGAGCCTTCGGCATAGCTGTAGACGGCGACCCGGCGGCAGCTTAAAATCCGGGCGGCTTCATCGGCCAAAATCTGCATCAGCAGGGGCGCATCCGAGGAGGCTTCCACGGCTTCGCCGGTCCGTGCCACTAAAGCCCGCAAAATCTCGTCGCGCCGCAGTGTTTCCTGGTACAGCCGGGCGTTCTGCACGGCAACGCCGACGGTCGCGCTGACCGCTTCCAGCAGCGCCTGGTCACCCTCACTGAAGCCTTCCAGCGGGTTCAGCGCCCCGCCCCGGTTGCCGACCAGGACCAGCCCCAGCACCTGCTCTCCCTGGCAGATCGGAACCACGATCTGGCTTCGCAGCTTCAGAAGCGCGGCGGCCCGATCCGTCTTCCAAGACTCTTCCAGATTATGACGGCGCTGCGTGACCCCCGTGCGCCGTGCCAGGTCCGTCGCGCCCATGCCGAGCTTTTCCGTCAGCGGCGACTGAACGCCGGGCGACAGGTTGTAAAACGCCGCCGCGTCCGGTTTGGCGTCCTCTCCCGACAGCAGCCAGAGTGCGCCGAACTCGCCGTCTACCGCAAGCGTCACTTCTTTAATGGCGACTTGCAGGATCGTCGGCAGGTCCATTGTCCCGGCGATAGCCCGGTCAATGACATGCAGGCTGCGAAGCTCACTGTTCTGCCGCGTCAGCGTCTGCTGCATCCCGTCCAGGCGGCGAATGAGGAACGGCGCGATCACAATCGCCAGCACCACCGCGATGCCGTTGATGGCGACGGCGGCGTGGGTGAAATGCGTGAACCGTCCCGGCAGCACAAGCGTCAGCAGCAGGTTCAGCAGCGCAAACAGCAGAATGCCCGAAAGCGCCGCCAGCCACGACCCGCCCGCCCGGCCACTAAAAATCTGTGTGAAGAAGTTCATAACAAGAGGAATAGGAAGCGTGAGGATAAATTCCTACGCTGTGGGGCGAAGCGCCCACCGTCCGCCTTCGTGGACAAGGATCGAATAAGGATCGAGTGCTGTAGGGGCGCTACTTGCTGCGCCCATTCCTGCAAACCTTCAGTTGACGAGGACGTTGATTATGGCGTTTTCGGCGGTGGCGGCCACACCCCAGATGTAACCTCGGTATGAGTAAAGGCGTACTCATCCCCAAAAGATATATTGCGCCCAATTTTCCTCACCACCAATACTGTTCCACCTAAGATAGCAAAGAAGCCAAGCAGAGCACGGCCCATTTTGTTCGCGTAGAAATGAGGGCGTATTATCGTCTCAACTACTGTGACACTCTTGTCAGGATTGGTGGTGCGATGAACAATGTCTGTGCTTGGAATAAAATTGAAACGGCCCAAAGCGCAGAACATTCCAACTGCCAACACAAGTCCAACAGTAAAAACTATCCACTGCTTTTTTTGCAATTTGCTGCCTCTGAACTCTCTATCGAGTGCTACACCTTGAAGCGGATGTTGATGATGTCGCCGTCTTTGACGGGGTATTCTTTGCCTTCTAAACGGAACTTGCCGGCGGCTTTGGCGGCGGCTTCGGTGCCGGAGGTGATGAGATCGTCAAACGCTAAAACTTCGGCGCGGATGAAGCCGCGGGCGAGGTCGGAATGGATGCGTCCGGCGGCGGCAAGCGCGTTTGCGCCGGCGGGAACGGTCCAGGCCCGGACTTCGTCCTCGCCGACAGTGAAGAACGACATGACGCCGAGGACGGAATAGGCGGCGCGGATCAGGCGGGAAGCGGCGGGTTCGGCGATGCCGAGGGCGTCCAAAAACTCGGTCTGGTCGGCGGCGTCAAGCTGGGCGACTTCTTCTTCGGCGGACGCGCAGAGCGTGATGAGCTGGGTGCCGTCGGACGCGCACTGCGCCTTCAGCGGGGCCAGCAGCGGCAGGTCGGCTCCCGAGGCTAAATCGCCTTCGCCGACATTGACGACGGCAATCAGCGGCTTGCCGGTGAGAAAGTCGAAGTTCTTGGTGATGCGCCGCTCGTCTTCGTCGAGATCTATGCTGGACACGGGCTTGAAGTCGTCTAAGACGGCTTTGATTTTGAGTAAAATCTCGCGCTCGGTGACTTCCGGGCTAGGCAGGCCTGCCTTGCGGGTCTTAAGCTGCTTGTCAATGCGCTCTAGGCGCGTTTCAATGACGGTCAAGTCGCCTAAAAGCAGCTCTTCGGTGATGGCCTGGTAGTCGCGCAGGGGGTTCAGGCCGTTCGCGGGCGGGGGCAGGGACGGCGTCTCGAACGCGCGGACGACCAGCACGAGGGCGTCTACGGAGCGGATGCCGACAAAGAAGTCTGCGCCAAACTTCTGCGTTGTCTTGCCGCTCTCGCCCGACAACTGCGCGGCTCCGTCGGTGAACTCGATTGTGGCCTGGGTGCGCTTTTTGGGATGGAATAAGCTGACGGCGAAATCGTAGCGCGGATCGGGGACCGGCACGACGCTGACCATTGCGGCGCTGCCGCCTCCCGCCGGACTGGCGTCGCCGCGGGTGAGCGCATTAAAGAGTGTGGTCTTGCCTGATTGCGGCAAGCCGATGAGACCGACTTTCATAGAGTGCCTTTCAGAAACAATAGCGGAGCGAACAGTCGCTTAAAGACTATTGTACCTTGTTTTCAGCGGCAAGAAAGCCAGTCAGACCGAACCTCTGCGTCAGCGGGGAAAAACGCGGTCAATCGTGTGCGTGACAATCAGCGCGGTGGTCAGGCCCCACAGAAGGACGTTAATCAGCATCGGCTTGTCTTCGACTAAGACTGCGTCCGGGGACTCACCGAGCGAGTGCCGGTGCATCAGATACAAGTAGCGGAAGATGCCGTAGATGACAAAAGGGATTGTCAGCATCAAATAGTGGTGCGTCAGGGCCATCGGCGAGTTGACTGTGTACAAAGAATACGACATCAGCGACACGGACGTGACAATCACAATCATCTGGTCCAGCAGCGCGGGTGAATACTCTTCCAGGATGCGCCGCGTCCCTGGTATTCCCGAGAGCTGCACCGAAATCAGCTCCGCCCGGCGCTTGGACAGGCCCAAAAACAGGGCCAGCATCAGCGTACACAAAATCAGCCACGGGGAGATGCCGACGTTGATCACAAACGCACCGGCGACCGCCCGGAAGACAAAACCCGCAGCTAAGACCAGAACGTCTAAAATGACAACGTGCTTGAAGCGGAACGTGTACCCCAGCGTCACCACGAAATACAGCAGCGCGATCGTGCCGAACTTCGCTCCCAGCAGGAATGACCCAACCAATCCAACCGCTCCCAGCACGGCGGCAGCGGAAAGAGCCAGCGCCGGAGACAGTTCACCCGAAGCAATCGGACGACGGCGCTTTTTCGGATGCCGCCGGTCGCTTTCCCGGTCCGCCAGATCGTTGATCAAATAAACGACGCTGGAAAGCGCGGAGAACAGAACAAAAGACAGACCAACTGCCGTAAACTGTCCGGCAGTATGGTGCTGGTCCAGGGTAAACAGCAGCCCGGCGAACAGCAGCAGGTTCTTGACCCACTGCTTGGGGCGCAGGGAAACCAGCAGCGCCTTGACCGGCCCACGGCGAGGCGGCATCGGAACGGGTGGTGGGTCTTCAGCCGCCGGTCGGTTCTCGGGGGACGGCATCTCGGAGATCGCCATGGTATTCCATCTTTCTTAAGCACTCAGCCCGTCTTACTCATTCCGACCGGGGGGTGTTTGTCCGCCCTGCTGCGGAAAAGGCTGTCCGCCCTGCTGCGGGAAGCCTTGCCCCCCTTGCGGAAAACCGGGGCCACCTGTCGGCGGGGTATTATCTCCCTCGGAATTATCTGCTGGCGCAGGCTTCGCAGGTGCCGCCGGCGCAGCCAGTGGGGCAATCTGCATCTGTCCGATGAAGAACACGCCGAATTGGTCTCCGGCAATTGTCACGCTTTGAAGCTGTGCAGTGCCGCCCGCCCCGAACTTCAGCGACGCCAGAGGCACATTGACGCTGTACCAGCCGGTTCCGGCAACCAAGTCTGCGGTTTCTGGAATTGCCTGGACAATGTCTGCCTTGCGTCCGTCGGCCAGTGTGAATTCCAAGCGCAGTTTAGTGATGAGGGGGATGAGCGGCACTGAAGTGCCTGCACCCCCGCCGCGTCCCCCACGACCTCCGCCCCGGCCTCCACGCCCACTGAAACCACCCTGACCACCGCCTCCAAATCCACCCTGACCACCGCCGAAGCCACGCCTGCCGCGTCCGCCATAACCGCCGGGCGGATTCTGCGATGAGCCGGGCGCGACTGCCCCAGGAATGGTCTGCGGATCATAGTGCAGGGTCACCGGACCGCGCTGCAGCGTCACCTGGAACATGCGCCCGCTGCCGGACAGAGCCACCGGCGTCGCGAAATTGATCTTCGCGCCCTGGTACATGTCAAGCGTGGTCACTTTCAGCGAGTGGCCCCCGACGAGAAACAAATCCGTGCTGTCTTCCACGCTGCCGCCGCCCCAATCGCCGATAGAAAGGTTGTCCTGAGCAAGCGTTCTGCCGTCGTAAAGCGCCACAGGCGGCGTGGCAGCCGGTGCGGCAGGTGCCGGCCCGGTAGGAGCGAGGATGCAGACACTAAGAAGCGCTGCGAACGCAAGGATTTTTTTCATTCTAGGGTTCCTCATCGGGGACAGAATTAAACAGCGAAAACTAATGGATGTCACGCATTTGAATACGTTCAATGCGAGAAGCACGGCCTGTTTTGTCGTCTACGTCGGCGACAATGCCGCACAGGACAACCGGGCCGGCGGCGACTTCATAACGGTTCGGCATCTGGGAAACAAAGCGCTGCACGCTTTCCTGTGGATTCATACCCAAGATTGAGTGCTGCGGACCCACCATGCCGACATCGGTAATAAAGGCCGTGCCGCGCGGCAAAATTCGCTCATCGGCGGTCTGGATGTGCGTGTGCGTTCCGACTACCACGCTTGCCCGGCCATCCAGATACCAGCCTAGGGCGTTCTTCTCGGAAGTGGATTCGGCGTGGAAGTCAAAGAACGACACGGGAGTCTTGCCGCGAAACGACTCCAAAATCGTATTGGCGAGCCGGAAAGGATCGTCGAGCGGCTCCATAAAGGCACGTCCGAGGAGGCTCGCGACCCCGACCCGCCCGCCGCCGCTGCGGCAGAGGAAAATACCTGACCCTGCGCCGGGTGCTCCGGCGGGGTAGTTCGCGGGGCGCAACAGGCGCGGCTCATGGTCCAGATAGTCTATGATGTCGCGCTTGCTCCAGGTATGGTTGCCAAGAGTAATCACGTCTACGCCGCAGCCGAACAGCCTTCGCGCGATGTCCGGCGTGATGCCGAGGCCCGCCGCCGAGTTTTCACCGTTGACGATGACAAAGTGCGGCAAATAAAGTCCGTTCAGCGTCGGCATCATGGTTTGGACGGCATCTCTGCCGGCTTTGCCTATAATGTCCCCGAGCATCAAAATTCGCACGATATTCAGCCATTTTTTCTAAGAACGAGCATCTAGTGACCACCACTCCAAGAGATTGCCGTCGAAATTGTAAAAGCAACAGGATAAGGAAAGCAACAGGATAAGGAAAGCAGCAGGATAAGGAAAGTAACAGAATAATCCTTTTGTCCGCCGCTGCCCCTATTCTATCGGCGCGTTCGCCGCTGAACGCGAGATGCCGCTGCCTAAATCGCAGACGGGACAGGCGCGGACAATGTTCCTATTTTGCATAGTTGACGGCGCGGGTTTCCCGGATCACGGTGACTTTGATCTGGCCCGGATAATCCATTTCTTCTTCGATCTTTTTTGCCGCGTCATACGCCAGCTTGTGCGCGGAGGCGTCGTCTATGACTTCCGGGCGAACCATCAGGCGGATCTCGCGGCCTGCCTGCACGGCATAGGTTTTCTCGACGCCGGGGAACGAGTCTGCCAGCGCTTCGAGCTTTTGCAGCCGCTTGACATAGCTTTCCAGCATCTCGCGGCGTGCGCCGGGCCGAGCGGCGGAAATGGCATCGGCAAGCTGGACAATGACGTCTTCCACCGTGTCCATCGGGATTTCTTCGTGATGCGCCCCGGCGGCATGGGCGGCGGCGGTGCTTTCGCCGTACCGCAGCATCAGCTCCTGAGACAAAAGCGCGTGCGGCACTTCCGAGTCGGGAACGACTTTGCCCAGATCATGCAGCAGTGACGCCCGCTTGGCGATTGTCACATTCGCCCCCAGCTCAGCGGCGATGCTGGAGCCGATATGGCAGACTTCAATGGAATGATCCAGCAGGTTTTGCCCGTAAGACGTCCGGTAGCGCATCCGACCGAGCAACTTGACAATCTCCGGGTGCAGGCCGGTGACGCCCGACTCCATGACCGCACGCTCTCCGGCGATCCGCAGGCTTTGCTCGACTTCTTCCTGGGCTTTCGCGACGGTCTCCTCAATGCGTCCCGGATGAATGCGGCCGTCCAGTATCAGCGCGGTTAGGGCCAGCCGGGCCACTTCGCGCCGGACCGGGTCAAACGACGACAGCACAACCGCTTCCGGCGTGTCGTCAATGATGACGTCTACGCCGGTGAGCGTCTCAAACGCCCGGATGTTGCGGCCCTCGCGGCCAATAATCCGGCCTTTGACATCCTCCGACGGCAGCGGCACGACCGACACGGTCGTTTCCGAGACATGGTCGGCGGCGATCCGTTGAATGGCCGTCGCGATGATAGAACGTGCTCGTTTCTCGCCTTCCGCGCGGGCTTCGCTTTCAATCTGCATCACCAGACGCGCCAGATCATGGCGGGCCTGATTTTCGACTTCCTGCATCAGCGCCGCCCGCGCTTCTTCGGCGCTGAGGCCGGCGATGCGGGCAAGCTCGATCCGCTGCTGCTCTTTGAGCTGCCAGGCTTCCTGCATGTGCTGCTGGGCCGCCCGCTCCTGCAAGGCCAGCGCTTCGCGCTGGTCTTCCAAAGTAGACAGCTTATCGTCTAGTGTCTCTTCTTTTTGCGCCAGTTTCCGCTCAACCCGTGACAGTTCCGCGCGTTTGTCTTTGTTGTCTGTTTCCACTTCGGCTCGCAGCCGGAGCGCTTCCTCGCGGGCTTCGATCAGCAGTTCTTTTTGCCGGGCTTCGGCCTGCCCCTGAAGTTTCCCTTGTTCTTCCGCGAGTTCCGTAATTTGTTTGTCCAGGCGTTCGCGCTGTGGTTTTAAGTAAAATAGCAGCACTCCCGCCAGCGCGGCCAGGGCCACGACTCCGAGGAGCGCAATAATATAGATCATCGTTCCCTCATCCCCAAAATAAAATTCTGTTTGAGGTTGAGCGGGTGGGTCCTTGAAGACAGTAAGTAATCAAAATAGTAGATGTCTTGCGACGCTTTCCGTCAAATTAGTAACATTGGATTTAGTTTATTCGGCAGTCGCTACAAATTCTCCTGCACGGTTTTAGAAAAAGCAGTGAAGAAAATTTACAGCTCATCCGTACCGTAAGCAAGGGCAAGTGAGACTGCCTTCGCTTCCTCGTTGAGTTCCTCTCGAAGCGCATCCCAGATAATCGCCTGCTTCTCACGCTCTGAGATGCCATTAAACTGCTCGGAGACGACTTTTGCATGAACACGCCCGCGGTAGCCCGGACTTGCGACAATTGTTGAGTTGTCCGGAAACGTACGCCGTAAGGCGGCTCTTACTCTCGGGGCAAGGGGTTCATAATCAAATTCTTGGTTCTGTGTCAGCATGATGTCACTCCGTTATAAAGTTGCCATTTATATTTGTCGTTCTACCCAATGGTAAATGCGCCTCACGGCGGAAACGAACTCCCAAGCATTGTCAGTGGGTGGATTGGGATCATAGCGCCAAGCAGATTTCCACTTCACGCAGATACTCCAATCTTTCTTTCGCTCTTCGTCCATTAAATACGTTTCCAAATCAGTAAGCGAAAGGAGAATTGTGAGGCGATGGCCTTCCGCGCCTAGAATGTTTGGGATTTGCTCACCCATTGCTCGCCGATCTTCTATGGCACCCGCTAGTGATACCGCACCCGCGACGCGCGAGATGATGTATACCTTGAGAATGCACTCTATCGCGTATCCAGCAAGATAAACAGCAGCCCGAAGATGGCGCTCTCCCGCCCCCTGTTCCTGCGAGGCGAGGCAGTAACTCCTCAGCATCCCTCAGCCGCCGTGCGGCGGCCTTGCGGTACTGGCTAATGCCGTCGTATTCAGGCATTACTCTTCCTGTGCCTCTTCCGGGTCAAACTCATCCTCGTCGGCGTCTCCGGCTGCCGACAGGCTTTCGCGGGTCACCTGCTTGACGACTTCCCAGCCGAAGCCGCGCCGCTGCAGGAAACCCATCAGCTTCTGGCGCTCTTTTTGCAGGGTCTCGCGGTCAGACGGCACGGTCCGAACTTTTTTAGACGCTGCCGCGCGGGCCAGCGCCAGCTCGTCGGCGTTGGTGATTACGTCTACCGCGTCGGCAATCTGCTCTTTCGCCACGCCTTTGGCGTACAGCTCCGACGACAGTCGCCGCCGCCCGACTGGCCGGTTCCCGCTGACACGGGTCTTGGCTTCCACCCACTGCGCGGCAAACTGGGCGTCGTTAATCAACTCAAGCCTGACCAGCTTCGCGATGACCTCAGCGATGATGCCTTCTTCAATGCCCTTTTGCGCCAGCCGCGTCTCGATTTCTCGTTTTGCCCGCGCCCGGACTTCGAGCAGGCCGAGCGCCGAGTCCAGCGCTTTTTGCACTTCCTCCGCGCTCGCCACTTCCCGCAACTTTTCCGGCGTGATCTCGCGCCCGACCCGCAGGCTCAAATCGGCGGCGACCGCCTCCCCCACCCCGATCACGAACTGCCCGTCCACAAAGATATTGAGGCGTCCTTTACGCTTTTGCGGCTCCATCGCCGTAATTTCAGGCATGAGGTTCCTCCTGCATGGCCGGGCGGGCGGCGCGGGGCAGGCCGTGAACGACGAGCCTGTAGGATGCCCGAATCATCTCACTCAGCACGTCGCCCGGAACCGAGCCGTCGAGCGTCACGGTGTACCAGTGGCGCTTGTTCATGTGCCAGGCGGGGCGGACGGCGGGGTACTCGGCCCGGTCAATCTCGTTGTCTTCCGGGGTCCCTTTCAGCGTGACCCAGCCCGGCTCTTCGTTCATGGGAGTCACAGCGAACATTTTCCCGCCGACCTTGAAGACGCGGACGGGCAGCTTGAACGGGTAATCTTCGGTTGCGCCCGGCAGCGCGGTCAAGCGTCCGCGCAGGTCCGGCACCGCAGGCATCTGTGTCATTGCCGTTCCTGTTCCAAAGCCGCCAGCCCGGCGTGTTCGCCGTCCGAGACCGCCGCGATCTGCGCCGCCGCCGCCTGCATCATCTGTTCCCACTCGCCGAGCGCATCCCCTGCGTCTGCGGCCTGCGCCACCGGCAGGAACTTCTCCCGCAGTGCGCCCAAAACAACCGCTTCCGCCGACAATCCGCGCCCTCGCGCTGCCTCCGTAATCGCGTCTTCCAGTTCCCTCGTCAGTGTCACCGTCATTCTGATTTTTCTTCTGTCTGTGTTTGCCAGAACTCCAGCATCGGCATCTCCGGGTCCGGCGCAAACTCCATGCGCTCGTAGATCGCCGTCAGAGGTAGGTCGCAGCCAATAGATGGCAGCCGCAGCACAGCTTCCAGCCCCACAAGTTCCGTCAGCACCCACTGGTTATCGCGGCGTGTGTAGTGCTCCACAAACGGCTGAAACTGAGACAGCATGACGTAATCCGTCAGTGTTTCCAGACGCCGGTAGTGGGCGTTCCAGCTTCGGTCATCTGAGGCAGTAGTCGGCGACAGCACTTCCATGATGACAGTTGGGTTGAGCAGGATGTCCAGTGAACTATCTTCAAATTCAAGTGGAACGCCCCCTACAACGACATCGGGAAACAAGAACGAATCTGTTGCCAGGCTTTTGACCCGCAAGTCGCTGGTGAACGGTTCGCAAGACGTACCGCGAAACTGCGTCGTCAGGGCCGCGCCGACGTTAAGTGTGATACGGTTATGAATGCGGCTTGCCCCGGCCATTGCCAGGATTTCGCCGTTCACATACTCGCTTCGGTGATCGGCCTTGCGGTCTATTTCCAAATACTGCTCCGGCGTATAACGAAGCTGCGGTAATGATGCCATCTGTTATTGGTATCCTCTGATGAGGCCATCTACGGCACATTCGCCGATATATTCTTCCAGGCTAACTTTTGCCGAACGTGCCCCTAATTGCGCCTGCTCCAACAGGGTCTGGCCGATGTGCAGTGAGAACGTCAGTCCAGGCTCTCCCTCACCCGCATCTAACCCTGCCTGCGCCGCCAGAAAATGCGGGTTCTCAATCACACCCAACACGTTCCCTGACGGGTCAAGCACCGCACCCAGCTTGATACCGCCGCCGACATCCTGCACCGGCTGGTAAGCGCCTGCGCCGGACGCCAGTAAATGCGCGTAAGCGGCGTCGGCATCGGGAACGCCCCAATAAGTGACGGCTTCTCTTGCCTGCCCGGCATCGGAGTTGTCGCCCGGCTGCAAGCCTAGCTCATAGCCGCCCACGTTGAAGCCCACATAAAACGGCTCATCAAAATACGGCGGCTTGCCGAGCAGCGCCGCGTACCAGGCTTTCGCCGCTTCCAAATCCGCAACTTGATAGATTTGTGACCGCAGACCTTTTAGCATGACCCTCTCCTATGCCGCTTTAATTGCTTCAATTTCCGCCGCTTTTTCCCGCACCCATTCGTTCAGCAGAGCTTCCGCAGGGATGCCTCGCTGCTCGGCAATCCCGTCAAGTTTGGCAGACAGTTCGGTGTCCAACGGGTATCGCTTGCGCTTCGCCTGGGGGCTAATCGTAAAATGAACTTCCGGCATTCCTTCCAGTTCATCGCCGATGTCGTGCGTTTCAAGGTATTCAATCGTGTCCGCGAAGTGGTGAAGGTCTTCCCGCGCTTCTTCTTCTAAATCTCGTTCAACAGTTGTTTTACTTGTGATCATATTGACCCCTCTCTTTTTTCTCCATGTCCCGCGCACTCGTTACCAATACTAAACTTCGTGAGCGGTTCGGATTGCGCGGCTTGTAGATGAATACGACGAATAAGTAGCGGCCCGCCTCTGTCTGACCGAGCGCGGTGTAGATGTCCTCTCCAGGACGATGGCCTCGTTCCCCCAGACGAATACGCGGGTCATTGGCAAATAGCTCTTCGACTTCCCATTTCTCTACATTGTGCTTGACAATGAGCTTGTCTAGGATGTCGTCGAGCCAAAGAAAACCGTCAAAATTCATATTGTCCTCCCTGACTGCCGCCGTTACTGGGAAAGACTTTTAGTCCTTCCCAGTCTCCTGGCAGCTTTACTCTTCCGCAGCGCCGACGGTGAGGATTTCGGCGGCTTTGTCGCTGCCGCGGATGACTTTCTCGATCTCGTTCATCATCTCCGTGTGCTCTTCCAGATAGGTCTTGGCGTTCTCGCGGCCCTGGCCGATGCGGGTTTCGCCGTAGGAGAAGAACGCGCCGCGCTTGGCAATCAGCTCCATCTCGACGCCGATGTCAATGATGGACCCGGAGCGCGAGATGCCTTTGCCGAACATGATGTCAAACTCGGCCTGGCGGAACGGCGGGGCGACTTTGTTCTTGACGACTTTGACTTTGACGCGGTTGCCGACCATGTCCGTGCCCTGCTTCAGCGTTTCAATGCGCCGGACATCCAGCATCACCGACGCGTAGAACTTCAGGGCGCGTCCGCCGGGCGTCGTTTCCGGGTTGCCGAACATGACGCCGATTTTTTCGCGGATCTGGTTGATGAAGATCGCCGCCGTGTTTGTCTTGGAAATCGAGCCGTTCAGCTTCCGCATGGCCTGAGACATCAGCCGGGCCTGCAAACCCATGTGGCTGTCGCCCATCTCGCCTTCAATCTCGGCTTTCGGCACGAGCGCGGCGACCGAGTCCAGCACGACTACGTCTACCGCCCCGGAGCGGACCAGCGCATCCATGATTTCTAGCGCTTCTTCGCCGGTAGACGGCTGAGAGATTAAGAGCTTGTTGATGTCCACGCCCAAGTTCTTGGCGTACTCCGGGTCTACGGAATGCTCGGCATCAATGAACGCCGCGACACCGCCCGCACGCTGGGCTTCGGCGACAATATGGTAGGCCAGCGTCGTCTTGCCGGATGACTCCGCCCCATGAATTTCGGTGATCCGTCCGCGCGGTACGCCTCCTACGCCCAGTGCAATATCGAGCGCGAGGGACCCAGTGGAGATTGTTTCCACAGCCATGCGCGGCGACTCGCCCAGGCGCATGACGCTGCCTTTGCCGAACTGCTTTTCAAGCTGCGCCAGGGCCATGTCGAGGGCTTTGTCTTTATCCAATGGTTTCTCCTTGTCGCCAGAGGCGAGTGTGCATCGTGCATCTGTGTCTTATGATACGTCCAAAATCTGCGTTCCGGCTAAGGGGAACGTGTGTACGCTATTGTACCTTGCTTTTGCCCCCTTTGCGCGGCTTTCCGGCGGCAGCGTTTGCATCAGAACAAACTGCGTCACCTGCCAGAAAGGGAACGAGTGTTCGGTCATGGGAGGAGCGGTTTCTGCGGTGTCAGAGCCTCTGCGTCGTGGGTAACGTGCTACTGTGATATGGGGCGTGTATGCTCTGGTTTCGCGCGGAAACCCTAACCGACTACATGCCTGGTCTAAACTATAAGCAAGGTTATTAATTCCTTCGCTTCTGCTTACGCCCATCCAGAACATACGCTTGGGGCGCTGAGCTGGAAAGCTGCCCGGCGGAGCCAGCGTAACAGTGAACGGCGAAATCTCCTCAGCAATAGATTGTGCTGCTGTAATTAGGTCTTGTTGTCGGTCTTCTGTAGTATCTCCCAAAAACTTGAGCGTAATATGATAATCTTCGGGAGCATACCAAATGGCTTGCTCCTGCAGAGCAGGCTTCCAAAAAATTACTACTTCGCTCTGAATAAACTGCCGTGCTTCCTTGGGAAGCTGTAAGGCAAAGAAGTAGTTCACTTCTCAATCCCTTCCAGAAACTGCGGATCGTCCGGGTTCATCAGGAAGCGCCGAACTAATGCCAGTGCGTTCTGGGAAGCGCGGTACGCGACATCAGCACGGCTGCCTAGAATATGATGATGCTCGGAAATCACGCCGCCGTCCCACGCCAGTCCGATATGCACGGTCCCGACAGGCTTGGGATCCGACCCGCCCCCTGGCCCGGCTATTCCCGTGACGCTGACGCCGAGGTTTGCCCCGCCGGCTTTGCGTGCGCCCACTGCCATCGCCTCTGCTGTCTCCGCGCTGACGGCTCCAGTGCGCTCAATTGTTTCTGCTGGGACGCCGAGAAACTTGATCTTGGCTTCATTCGAGTAGGTGACAAGGCCCAGTCCAAAGACATGCGAGGCATCGGGGACATCTGTAATCCGCTTTGCAATCAGGCCGCCGCTGCATGACTCGGCGAGTGCAATGCTCTGGCCGAGCATCTTTAGCAGCCCGACGACCGCCCCTTCCAGAGTTTCGTCGTCCACGCCGTAGACTACGTCCCCCAGCCTCTCGCGGAGCGCGGCTTCACGCGGGGTGATCAGTGCTTCTGCTTCTTCGGGCGTCGGGGCGCGGGCCGTAATCCGCAGATGCACTTCGCTTGTCTTGGCGTAAGGAGCCACCGTGGGGTTGTCCGACGCCATGAGGTCTTTCGCTTTTTCTTCGACCACTGACTCGCCCATGCCGGCAATCCGCAGGGTCCGAGACTGAATTACGCTCCGGCTGCCGCTTGTCTTTTCGCTCAGGTACGGCTCGACAAACTGGTTCGTCATCGGGATCAGCTCATTTGGCGGTCCCGGCAGGCAGATCGCGATCTTGCCGTCTTTCTCAAACAGCGCTCCAAGCGCCGTTCCCTGTGGGTTCGGGATGCCGCGCCCATGTGCCGGCACGAGCGCCTGCTTGGCAAAGCTTACCGGCAAGTTACCCCACCCGCGCAGCGTCGCCCGGTCATTCAGCCACTTCGTGTGCTCGGCATCTTCCACAAACGTATCGCCCAGCACTTCCGCGACCATTTCTTTCGTGAGATCGTCCTGCGTTGGCCCCAATCCTCCCACAGTAATTACTAAATCCGCCCGCGAGAATGCCAGCGTCAGGGTCTCTTTAAGCCGCTCCGGGTTATCTCCCACCGTGCTGCGGTGGTAAATGCTGATGCCAAGCCCCGACAGCATCTTCGCCAAATAGACGGCATCCGTGTCTATGATCTGCCCCAGCAGCAGCTCTGTTCCAACCGAGACAATTTCTGCATTCATTTTTGTAGTTCTTTTCTAGTTCGTGATATACGACTCAAGAGTCCTTCTATGCTTCAACGCAACTAACGACTCTTGAGTCCTACGATTTTTTTGTTCGCCCGACGGTTTATATGTGTTGATCTGGTACAGTAATAGTAACACTAAAAAGGAGTGTCCAGTCATGGAAGAAAAAGATAAAGAGCGATTTCATCTTAGCTATGTGTTCATAGATGATTGCTGGATATGGATACGCAGCAAGGTTACTGGCGGCTATGGAGGCTTTCAAGTCAATGGTCAAAATAGACGTGCTCACCGCGTTTCCTATGAATTGGCTTACGGTGTGACCCTAACGCCTGACCAATTTCTGCATCATATCTGCAAGAACAAAGACTGTGTCAACCCTGAGCATCTTGAGATCGTTTCTCAGCTTACCCACACTGACAGTGCGATTTACGGCAACAAAGAGAAAACGCATTGTCCTTACGGACACGAATACACTCCCGGTAACACCCACTGGAACAGAAACGGCAAAAGCCGGGAGTGTTATCAGTGCAAGCTGCACCGGCAGCAAAGGCAATATCTTCGCAAGACTCAGCAGGTGGCTGAGAGGCTGAAGGCACTCGCACTCAAATGTCAGGCCGATCCAAAGTAAGTCTGAGATACCCGACATAAGTGTCGGTAGTTGCGTTGAAGCATATTGCGACACTTATGTCGGGTATTATCTTCTCCACTCACCCCATAATCCGGTCTATGATCGTTTCCAGTTCATCCATGTTAGAAAAGTCCACCGTCACAACGCCGCGCCCAGTGCGCCCGTTGCGGATCGAGACTTTCAGGCCGAGTGCGCTTCGGAGCTTGTCTTCAATGGCCTGTAAGTGAACGTCTTCCACTACCTCGGCGTCTTCGGCAGTAGGTGTCTGCCGGCTTTTCGCCGCGACTGCCGGTTCTTCCAGTGCCCGCTTCCGAGACTCGGCAACGCTAAGGTTCTGCGAAAGCATCTGGGACCAGAGCGCAAAGCGCCGGTCGGACGCCGGCACGGACAGCAGAACTTTGCCGTGCTCCATCGTAAGCTGGCCGCTGGAAATGCTGTCCTGCATCTCCGACGGCAGGCGCAAAAGGCTGAGGGCGTAAGCCACCGTAGACTGAGACTTGCCGAGCTGACGGGCAAGCTCCACTTGGGTCAAGCCAAATTGGTCGAGAAGCTGCCGGTAACCACGCGCGGCTTCCATTGCATTCAGGTCTTCCCGCTGAATGTTCTCAATCAGCGCGACTGTCAGCGATTCTTCATCCGTCATCCGGCGGACAACCGCTGGAATCCGGGTCAGGCCGGCGAGACGGGCGGCTCGGTAGCGGCGCTCGCCGGCAACCAGCTCAAAGCGGCCCCCGCCGTGCGGGCGGACCATGACCGGCTGCAAAACCCCGTGGGCGAGCACCGACGCCGTCAACTCTTCGAGCGCCGCCTGGTCAAACTCCGAGCGCGGCTGGTAAGTGTTTGCGATGATCTTATCCACGGCAATCTGCTGGACTGAGTCTTCGCTCGGGGTAAATCCAGCAGCGGCAGGCGGCGCGGGTGGGGCAGGCGCTTCCACCGAAGGCTTCTCTTCTACCGGCGCGGGTGAGGCGACGGCGATCTTCGCGCTCGGCGGGATCAGAGACGACAGGCCGCGCCCGAGGCGGCTCTTCTCTAACGGCTTCTTCTCCAGTGTCTTATTCTTTTCTAACACGTTATTCTTTTCCAAGGGCAATTAACTCCTGAGCAAGTTCGGCATACGCGACCGCTCCTTTAGATTTTGGGTCGTACAGCGCAATCGGCTGGCCGAACGACGGTGCTTCGCTGAGGCGGACATTTCGGGGAACGATTGTCTTGGCAACTGCTTCGCCAAAAAACTCCCGCACTTCGGCGACTACCTGACGCGAGAGATTAATCCGCTCATCGTGCATTGTCAGCACGACAAGGCCGATGGCAAGCTTTGGATTGAGATGCTGCTGGACCCGCTCGACAATGTTCATAAGCTGGGAGATGCCCTCTAAGGCATAATACTCGCACTGGATCGGGATCAGCACGGCATCTGCCGCTGTGAGAATGTTTAAGGTCAGCAAACCCAGCGACGGCGGCCCGTCAATAAAAATATACTGGTAGTCCTTGTCCACCTGTTTCAGGATTTTCTTGAGGATCGTCTCGCGGGACAGCTCCTGGAACATCTCCATCTCGGCTCCGGCCAAATCTAAAGTCGCCGGGGCGAGATCCAGACCGGGTACGGTGACGTCCTTCAGGATAATCTCGGAGAGTGTCGCGCCGCCGGTGAGGGCGTCGTAAATGCTGTGTTCTACTGTTTCTTTTTGACCCAGGCCGCTGGTCGCGTTGCCCTGCGGGTCGCAGTCAATCAGCAGCACCCGGCGACCCGCCTGTGCCAGGCTTGTCGCGAGGTTGACCGCTGTAGTGGTCTTGCCGACCCCGCCTTTCTGGTTGACGACTGCTAATGTCCAAGCCATGCGTTCGGTTCCTTTACGCCTTCTGTTTCTTCGCGCGTTTTATTTCTGTCTACAAGTTATACACCCAGCGTCAATCTCCTGCGTGCGGGGTAGGGCAGACGCAAAAAAACGCAGCGGCAATTGCCGCTGCGTTGGTTCTTTGCTGCTTTAAGCGAACAGATGTACGCTTTTTGCTGGTGTTGCCCTACTGGATTTTGTCGGCCTGGACGCGGCGCACGATCTGGTCGGCAATATCCGCGCTGCTGACATGGTAAGTGCCGCTCTCGACCTGTGCCTTGAGCTCGTCTACCAGGCTGGTCCGAACGTCCGGCGCGGCGTTGACTGCCGGCAGGTAAGTGACTGCCTCTGTTTTTGCTGCTGTAAGCGCCTTTGCCTGCGCCGACAGCTCGATTTGGGCTGCCGGTCCGGCTCCCGGCCCGGCAGTCTTCGTCACGGGCGTTGCCGGCTGAGTTCGCAGATTGGCTGCGGCGACAGACTCAACACTGCTGGCGCGAACGGCTTCGTCATTTGTAATTTTCATGGTCTTTTTGCCCCCTATCAATGGTGCGGCGGCTGGGCGATCATGGCAGCGTTCGCTGCTTTAGACCCGGTAGCTTTGCGTCCCCGTCTTTCGGCGGGTTTGCCTTGTCGTTGCTTGCTTTTGTTCGTCTTTTCACTCACTTCAGCCACTTTGGCTGGTGACACTGTCATTGTTGGCGTCCGGCCTGTGCTTCTTTAGGGCGAATTTGCCCGTCTGCAACTATTTTTCCAGCATTTTTACTCGCCCGCGAAAATAACCCTGCCGAGGCCAAGCATCAGCGCGTCTTCCGCCACCGCCACTGCCGGATCGGGGATCTTCGCGGCCTGAACTAAGTTATGACGCAGAGTATAGGTAAGGAACGTCGAAGCGATTGCTGCCGCCACGCCCACGGCTGCCCCAATCGCTGCCGGCTTGCCGTCAGCCAGGAACACCGCCGCGCCGCAGAGGCCACCGGAAGCCGCACGCCCTCCGAGAGGCAGTGGCGCGGTCCGGTTCGGCGTCTTCGGCAGCTTGTCGCCTACCAGCTCGCCCAGCGCCATCAGCCGGAGCACGTTTGCCGTCTTCGGGAAAGCCATTCCTTTGAGCGGCGACGCTTCCAGAAACAGCGACGGATGTGTCAGAAAATAGCTGCTGGTCAGCGCCGGAGCCATCATGCTCCGTGCCCCGGCAATAAAGCCAAGCCCAGCCGCTTTCAAGTAGAGATTTGTCATAGCAGGAGTTTACCCGAAAACGGGAACTCGGCGTGCTAGATCTTCTGCCCGAATGTCTCGAAGTCAATTGCGGGAAGCTCGGAAACGCCCCGGCGCAAGGCAAGCTCCCACTGGCTGTGGACTTTGATTAAGTCGGGATCAGTCGCAGTCATACGGCGGCGGCGATGCAGCTCCAGCTCGTCTTTGCCGTAGATCGCGATGTCAATCGGCGGCCCAACCGTGACATTGGAGCGCATTGTCGAGTCCATCGAGATAATGGCGTATTTGGCCGCTTCTTCCAGCGGCGTTTCCGTGTACCTGATGCCGCGCACCAGAATTGGCCGGCCGTATTTATGCTCGCCGATCTGCAAAAACGGCGAGTCCTCGGTCGCGCGAAGCGGATTGCCCTGCGGATAGACCATATACAGATCGTGCGGCTGGTCTTTGATCTGTCCGCCTAAGATCAAGTGTACGTTAAAACGGTACTCATCGCGCTCTAAAGCCGCTCGGTCCAGATCAGATACCTGGCGCACCTGCTCGCCGATCACCCGCGCGGCGTCATACATGGACGGCGCGGACGCCAGCCCGACACCCCGGTCAAAGTCCCGTCCCAGCAGAGTGATAATGCTCTGGGTCAGCGACAAACTGCCGCTCACCAGGAGCACAAAGACGCGCTCGCCGGGCTGCACGAACGTGAACATCTTGCGGCAGACATTCACCTGATCGTACCCGGAGTTCGTGCGCGAGTCGGACATCATCACCAGGCCCTCTTTGGTCATGACGCCTAAACAATAAGTCATCGTAATCTTTTCCCCTAAAACGTCTTTTTGCTATTCGGTGAACATCACCCAAAATCCTGCGTCTTTACCGCCATCACACTCATGCTGGAGGACTTCAATCATGCTGCGACGCCTGCTGCCTTTCGCGTTAATCGCTGCCCTGTGCCCGTCGGCCTTTGCCCAGGCCCCGGCGGATTCGACCCCGCCGATTGCTTCGGCTCCAAGCGCTCCGGCTGATCCCGCCGCACCCGCGCCAAAGAACCACAACCATATCGCCGGCAAGATCTCCGCCGTTGACGCCGCCGCCAAGACAATCACGCTGACCCACGGCAAAAAGACGACGGTGTTGTCGGTTCCCGACGGCACCAAAATCTACAAAGTCGGCGACGCCAAAGGCCAGCCCACCGGCACTTTTGCCGACTTAGTACCAGACACGCGGATCAATGCGAACACCAATGGTGATGAAACTGCGCCGGTCGCCAAGAACATCCACATCCGCGCCCCGAAGAACACCACCGCGCCGGCTGCCCCGGCAGTTCCGTGAGCAATTTTTCATCGAAAGAACCTCACCCCGCCTCGTTCCTCGTCGACCCTCTCCTTAAGAAAGGGGAGGGTGTGAGAAGAATACTGAGAAAGGCCAATCTGCCGACACGCCTTATCCTGTTCCAAACTTATCTTTA
>JAABUO010000627.1_pt1 | contig 61147 bp, 61 predicted proteins | sample 5559291 | NCBI WGS metagenome assembly JAABUO01 (sample SAMN10711878, study PRJNA513372) | rock metagenome | isolation source: Antarctica rocks | place: Antarctica: Victoria Land, Finger Mt sud | reverse complement strand
ACATTCTTTCGTGAGGCAATACGCTTCACTTTTGTTACGCTAGTTTGCCGGCAAACTAGCGTAACAAAATGATCCGCATAACATTTCCGCTTTTACCAACAGTATCGTGTCATGTGGCCCAGTCCAAGACGGGCCACTCGCCTGGAGCGCGTGGCGGCGGCACGATGAGAACGGTATGTCCTGGCAAGGCGTCCTCTATGTTATGTATGTTATGCAGCGGCCGGACATGCCGCGCCAATACCTGCTGCAGATGCGCACGGAAACGGCAGGCGGAGGGTAGATACGTTCCCACCGTCAACGCACCTCCAATTTCGTGCATGATGGCAACAATTCATTCGGAGTAAGCGGTCACGGCTTGTGGCCGGATAGCAGAGAGACACCCTTGCCATACCCTATACTCGACCGCGGGCCTTGAGGTCGAGGTATGTGTTGATGACGTCGGGGGTGAGGCGGTCGGCCTGAACGTCGATGGGGACGACCCCACGCGCCTTGAGAACCTCGAGCGTGGCGCGCCGGCGCTCGTCGAGCGTCAGGGCCACCGCGCGGCGGTAGACCTCGGCCGATCCCGCCGGGCGCAGCCCCGCCATGTCGTCGATCACGGGGTCGCGCATGGTGGCGCAGACGGCCACGTGGCGCGTCGCCAGGCGAGAGAGCATCGCCACGAGCGCGCGCGAGGCGTCGGCGTCGACGATCTCGGTGAAGGCGATGACGAGGGCGCGACGGCGCAGGCGCTGCTCGGCGTAGGCGAAAGCCACGCGGTAGTCCGACTCGGTCGGCTGCGCCGCGACGTTGTACAGCGCGTCGAGCATGACGTTGAACTGGCCCTTCCCCCCGCGCGGGTGCAGATACAGCGTGACCCTGTCGGCGAAGGCGAGCAACCCCACATTGTCGCCGCGCGTGAGGCACACGTAGGCCGCGAGCAGACAGGCGTTGACGGCGTGATCGAGCTTGGTGAGCGCGCCGATCGGGGCGCTCATGAGCCGCCCGACGTCGAGCATCAACAGGACGTTCTGGGCGCGCTCGATCTGGTAGTCGACCGTGACGGGGAGGTGGCGGCGCGCGGTCGCCGGCCAATTGATGCGTCGATAGTCGTCGTCGGGGTGGTAGTCGCGCAGTCGCTCGAACTCGGTCCCCGCCCCGACCTGGCGCGTGCGGCGCAACCCGACCTCTTGCAACCGGCCACGACGCAGCGCCAGGTCGTACCGCTTGACGTCGCGCAGGTTGGGGTAGACTTTGACCTCGCGCGCGAGCGGGTAGGTATGCTGCCTCACCGCCAGGCCGAGCAAGGTGGGATAGCGCACCGTGACGTCCCCGAAGCGATACACGCCGCGGCGCACCGGCAGGACGGCGTACCACAACTCCGCCCGACCCAGCGCCGGCGCCTCGACGGCGCCGACGGGCGTGCGCGCCTCCTCGCCCTCAACCGCGCGGGCGCCGACCGTCGTGAGCCGGAAGTCCTCGGGGGCCTCGTCGCGCACGAGCAGGCGCAACGGGTAGCGCGAGCGGTTCTGCAAGCGCACCGCGACGGGATTGTCGGCCCCGAGGGCGAGGCGCTCCTCCACGATCCGCTCGACGGCCAGGGCGCGCGGGCGCGGCGAGCGCGCGAGATCGACCGCGGTCAGGCCGAGCGCGGCGGCGGTGAGCGCGACGGCCAGGGTCAGGACCGCGGGCACGGCCGCGGCCAGCGCGAAGAGGACGGCCCCCGCCAGCAGCAGGGCGAGCAGGCGCGGCGTGGGGATGGGTACGGCGCGGAGAGGGCGGAGGCGCGCGGCCATCAGCGCGGCACGGGGACGCGGGAGAGCACGCGCGCCACGGCGCTGTCCGGCGTCTGGCCCTCGATCTCGGCCTCCGCCCGCAGGACGATGCGGTGGCGCAGCGCGGGCGCGGCGAGGGCGCGCACGTCGTCGGGGGTCACGAAGTCACGCCCGTCGAGCGCGGCGAGGGTCTTGCTGGCCAGCAGGAGCGCGACCGAGGCGCGCGGGCTGGCCCCCAGCAACAGGTCGGGCGAGCGGCGCGACTCGGTCGCGAGCGCCGTGATATAGTCGAGCACGGCGTCGTCGACCCGCACCGTGCGCGTCGCGGCCCGACACGCCGCCAGCGCCTCCGGGGTCAGGACGGCTTCGACGCCCGCGGCGCCCAGCCGGCTGGCGTCGAAGCCGCGGTCGTGGTTGCGCAGAACCGTCGTCTCCTCGGCCGCCGACGGGTAGCCGATGGCAACCTTGAAGAGGAAGCGGTCGAGCTGCGCCTCGGGGAGAGGGTACGTGCCCTCGTACTCGACGGGGTTCTGCGTGGCCAGCACCATGAAAGGCTCGGGGAGGGGATGGCGCACGCCATCGATGGTGACCTGCCGCTCCTCCATCGCCTCCAGCAAGGCCGACTGCGTTTTGGCGGGCGCGCGGTTGATCTCGTCGGCCAGCAACACATTGGTGAAAACAGGGCCGCGGCGCAACGAGAAAGAACTCGACGCGAGGTCGAACACATTGGTGCCGGTGATGTCCGACGGCATCAGGTCGGGGGTGAACTGGACGCGCGCGAAGTCGGCGCTTACAAGCAGCGCGAGCGTCTTAGCCATCAGCGTCTTGGCGGTCCCAGGTACGCCTTCGAGCAGCACGTGTCCGCCCGTAAAGAGCGCCACGGCGATCTGCTGGAAGGCGTCCTCCTGCCCGACCACGATCTTGGCCGCCTCCGCGCGCATCCGCTCATACAACGCGCCCATGCGCGCGATCTGGGCGCGCGGCTCCATCTCTACCACGTCTACAACATCGGTCGTCTCCACGTTCACCCCCTCACGCGCATTGTAGCGCAGCCAGGGGGTGATCCCTACGACCGACGGTAAAATAACCCTACCGGCTGGGCGCTCTAGTAGCAGTGATTGGTGCGATCGGCGATAGTAGTATATGGGTACAAGGACAAAGGGGGTGGAGAGTGTCGCAGGCTAAACAGTTCACGGTACCGTCAACAGGTATAGAACAGGACGACACGCACCGAGGGGCCGACAATCCCATGCTCGCCGCTTTGCGCGCCGGCCAGGAGGAGCGACTCCAGCGCGCTACCGCTTATCGTGTGGAGGTCGGCGACCCCATTGATGTGCTGACGACATTGCTGCCCATGCCGGAGAGCGTCATGTCGCTGCTGCCGGTTGATATTGACCCGGTCGAAGAGTAACGGCTGATAGGTGTGCCGCACGTCGATTTTCGTTCCAATCCTCCGCTAGCCAATCCTCCGCTAGACCCCTTCGTACTGCTGGACGCGTCTATCCTGCTAGCCGGTTTTACCCCGGTCAGACTGGCGGGTAGTCGTATTGACCATCGGCGCTATCCCGCCCACGCTGACGCGCGGGCCTTCTTAACGTATGCCGCGAATCAGGCCCTGGCCGATGGCGTCATACTCGTCGTCACGGAACTGGCGATCGAAGAATGCGCCCATCACATCACAACAGGGGCGATCGTACGTGATATCTATGACGGCGTGTACCCCGGCGTCGTACCGTCTGACTGGAATCGGCTGTACAAATCACAACCAGGCATCGTCCGGCGTTACACACCCGTCATCACACGGTTCATCACGGCGGTTCGCGCGACGCCTATCGTCATTCTTGGCCCAGCCGAACTACACGATATTCGTGCCTCTTTACCCCTCCTGATGGTGACAAACATGGAGCGGTACAGCCTGTTGGCCGCCGACGCCTATCACCTCGCGGTCGCTGAAGCCATGGGGATCGGGAGCGTTGCCACACTAGACCGAGATTGGCTACGCGCGGACGCCCACTTCACTGTGGTCATCAATAGATGACCGCCATACGCAGCGGAATTATTTCCTCGATGCGCTCGTCGAGGCGCTCACGCGGGCTGGTGTCTACAACAAGAACGACCGGGCGCCGACCGACTGCCACCGGGCCAATTGTGGGCGATCAGTCCGGCGGCGATAACGAACGAGGGCGAGGGGATGGCTCTCCTAGCGCTTGAGCCAGGCGAGCAATTCGGGGAGGGGGCGGGTGTTGAGGATGTCTTTGGGCTCGGCCCAGCCGCGTCGCGCGGTCCCGACGCCGTAGACCATGAGGTCGAGGTTGGCGACGGTGTGGGCGTCGGTGTCGATGGTGAGGAGGCAGCCGGACTCGCGCGCCAGCCGCACGTCGGTGTCCTTGAGGTCGAGCCGGCTGGGGTGCGCGTTGACCTCGAGCGCCGTGCGGGTGCGCGCCGCCGCCGCGAAGACCGCCGCGCGGTCGAACCGCACCGGCTCGCGATGGCCGACGATGCGCGCGGTGGGGTGCCCGATGATGTCGACGTGCGGGTTTTCGATCGCCGCCAGCAGCCGCCGCGTCATCGTCTCCTCGTCTTGCCCCATCGCCGAGTGGATCGAAGCCACGACGAGGTCGAGCCCTTCCAGCACGTCGTCGGGGTAGTCGAGCTCGCCATTGGCGCGGATGTCGACTTCGGAGGCGCTGAGCACGCGGAAGCCGTCGAGCCGCCGGTTGAGCGCGGCGATCTCGGCGCCGCGCGCGCGCAGCCGCTCGATCGAGAGACCGCCCGCCACGCCCAATCCGCCTGAGTGATCCGCGATCGCGACGTACGCGTAGCCGCGCGCTTGCGCCGCCGCGACCATCTCCTCCAACGTGTTCTTCCCGTCGCTGGCCGTCGTGTGCATGTGCAGGTCGCCGCGCATATCGCTCACCTCGACGAGGCGCGGCAGGGCGTGACGCGCCGCCAACTCGACCTCGCCGACCCCCTGCCTGAGCTCGGGCGGGATGTACTGTAGCCCTAGGTGGGCGTAGACGTCCTCTTCGCGCGCGAAGTGGCTCTCCTGTCCCGTGGCGACGTCGAGGATGCCGTACTCGCGCACTTTCCGGCCGCGCGCGACCGCGTACTCGCGCAGTTCGATGTTGTGCGCCTGGCTGCCCGTGAAGTGCTGCAGGAGCGAGCCGAAGTCGCGGTCCTCCACCAGGCGCAGATCGAGCTGAACGCCGGGATCGATGACGACGCTTGTCTTCGTCGGGCCGTGCGCGATGACCTGGCGCACGATGGGCAGCCCGACGAGGAGATCCATCACGGCCGCGGGGTCGTCGGAGGTCCCGATGAGGTCGAGGTCGCCCACCGTCTCTTGCAGTCGCCGGAAGGAGCCGGCCGGCGTCAGGTTGTGCGTGTGCGGCGACGCGCCGAGCGCCGCCGTGACCGCGGCGACGATCGGGATGGCCGCGTCGAGGGGCAGGCGCGAGCCGCGCTCGCGCAGCGCCTCGACGTTGCGCAGGATGTTGGCGGCGGTCTTCGCGCCGACGCGCGGGAGCCCCGCGAGGCGGCCGTCGCGCGCGACCTCGGCCAGCGCGTCGACCGACTGCACGCCGAGATCCTGGTAGACGCGCGCGGCGAGCTTCGGCCCGACGCCGCTAACACTCATCAACGAGACCACTCCGGGCGGGAACTCACGGTGCAACTCCTCCAGGAGCGGGATCTGTTTGCCGTCGAGCGCCTCTTCGATCGTCTCAGCGATCCCGGCGCCGATGTTGGGCAGCCCCGCGATCGACCGATGCCGCCGCAACTCCGTGAGCTGCTCGGGCAGCGTGTTGACCGTCTCGACCGCGCGCTGGTAGGCCCGGATGCGATAGGGGTTCTCGCCCTTCATCTCCAGGAGCAGCCTGATGCGGTCCAACAGGGCGGCGACGGCGGCGTTGTCCATGAGAGGAAGCCCTTACGCCGACGCCGTCACGTTGTCGCGCAGGTACTTCACGACATCGCGCGTGTCGGTTCCGGGCGTGAACACCGCGGCGACGCCGGCCGCTTTGAGCTTGGGGATGTCGGCGTCGGGGATGGTCCCGCCCGCCAGCACCATGATGTCGGCGGCGTCCTGCGCGCGCAGCAACTCCATGACGCGCGGGATCAGCGTCATGTGCGCGCCGGAGAGGATCGAGAGCGCCACCACGGCGACGTCCTCCTGAACGGCCGCGTTGGCGATCTGCTCGGGGGTTTGGCGCAGTCCCGTATAGATAACCTCGAACCCGGCGTCGCGCAGCGCCCGCGCGATGACCTTCGCCCCTCTATCGTGCCCGTCGAGCCCCGGCTTCGCCACCAAGACGCGAATAGGCGGGGCGCTCGTCTGTGTCATGTCTATAGACCTCGACTATCCAAAGAACGGCGGCTCTTCGTAGCGGCCGAAGACCGAGACGAAGACGTTGATGATCTCGCCCTGGGTCGCGTCGGCCTTGAGCGCGTCCATGATCGGGTACATGAGATTATCGGTCCCGCGCGCGGCATCCTCCAGGCGTCGCATTGCGGCGGCGTGGGCCGCGGCGTCGCGGCGGGCGCGTAGCGCGCGCACGCGCTCGACCTGCTCGCGCTCCAGGGCCGGATCGATGTCCAGGAGCGGGATCTGCTGCTCATCCGGGTCGACGAACCGGTTGACCCCGACCTGCACGAACTCGCCCACCTCGATCTTGCGCTGGTACGCGCGCGCCGCGTCGTGAATCTCGCGCACGAAGTAACCGTTGTCGATGCAGGCCAACACGCCGCCCTGCTCCTCGATGCGGTCGAAGTAGCGGTAGACCTCCTCTTCCATGCGGCTCGTCAAGGACTCGACGAAGTACGAGCCGGCGAGGGGATCGGGCGTGTTCGTCACGCCGGTCTCATAGGCGATGACTTGCTGCGTGCGCAAGGCGATCATCGCCGCCTTCTCGGTGGGCAGCGCCAGCGCCTCGTCCATCGAGTTGGTGTGCAGACTCTGCGTCCCGCCGAGCACCGCGGCCAGCGCCTCGACCGCCGTGCGGGTGATGTTGTTCTCCGGTTGCTGGGCCGTCAGCGAGCAGCCGGCCGTCTGCGTGTGGAAGCGCAGCAACCACGAGCGCGGATTCTTGGCGCCGAAGGTGTCGCGCATCACGCGCGCCCAGATGCGGCGCGCGGCGCGGAACTTGGCGATCTCCTCGAAGAAGTCGATATGACTGTTGAAAAAGAAACTGATGCGCGGCGCGAATTCGTCGACGTCCAGACCGGCGTCGATCGCGGCCCGCACGTAGGCCATGCCGTCGGCCAGCGTGAACGCGAGTTCCTGCGCCGCGGTTGAGCCCGCCTCGCGGATGTGGTAGCCCGAGACCGAGACGGGGTTCCACTTGGGCATATGCCGCGTCGTGTAGGTGATAATGTCCGTCACGAGGCGCATCGAGGGCCTGGGCGGGAAGATGTACTCGTTCTCGGCGATGAACTCTTTGATGATGTCGGTCTGCAGCGTCCCGCCGAGCGCCTCGGGCGGGATGCCCTGCCGCTCGGCGGTCGCGACATACATCGCGAGCAGGATGATCGCGGGCGACGAGACCGTCATCGACGTCGTGACCCTATCGAGCGGTATACCCGCGAACAGAGTCTCCATGTCCTCTAGCGAATCGACGGCGACACCGCAGTGGCCGACCTCGCCCTCGGACATCGGGTCGTCCGAGTCGAGCCCCATCAGCGTGGGCAGGTCGAAGGCGGTGGACAGCCCCGTCTGCCCCTGCTCCAGGAGGTACTTGAAGCGGGTGTTGGTCTCGCGCGCGGTCCCGAAGCCCGCGAACTGACGCATCGTCCACAACTTGCCGCGGTACATCGTGGGGTGGACGCCGCGCGTGTAGGGGAACTGCCCCGGATCGCCCAGGTCGCGCGCGTAATCGAGGCCCCGCGCATCGGCGGGGGTGTACAGGGGCGCGATCTCCTCGTCCGACACCGTCGTGAAGCGCGCCTGCCGCTCACCCGGCCGCGCCGCGGACGCCACTGCTCTGGGTTCTGTCGGCCCGTGCGCGTCCCCGCGCATGCCCTCCGTCCCCGGCCGATCCGTAATCATCGTCGTATCTCCTCGCTCAGGCGTCGTTGCCTGTCAACAGGACTCGCCGCGCACGGCGGCGCGCGGCCATAACTATCCTTAGTATACGCCGCGAGTATATGCCGCGCCCCACAGCCGCGATTTAGAGAAGTAGCCCGTACAACCCCAGGAGCTGTAGCCGTGGGATAGAAGGGCTTCACTGCTGTAGCCGCTGTAGCATCGTTATGCAGTATAGTAAGATATGCTCAAAACGTTCCGCTATCGTCTCTACCCGACGCCCGCGCAGGCAACAACGATGCAGCACACACTCAACGAATGTAGGTGGCTGTATAACCACCTGCTTGAGCAGCGCAAGACGGTCTGGGACGAGCGGGGTGAGACGTTGGGCTACTACGATCAGAACGTCACCATCCCGCCCCTTAAAGCGGAACGCCCCACGCTGAAAGACGTCCATTCGCAGGTGTTGCAGGACGTGGCCGTGCGCCTCGATCTCGTCTTTAAGGCGTTCTTCCGTCGCGTCAAGGCGGGCGAGCAGCCCGGCTATCCCCGTTTTCGTGGGCGGGGCCAGTATGACTCCTTCTGCTATCCGCAGTCGGGGTACAAGCTTGATGGGCAGCGCGTCTTTCTCTCCAAGATTGGGCATGTCAAGACCGTCATTCACCGCCCCATTGGCGGCACGGTCAAGACCTGCTGCGTCCGCCGCACGGCGACGGGCAAGTGGTTCGCCACCTTGTCCTGCGCGATGGAGGACGCGCCCCTGCCGGCGATGGACAGCGCCATTGGTATCGACGTGGGCCTCGCGTCGTTCGCGACCCTCTCCGATGGGGCGGAGGTTGCCAACCCGCGTTTCTTCCGCCGAGATGAGAAGGCGCTGGCAAAAGCGCAGCGGCGGCTGGCGCAGGAACCGCGCCCGGAGAAAGGACAGCGCGCCACGCCCGCGCGTCGGCGCCGCCGGCTCGTGGTCGCCCGCGTCCATGAGCGCATCGCCCATCGGCGCAAGGACTTTGCCCATCAGCAGAGCCGCCGCGTCGTCAACGCGCACGACACGATCGCGGTCGAGGACCTCTCGGTCAACCGCATGGTCCACAACCACTGCCTTGCCAAGTCCATCTCCGATGCGGCGTGGTCCCTGTTCACCTCGTACCTGTCGTACAAGGCTGCAAGCGCCGGTCGCAGGTTCATCGCCGTCAACCCCGCCTATACCAGTCAAGATTGCAGCCGGTGCGGCCATCGTCAGAAATTGACGCTGGCCGACCGGGTGTATCGTTGTCCGTGTTGCGGCTTGGAGATGGGGCGCGACCACAACGCGGCCATCAACATAATGACTCTGGGGCTACAGAGTCTCGGTGCAAGACCGTAGCAGCCCACGCTTTAGTCGTGGGAGTAGTCACATGCCGTTCCAGGTGTTCCAGTTGAAGCGCGTCATCGGGGCCTTGAGCGGGGAGCCGACCTCGAGTGTGATCAGCTTGTGATCCGTGAGGGTAATGTTCTTGTAGCTAGAGCCCATCGAGCGGCCGTCGACGTAGACGCGCACGGCGCTCGGCGACGCGCCCTTTAACGTGGACAGGAACGAGGCGTCGACGTTGTAGCCCAGGTTCCCTTGCGCGTCGGCCAGGGCGGTCTGGCGCCAGATGTCGAAGAATTGGCCCAGTGTATAGAGGCGCTGCGTCGGGCTCTCCACGTGGATAAAACCGTACGGCCCGTGCGTGTGCAGCCAGTAGAAGCAATAGTGCCGTGGCGTCGGGATAGCGGGATTGACGGGGATGCCGACGTTGCCCGGCAGCACGACCGGCGCGCCGTTGTGATAGATCGAGAGATGCGCGTGGATGTGGTAGACGACGTTTTCCATGCCCTGGCACCGCACGCCGTCGATCGTCGCCCCCGGCGCGAGGGTGGCGACGGGCCGCGCCGTGCCTCCGGCGCTGGCGTGCGCGAAGGCGAAGACGCCCCCGGCCAACAACACGAGCAGGGCGACGACGCCGCCGATAAGCAACCGGAGCCGCGACGCGCGCCCGCGACGCGTCCGCTCGTGTCGCGCCCGCGCGCGCCGTTTGTCTCCCCCTACGTCAAGCGTTTCCTCGCCTGCCACGGTTATTCTCCTACTCCAGATGCGCGGGCTCGTCCGACGGACCCTTAAGGCCGTACCGTGAGCGTGATTTGGTCGAATGCTTGCCAGCCGTAATGGGGGAAATAAGCCGTGACCTGGACTTTGTAGCGCCCCGGACGCCGATAGGTGTGCGTCGCTTGATCACTGGTCAGCGCGCCGCCATCGCCGAAATACCAACGCCACGAATGGCGCAGCGCCTCGGGGAGCAGCAGCGGACGCACCTGCGCGTCGTCTTCGCGGAAACGGATCGGCCGGCCGGCCTGGAGCGTTCGCGCGAACGTGAAATGCGCCCACCAGCTATACGTCGCCGCCGTGGGCATACCGCGCGTGAGAACCGCGCGCACGCCGTCCGCGTAGGCCGACGGCTTACCGTCGAGGCTGCACGCATGCGCGCCGCTCGACAAGACCGCGAAGGCGGCGAGGAGAGAGACCAGAGAGAGACCGAATCGGCGCATATATATCCCCTACGCGTCCTATTCTGTTTCTGTGTGACGCTATAGCACCGAGTATCTCACAGGGCGCGTTATGACGCTAGAAAGCGCTCACCCCATCCAGGACGGCCCGCGCGTTCTCGGCCGAAGCCTAGTCGATGCGGACGCTCTCGGGGCGGCGCGGACGCTGGTCGGGCGGCGCGTCTTCGGTGCGCTTGATCGCGCCGTCGACGAGCGCGCGCACGGCCAGGAGCCGCTCGCGTTGCGCCGCGCGCAGGTGCTTGCGCACCTCGGGGGTCAGCAGACGTCCCAACAACGGCCCAGGTTGCCCCTCGCGCCGACTCTGACTCTCTTGCGCCTGCCGCAGACGCTCCTCCAGCGCGCGAATACGCCGCTCCAGGGCCTCGATGTTCCCGGCGTTCTCATCTATCTCAGGCGGTACCACTCGTCACCCCTCCTCCAAATGTAATGTCCAAACCACCATTGTTCAGGGCAGCCCCTTCGACCTGCAATTCGGCCAGGGCGCGCGGCAAGACAAGGGTGCGCCGGTACGTTCCCACCTCCAGCAGCATCTCATCGCCCAGCCGGCGCGCCGACACCTCGCCCTTGCCGACGAACGGCAAGACCAGCCGCAACACGTAGCCCTCGCCCTCGCGCTGTACCGTATAGGTCTTCCCCTCGTAGAAAACCGCCGCCGGGTCGTCCTCGCCGAAGAGCGTCGCGCCCAAGCGGCGCAGCATCTCCATCCCCACGACTTCTTGCTCGAAGTAGGGCGCCTGGCGGATCGGGAGCGGCGAGAAGCCCTCCTCGATGAGGCGCCAGTAACGCGCCTGCTGCTCGCGCCAGGTCGTGAAGTACCCCTCGCCCACCTCGGCCGGCAGGACACGGTTACAGATGACGAGATCGACGACGTAGCCGTACAGATTCAAATACGTATACGTGCGCTGCGCCTCTTTAATGACCATCTTCTCCGGGTTGACGACGAGGCGCACGGTCGTCAGCGCGGGGTCGGACAGCAGCGTGTGCATGCGGTCGAGGCGTTTGAAGAGTTCCTCGCCGGCCGCGAAGACGGCGTCGTTGGGCATGGGCATGCCGGTCATGCGCCGCACCACGGGGCCGCTAAGCTGGGCGATACGCCGCTGGATGGGAAAGATTTTCTCCAGCCACCAGCGCGCGCTCTCGGGGACGGCCAGCAGGCGCAGCGTCTCGCCGGTGGGGGCGCAATCGACGATGATGGTGTCGTACGCCCCCGAGTCGTGATGCTCGGCGATCCAGAACAGGCTCGCCATCTCGTCCATCCCCGGGATGACGGCGAGTTCGTCGGCCATCACGTCGTCGAGCCCGCGCCAGGCGAAGAGCGAGTGCATCCACTCCTGAATGACCTTGTAGTACTTGGCGATATTGTAGTAAACATCGCTCTCCTGCGCCCACAGGTTGGGCGCTACCTGGATCGGCTCGGGCGAGAGCGGGATGTCGAACGAGTCGGCCAGGCTGTGGGCGATATCGGTGCTCAGCACGATCGTCCGCTCGCCGCGGTCGGCGCAGCGCAGCGCCGTCGCGGCGGCGGTGCTCGTCTTGCCGACGCCTCCCTTACCCGTATATAGGATGATGCGCACGATAGGTCTCCTTCTCCCTATATAGGTCTCCTTCTCCCTATAGTGTGTCACAAGCCCCACATACGTGCGAACACCCATCTCCGCGCCTTCATCCTCGCGCATCCATAGTGCATTGGTGCATTGCAAGGCTAATCGATGCGCAGCACGATCTTGCCAAACTGAGCCGCCGCGTCCATGTGACGCAGCGCCGCGCCGGCCTCGGCCAGCGGGAAAACACGGTCGACGGCCGGGCGCGGCGCGGCGGCATCCTCGAACAGGCGCAGCATACCGCGAAAGTCGTCGGGCGAGCCCATCGTCGAGCCTAGCACGTCGAGTTGCTTGAAAAACAGGCGGCGTATCGCCAGCTCGGGGACCGGGCCCGTCGTCGCGCCGTAGCTGACGACGCGGCCGCCGGGGCGCGCGGCGTCGAGCGCCATGTCGAACGTCTTACCGCCGGCCCCGTCGACGATGAGGTCGGGGCCGTGCCCGTCGGTCGCCGCGCGCACGGCCTTGACCCAGTCGGTCGTCCTGTAGTTGAACCCATCCTCGGCCCCGAGCGCGCGGGCCCGTTCGAGCTTCTCGTCGCTCCCCGACGTCACAAGCACGCGCGCGCCCTGGCTCCGGGCGATGAGCACGGCGAACGTCGCGACGCCGCCCCCGACGCCCAGCACGAGCGCCGTCTCGCCGGACGCGACGCGCCCGCGCGTGACGACGGCGCGGTACGCCGTGAGCCCAGCCAGGGGGATCGCCGCAACCTCCTCGTCGGAGAGGCCCGCGGGCGCCGGCACAACGTTCGCCGCCGGGACCTTCACGAACTGGGCGAGGGTCCCGTTGTCAGGCAGGCCCAGGATGCGGTAGCCCGGCCCCTGCGCGCGCGGGTCGTCGCCCCACTCGAGGCTCGGGTTAATGATGACGCGCTCCCCGACACGCGCCGAGGCGGCCTGGGGTCCCACGGCCGCGACCTCGCCGACGCCGTCCGAGCCGGGGATGATGGGGAAGCGCAGGCCGGCGTACTGCCCGCGTACGATGAACAGGTCGCGGTGGTTGAGAGCCGCGGCGCGCAGCCGCACCACGACCTCGCCCGGCCCCGGCGTCGGGTCGTCCGCGTCCTCCAGGCGCACATCGTCGGGCTCGCCGACCCCGTGCAACACGATCGCCTTCATACGCGCTCCTCTCCCCTCTTCGCTACCGCTCCTACCGGCTCGTATCCCTACCCCATCATACTCCCCCCTACCTCGGCGCCTACCCTTACACGGGTAGGTTTTTTGTGTGGAGGGATGAGCAGCGACGCTGCTCATCCCTCCACACGCGAGGGAACACGGAGGGCGTCGCCCTCGGCGCCTCCCTCTCTCGTGAAAAACCCACCCTAAAAGGGCCCCTTACCTCGTCGCCGCGCGGCCCCTCCCCCGCCATCCGGCGCCCGCGTAAGAGTCGTCCGTACATGGTCCTCCACGCCCGGTCGCCCGGCGCCCGCATCCAGTGCTACCCTGGAGTGTGCTGTAGCGACGTACATCCTACGACGTACATCCCACAGAGATACAAGGATAGTGAGGAGGCGAGAGTGGCGACAGACGCGCGCAAGGTCGTGGTGACGGGGGCGACCGGCTTGATCGGCCGGCGGTTGTGCCAGCGGCTCGCGGAGCAGGGGTATCACGTGATCGTGTTCTCGCGCAACCCCGCAACGGCCCGCAAAGCCGTGCCCGAGGCGCGGGAATGGGTTGCCTGGGAGCCGGCGGCGACGGGCCCATGGGCGAGCGCGCTCGACGGCGTCCACGGCGTGGTCAGCCTCGCCGGCGCGCCCATCATTGGAAAGCGCTGGACCGACGCGTACAAGCGGGAAATCCACGACAGCCGCGTCATCGGCACGCGCGGGCTCGTCGACGCCATCCGCGCGGCGCACGACAAGCCGCGTGTCTTCGTCGGCGGCTCGGCTATCGGCTACTACGGCTTCCGCGGCGACGAGAAGCTCGACGAGGGCGCGGCGCCCGGCGACGACTTCCTGGCCCGCGTGTGCGTCGATTGGGAGGCCGAGGCGCTCAAGGCGCAAGAACTGGGTGTCCGGGTCGCCGTGGCGCGTACCGGCGTCGTCCTCTCGACGAGCGAAGGCGCGCTGCCACAGATGCTGCTGCCGTTCAAGTTCTTTGCCGGCGGCCCGGTCCTGCCCGGCACGCAGTGGGTCTCCTGGGTCCACCTGGAGGACGAGGTAGGCATCATCCTCACGGCGCTAGAGAACGACGACGCGCGGGGACCCATCAACGCCACGGCGCCCGAGCCGCAGCGGAACCGCGACTTCGAGCGCACGCTGGGCAAGGTCTACGGGACGCCCTCGTGGTTCCCCGTCCCCGGCATCGGCCTCAAGCTCGCGCTCGGCGAGGTCGCCGACATGCTGACCAGGGGCCAGCGCGTCATCCCCACGGAGGCGACAAGCCTCGGCTACACCTTCCAGTACCCCACAGCCGAGGCGGCGCTACGGAACCTGCTGAAAAAGTAGGGCAGAGAACCAGGGCCATGTAATTCTCGCCTGGTCGCTGGTGGCGCGGCTGTGCCGCGCCACCAGCGACCATAAAAATGCGGGTGTTGGCGGTGGGCTGTCGCCCGCCGCCAACACCCATGAGATGAGAAGTTGATCGCAATCCCGAGAATGAAATGACCCTGGCAGAGAACACGGCGCCTTGACACAAGCCGCCAGCCGCCGCGTCAGGCAGGCGCTCCCATGGCGGCCGTCGCCGCTATGCGCCGGCCGAGAGCGCGGCGACCGCGACGTTGGCGGCCTCGGTGGCGAGACCCCAGGTGGCGAAGACAGAGGCTTCACGCAGGCGGCGCTGCGCGGGGTGCGCGATCGCGTTGGCGCCGCCCGCGGTCGCGACCGTGAGCGCGCCGACCGCGTCGAGCGCCAGCGTCGTCGCGGCCGCGCGCGCCTCGGCCACGGCGGTCTCGTCGGCCTTGTGCGCGAACAGCGCGTAGAAGCGCGGGCGTTGCGCGTCGAGCCGGTCGCGCAGGCGCGCGGCGGCCTCGCGATACGCGGGCGCCGCGCGACGCTCGGCCAGCGCATCGAGGTCGTCGACACAGGCGCGCGCGATCCCGTACAGGCACGGGACGGCCGTTCTGTTGGCCCCCGCCCGGGCCTGGGGCTGGTCGATCGAGACGACGTCCTCGGGCCGTACCACCAATCCCTCACAGCGCCCCGAGACCGTGCGCGCCCCATTCATGGCCACCAACTCCATAGGAGGATCGATACGCAGTTCTTCCGACTCTTCGAACGGCGTCCATGCGAGCAGCGATTGGCCGTCGGGGAGCGTCCCGCCGATGATGACGCGACTGAAGAGACCGTAGCCCGTCATCCAGGGGACGGCGCCGTCGAGCCTATACCCGGCGCCATACGGGGTCGCGGAGAGGACGGGCGGGGTACGGCGCAGGTGTGAGATCCCAAAGCCGCAGAAGAGCTCACCGGTCGCCATACGCGGCAAGAGCGCCTTCAACCGCTCATTCGGGCTCGCCACGATCATCCCCACGACACCGTAGTGCTGGGCGATGACGAAGGGGGTCGTACCGTCGCCGTAGCAGAGCCCTTCGAGGACACGATGGAAAATCGCGGGTCCCGCCCCCGCCCCACCCGCCTCGGTTGGGACCGTGACGCCAGCGAGCCCGGCCTCGGCCAGCGCCCGCAGGTTGACCGCGACCGAGAGGGTGCCGCGATCGACCGCCGTCGCGTTCCGCGCCAGGACGCCGCGCCCAAGCGCGTCCGCGCTCTCGATCAGCCCCTCCTCGCGCGACGTTAGTCCCGGCAGCGCCGCGTCCACAAGCGTCCGCATCGACCCTCTCCCCTCCTCGCTATAACCGGTGTACAGCCCCATCACACGGCGCGCTATCGCTATATATATAGGATACCAACCCGCCGCCCGTCGCCCCGCCCGTCGCCCCGCCCGTCGCCCCGCCCATCACACCCCTTCGAGCGTCGCGTTGGCGATCCAGTCGCGGACACCGTGGTCGGTATAGCCGTCGGAGCGGGCGGCGGCGAGTTCGCGTGCGCCCCGCGCGGTGTCGCCCAACCCTTGATCGGCATAGGCAAGCGCGGCGCTAAGCTCCGCGTCGCGTGGGGCGAGATCGAGACCGATCTTGGCGTCGGCGTGCGCGAGGTCGGGTCGATGCATGGCCAGCCCGGCGACGGCGGCGTAGAGGTAGGCGGTCGGGATGCGACGCGCGTCCTCGGCCTGGCGTAGGGTCGTTAAAGCGGCGTTGTAGCGGCCCTCCCTCAGGAGCACGATCCCAAGGTCGAGGAGTATCGTGTAGTCGCCGCTATTTATCCCCGCCGCCGCGCGAAGCTCGCCTTCGGCCACGGCGTACCGTCCCCGCGCGAACGCGGTGTCGGCGCGCGCGATGTGCGCGTTCGTCCCGAGTTCAACGGCCGCGAAGAAATTGTATATAAAAAAGACCAGGAGGATGAGGAGCGCCACGACCGCGATAGCGATTCCATACAGCTGCAGCGTCCGCCGCGTCTGGCGACGGCGCGCCGCCACGATCTCTGGAGCAACGCCCCCCTCAACCCCACCTTGCATCGCCCTCGCCGCCTGTCTAGCATCTCCTGACTCACGATCCTCCCGTATTGTCCACCCAGCGCGGATTGATCACAAGGCGTCTGGATCGCGTTGCCGTCCTGGTCATAGGCCGTCGCGGTCGTCTGCGCCGTCCCGCCCGTGCCTGGCCCGCTCGTGGTGGCGATCGTCACCCGGTTGAGCGCGTCGTACACGCGCGCCTCGGTCGCGATGACGTCGACAGCGAGCTTGCGCCCGTCCACGGCCCCGTCGCCTCTATTGACATGATCGGGGCCTTTGCGGTGCTCGCGCTCGTCTCTTCGCATGCGGCAACTGATTATTTACGGTCGGGACGCGCTATGTACCTATGCCATCTCCCCATGTCCTCGTTGTAGGACAAGCCAACGAACCGAGAGGAGCATGCCCACGTTAAGCCCGATGATACACAGGGAATAGGCAATATACAGCGTACTCAGCGGCCGAACGGTATTGGGATAAGGAAGCTGGAATGTAGCACAGATAATGTAAAAAACGAAGCCGAAGATGAACAACACGGCAAACAACGGGACGGACTCACCCCTCGTCCTGCCGCGACTAAGGCAATGGCGCCATATAACCAGACGACGAAAAGGCTGGCGGGCCAGACAACCATGACAAGAACCTGAGTCCACGGGAGATCGCCACCGCGCGCATTTGCTTGAAAAGCAGTTGTAAGTAAGAGTAGAGAGAAGGCGGGGATACCAAGCAGCGATAGCACGCCAAACGTCCATATAATTAGGTGTCTTACTACGAGGAGCATGAGTCACACAACAACACGGCCGGTGTACGTCTGTCGCTGCTCTGATTGTTCATCATCCACATCCGTCTGAGGAATGGGAGCTACATGAAGGTCCAGGCGAGCGCCTGCTCGATCTGCCCGTGCCACTCCCGCACGACGTGGTCAAAACCCCGGTCGCGCAATAGCGCCACGACACGTCGAGCGACCTGCTGCTGCAAGCCCGGATCGGCGGTCGCGGCTAGGGAGAGGAGAAGTGAGCGCAACTCGTCGGCGTCCCAGCCCTGACCGGCCAACTCTTGGAGATGCGCGCTGAGACGACTACTGTACGGCCGCCACCGTCGCTCCAGGGCGTAGAGGGTCCGGAGGAGAGCGTCGATGGACTCGACCGCCTCCAGCCGCCCTCCTAATGAGTTACCGCGCCGCCAAGATTTTAGTGAGCGAAACAGAGCGTTCAGGTACGTGTCATACCATTCGGCCACCTGGACGGATGCTTCATCCTCCGGCATGTGTCGCAGTGTCTCGACCGCCCGTGTCGTTGCACCGTCGCGGTCGTAGAGGATGCGGGCGTCCGCCCAGGTTGGCAGTGTCCAAGCGGCGACGCTCTCGCGCCGCAACATGCCGATCGCAACGGTGAAGAGATCAGTTGTATCGATTGGCGGATCGACGGCGCGGCCGCGCGAAGGGCGACCCTGCCGATCGTAGCACGCCATCGCCTCATCCGTGACCACGAAGTAGACATCGTAATCCGATTCAGGGCTGATGACCCCAACGGAGCGCGACCCCATCAAGACCAAACCGATCACGTCCGCGTCAGCCGTCGCTTCGGCGATCAGCATATGAATCACCGGATCGGCCTCGACGGCGTATGGCATGGAACTCGACATGGTGACAGGATATCAGGGATGGGAGACGGGGCTTGGCGATTGGCGCGGCGCGCTCGTCGACGTTGTGTACGGCGCGCGGGCGTATTATACTCTGGATGAACAGCAGTTACGTCAAGAAGGCCGCGCCCCGCCGACGACGCCGGGCGGACGGCCGACGTGCCACAATGTCGTGCGCACCAGCGACCCGCATAGGGACAGGGAGAGATGCGCGCATGCTGACGCTCACGGACGTCGTCGATCAACTCCTTCCACCGGGTACGCGTCGGGTGAACGGTCCCCCCGTCACCTCCGTCGTGGTCCGGCGCGTCGCCGACCTCGACGGGCGCGACGGCTCCGCGCCGGAGGTCGATCGCGCGACGCTGGCCGTCGTGACCGAAATCGACGCGTCCGCCGATACGACCGACTTGCTCTCGACCGCGCCGGCCGCCCTCGTCGTCTCCTCCGATCACGTGATCGCGGATTCTCAAGTCGATTATCCGGTCCTGATGCTGCCGCCGGGGAGCGAGCCGCGCGGCGTGATCAGCGCCGTCACCAGTTACCTCGAAGACCAGCAGACGCACCTGGCTCTGCAAGGGATTGATGTCTATCGCAGGCTGGCCGAGCTGTTGATCGCGGGCAAGGGGCTCGCCGAGATTGTCGCGGCCGTGGCCGTATCGCTCTCCCTCCCGGTCACGGCGGTCGACGAGGAGTGGCGTCCGATCTGCGCGTTCGGGATCGACGGGGTCCCGGCCCACGAGCCCGATGTCCACGTGGTACACGGGCTGCGCGAGAAGATGCGACCGATCCTGGAGCGTGAACGCCTCAGCCCGAGCGCGCCGCCGGTCGTCCATGTCGCGCTCGCGGGCGAGCCGCACACGTTCGTGGCCGCGCCGATCGTGCTCCCGACCGGGCCGGCCGGCTACATTTGGGCCGACGCCGCGATGGCGACGCTCGTCCCGCTCGTCGATATCACGGTGGGCCACGCGGCGGCGGTGTGCGCTATCGAGCTTGCGCGCCAGCACGCCGTGCTGGAGGCGCAACTCCACCTGCGCGGCAATTTCGTTGAGGAACTCCTCACCGACGGCTATCAATCGATCGACGCGATGCGCCAGCGCGCCCGCTTCCTCGGCCACGACCTCGACCAGTCCCACGCCGTCGTCGTCCTCGACATCGACAACTTCGCGCGCTACATCGGCGCGCGCCCGGTCAGCGGCGAGGGCGCTATCGTCAAGCTCAAGGAGCGCTTCGCGCGCCTCGTCGCCGACGCCAGCGCCGACGGACAGACGGCGCTGCTGTGGCAGCACAGCGACGCCGTCGTCGCCTTGCTGCCCATCGGACCCGACGTCCCCCTGGAAGAACTGAGGCGCCGCGCCGAGGCCATCCGCGCGACGGTGCAGGCGCGACTGAGCGGCCCCACCATCTCGGCCGGCGTCGGGCGCGTCTATGCCGACCCCGCGCGCCTGCACCGCTCCTATACCGAGGCCGGCGAGGCCGTGCGTATCGGGCTGGCGACCGTGGGGCCGGGCGCGACGACGCCGTTCGACCGCCTGGGCGTCTATCGCCTGCTCTTCCGCCTGCGCGAATCGCCCGAGCTTGAGGAGTTCTGCGACGAACTCCTCGGCCCGCTGGAGCGCTACGACCGCGCCCGCGGGACCGACCTCGTCTACACGCTGGAGCGCTACCTGGCGTGCAACGCCAACGTGGCGCGCGCGACCGAAGAACTGCACCTGCACCGCAACGGCCTGCTCTACCGCTTGCAACGCATCGCGGAGATCACGGGGGCCGACTTCAACGACGCGCGCCAGCGTCTGTCCTACCACCTCGCCCTGCTGGCTCGCTCGCTCGAAGCGAGCGAGTAAGTGAGGAAGTGAGGAAGTGAGGAAGGGATGACGCGCCCGCTGAACGCGCTATAGCGCGTAGGCCAAAGGTACCGTATAGCCCGTTTGGGCCATGGCATACCACCCGATCGGCGACCTATCCTCAACTGTAGAGCGGGGCTGGGGCGTATTGCGCCCGCGCCGCCTCGCCGCAGAGGAGGGGAGCCTACGATGTCTCTGACCGAGCCGCACGCCCCAATCGCCGGCATCGTCGATACGACCGAACCACTGGGAGACTATTTGCGCGCGATCGGCCAGGCGCCGCTCCTGACGTACAAGCAGGAGCAAGCCCTCGCGCGACGGGTCGTGGCGGGTGACCGCGACGCCGCGCGCGCCCTGGCGGCGGCCAATCTGCGCCTCGTCGTCAGCGTGGCGCGGCGCTATGTCAACCGCGGCATCCAGTTCGAAGACCTTATACAGGAGGGCAATATCGGGTTGCTCCGCGCGGTCGAGAAGTTCGACCCCGACCGCGGCTTCAAATTCTCGACCTACGCGGTGTGGTGGATCCGGCAGGGTATATCGCGCGCCCTCGACGACAAGGTACGGCTGGTACGCCTGCCCGCGCATGTCCAGGGGGTCATGATCGCGCTGTCTCGCATGGCGCAACAGCTCGGGAGCGAGATGGGACGCGAACCGACCGATAAGGAACTCGCGGTAGCCCTTGGGCTGGAGTACGCCGAAGTCCAGCGCCTCCTCAGGGCGTCGCGCCCGGCCCTCTCGCTCGAGGCCCCGGTGGGAGAGTCCGAAGACGCCTTACTCGTCGACATCCTGCTCGACGACGGGGCCGAGGCGGTCGATCGCCAGGTCTACGTCCGCCTGTTGCGCGAGGAGATCGCCGACGTGCTGGCGGACGTGTTGAACCAGCGCGAACGCGACGTGCTAGCGCTCCGTTTCGGACTCAATGGGGGAGCGCCGGCGACGCTCGAGGAGGTCGGGACGCGGCTAGGCCTCACGCGCGAACGCGCGCGCCAGATCGAGACGAAGGCGCTCGGCAAACTACGCAATCCAGCCTTGCGCGCGCGCCTCGTCGCCTAAATACGGGGTCCGCTCCGCGCTCACGCGAGGGCGCTTCCCCGTCGTAAGGGGCAGGCGCCCCTCGACCGAGCGCAGGCCCCTGGCCGCTTTGTAGGACAACAGGCAGCGACTGTGCAGATAGTAGAGGGGCGCGTGCGCCTCCTCGCTCGTCTTCCACAAACCGCCCGCGACCGTCGTGCCGGACTGACCGCAATAGTCGCAGCAAAAAGATTGGCGCGACATCGACGCAACCATCATCGTCCCCTCCTCGTCCCTTGTAGCTTCGCGCCTCGTTGGGCGGCCCACGCGTTCGATCACCCGCACCGTCATCGTACGACGGTCCCCCGCCGGCGTCCAGGGGGCTATTCGGGTCGGGGCGCGCTTATTACACCACTAGCCGCTCGTCGCTACGCGCTACGGGCGCTTTCATGCGGCGACGGCTCGGCGCGGGGTCCGCGGACGGCGGCGACGGCCGCGATGTCCGCGGGGAGCGGCTCGCCGTCGCGGCCGCGCGGACCGCGCAAGGCCAATCGCGCGTGCCGCAACACGATCCGAGCCGGGACGACGCGTCCGAGGCGCGCGCGCACGTCGGCGACGAGCGCGCGGGACAGCGGTCCATCCGGCGCGTCGAACGCGTCGAGCAGGGCCGCGCCGACGATCCGGTCGGTCGTATAGGCGTCGAGGGCGCCGTCCGCCACGGCCGCGCGCGAGAGCAACCACAACGCGGCGGCCCGCGCCGGGTCATCCCGCGTCCCGGCGAGGTCCGGCGCAAGGTCGAGCGCGAGCATGTGCGCGACGGAGACGTCGTCCCGCGCCGCGGCCACGGAGACCGCGTAGACGCGCAACGCACGCCCGTTCGTCACCCCGGCGTAGGGCGCGCCGACACGCCGCGCGTCGGCTAGCGCGCGCCAGGCGTCGTCGTCGTCGAGGTCGTGCGCCAGCCGGCGGACGTGCAGCGCGACGACGGGCGCGCCGGCAGCGTCGAGGGTGTACGAGAGCGCGCCGCGTCCAGCCGGCGCGGCGGGGGCGAGCCCCCCTCCCACGTGGTAGCCCAAATGCGCCAGCACGGGCCGCACGAGGCGCGCGTCGGTGCGCGCGACATCCCACGTCGACCACAAGTCCTCGGCGGGCCGGCGAGAGGCCAGGCGCGCCAACAAGCGGGCGCCGCGCTCACCGGCCCGCGCGACCGCGCGCTCACGCCGCGTGGGAGCGTAATCGGGCGCGGGGCGCGACATCTCGGCCGCGAACGCGGGGACGACGTCCTCGGGCAACCGCAGCGGGGGCGTCGGAAGCTGGCTCGCGCGGCGCGTCTTGCGTGGCCCGGCGCCGCTGTCGCGGGCGACGCGGTGAGCGGCGGCGCGGGCGCGGCGGGCACGGCGGCTCAGATACGACGCCTCGGCCTCGGGCAGCGCGCGCTCGCGCAACCAGAAACGTCCGGTGCGACACACAATGGGCGCGTCAGGGTCGGCCGCGAGCCGCCGATACAACACCGAGGCCATCGTGCGGTCGGGGGTGCGCCCGCGCGGCCGGACGAGTCCCTGGGCCACGGCGACCGCCGTGATCTCAGAGACCGTGAGGGGTCGATCAGCGTAGGTGAGGGTCGTTAAAGCAGCTTGCATGTAGGTCATAGAACAGCGTATCCAGTCTCGTCTATGCGACGAAAAGCCGTCGTCGGGGCGAAAAAAGCGCACGACGGCCCAGCTATGGCAAAGTGGGTACTTATATTATGTCATGTTATCATCTTCCCGACAAGGGCTAACAAGGGCTGGGAACTAGACGATTGGGCGTAGGGTCCGCACAAGATCGGCGCGCTCGTCACCCGCGCCCTACACTATGTTGCGCCACGGTAGAACGGCGGGACGCCCGTCGTCCGGCCGGCGAACGTACGCCGGCCGGACGGGGCTTTTGACTGGAGCCGCCATTGCTGGAACCCTACAGTTTATGGACGCTGATACACGCGCGGACGTTATGGACGCTGATACACGCGCGGACGCCGAGGTCATCGTCGTGGGCGGGGGACCCGCGGGGGCGGCGACGGCGATCCACCTGGCGCGGCGCGGGCGACGGGTCACGCTGCTGGAGGGACGCGACTTCGCGCGTCCGCGCATGGCCGACATCCGCGGCGGTGAAGTGCTCTCCCCCGCGGGACAGCGCGAGCTCGCCGCCCTCGATCTGCCCCTCGACGCGGGCCAGGAGGGATTTCGCCTACAGCCGTTCGACCTGCTGCGCCAGAGTTGGCCCAACGGGCGGGTCACGCTCGACCAGCTCCCGTCAGGTCTCCAGTTCTGGCAACTCGACCGCGGTCGGCTCGACCGCGCCCTGTGCGCCCTGGCCCGCGCCGAGGGGGTCGACGTGCGCGAGGCGTCCAGGGTCCGCGATGTCGTGCGCGACGTCGACGGCGCGGTATGCGGCGTCGTGACGAAGAGTAGCGCGGCGGCTGGACGCGTGTGGCGCGCCCCACTCGTCGTCGACGCGAGCGGACGCCGCTCGGCCCTACTCGCGCGTCTGGCGCTCAAACGGCCCGAGCCTGAGTTTCAGCGCGTCGCCCTCGTCCTGTTCTTCTCGGCGGCGCCCGACGCGGCGCCGGGGGTATGGGAACAATACTTCCTCGGCGCGCACAACACGACGCTGCGCGGGTCGCTGATGCGGCCCGGACTCTACCGCTACTCGTTCGAGACCGACCTCGCCTTCCGCGACGCGTTCGCCGCGCGCCACGGCAAGAGCACGCCGCACGCGATGGTCCTGGCGATGTTGACGGAACTCGCCCCCGCCCTCCACGAGCGGTTCGAGGCGGCCTGTCCCTTGCCCTATAGCGCGGCCTACGCGCCCGTCGGCTATAGGGTGAGCAGGATCACCCACGATGGGCTCGTCCTCGTCGGCGACGCCGCCGGCTATCTCGACCCCTCGACCGGCCAGGGCGTCGAGTTCGCCCTGCGCACGGCGCGCCTCGCCGCGGCCTCGCTCGACGCCGCGTTGGACGCGCGGGACTACCGGCGCGAGCGGTTCGTCCCCTACCTCGACGGCCGCCGCCATGAGATCGACGCCGCGACGCGCAAGCTGCGCCTGATGTTGCGCCTGAGCCGGCGGCGCCCCGTCCTCGGCCTCGTCAGCCGCGTCGGGCCCGTCCGCGCCGCCGTCGTCCGCGCGATGGTACGGCCGCCGCGCTAACGCGTCCTCACCTGTACACTGACGCTGAAGAGACGAGGAGACAACGATGGCCCGCACCCTGACAAACGAGCGCGTCACGGCCGCCGAGGTGCGGCTCTCCGACGAGCGCGGCGCCGACCTGGGCGTTGTGCCGCGCGCGGAGGCGCTGGCGCTGGCGCGAGACAGGGGCTGCGACCTCGTGCAGGACGACTATTCCTCCAGTCCGCCACGCTGCCGCCTCGTGAGCAAGGCGGCCGGACGCGCGCGCGACGGGGCCGAGCACAGGCGCGGCGGCGAACCAAAGGAGATACGCGTCAGCACGACGATGGGCACGCACGATGTGGAGACGCGCGCCCGCCAGGCGGCCGGGCTCCTGGCAAAGGGCTACAGCGTCAAGCTTAGCGCGCGCCTGGCCAAGGCCGAGCGCGCCAAGCCCACCGCGGCGCGGGCCCTCCTCGAGGGTTTGGCGCGTGACCTCTCCGACGCCGGCTACATCGAATGCAAGCCCTTTAACGAGTCCGGCGCGCTCTCGGTGGTGCTCGCGTCGCGCGATGACTAGCTCTCGTCCCCACCCTCTCCATCCTATCGCGCGGGAGAGGGAGCAGCCTATTGGGTGGGAGAGGGAGCAACGCGGACAAAACGTCCTCTCGCCCTATGCGTGAACGGGGGGGCGAGAGGGTGAGAGCCCGATTCCTGTTTGACACGTGCCCAGGGCGCCGGTACCATTCCCTAGACACCATGACGCCAGCATAGGCGCCCTTTTCGGATAGACTATACGGCTCGGCGCGCTGCCCTCCTGTTCCGCGCCGCCTCACAAAGAGATGGAGGCACCGGATGACGCGCATCCTTGACGGCATCGACTCCCCGGCCGACCTTAAAGGCCTGACCGACCAACAACTCGACACCCTGGCGCAAGAGATCCGCGACGAACTCGTCGCCACCGTCTCGCAGACGGGAGGGCATCTCTCGTCGAACCTCGGCACCGTCGAGTTGACCCTGGCGCTACACACGGTCTTCGACTCGCCACGCGACCAGATCGTGTGGGACACGGGGCACGAGGCGTACCCGCACAAGCTGCTGACCGGGCGGCGCGATCGCTTCACCACGATCCGTCAGTTCGAAGGGCTCTCTGGCTTCCTCGCGCGCGACGAGAGCGAGCACGACGCCTTCGGCGCCGGCCACGCCAGCACCTCGATCTCGGCCGCCCTCGGCATGGCCGTCGCCCGCGACCTGCGCGGCGCGGACAACGCCGTTATCGCGATCATCGGCGACGGCGCCCTTACCGGCGGCCTGGCCTACGAGGGGTTGAACAACGCCGGTCACCTGGGCACGGGCATCATCGTCGTCCTCAACGACAACGGTATGTCGATCGCCCCCAACGTCGGCGCGATCTCGCGTATCCTGACGCGCTTCCGCACCGACCGCCGCTATATCGAGGCCAAAGAGGAGGTCTGGAAGGGCCTTGAGCGCCTGCCCATGGGCGGCCAGATGCGCGAGGCCGCCAAGAGGGCCAAGCGCAGCATGAAGGAATTTTGGCTCTTCACCATGTTCTGGGAAGAGATGGGCTTCACCTACCTCGGTCCGGTCGATGGGCACGACCTTTCCGCGCTGCGAGAGGCCCTGCGCGGCGCGCGGACCCTCAACCGGCCGGTGCTCTTGCACGCGGTGACGGTCAAGGGCAAAGGCTACGACCCAGCCGAGGCGGACAATGAGAAGTACCACGGCATCTCGGCGGTCGGCGCGAAACGGCCGACCGCCCCGGCTTACGGCGCGGTCTTCGCCGACACGATCGTCGAACTGGCCGCGGATGACCCGCGTATCGTGGCCATCACGGCGGGGATGCCCTCGGGTACCAATCTCGGGCGGTTCGCCGAGCGCTTCCCGACGCGCTTCTTCGACGTCGGGATCGCCGAGTCACACGCCGTCACGTTCGCGGCCGGCCTGGCGACGCAGGGCGTCAAGCCAGTCTGCGCCATCTACTCCACGTTCCTGCAGCGCGCCTACGATCAAATCATCCACGACGTCTGTATTCAGGACCTCGACGTCACGTTCGTCGTGCCCAACGGCGGACTCGTCGGCGACGACGGGCGCACGCACCAGGGCGCGTTCGACCTCACTTACCTGCGCTCGATCCCGCACATGATGGTGCTGGCGCCGAAGGACGAGGATGAACTACGCCACATGCTCGCCACCGCGATCGCCCACGACGGGCCGGCCGCCGTGCGCTACCCGCGGGGCGCCGGGGTCGGCGTCGCGCTCGACGGACCCGCCACGCCCCTGCCGATCGGTCGCGCCGAGACCTTGCGTAAGGGCGACGACCTGGCGATCCTGGCCGTCGGCTCGATGGCGCTTCCGGCGCTCGCCGCCGCTGAGACGCTGGCCGGGCAGGGCGTGCGGGCAACCGTCGTCAACGCGCGCTTCGTCAAGCCGCTCGACGAGGCCCTGCTGCGCGACCTGGGGACGCGCTTCGACGCGATCCTCACCGTCGAGGAGAACGCCGTCGCGGGCGGCTTCGGCAGCGCGGTCGCCGAGGCCCTCGACCGGCTGGAACTGGGACACGTCGCGGTGCATCGCCTGGGTATTCCGGACCTATTCGTCGACCATGGGCCGCAGTCAAAAATGCGCGACGCGCTCAACCTCTCGGCCGATGGCATCGTCCGCGAGGTCCATGCCCGCTTCGGCGCCCTGTTCGCGCACGCCGCGACCGCCTGATCCGGCGATATCCGGCGGTCTACCGCGCCCCGACCGCGCCCTCGTCCACCGCCACATCGGGGTCGAGCGCGAGATGCTCGGACAGGCCGGCCGGCAAGTAGCCGATCTGAACGGGGCAGGAGGCGTTCTGCAGCACATGCCGCAGGGTGCCGCTGATGAAGAGAGAGGTCCCCGGCCGATTGCTGTCGCGCAAGCCGATAAATATGGTGCGCGCCCCGCTCTCGACAGCGTCTCCGACGACGGCCTCGCCGACGGAGCGCGCGCGGTCGACCTCCATAACGCAGGGCACGCCGTAGCGTGTTACGATCCGCTCGGCGCGGTCGAACAGGGCGTTCGCTTGCGCCTCTTCCTCGTGAGATAGGGGAACGTCGAGCGGCAAGTGCCGGCTGCGCACCACCACGTACAGCACGCGCACCTGCGCCCCAGTGTCGTTCGCCGAACGGCTGGCCAGGTGCAACTGCGCCTCGCTCATCGGACTACCGTCGTAGGCGACGAGCAAGACCGGCGCGGCTACCGGCGCGTCGGTCGATATCCGCGTGTCGGCCGCCATCATCCGCCCTCCTCAGTGTTGCCCTACCGGCCGCGGCGGGCGCCGTACCCGTCGCGCGCGCACAATATGCAGTATAAACGGCGCCGCGCCCATGCATCCGGGTGAGCGCGGCGTGGCGCTCTAGCGCTCCGCGAACTGACGCTCCACGCTCCGTGTAATAGGGAGGCCCTGTCGACGCCGGTACAGCACGTAGAGCAAAGTGCCCCCCGCCATCCAGGCCAGACCGACGTAGCGGCCAAAGGGCGTCCCCAACCCCACCAGGATCCAGACCCCCAGGGTGCCCAGCCCTCCCACCACGGCTGTCAGGGGAATCGTCCGCCCCTTCCCGACCGGAATATTCAGGGGAGCCTGCCAGGTATGCCGCGCCCCGCGCAGGCGCATACCGATCAGCGAGGCGTGGGCCATGGTAAACCCGAGCGTCGAGCCAAACACATAGAGCGTCGTCAGCGCCGTAATGTCGCCAGGAATGACCAACAGGGTCGCCACGAGCGAAAAGAAAATAATGGCCACGATCGGCGTCCCGAAGCGTCGGTTAACCCTGTTGAGCGCGGCCGGGACCTGGCGGTACGTCCCCATGGAGAAAGAGAGGCGCGAGGCTCCCAGGATGCCCGCATTCGCCGCGATGATGAGGATCGTCGCGGCCAGGATGGCGACCAGAGGTTTGAGAATATCGCTGAATGGGGATGGCAGTTGACCGGCGATGCCGGCCACCGGGTCGGCCACGTACCGCGTCGCCAGCAACGTGGTGTACTCGCCGTGCCCACCGTGCGCGCGGTACACCGGCAGGGCCGACAAGGCCACGATCGAGATGCCGACAAAGAGGATGAGCACGGCGAGAATGAGCGCGCGGTACGAGCGCGGCACCGTCCGCGCCGGGTCCTTGGCCTCCTCCGAGAGATTCGAAATCGTCTCGATACCGGTGTACGCGACCATGGCGATGGCGGCGCCCTGGATAAAATGGAGACCCGAGGGGGCCGTGCCCCAGTGGATCTGGTGTAAAAAGAAGGGGTGCGCCGCCGTGGCCATCACCACCAGAAACAGCCCGCCCACGATCACCAGCACGACCTCCGTCGATAGGTCGAGCACGGCGAAGACGACGCTCAGGATAGCCGCCTCCTGCGCCCCGCGCACATTCAGGCCCATGAGCAGCAAGATGACGACGATCGCGCCGATCACGTCGGCCGTCTGGCGCTCGAAAACGGGGAAAAAGACGGCCAGGTAGCTCACGGCCGAGAAGGACGAGATCGAGATAGTCACGGTGTAGGAGAGCAGCGTCCCCCAGCCGGTGATGAACGAGACGAGCTCGTTGAAGCCCTGGCGCGCGAAGTTGGACGCCCCGCCCGCCTCGGGAACGGCGACCGTCGCCTCGGTGTAGGTGAAGACGGTCAGGATAAAGAACACTCCGGCCAGGGACAGCGCGAACGGCGTGGCGCCGAGGGCAAACACGGCGGTGACGCCGAGGGCGTAGTAGATCGACGAGCCGACGTTACCGTAACCCGAACTGAACAGCGCGGGCACACCCAGGCTGCGCTCCAGCCGGAGCTGGCGCCGGACGCGGCGCACGACGCGCGTGTTGCCCTCCAGCCGGCCCGGCCGTAGACCCTCGGCCGGCCGGCCCTCCGGTTTGGCCATCCCAGTGCCTCCTCGTCCCACGTCCCGCGTCCCGCGCTCGTCCGCGTTACCCACGGCGTCTTTCATACTAACAGGCTGGCGCTCAATACGTATCCAGCCGGCGCGATCGGCGATTGCGCGCGCCATCGCGCCGCCTCATCGAGTGACGGCCACTCCGGCAGGACGGATACAGGGACGCGTTATCAACATAGCGTCCCGCTCCTCTTTTGTCACGACCCAGGGGAACGGCCCCGATGCCCCGGCTGCCCCGGTCGCGGACAGGCCGCCGCTTACTACGACGACGGCCCGCCGCTTGCTATGATGCCCGTGTGGCTCTCTAGGCTCACGCGCTTCTTATAGATAGCAAGGAGGAGACCGTTGGCATCATCGGGCGTTGCGCGGCATCGGCCGGCTGGCGGGTTCAAGCGCTGGTTGTTACAGGGATACGCGCCCGAGGAGCGCGAAGGCCCGTTCGAGAAGGCCACGCCCCATCAGCACCCCTGGTGGCAGGTGATGTGCCTGACCGGCGTCGACTACTTCTCCTCACTGGGCTACGCGCCCGGCATCGCCGCCGTGGCCGCCGGTGTGCTCTCACCCGTCGCCACGCTCATCCTCGTGTTGGTCACGCTCGGGGGCGCCTTGCCGATGTATCGCAGGGTGGCCGCGGCGAGCCCGCACGGCGACGGCTCGATCTCCATGCTCGAGCGCCTGCTCCCCTGGTGGCAGGGTAAACTCTTCGTCCTCTGCCTGATCGGCTTCGTCGCGACCGGTTTCGTGATCACGATCACACTCTCGGCGGCGGACGCGGCGGCGCACGTGGGCGAAAATCCGCTCCTGCACGTTCTCCACGGGCACAACGTCGTGGTGACCCTGGCGCTGATCGCCCTCCTGGGGGCGGTCTTCCTGCGGGGCTTCAGCGAGGCCATCGGCATCGCCGTCGCGCTCGTCGGCGTGTACCTCTTGCTGAACCTCGTGGTCGTCGGAGCCGGACTGATCGAGATCGTGCAACAACCCCACGTGGTGAACGACTGGCAGAGCAACCTCTTCCGCACGTATGGCAGCCCGTTGCCCATGCTCGGCCTCGCGGTCATCCTGTTCCCCAAGCTCGCGCTGGGCCTCTCCGGCTTCGAGACGGGCGTGCTCGTCATGCCACTCGTGCGCGGCGACCCCACGGATGACCCCAAGCGTCCCGCCGGCCGCATCCGCAACGGGCGCAAGCTGCTCACCGCGGCGGCGTCGATCATGAGCCTCTTCTTGCTGGTGAGCAGTGTCGTGACGACCCTGCTCATCCCACAGGCGGCCTTCCGCGCGGGCGGCCCCGCCAACGGCCGCGCGCTCGCCTACCTCGCGCACCGCCTGCTTGGGGACGGCTTCGGCACGCTCTACGATATCAGCACCATCTGCATCCTGTGGTTCGCCGGCGCCTCGGCGATGGCCGGCTTGCTCAACATTGTGCCCCGCTACCTGCCGCGCTACGGCATGGCCCCGGACTGGGCCCGCGCGACGCGCCCGCTCGCGCTGCTCGTGACGCTGATCTGCTTCATCGTCACCATCATCTTCCACGCCAGCGTCGACACACAGGCAGGGGCGTACGCGACAGGGGTACTGGCCCTGCTCACCTCGGCCACGATCGCCGTGACGCTCGCGGCCCGTCGGCGGCGGCAGCGCGGGGCGACCGTCTTTTTCGGCGTCGTCTCCGCCATCTTCATCTATACGTTCGGCAGCACCATCCTCACCCAACCCTCGGGCATCACGATCGCGGCGGTGTTCATCATCGCGATCGTCGCCGTCTCGCTGGTCTCGCGCGTGTTCCGCTCGACCGAGTTGCGCGCGGCCGGCGTGGAGATGGATGAGACCGCGCGGCGGTTCGTCGCGGAGGCGAGTCGCGGGACTATTCGCATCATTTCCAACCATCCGGACGATCGTACCCCGCGCGAATACCTGCTCAAGGAGCGGGAACAGCGGTCGGACAGCCGCATCCCGCCGGACGAACCGGTGCTCTTCCTCGAGGTTACGGTCACCGACGCATCGGAGTTCGCGCCGGTGCTGCAGGTACGGGGACAGGAGATCGGGGGCCATCGCGTGCTGCGGGCGCAGGGCGTCTCCGTGCCCAACGCGATCGCCGCCGTGCTGCTCCATCTGCGCGACACGACCGGCAAGCGTCCGCACATCTACTTCGACTGGACCGAGGGCAATCCGCTCAAATTCCTGGCCAAATACATCCTGTTCGGCGAGGGTGACATCGCGCCGGTGACGCACGAGGTGCTGCGGCAGGCCGAGCCCGACCCCGCGCGCCGCCCCGCGATCCATGTCGGGTGATAGAGCGAATTACGAGCTTCCGATCTTGACGCCGGCGAAGAAAACGAGCGCGCCGCCGAAGATGACCTGCACGACCGAGAGAAAGAAGTTCATCTTGAAGTAGCGGTAGCGGATCAGGGCGATGATGAGCAACTCCACGCCCACGACGACATAGGCGACCTTGAGCGCCAGGTCGACGTTGGCGATCAGGAAGGGGAGGGTGTGGCCCAGGCCGCCCAGGAAGGTCATGCCGCCGGTGATCAGTCCCCGGAACCAGGGGTTGCCGCGGCCGGTGACCGAGCCGTCGTCGGAGAGGGCCTCGGAGAAGGCCATCGAGATGCCGGCGCCGACGGCCGCGGCCATGCCGATGAGAAAAACCGTGTGCGTGGCGTGCGTGGCGAAAGCCGTGGCGAAGATAGGCGCCAGCGTCGAGACCGAGCCGTCCATCAGGCCGGCCAGGCCCGGCTGGATGTAGCGCAGGACGAAATCCCGCTCTTTGTCGTGCATGGTCGGGTCGGGCTGGCGTTCGGCCCCCACCTGCTCCGCGATCGCTTCGGACATACTACCTAAGCCTCCTCCTACCGGTCTCTTTCTTAGAATTATTCTTATTATAACAGAGGGCGCCGGGCTTGCCGCACGCGGTGCGCGGATATCCACAACCAGGTCAGGATAAAGAGAGGGGCTGGGGAGACGTGCGGTTGCCCGAGCAGGAACCGGGCCACGTACAGCCGCATTGCCCCAGGTTGCCCCACGCCCTGTCATGACGAAAGCGCAAGCGCGTTATACTGAGGGTATGAGCGATACAATAGGCCCGCGGCCCCCTACCTACGGCCGCCTGACGCGCCATCGGCAGGCGGTGTACGACGTGATCGCGGCCAAGGCCGACCACCTGACCGCCGCGCAAGTCTACGACGCCGTGCGCCGGTCGCAACCGCGCATCGCCTACGGCACCGTCTACAACGCCCTGCACTATCTCGTAGACGCGGGCCTCGTCGCCGAGTTACTGCGCCACGACGGGGTCGTGAGCTACGACCGCGAGACAAGTCCGCACGATCACGCGGTCTGCCGTGTCTGCGGCGCCCTCGCCGACATCCACCTCGCATCAGCGCGGGAGCAGGTGACGGACTCCTACGCGGCCGTGGCGCGCCAGACAGGGTTCGCGATCGAGCAGCACCGCGTCGAGTACGTCGGACTCTGCCCCACCTGCCGCGACGTGGATAGTCGCCAGTCCTTGTCCTAAGCGCGCTGGACGACCCGAACCGCCACCGGTACGACGGCGACGAGGGGCTGGACGACGCGAACCGCCACCGGTACGACGGCGACGAGTTGGCCGCCCCCACAACGTAATCAGGGCGGCCAGCCGCGTCGCCAACCACAACGCCCTGGATAACTATGACACAAAACATCGTGGGGCTGTTCGCGGACCTCGCGGCCGCCCAACGCGCGCGGACCGAACTGGCGGCGACCGGTCTCACGCGCACCTCCACCTACAGTGAGGCCGTCGGGGAACGGGAGCCCGACGGCCATCAGTTGGTGCTCGTGGAGGCCGACGGTCGGGAGACCGAGGCGCGCGAGATCTTGCTGCGCTGCGGGGCCGAGGGCCTGGAAGAACAGGCGGCCAGCGTGGCTTTGGCGAACGCGCGGCGCCGCGACGACACGCCAGCGCGGCGTGAGCGGCCGCGCGAAGAACAGCACCCTCACGGAGGGGATTGGCTGCGCGAGATCGTGTTTGGGCTCAACGACGGCCTGGTGACGACGCTCGTGTTTATCATCGCCACTAGCGTGGTCGCGCAGGCGCACGCCGCGCTCCTGCTCGTCGTCCTCTCCGAGGTCACGGCGGGCGGCGTCTCGATGGCCCTGGGCGGCTACCTCTCGGCGCGCACCGAACGCGACATCCTGGAGTACCGCATCGAGACCGAGCGCCGGGAGATCGCGACCGAACCAGAGGAGGAGCGGGCCGAGCTGCGCGACATCTACCGGCGCAAGGGCCTGACAGGCGCTCTGCTGGAGCGCGTGATCGCGCATCAGACGGCCGACCACGAGCGATGGCTGAACGCGCTCGTCCGCGACGAATTGGGCGTGGTCGACGAGGAGTCCGTCGCGCCGTGGCGACAGGGACTCCAGATCGGGGCATCGTTTGCGCTGGGCGGTCTGATCCCTACGGTCCCCGTGCTCCTCGGTCTGCCGCTCCCGTGGATGCAGGTCGCGGCCTATGGGCTCACCGCGCTGACCGCCCTCGCGCTTGGAGCCGTCAAGGCGCGCTACAGCCTCAAAGGGCCGCTACGCAACGGGCTCGAATTCCTGGCCATCGTCACGGCCGGCACGATCGCCGGCGCGATCATCGGGGTGGCGTTACACGCCGTCTGACAGGACACCGCGCAGTAGCGACACCCCAGGCCCCAAAATCCCCTCATTTCTTAACATTTTGTATCCATACGCCGCGACAGGGTACTATACCTATAGCCGTGTCGTGAGATGGGGCGTGGAGAGGGAGGTGACATGAACAGTCTCGGGGCCACTTTGGCTTACTGGCGCGACAACTGGGATACTGTCCGGGCCGCGCTAGTGGTCCAGGTCGAACTCAGTCTGTTCGCGCTGTGCATCGCCGTGGCGATCTGCGTCCCGCTGGGGATCCTGGCGGCGCGCAGCAAAGTAGTCTCCCTCACCGCCATCAACCTGTTCGGCACGGCGCGCGCCATTCCGAGCCTCGCCATCCTGTACCTGATGATCCCCTTGTTACCGCTCCTTGGGCTGTCATCGGGTTTCGGCTTCGTGCCCGCGCTCATCGCCCTGACGGTGCTGGCCTGCCCGCCCATCCTCGTCAACACGAGCGCGGGCTTCGGCGGCGTCGATCCCGCCGTGGTGGAAGCGGCGCGCGGGATGGGGATGAGCGGGCGGCAAATTCTCGGGCGCATCGAGTTCCCGTTGGCGCTCCCGGTCGTCCTGGCCGGGGTACGGACGTCAGCGCTCGAGGTGACCGCCAGCGCGACGCTGGCGACGTTTATCGCGGGAGGTGGATTAGGAGATATTATCACCAATGGTCTCGGCAACTTGAACACGCCAGTTATCCTCGCGGGCGCTATCCCCGTCGCGGTGTTGGCCCTATGCGTGGAGCTGCTCTTCGGCCGGCTCCAGCGCGTCCTGAGCCCGTCATTATGAACGGAACGTATATTATGAACGGAACGTATATAACGATGAACGGCAGCGTCCTGGACATCCTCTACACCTTGGTCACGACCTCGACGGCCAACCGAGCCGAGCGGTCGACATGGGGGTCGCGACAACCCCCGCCAACTCATGCCTTTCTCACAAGGGAGACCACGTACTAATGGCACATAATAACGCACACCCAGACTCACACAACGACGCCCCTGACCTCACGACGGCATCCACCGTATCCACCGCATCCACTGTCTCACGCCGTAGCGTCTTGACCCGCGCCGCGGCGGGCGCGGCGACCATCGTCGCCGCCACGGCCCTCCCGTCCATCCCCGGCGCCTTCGCCGCCGCCCCCGCCACGCGCTCCGCCAAGAAGACCCTGACCATCGGCGCCAAGGACTTCTCCGAGAGCCAGATTGTCGCCTACATGTACTACCTGCTGCTCAAGCGGGCCGGCGTCGCCGTCGGCGGCGACATCAAGAAAAACCTGGCCTCGGGCATCGCGACCTCCGCGCTCCAGCGCGGCGACATCGACATCTTCCCCGAATATACGGGGACAGCGGTGGACGTTATCCTGAAAGCGGTCACGCCGCACAATCCCCGGGGCTACTACAACGTCGCCAAGGCGGGGTACCAACGCAAGTACAAGCTGACCTGGCTCGACTATGCGCCGATGAACGACGCGCAAGGGTTCGCGGTGACGGCGGCGGCCTCGAAGCAGTACGGCATCACATCGATCGCCGACATGGTCAAAAACGCCTCTAATATCCGTCTCATCGTCGCCACCGAGTACGTCGGGCGCGCCGACGGACTCCCCGCGGTCGAGAAGATCTACGGGCGCGCCAACTTCAAGCAAATCGTGCAGGTCGCCGGAGCGGGGAGCCTACGCTACGCCGCCCTCTCACAGGGGCGCGGCGACGCCGTAGAGGCGTTCACGACCGACGCCCCGATCGCGGGCCAGCATCTGGTCGCGCTCAAGGATCCCAAGGGTTACGCCTCGCCGGACAACATCGCCCCCATCGTGCGCGACGACGCGCTGTCCGCCTACCCCGCTATCAAAATGACGCTCAATGGGCTCGCGCCCAAGATCACCACCGCGGCGATCACCGCGCTCAACTACCAGTCCGACATCCAGGGCAAAGACCCCCAGGCCGTCGCGGAAGCGTTCCTGCGCCAGCACGGTCTCCTCAAGTAGGCGATAGGTAACGTCATGAGCGCCGTCGTTTTCGAGCACGTCGTCAAGCGGTATGGCGACGGAGGCCGCGCCGCGGTGGACGACTGCTCGCTGACGGTCGAGGAGGGCCAGTTCGTGGTCCTCCTCGGCCCGTCCGGATGCGGGAAGACCACCTTACTCAAGATGGTCAACCGTATCATCGAACCCACCTCCGGCCGCATCGTCGTCAACGGGACGGAGATCCATGCGCTGCAGCCGACCGAACTGCGGCGCCACATCGGCTACGTCATCCAACAGATCGGGCTCTTCCCGCACATGTCGGTCGAGGAAAACATCGCGACCGTGCCGACCCTCCTGCGCTGGGACAAGCAGCGCACCAGCGACCGCGTCGACGCCCTGCTCGACATGGTCAGCTTGCCCCCGTCCGAGTACCGCAAGCGGCGCCCCCGCCAGCTCTCCGGCGGCCAGCAGCAGCGCATCGGGATCGCGCGGGCCATGGCAGCAGACCCGGCCATCCTCCTGATGGACGAGCCGTTCGGCGCCATCGACGCCATCACGCGCACCCGCCTGCAAGATCAACTGCTGCACATCCAGGCTCAGGTACACAAGACCGTCCTCTTCGTAACGCACGATGTCGAGGAGGCCCTCAAGATGGCCGATGTGCTCGTGGTGATGCGCGATGGCCGCATCCTGCAGGCAGGGAGCCCACGCTCCATCATCGAGGAGCCGGCCGACGCGTTCGTGGCCGACCTCATCGGCGCCGGCGACGCGCTGCGCCAGCTCAGTCTCGTGCCCGTGCGCGAGGTAATGACACCCTCGAACGGGGCGCACGGCGGGAACGGATCCGGCCCTAACGGCGCCGACGGGACGCCGACGATCGGACACGACAGCGACCTGCGTACCGCCCTCGCCCACTTTATGAGCGGCGACACGCAACACCTCACCGTGATCGACGGAGACGGCCGCGCGATCGGGCAGCTCACCCTCAAGGACGTGCAGGCGGTAACGCCGCACGCGCGGGTCCGCTCGGCATGACCGACTACCTATCGAGCCATCAGGGCCACGTGCTGGACCTGCTGCTACATCATCTCACCCTCTGCGCCGTGGCGTTGGGCGTCTCCTTCGCGATCGCCCTCCCGCTCGGCATCCTGATCTCGCGCTACGCCACCCTGTACACGCCCGTCCTGGGCGCGTTCGGCGCGATCTACACTATCCCCAGCCTGGCGCTGCTGGCGCTGCTCGTGCCGACATTCGGCCTCAATGCGACGACCGCGCTCATCGCGCTGGTTCTCTACGCGCAGTTCATCCTACTGCGCAACATCGTCACGGGGCTACGCGGCGTCGACGCCGCCCTCCTCGAAGCCGCGCGCGGGATGGGCATGAGCCCGTTGCAAGTCCTGTGGCGGGTCGAGCTCCCGCTGGCGCTGCCCGTCATCGTCGCCGGGATACGCATCGCCACCGTGACCGTCATCGCCGTCACGACGATCGCGACCTACATCGGCGTCAGTACCCTCGGCGACCTTCTCAGCGAGGGCGGGAACCGATACCCCACAGGGATCGGGGAGATCGAGGCCGGGGGACTCGCGCTCGGCGTCCTGGCGATCGGGGCCGACTTACTCTTACGCGCTATCGAGTGGGCGGCGACCCGCTCCGCCAGCGGGGCGGGCGGCCCCGCCGTCAACCCGCGACGCGCCGCCGATGTCGCGCCGCCTCAGGTCGTCGGCGCCCAACGCTCCTAATCGCGCGCGTACGACTCCAGCGCGTCGACAACCTCCTCAACCTCCTCCACGGTCGACCTCTGGAGCGCCGCCGCGGCGACGCGCCGGGCCGCGCCGGTATCCAGCGCGGCGAGGCGTCGCCGCGCCTCGGGCAAGCGCGCGGGACCCACGCTCACCTCGTCGACGCCGAGTCCGACCAGAAGCGGCAGCCCCAGAGGATCTCCCGCCGCTTCGCCGCATACGCCGACCGGACGTCCCGCGCCGTGCGCGGCCCGCACGACGGTGTCGATCAAGCGCAGCACCGCCGGGTGCGCGACCTGGTACAGCGACGCGACGCGCGGGTTGCCGCGGTCGCAGGCCAGCGTATACTGGATGAGGTCGTTGGTCCCGAGGCTGAAGAAATCGCTCACGCGCGCCAGGGCGTCGGCGATGAGCGCGGCCGCGGGGACCTCGATCATGACCCCGACCTGGAGCGGCCGCGCCAGCGGGCTGCCGGCGTCGCGGTACACCTCCTCGACGAGCCGGCGCGCCCGGACGAGCTCGTCCACGCCGCTTATCATCGGCAGGAGCAGGCGCACGGCGGCCTCGCGCGGCGCCGCCCGCAGGAGGGCGCGCGTCTGGCTCGCGAAGAGGTCGGGGCGGTCCAGCAGCACCCGAATGCCGCGCCATCCCAGGAAGGGATTGCTCTCGCGTTCGATATCGAGGAAGGGCAACGGTTTGTCACCGCCGGCGTCCATCGCCCGCACCACCACGGGGCGTCCGCCCATCATCGCGAAAATCTCGCGATAGGCCGCGGTGAGGGCCTCTTCATCGGGAGGGGAACCGTCGTGACCGCTCAGGGCCACCAGGACAAACTCGGTGCGCAGCAGCCCGATGCCTTCGGCGCCGTTCTCCACGGCGAGGCGCGCCTCCTCTACGCTACTCGCGTTCGCGAGGAGCTCGATCCGCTGGCCGTCCAGGGTGCGAACCGGTGGGTACTCCCGATAGTCCGGCGCGGCGCTCGTCGCGTGAGGTGTTTGGTCGCGCCGCTCGTACGCGTCCAGTTCCTCGGCGCCCGGTCCGATTAGCACGGCGCCGTCATCTCCGTCGAGGATGATCTGCTCGCCCAGCGCCACGACGTCGAGGACACCTCGGGCGCCCACCACCAAGGGGATGCCCAGGCCTCGCGCCAGAATCGCGGCGTGGGCCGTGGGCGTCCCTCCGGCCAGCACGATGCCGTGGACGCGCGCGCGCGGCAAGCCAACCGTATCGCTGGGCGTCAGGTCCTCCGCGACCACGACCGTCCCATCGTCGATCCCGCTCAGGTCGCCCGCCGGGGCGGCGTCCGCCAGGAGGCGCGCGACGCGCTGCCGCACGTCGCGCACGTCGGCCGCGCGCGCCCGCAGATAGGGGTCGTCGAGCGCGTCAAGCTCCCGCGCCGCCGCGTCCAGCGCCTCTGAGATCGCGCTCTGGGCGGCGCGGCCCGCGTCGCGGATGGCGGTCTCCGCCGGCTCGACGATGGCGGGGTCCTCCACGAAGAGCGCCTGCGCCTCGAAGACCGCCGCGTCATCCGCCCCCAGGCGTCCCGCCACCTCGCGGACGAGTACCTCCAGTTCGACCCGCGCGGCGGCCAGCGCACCGCGCAAGCGCGTCACCTCGGCGTCCCGTCCCTCGGGTGGGATCACTCCCACCGGAGCGGCCCGCTCCGCGCTCGCGCCCCGGTAGATGTACGCCCGTCCGAGGCCGATGCCGGGTCCGGCTCCGATACCCCGGATGCTCCGCCGCGCCATAGGTCTCCCCGCTCCCTTCACCCCGACTCAGGACCGTACGCTATCGTCCAGCGTACGGAAGAGCGCCGCGACGCTCGTGGCCCCGGGGTCCTGGTGGCCGATGCTGTTGTCGCCGAGGAAACTGGCGCGGCCCTTGGTCGCCCGTAGCGGGATCGTACGCTCCATCCCCTCGGCCGCCGCCGTCGCGGCCGCCGCCGTCGCCTCCGGCAGCGCGCGCCCCGCGGCAGCGGCCGCCTGGAAAGCGTCGAGCGCCGGGCCAAAGGCGTCCAGTACCGTCTTCTCGCCGCGGCCGCTCTTCCCCCGCGCGGCCATGCCCTCGTAGGCCTCTTGCAAGGCCGCGCCCAACTCGGCCGGCGTGGCCGAGGCTTTGCCCACGAGGGAGGCGCCCAGGCGCAAGAAAGCGGTCCCGAAGATCGGCCCGCTCGCCCCGCCGACGGTCGAGACTAACGTGCCGCCGACGGTCTTGAAGAGCGCGCCCAGGTCGGGGGCCAGCGTCCCCGCTATCTTCTGCTGGACGGCCTGGAAGCCGTGGTCCATGTTGATGCCGTGGTCGCCGTCGCCGATCGCCGCGTCGAGCCCGGTCAGGTACTCGCGATCGGCGTGTATGCGCGCGGCGAAGCGGGTCAGCCAGTCAACCGCCCGGTCCAGGGTAAGCGAACCGGCGGCCTCCGCCGTCATACCGACGCCCCACGCCCGCTCCACTCCAGTCCCGCCGTGCGCACGGGAGCGTCCCAGAGGCGCGTCATGTCCTCGTCCAGGCGGAGCAGGGTGAAGGAACACCCCGCCATCTCCAGCGACGTGATGTAGTTGCCGACCAGCGAGCGGGCGATCGTGATCCCGCGCGCCCGCAGCAACGCGTCGAGATGGCCGTACATCAAGTAGAGCTCGATCAGCGGAGTTCCGCCCATGCCGTTGACGAACGCCAGCACCTCGTCGCCCGCTTTGAAGGGCAGATCCTCCAGGATCGGCGTCGCCAGGAGATCGGTAATCTCGCGGGCGCCCTTGAGCTTCTCCCGGCGGCGGCCAGGCTCACCGTGGATGCCGACCCCAATCTCCATCTCGTCGTCGGCCAGGGTAAAGGTCGGCTTCCCGGCCGCCGGGATGGTGCAACTAGTAAGCGCCATGCCCATGCTGCGCCCATTGTCGTTGACCTTGCGCGCCACGTCGGCGACCTCCTGTAGCGAGCCGCCCTCCTCGGCGCGGGCGCCGGCGATCTTCTCGACCAACACCGTCACGCCCACCCCCCGGCGCCCCGTCGTATACAGGCTGTCCTCCACCGCGACATCATCGTCGGTGACGACCGCGACCACCGGGATGTCCTCGGCCGCGGCCAACTCGGCCGCCATCTCGAAGTTCATCACGTCGCCGCTGTAGTTCTTGACGATGTGCAGGACGCCGGCGCCGCCGTTCACGGCCCGCGTCGCGGCCAACATCTGATCCGGTACCGGCGAGGTGAACACGGCTCCGGCGCAGGCCGCGTCGAGCATACCCCGCCCGACGAACCCGCCGTGCAGCGGCTCGTGCCCGCTGCCGCCGCCGGAGACGAGTCCGACCTTGCCCGGAACGGCCGCGTCGCGGCGGATCACGAGCCGGTTCTCAAGGTCGATCCGGACGAGATCGGCATGGGCTGCGCCCAGCCCCCGCAGCGCATCCACCACCACATCGTCGGGGTCGTCGATCAGCTTCTTCATGTGACCATTCTCCTCTATAAAGCACGGCGCCAGCGCGCGGGCGTTCCGACCCGCGTCTAGTCTTCCCCGAAGCCCCTGTCCATCATGTCCGCCAACGCGCGTCCCGCCGCCTCGGCGTCGGGGCCCTCGGCGTGGACATGGACGCTGGCTCCACGGCGAGCCGCGAGGCGTAGCAACTCCATCAAGCTGCGCGCGCTCGCCGTGCGAACATCCACGGCAAGCGTGACCGTCGCCTGAAAGCGGGCCGCCGCTTTGACCAGCGCGGCGGCCGAGCGCGCGTGGATGCCGGCCCCGTTGGGCAGCGTGACCGTGGCATCATACACGTCCGCCGCGTCATCGGGCGCGACGCCTGGCGCGTCCGTCATCGACCCACCCGTTCCTCTCTCCCGCTCAAACCGGGGCGCTACGTCTTGGGGAACTCCCGCGCCTCCCGCGCGGCCGCGGCGACCTCGGCCAGCGACAGGCCCAGACCGGCGTTGACCGCTGCCAGCACCGCGCCTTCGACGAGCGGCGCGTCGCTAATCGTCACGCGCCCGCGCTGGTCGGGGCTCAAGCCTTCCAGGGCCATCTCCGCGCTCATGACGGCGCTGCCCACATCGACGAACACCAGCACGCCGTCGGGATTGTCCAGCGCGGCGATCGCGCGGGTGATCGTATCGGCGCTGGTACCGAGCGTGCCGTCGGGGCCGCCGCCCGCCGCCCGCACGGGCACGTCGGGCTGCATGTCCGCGAGGAGTTCCGCGACCCCGGCCGCGAGGGTAGCGCTATGCGAGACGATGACCAAACCAACCATGGCGCTCCTCCTATAGCGGATCACGCTCTATAGTACCGCGAATCGCGCGCCTAGTTCAATCCAGCCAATTTGACTAAATCTTATTTAAATATGATAGAGTTTAATAAGAGGGGGACGAGAGATGCCGGAGCCACGGGAGCCACAGGTGTTGGGGGGCGCGCTGCGCCCCAACGCGGTCGTGGCGGTCGACGTCGTACTGTTCACGGTGCGGGCGACCGAGGCGATCGACGAGGCCTGGCAGGTGCTGCTGGTGCAGCGCGACGACGCGGCCTTCGCGGGCAAGTGGTCGCTGCCGGGCGTACTCGTGCGCGCCGACGAAACCTTCGACGCCGCGGCCCGCCGCGCGCTGCACACGAAGGCGAGGCTCGACGCCGCGGGGTGGCATCTCGAGCAACTGGGCACGTTCGGAGCCCCGGAGCGCGACTCGCGCGGCCGCGTCGTCTCGGTAGCGCACGTCGCGCTCGAACGCTCGGACGAGTTGACGCTCGTGCCCGGCGGCGGGATCATGCGCGCCGACTGGGTTCCCGTCCGCCGCGTCCCCGCCGAGGCCCTGGCCTTCGACCACGCCGACATGCTGCGCGTGGCGGTCAACCGCACGCAGTCGAAGTTGCGCTATTCGTGGCTCGCCTTTCAATTGCTGCCCGACACGTTCACCCTGCCGGAGTTGCGCGCGGTCTACGCGGCGGTCCTCGATCCGGCGTTGGCGAAGCTCAACACAGGCAACTTCAAGAAGGCGTTCGCCGCGCTCTTCGCCTCGGGCGCTCTCGTCCCCGTCGGTCAGCGCGCCGCAAGCGGCCGGGTGGGGCGTCCAGGCGATCTCTACCGCTTCGCCGGTCCGCTCGTGGGGACCTGGGACCGAGAACTCCCGTGGCGCGAGGAGCATACGCCTCGCGCGACCTGACGGCATACCCGCGCCAGGCGGGGAGAGGATACATTGTGATGCAAACACCAACGGCGACGACGCGCGACATAGACATGGGCGGAACGATCGAGACCGACATATTGATCGTAGGCGGAGGTCTGGCCGGCCTCTTCGCCGCGCTCACCGCCGCGAACACTGCGAACGCCACACGAGTCGTGCTGGCGACCGAGGGGACGTTGTTCGACAGCAACTCTTTTTGGGCTCAGGGAGGCGTGGCGGCGGCGCTGGACGACGAGGATACCCCCGCGCTGCACGTCGAGGATACCCTGCGCGCGGGGGGCGGCCTGAACAACCGCGCGGCGGTCGAGGTTCTGGCCGCGGAGGGACCGGCGCGCATCGCCGAGCTTATGTCCCTGGGGATGCGCTTCGACGGCGACCCCGCGCGTCCCGCCCATCCCCACCTGGGCCTGGAGGGCGGTCACAGCCGCCGCCGCGTCCTGCACGCGGGGGGGAGCGCCACGGGCGGTCGTATCGTCGAGGCGCTGGCGCGCCGCGTCGACGCGCACCCAGGGATCACGGTCCTCGAAGGCGCCGCCGCCGTGGCCCTGCTCTCCGACGGAGAGGCGACGCACGCGACAGGATGCAACGGCGCCCTGCTGCAAAGCCGCGAGACCGGGACGTTTACGCGAGCGCCCGCCCCGGCGACGATCCTTGCCACGGGCGGCGCGTCCGCCCTCTACGCGCGCACGACGAACCCACCGGCCGCGCGCGGGACGGGGATCGCGCTGGCGGCCGCGGCGGGCGCCGCCATCGCCGATATGGAGTTTGTGCAATTCCACCCCACCGCGCTGGCGCTGCCGGGCGAGCAGAGCTTCTTGCTCAGCGAAGCCCTGCGCGGTGAAGGAGCATACCTGCTCGACGCGCGCGGGGAGCGCTTCATGCGGGGGCGGCACGGACTCGCCGAGCTGGCGCCGCGCGATGTGGTGGCGCGCGCCATCGTCGAGCGGATGCAAGAGGACGGAACCGACCACGTCCTCCTCAGCCTGCGTCACCTCGATCAGACGGGCCTGCGCGAGCGATTCCCCAACATCGACGCCTACCTACACGCCCGCGGGCTCGATCTCCTACACAGTCCCCTGCCCGTGGCGCCGGCGGCGCATTACCTTATGGGCGGGGTCGTCGCCGACACGTGGGGTGCCACGACGCTGCCGGGCCTCTTCGCGTGCGGCGAGGTCGCGTGCGGCGGCGTCCACGGAGCCAACCGGCTGGCCAGCAACTCACTCCTGGAGTGCCTCGTCTTCGGCTCACGCGCGGCCCGCGCCGCCGTGGCGTATGCGGCCGAGAACACGACGACATCGTCGTTCGCGTTGCCCGATCGGGTTCTTTCCCTGGATGAGCCGGACGCCGCCGACCTGGAGCGCCTGGGGGTCATGCTCATGGAGCGCGCCGGCCTCGTGCGCGACGCCGCCGGTCTGCGCCTCCTCGTCCACGAACTCGCGCTGTGGGAACAAGACGCCGACCCGGCGCTACGCCCCGCGTTGACCATCGCCGCGATGATCGCGCGATCGGCGCTGCTGCGGACGGAGAGCCGCGGCGGACACCTGCGCTCCGACTACCCACGGACGGACCACCGATGGGAGGCGCATATCGTCCTGCGGGACGGCGCGACGCGCGTCGACCGGGGGTATCCGGAGCCGGCGTGGCTGCGTGAGGCGGTCGCGCTTGACAGCTTACAGAGAGAGACCGGCGCTTTTGCCGGAGGAGGGCGCCGCGATGTGGCGTAAAGATCACGACACCAACGACGACAATATCGACAACGTAGGGGATGACGCGCTGGCCGGCTTCCCCGTCCCGCGCGCCGAGGTCCTGGCGCTCGTCGACGCCGCGCTGCGCGAGGATGTCGGCCGCGGCGACGTGACGACGGAGGCCACGGTCCCCATGGACCGGACGGCGCGCGCGGTGATGCTGGCTAAAGCGCCCGGCCGCGTCGCCGGGCTGCCCGTCGCGGCGGCGGTCTTCACGCGGCTCGACCCGCGCGTCGGCTTCACCGCCGTCGTCCCCGAAGGCGCGATGGTCACGGCGCCGCCGGCCGCGATCGCCTACGTCCAGGGGCCGGCGCGCGCGCTCCTGACGGGGGAGCGCGTGGCGCTGAATATAGTGCAGCGCATCTCCGGCGTCGCCACGCTGACCGCGCGGTGCGCCACCACGGTCGAGGGGACGCGCGCGCGCATCCTAGACACGCGCAAGACCACGCCAGGGATGCGCCTGCTCGACAAATACGCCGTGCGTATGGGGGGCGGCCACAACCACCGCTCGGGACTCGACGACGGCGTGCTGATCAAAGATAATCACATCCGCGCCGCGGGCGGCGTCACGGCGGCGATCGCCGCGGCCCGCCGCTACGCGCAGCCGTTGCTCAAAATCGAGGTCGAGGTACGCGGCCTCGACGAACTCGACGAGGCGCTGGCGGCCGGGGCCGACATCGTTCTGCTCGACAACATGGCCCCCGACCTCCTGCGCGCGGCCGTCGCGCGCACGGACGGACGCGCGCTGTTGGAAGCCTCGGGCGGGATCACGCCGGACAACCTGCGCGCGATCGCCGAGACCGGCGTCGACTACATCTCGCTCGGCGCGCTGACTCACTCCGCGCCGGCCCTCGACATCAGCCTGGACATCACCGACACCGATCAGGATTAAGGACAAGACTATGACCACTACCACACGCCCCCTGGAGATGCTGCCCGCCACGCCGCTGCCGCCCGACGAGCCGGTCGCGCCCGAGACCCTCGACGAAATCGCCTACTGGAAGCGCGAGCGCAACGCCGTCATTCTGGCGCACAACTACCAGATCGGTCCGATCCAGGATCTCGCCGATTTTACCGGCGACTCGCTGGGCCTCTCACAGCAGGCCGCGCGCACGACCGCCGACACGATCGTGTTCTGCGGCGTCCACTTCATGGCCGAGACGGCGGCGATCCTGGCGCCCGAGAAGACGGTCCTGATCCCCGATCTCGCGGCCGGCTGTTCGCTGGCCTCCTCGATCGACATCGCACAGTTACGCGACTGGAAGGCCGCGCATCCAGGGGCTGTCGTCGTGTCGTACATCAACACGACGGCCGACGTCAAAGCGGAGAGCGACTACTGCGTCACCTCGGGCAACGCGCTCAAGGTCGTCGAGTCGATCCCGGCCGACCGCGAGATCCTGTTCCTGCCCGACATGTTCCTGGGCACATACATCAAGAACATGACCGGGCGGCGCATGGAGATATGGGCGGGCGAGTGCCACGTCCACGCCGCGATCCGCGCGTCCGACATCGAGGAGCAACGCACCGCGCACCCGGACTCCGAGTTCCTGATCCATCCCGAGTGCGGCTGCGTCACCTCCACCATGCACGCGCTCTCGACGGGCCGTATCTCCTCCGAAGGCACAAAATTGCTCTCGACCGAGCGGATGATCCAGCACGCCCGAGAGTCGACCAAGGAGAGTTTTATCGTCGCCACCGAGGTCGGGGTGCTACACCGCCTGCGCCGCGACAACCCGGATAAGACCTTCCTGCCAGTCAGCGAGCGCATGATCTGCCGCTACATGAAGACCATCACTGTGTCCAAGCTGCTGACCTCGCTACGCGAGAACCACTACCAGGTTACGGTCCCAGCCGAGACCGCCGCCCGCGCCCGCACCGCCATCGACCGCATGATCTCGATCGTGTGAGCCCGCTGTTGGACGCCCGGACGCTTGGAACCATTGCGCCAAGGCGTACCATCTGCTAGGCTTCTGCCTTGGTGGGCGACCCACCATGGAACCCCCACAACGGGACCGTACGACGATACGACGACTAAGCAGATGAGGGCATATGGAGCAGAGCGTTCTTCATTTTATTCTAAACTTGTTCACGGCCCTCGGGTACGGGGGCATCGTCCTGGCGATGGCGATCGAGAGTTGCAACATCCCCCTGCCGAGCGAACTCATCATGCCGCTGGCCGGTTTTATGTCAACCGTGCAGGGAGGCAGCCACTTCAACCTGTGGGCGGCCGCGCTGGCGGGCGGCGTGGGCGGCGCCCTGGGTTCGGTGGTCTCATACGAGATCGGCGCCGTGGGCGGCCGTCCTCTCCTCCTGCGCTACGGCCGCTACGTCCTCATCTCGGAGCACGACGCCGACCGCGCCGATCTTTTCTTCGCGCGCCACGGAGACCCCACGATATTCTTCACCCGACTCATGCCGATCATCCGCACCTTCATCTCACTCCCCGCCGGTATCACGCGCATGAACCTCGGCAAATTCGTCGTCTACACGTTCGTGGGCTCGTTCCTGTGGTGCATTATCCTGGGCTACGCCGGCTACACGCTCGGCCAGCACTGGCAGGATGTCGGCGGCGCCTTGCGCAAGTACGATGTGCTCATCGCCGTCGTCATCGTCGCGCTCATCGCCCTCTTCATCTACCGCCACGTCCGCCGTCCCCAAACCGTTAAGTAGGGACAAAGGGACAAAAAAGGGCCCGCGCAATGCGCGGGCCCTTTTTTGTCCCCTGGCTTTGGCTTTAGGCCGACTCGCCGCGGACGCTTTGGCTTTAGGCCGACTCGCCGCGGACGCTTTGGCTTTAGGCCGATTCGTCGCGGGCGATGATATCGTCGTCCGTGCGGGTGATGAGGCGGGAGGGCTCCAGCATGGGCGGCTCCTCCTTGGTGATGACCTTGTCGGTCACGCGCACCGAGCGAATATCGTTGCGCGAGGGTATCTCGTACATGATGTCGGTCAGCACGTCCTCCACGATCGTGCGCAGCCCGCGCGCGCCCGTCTTGTGCTTGAGGGCCTGCCGCGCCGTCTCCTGCAACGCCTCCGGCGTAAAGACGAGGTCGACCTTATCGAGCTCGAAGAACTTGCGATACTGCTTGACGATCGCGTTCTTGGGCTCGGTCAGAATCTTGATCAGCGAATCCTCGTCGAGCGGATCGAGCGTCACCGTCACCGGCAAGCGTCCGACGAACTCGGGGATCAGCCCGTAGGCCAGCAGATCTTCCGGGATGACGTTCTTGGGCGTATTGCGGATCTCTTCGCCGGTGGCGACGTTGTAGCCGAAGGATTTGTGCCCGCCGGTCCGCTTGTCGATGATATCGGCCAGCCCCTCGAACGCGCCGCCGCAAATGAACAGGATATTAGCCGTGTTGATCTGAATGAAGTCCTGGTGCGGGTGCTTGCGTCCGCCCTGCGGTGGCACGTTCGCCACCGTGCCCTCGATGATCTTGAGGAGCGCCTGCTGCACGCCCTCGCCCGACACGTCGCGCGTGATCGAGGGATTGTCGCTCTTGCGCGAGATCTTATCGATCTCGTCGATATAGACGATGCCCTTCTCGGCGCGCGCCACGTCGAAGTCGGCCGCCTGGATAAGACGCAGCAGAATATTCTCGACATCCTCACCGACGTAACCCGCCTCGGTCAGCGCCGTGGCGTCCGCGATACAGAAAGGCACGTCGAGGATACGCGCGAGCGTCTGGGCCAACAACGTCTTGCCGCAGCCGGTCGGGCCGACGAGCAGGATATTGCTCTTCCCAAGCTCGACGTCGTCGATCTGCATCCCGGCGGCGACGCGCTTGTAGTGGTTGTACACCGCGACCGAGAGAACTTTTTTGGCGCGATCCTGGCCGATGACCCACTGGTTGAGCTGTTCGAAGATACGCTTCGGCGGCGGAATCTTCGTAATCGGCAGCTTCTGCTTCGGCGCGCTGGCTTGCTCCTCCTCGATGATCTCCCGGCACAGGTCGATGCACTCGTCGCAGATATAGACGCCGCCCGGCCCCGCGATGAGGCGGTGGACTTGCTCCTGGCTCTTACCGCAAAACGAGCAGCGATATTGCACGCGCGGGGTTCCACCTTTATTGTTTGCCATTGAGAAGGGCTCCTTATGCCGGCGTCGGCACTTGCTCGGCGGTCAACACGTGGTCGATGATCCCGTACTCACGCCCCTCTTCAGCCGTCATGAAGTAGTCGCGCTGCGTGTCGCGCTCGACCTTCTCATACGGCTGATTGCAGTGCTTGGCCAGGATACTGTTGAGACGGCGCACCGTGCGCAGGATCCAGCGCGACTGGATCTCGATGTCCGGCGTCGCGCCCTGGAAGCCGGCCGACCCCTGGTGGATCATGATCTCGGAATTCGGCAGCGCGTACCGCTTGCCCTCCGTTCCGGCCGCGAGCAACACCGAGGCCATGCTGGCGCAGAAGCCCATGCAAATCGTCTGCACGTCGCACTTGACGTGCTGCATCGTGTCATAGATCGCGAGCCCCGCGGTCACCGACCCGCCCGGGCTGTTGATGTACATCATGATGTCGCGCTCATCGTCCTCGCTGGCCAGGAACAGAAGTTGCGCCACCACCAGGCTGGCCATCGTGTCCTCGACCGGCGTGGTGATGAAAATAATACGCTCCTTGAGCAGGCGTGAATAAATATCGTAGGCGCGCTCACCGCGGTTCGTGGTCTCGACGACCATAGGGACAAGGCTCATCTAGATCTCCTCTTCGCTGGGCTGATGTGTCGGACTCTCTAGAGCGTCGGCGTGGTCCTCCGCCGCCTGTTGGAGGACCTGCTGCCGCGGTGAGCCGTCACCTGTGTTAGTATCGGCCGAATCGGTCGTCGGGTTTGCTATCTCGAGCAAACGTTGCAGCGCCAGGCGGCGCTTGAGGCGCGTCTCGATGCGGGCGCGCACGGTGGGGGAGGAGAGAACGCGACGACGATCGCGCTCACGGACCGTGGGGAGGGACGCGAGTTCGGTCAGCTCGGCGTCGACCTGGTCGCGCGGCGCCTCGAGCCCCTCGGCGTCGGCGATGGCTTCGAGCACGAGGTTGCTCTTGACGCGGCCGCGCGACGGTTCGCGCACATCCTCGTGCAGTTCCTCCATCGTCTTGCCGGTCAGGCGCAGATACAGGTCGAGCGTCAGGCGCTGCTGGCTCTCCAACTCGGCCTTGAAGTTGTCGAGAGTACGGTGGATCTCGTCCTCGACCAATGGGGGTGGAAGCTCGGCGGTCGCCTCGTCGACGACGCGGCGGGTCACCTCGGCCACGAAGGTCTCGGCGTCCTCCACGCTCTGCTGGGCTTCGAGCGAAGACCGCACACGCTCACGCAGGTCGGCGAGATCTTTGTATTCGCCCTCGCCGATCGACTGGGCGAAGGCGTCGTCGACGATAGGTGCGGCCTTGCGCTCGATGCGCTGCAACTCGACGTGGCACGCCATCGCCTTGCCGGCGTACTGCTCGGGCTTGAAACCCTCGGGAAGGGAAAGGTCGAAATCGCGCGCCTCGCCCACCTGCATCCCCACGATGTGCGGGGTCAGATCCGGCATATCAGGATCGGGCACGCCCTCGGGGTTGAGGTATTGCTCCTGCTCGTTCTCGTCGATGAGCGACTCTCCGTCGACGGTCCCCGTAATCTTGAGGATAGCCAGGTCCCCCAACTCGGCGGGGCGGTCCTCGATCGTCTCCCATGGAGTCTGCGACTCGGCCATACGGCGGAGCACGGCGTCGACCTGTTCGTCGCCGATGGGCGTCTTGTGCGGCTCGACGCGGATCGCCTTGTAGTCGCCGAGTTGCACCTCCGGCTGCACGTAGAACTTGGCGGTGAAGTAGAGCGGCTGCGAGGGGTCGAGCCCGTCGCCCTGCACGTCGATCTCAGGCTGCGTGATCGGCGCGAGCCTGGTCTGCTTGATGGCCTGCTGGTAGCCGTCGTTGACCGCGATGTCCGCCGCCTCCTCGAGGACGGCGGGGCGGCCGATGGCGGCCTCCAGAACGGGGCGTGGAGCCTTACCCTTGCGGAAGCCCGGCACGTTGACGCGCTGGGAGAGGGTTCGGTAGGCGCGGTCGATCGCGCTACCAACGGCGGCGGACTCGACCTCGATATCGAGTGAGACCTGGCTTTCGGGTAATTTAGCGACCTGTACGTTCAAGTAGAGCTAGTCCTCTCGGAAGGGGGAGATTATCGACAGCGGGGAGAGTGGGGAAGGCGGGACTCGAACCCGCACGCATTGCTGCACATGATCCTAAGTCATGCCCGTCTACCAATTCCGACACTTCCCCAAGGTAGCCTTATCCTGTGTGGCAAAAAGGAGCACCAACACTCTTCCCATTCTAGGACACCCCCCGGAAGGTGTCAAATAACTGTGAGCCGACGAGCCAGCGGCGCTGGGCCATCAGCGATCGGCTTTCTGGAGGGGGCGGCGAAAGAACGCCGGCGCGGGCGGCAGCGTGAACGGGCTAACGGCTATTTTGCGTACGAGTATTGGCCCGGCAACAGGGCCGCGTGGGAGAGGGGCCAGTACGCGACGAGGGCGCGCCCGATGAGATTTTTCATGGGCAAAGGCCCCCACGCGCGTGAATCGTAGCTTTCGTTACGATTGTCGCCCATCACGAAGAGTTCGTTGCGCTTGACCTTGTAAGAGCACCCTTGGGGATTGGCGCAGCCCTCGAACGCGAAGCTCGTGACGTCGGGAGCGGCGGCGATATAGGGCTCACTGAGCATCCGGCCGTCGACGAAGACGCGGTCGACGCCGTGGACCGGACGGAGCGCCACGGTATCGCCGGGGAGCCCGATGACGCGCTTGATGTAGTCTTTCGAGTGGTCCGGCGGGGCGATAAAGACGACGATATCGCCGTGGCGCGGGGGGTGGAGGAGCGGGTAGGTGACTTTGTCGACGAGGATATACTCGTCGTTTTGCAGCGTCGGGACCATGCTGGTCCCCTGCACCATGAAATCCTGGACGCTAAACTTGACAACCACGATCAACAGCGCCGTGAGCAGCACCGTCTCCAATAGCTCGCGCGCGAGCGGTTTACGCGCCTTGCGCTTCGTCGGCGCGACGGCCGGCGCGATCATGGGGCGCGAGATATCCTGTTGAATCACCACACATCTCCATCGGCGGCGCGCGCCTAACGGCCGCGTCACCCTGCCGTGCGTTTCTCACTCTAGCATAACGGTCCGGCGCGCCACCGCGCCATGGCCTCTTTACCGCCTGGGTGTACCCCCGAATTGGGAAGCTCGTGCGTGGCTTGCCAGGCGGCTAGCGACAGCCCGAGGGGGTACGCCCTTATCGTGTCAACACCGCCGTGAGCGCCGCGACGAGCGCGTCATCCTGCCGCGGGAGCACCGTGCGCGGATCGACGAGAACGCGATCGGCGTCGATCCGCGCGACGATCGGCAGGGGTCGCGACCGCAGCGCGGACGCGAAGGCCGAGGCCCACGCGGCCGGCCGTCGCGCGGCCCACAGCGCCAGGGCATGGCTCGGGAGCGTTTCGCCCGGCAAGGAGCCGCCCCCGACCGTGGATGCCGCCGGCACGACGGCCGCCTCGACCCCCTCGACGGACGGCAATCGCTCTAGCCAGGCCGCCGCGCGGGCCGCGAGCGCATCCGGTCGCGCCGCGATCATACGCCACACAGGGATCTCGCGCTCGGCCTCGCCGCGCACGTAGTGCAGCAGCGTGGCGGTGAGCATGGCGATCGTGACTTTGTCGGGCCGCATCGCGCGCATCAAAGGGTGCCGTCGCAGACGCGCCACCAGCTCGGCGCGCCCCACGATCACTCCGGCCTGCGGTCCCCCGAGCAACTTATCGCCCGAAAACAACACCAAACCCGCCCCGGCCGACACGCTGTCTTGCGCCAACGGCTCGGCGGCAAGGCCGTACGGGCGCGCGTCGAGCAAGGCGCCACTGCCGATGTCGTCGACGAGCGGAACGTCGCGCTCCCGCGCCAGACGTCCCAGAGACTCCATGGACACCGCCTCCGTGAAGCCGACGATACGAAAATTGCTGGAGTGGACCCGCAGAATGATCCCGGTGGATGGGGTGATGGCGTCCGCGTAGTCCGCCAACCGCGTGCGGTTGGTCGTTCCGACCTCGACGAGGCGCGCGCCGCTCTGACGCATGATGTCCGGGATGCGGAACCCGCCCCCGATCTCGACCGCCTGCCCCCGCGAGACGATCGCCTCGCGCCGGCGGCACAGGGCGGCCAGGGTCAGCACGAGCGCGGCCGCGGTGTTGTTGACGACGATACCGTCCGAGGCCCCCGTCACCTCGCGCAAGAGGCCTACCGTATGATCGTGGCGCGACCCGCGCTTCCCCGTCGGCAGATCGAACTCGAGCGCGCTGTAGCCCGCCGCCGCCTCCATGCCGGCCGCCACGGCCGCGTCGCTCAACGGCGCACGGCCCAGATTCGTGTGCAGAATAACGCCGGTCGCGTTGATGACCGGCGCCGGTCCCGTTCGCCAGCGCTCCCGCGCTTCGCGCGCGACCCGCTCGGCGACGATCGCGACGGAGGGAATCTCCTCATCGGGGGTCTGGCGCGCCGATGCGAGCGCCTGCCGCACCAGACCGGTCATGGCCGGCCGCGCGTAGGTGTCCGTGAGCGGACGGAGTATGGGATGCCGCAGCACCGCGTCGACGGACGGGAGGGCGCGACGATTGTCGGGGTCCATTACGCGGCGTCACCGGACGCGGTGTCGCCGGCGCGGCGCGAACGACAGGGATAGCGTCGCGCCGGCGCCGCGGCCGCCATGCGCATCCTAGTGGACGACGGACTGGAGGAGGATGTTGAGCACGATCAACAGCGCCAGCATGCCCACGGCCGTGATCGCGATGCGCCGCAGATCGCGCCGGACGTACCCGTAATCGACGCGCGCGACGGCGGACGCCGCGAGGCCGCCCCGGCCCGCACGCATCCCGGTAGCGGCGCGCGCCCGCAAGTCGGACGTCGCGCCCGGCGACATCCTGGGGAGGCTCGCGCTACGCGCGCGCGAGGCCCCGGCGCCGGGGGCGAACGTCTCTACCGTCTCCGTACCCACCCTTGTTCCTCTGCCCATCGGCATTCCATCGTCGACCGACACGCCGCTATCCGCGCGATCCCGCGGCGCCGTTTCACCATCGGACAGCCGCGGGAGGGTGCGGCGGCGGACAGTCCTGTTGCTGCGCTGCGCCGCATAGCGGTCCGCCATATTTTTTCGAGCCACAATCGTCCCTTTCACCGTGCCGGAGCGCCGGCATAAAAATAGTCGATCATCAAGCGCTACCGAGATGCGCCACCAGAGCACTACGGCTATTATGTCACGCCGCGCCTACCGCCGCAACCGCCTCGATTGTCCGCGCGGCCCCTATCACGGGTTGGCGCGGCGCCGTCGTAGGCCGCCCCGCGGGGCTGGACGATGTTCGGCCGCCCCGCTACACTCAAACACAGAGCGGCGGCAGGTCTACGGTCTAACCGGATTGATGAAGGATACGTATGTCATCGACGCCCAGGATAGTGGCGGGAACGGAGAGCATGCGGAACGCCCTGGCTCTCGATCGACCGACGCCCCCACTCGTATCGGCGCCGCCCGGACCACGGTGCGAGGTCTGCGTGATCATCCCGGCGCGCGACGAGAGCAGGACGATCGAGGGGACGATCGAGGCCCTGGCGCGACAGGTCGACCTGACCGGACAACCCCTTCATCCCGCGCGCTACGAGATCGTACTCCTGGTCAATAATTGCCGCGACGATACGGCCGCGCGCGCCCGCCGTGCCGCCGCACGCTACCCGGACGTGGCGCTCCATGTCGTCGAGGCGACACTGCCAGACGCCGAGGCCCACGTCGGCCGCGCGCGCCAACTCCTGATGGATGAGGCGTATCGGAGGCTGACGCTCACGGGGCGCCACGAGGGCGTCATCGCCTCGACCGACGGCGACACACAAGTCGCGCCGACCTGGCTGGCGGCAACGCTCGAGGAGATCGCGCGCGGCGCGGATGTGGTAGGCGGGCGCATTACGCTGGATACCAGGACCCGCGCCGCGCTTGGGAAGGACACGCTGCTGTACTATCTGCGCGACGCCGCGTACTGGCGCCTCGCCACCGCATACGCGGCGCGCCTCGACCCCGACCCATACGATCCCTCGCCGCGGCACCATCAGCATTTCGGAGCCAGCCTCGCCGTGACGGCCCGAGCGTACCGCGCGGCGGGCGGTCTGCCCTCCGTACCAGCCCTTGAAGATGTCGCCCTGTACCACGCGCTGCGCCGCGTCGACGCGCGCATCCGGCACAGCCCGGACGTGCGGGCTGTCACGTCGACGCGGCCGATCGCCCAGACACGTATCGGCTTGACCACGCAACTGGGCGAATGGGCGGCGCTGTCCCGCGCACGCGAACCGTGGCTGGTCGAGTCCCGTCCGTCTCTTGCCGCCCGCCTGCACGCCCAGCGGCGCCTGCGCGCTCTGTGGCGTCGCGCGCGATCGGGTGGACGCCAACGGCCGGTCGACGTCGGCGGACTGGCGGCAACCCTTGGTCTGCGTGAGACGGACCTCGCCGACGCCTTGACCGTACCACGTCCGTTTGGCGCGCTACTGGAAGAGGTCGAGCGGCGTCAGGTCGAAGAGGGCGTGTGGACGCGGGAGGTCGTCGAGATCACCGCCGCGATCGACGACCTGCGCGCGAGCCTCAAGGGACGACGACGCGACAGCGTGGCGGCCCTACACCCGTTCGAAGAGATCGAGCCGGTAGTGATCCACGCGCCGGCCTCCCAAACGCCGCAGGCCATCGCCGTCGCCGTCGCCCGCGACAAAGAGGTCGTGGACCTCGTCGCCGGTTAGCGGATAGTCCGGCACGTGCGGCGTCCAATGCACGAGGAGCAGGTGTCCCCCCGGCTCGAGGCGCGCGATAATCTCCTCGCGGGCGCGCGCTAGATCCGGGAGCGACAAGTAGTACCCGACCTCCGAGAGCAGGACGAGATCGAACAGCTCTCGCGGGAACTCCCGCGGCACGCGCATCAGGGCGAAGCGGACCCATGGAAAACGGCGGCAGCGTTCGCGCGCCTTCTCTAGGGCCTGGCGCGAGACGTCGATCGACAGTAACGTGTCACAGCGCGCGGCCAGCTTCTCCGTCAGCACCCCGATCGAGCACCCGATCTCAAACGCGTTCCGGTAGCGCGCCCGCGGCAGGGCCGCCAGCGTCGCCGCGTACTTATCGCGCTCGTAGTCGCTCGTCTCGAAACCCCAGGGGTCGGGGTTGGCCGCGTAGACCGCATCGAAGTAGTCCGGGGGCAACGACTCAAGCCTCTCCTCGTTCATGTTGACTCCTCCAGGTAGACCTCCCACGGATACATGAAATGCGCCAGGATCTCCGGCGTTAGCCGGAAACCGTCCGGGTCGTCGTCGATCAGATCGGTCGTCTGCGATCGATGAGCCACGATCGCCTCTTGCTTGGCCCGCAGAGTCCTCTTTATGTCGAGCCGCCACGCCCTCACCTCGCCGTCATTCGGCGCATCTTCCACCGTCCCAAGCTCCCACAGCCAAATAGGGTACTCGACGAGTCGGGGCGACGGCGACAGGCCCCGCGTCGCGTCCAGGACGAGGCTGTACGCGGCGCGGTGGTCGGGGTGCGGGTCGCGCCGCCACGGCAAGAGCACGGTCGCCGGCAGGAACGCCTCCATCATATGACGGCAGCGCGCCGCGGCCGCACGAAAGCCGGACATCCCCGGATGCGGCGCCGCCCGATCCTTCAAACGTAGAAATGTCATGCTGCTCGCCGCGACACCCAAACCGGCGAGCGCGGCCAGCGCCTCCTCCTCACGCAGCGTCTGCAGCGCCGGGGCTGGGTAGCGGCGCGAGCGCGGGTGCGAGAGCGTTCCGTCGGTGAGGAAGAGCACGTGGACGGGAAAGCCCATCGCCCGCAACAGCGCGATCGCGCCGCCGCAGCCGAGCGATTCATCGTCCGGGTGCGGCGCCACGACGAGCGTGCGGCCGAAGTCCGCCAGCCGTTCCTCGCCATAGAGCGGGATATCGTCGATGTTGTCTAGTGATAGCGCGATCACAAAATCACGGCTCCCGCCGCCACAACGCATCCGCGCGCGCGGGCCGATCGAGGACGAAACGCCCCGCCCCCGCCAGCGCCGCGTCGGGCGCGGGCTGGCGCAGATACAGCGTCAGGTCGCGATGGATGCGCTCGAACGGATACGGACGCAGGAGGCCCCGCGCGCCCACCGAGCGCTCGACGAGACGCATCACGTCGAGGCATAGCCCCTCGATCGCCGTTCGCGCCATATTGACGTAGGCGACGACCGTGTCAGTGCCGCGCGTTGGGTCCGGCGCCGACATATCGAACGCGTCCGCGTGGTCCTCCACCACGGACGCGGCGCCGCGCAGCCACAACTCGCCGCCCTCGACCAGGATCGCCACCTCACCGGCGCGCTGGCGCTGGTACGGGTCATCCGTGCGGCCCAACTCGCGCAGGTAAGCGCGGAAAAGGTCGAACAGGGCAGCGGCAGCCCCGAGTTGCACCGCGGCAAAGCGGATGGCGCCGCCCGAGAACAGCGGTTGCCGATAGTAATCGCCGGGGGCTCCGATAAGCGCGTCCGCGTCGAGTTCGACCCCCGTGAAGTCGACCCGATAGCTGGCCGAGGCGCGCATGCCCAACGGCCGCCACCACGACGGATCGATCGCGGCGGCGGCCTCGTCCATCGGCGCCACGCACATCTGCCAGCCTGGCTGCTCGCCGGGAGTCTCCAGTGCGCCGGGGACGAGCGCGCGCGCGACATAGCCGGCCCCGGAGGTAAAGGTCTTGGAGCCTTCGAGGCGATAGCGGCCGCCCCCGACGGGGAGGATGCGCACACCGTCGGACGCCTCGGTGTTCCACACCCCGAAGAGCTTTCCGGCGCGGGCGTCGGCCGCATAGGTCTCCTGTTGCGCGGGCGTCCCATAGGTCTGGATAAGCTGGAGGGCGTTCATGTGCCCCTCGTAGACCCGTCCGACGGCGAGGTTGCCGCGCCCGAGCGCCGCGAGCACGCGCAGCGACGCAAGCGCGTTACCAGGCGCAAGCTCGGTCCCGAGACCGAGTCCTCCGAGCGCCCGAGGCGCCGGCGCCACGAGCAAGCCCCGCTCCGTGAGCAGCGCGAATTCCTCGACCGGAAAGGCCCCCTCGGCATCGACAGCGTCGGCGTGCTCCGCGCAATAGTCAGCAACCGCGGCCGCGCGCCTGACGGCATCAGCCGCGTCGCGCGGAGCCTGAGCAGTCGCATCTGATACGTTGGTCGTAATAGTCTCGCCTCCCTCGACGCTTTCGATTTCACGATCTACACGACGGTGCTACGTGTGTCTATCAAGCAAAGGGGCGGTTGACAGGATTGCCGCTAGCGCAAACCGGGTAATAGCGCGTCCTGCTGCTCGCGCGGGCGCAGCACGACGATCATACGCTCCGCCCCTGCATGATACGGACCCAACTCGTAGTCGCCGTAGGCGTCGGCGATACCCAGGCCGGCCGCCGCGAGTAAAAGCTCGAGCTCGGGCATGAACACGAGGCGCAACTCGACGCGCGACGCCAGCCGGCGCAGCGGCTCGCCCAGCCCCCACTCGTCGAAGAACAGGCGGTCGACGACGCGCGGCCACGCGGGGTCGACCTCGAGCACCCCGGTCACGGCCGTCTCTCGCCCCGTCTCCTCGTCGACGACCTGCCGGCGGAGCGTTAGCGTCCCTTGCGGCAAGGCCATGGCATGGAAAGGGTTCGTCACATCGAGGATGGCAAGCCCTTCGGGGCGCAGGAGATCCCGAATGCCGGCGAGGCAAGCGCGCTGGGCGGCGTGGTCCTCCAGATGCAGAAAGGTGTTGGCGGCGATCAGCACGAGATCGAACCGCTCACTCTTCAGGTCTCCCAGATCGAGCCGGCGCATGTCGCCGCGGATCAGCCGAACCTGCTCACCAAAAGGGGTCAGGCGCGCGCGCGCGCGCGCCAGCATGGCATCCTCGTCGTCAAGCCCCGTGACGCGCAGCCCCTGCCCCCCCTCCAACAGAGCCTCCATCACGCGCCCGCTGCCGCACCCAAGCTCCAGCGCCGACCCGTCCTCGGGCACGGCCGCGTGCGCGATCCCGGCGTAGAACGCCAGGTCGGCCGTCTGGTCGTCGTGCAGCAGATCGTAGAGGTCGGGGCGATCGCGGTACAGATTGATCATATCGGCAGTGTACCCCAGGTGGCTATACCGGCGGCTATACTGAAAGGCGCATGAGTACTTTTCTCGCCAAGCTCACCGCGTCCATGGAGCGCAACCACAGCACGCTGTGCGTCGGCCTCGACCCGACGCTCGACGCGCTGCCCGAGGGGCTCGACCGTTCGCCCGCGGGGGTGCTGGCCTTCAACCAGGCGATCGTCGAGGCGACCGCCGACCTCGCCTGCGCCTACAAGCCCAACCTGGCCTTCTACGAGGCCCTGGGGGCCGAAGGCTGGCGCGCGCTGGAGAGGACGGTTCGTCTCGTACCCGACGGCATCCCGGTCATCGCGGACGCCAAGCGCGCCGACATCGGCAGCACCGCCGCGGCCTACGCGACCGCCCTGTTCGACGCGCTGGGGTGCGACGCATGCACCGTCAACCCCTACCTTGGTGTCGACGTCGTCGACCAGTTCACGAGCCGGCCGGGCCGCTTCGCCTTTGTGCTGTGCCGTACCTCAAACCCCGGGGCGCGGGCGATCCAGGATTTGCCCGTCGATGGAATGCCCCTGTACGAGCGCGTGGCGCGCGAGGTCCAGGCGCTCGGCCGTCCAGACTCTCTCGGCCTCGTCGTCGGCGCGACCGATCCCACGGGTGCGGCGCGCGTCGCCGCAGCCGCCCCCGGTCTATGGCTCCTCACGCCCGGACTCGGCGCCCAGGGCGGCGACCTCGCCGCCACCGTCCAGGCCCTCGGACCCGCCGCGCGGCGCACCCTCTGGAACGCGTCCCGCGCGATCAGCGGCGCGGGGAAGGGGCACGACTACGCTGCCCAGGCGCGCGTCGCGGCCCAAAAGCTGCGCGACGACATCAATAGGGCGGTCTATGCCTGAGCCTATCGATATCCGCATCGACGACGTGGTGCGGCTGCGCAAACCACACCCGTGTGGCGGCTACGAGTGGACCGTTTACCGTCTGGGAGCCGACATTGGGCTGCGGTGCGGCACGTGCGGACACTATGTGATGTTGCCGCGCACGACGCTGGAACGTCGGCTCAAACGCTTCGTCTCACGCGGTCCCGAACCGGAGCCGATGGACGAGCAAACAGTTGAAAGGGAGCGCGCATAGCGTGTTCCTCAACTGGGCCTATCGCCTGTTCCCGCCGCGCCGCGTCGATCGCATCCTGATCAACCTGATGCTCCCCATCGGCGACACGCTCTTCACGACGCCGACGATCCGCGCGCTGCGGCGGCGCTTCCCCGACGCCCACATCGCGGCGCTCGTCTTCCCGACGAACGCGGGCGTTCTTCACGCCAACGAAGACATCGACGAGGTCATCCTGCACCCGACGGGGCAGACCTTCACGTCGCTGAACTACGCGCGCTTCCTGCTGGGCATGCGACGACAGCGGTTCACGATCGCGGTCGAGATGCGCCCCTACGTGTGGTACCTGAGCGTCCTCTGTGGGGCGTGGCGCCGCCTCTCGTTCGACATCCCCGCCTACCAATGGTTCCTGCCACTGGGGGGCCGTCCCTGGAAACAGCGCCACGCCGTGGAGAGCTACGCCACGACGGTGCGGCTGCTCGGCCTGCGAATCGACCAATCGCGCCTCATCGTTCGCGCCACCGACCAGGATCGGGCGGCTATCGTGGACGCCCTCGCTAGGGAGGGGATCGGGCCGAACGAGCGCCTGATCGTGCTGCATCCGGGGGGTGAAGGCTTCCGCGGCATGAAGCGCTGGGAGCCGGCGCGCTTCGCGGCCCTGGCCGACCGGCTAGCGGAGCGCCACGGAGCGCGCGCGCTTATCATCGGAGGACGTGACGAGTTGGCCTTAGCCTATGATGTGGCCGGTAAGATGCGTACCACGGGACTCGTGCTCAACGGGCGCGTCTCGCTGGGACAGTCGATCGCCCTATTGGAGCGCTCATACGTATTCGTGGGAGACGACAGCGCGCCGCTGCACATGGCCAGCTCGCTCGGCGTTCCGACGGTCGGCATCTTTGGACCGACGAGCGTCACCAACTATAGGCCGCTCGGCCCCTACGTCGAGGTCGCGCGCGCGGATATCGTCTGCAGCCCATGCTTTTTCTTCGTGGGCAGCCAACCTGTCTGGGCCACCTCGACGTGCCGTGTGCCGACCTGCCTGCACGCGCTCTCGATCGACGCCGTCCTGGCAGCCGCAGAGCGCGCTGTCGCGCGACGCGCGGCGGGGGTCCGATTAAGGCTAGGCGACGAGGGCTAGGCGACGGTCTCGACGACCCAGCGGCTAGGGGTACCGCGGGTCAGGTCGATGTAACGGCCGGTCGCAAGCTCGATGCAGCGCAGCCCATAGGCGACGTCCTCGGCCTGAGCCGTGTCGAGCCACCAATCCCGCGGATAGAGCCGCTTCGCGGTCTCGCTCGCCAGGTTGTGCGAACCGACGTAGTGCCGGCCAAGATCGCCGATGTTCTGGATGTGGTCGAGTTGACCCTTGATGTCCATGATGATACGGGCAAACTTGGGCTTGCGCTCACGATTGCTGTAGTAGATGTACCATTCAATGCCGCTCTTCCAGACATCACGCATCGTCATATCCCCCCGCGTCATTCGCGCCTCAACACCATCCGTGTCGAGGCGCTACGAGAGCAAGAAGCGGACCAACAGGACGGGGGAGGCGACGCTGGCCGGCGTCGCCTCCCCCGTCCTGTTGGTCCGGATGTTTCGCCAGCGGGGCGCCGTGCGACGGCCGTACTCACTGGGTAGGTTTTTTGTGTGGAGGGGTGAGCAGCACCGCTGC
>JAABUO010000621.1_pt1 | contig 61504 bp, 65 predicted proteins | sample 5559291 | NCBI WGS metagenome assembly JAABUO01 (sample SAMN10711878, study PRJNA513372) | rock metagenome | isolation source: Antarctica rocks | place: Antarctica: Victoria Land, Finger Mt sud | reverse complement strand
CCGGTGCGGGGGTAATAGGTCTCCAGCAGGGAAGTGATGAGATGCCGCCGGGCAACAAACCACCAGTAGCGGTCTTCAAAGCGGTACATCCGCTCGTATTCTTCATGTTTCATATCTTGGGATAAACTGATGTGGCGGCTGAGGGAGCAGAGTGCAGCCGCCGGTGCATCCAGCGAATGCGCGACAAGTCTAAGAGCATTTTGAGGCCGTCACGGACCATGCTGACTTTGGAGCCGTCTTTATGGGACCAGCGGATTGGCACCTCCGCAATGGCATATCCTAAGCGCCGGGCCACAAACAGCGCCTCGCTGTCAAACGCGAAGCCGTCCACGCGGCAATTCGAAAAAACCGCTTCCGCCGCTTCCGCCGTGAAGACTTTAAACCCGCACTGCGTGTCTTTGATGCCCGGCACAGCCAGAAGCTGCACGGCGGCATTGAAGCCGCGCCCAAGCTGCTCCCGATACCAGGGCTGATGCACCATCAAATTAGAGTTCTTCAGGGGACGCGACCCGATGCCAATCGGCGCAGCCTGCGCCTGCATCGCCGCCAGCACGACTTCGTATTCTTCCGCCGGCGTGGCTAAATCGGCGTCGCAGAACAGCCGCATCCGGCCCTTTGCCCGAAGCATCCCGTAGCGCACCGCGTAGCCTTTGCCCCGGTTGCCGCCGTAGCCCAAACACTGCACCCCAGCTCCGGGATGCGCCGCCGCAAACTCCTCCACCACCGACGCCGTGCCGTCCGTGCTGCCGTCGTCCACCACCAGCACTTCAAACCCTTCTCCCAGCGCTTCTTGGCGGGCCGCGAAGTAGTCCACGGTCGCGCTAAGAGTCAGCGGCAGCCGCGCCGCTTCGTTGAAGGCGGGTATAATGACGGAGACGAACATTACCGTCCATTATGGGCCGCACACAGCCCGAAAGTCAAGCGAAGGTCTGCCGGCGGCATGAGCCGAGAAAGAGAAAATCCTTGAAAAACTTCTGCGTATGCGCTGTTTACGTTTTGCTTTGCTTCTCCTGCGCGGCGTCCGCGCCCCCGGCAACGGCCCAAGCCGCCGCTTCCTCACCTCTCATCGGTCCGGCGGTAGAGCAAAATGGTGTGCGTTTTGAGACATGGCTTGTTTCTTCGAAGATCGTTATACCCGACAAAAGTGTGAGCTATGAGAAGCAAAAAGCGGCAACGTTGTTCAGCGTCCGCGTGACGAACTTAACACAGAAGCCTATACGGTTTAGTCCCTTTGGTGTCAAACTGATTTTGACCGGGCCGGACGGCGAAGAAGTGGGCTGCGGCTACGGTATTGCAGGTGGTCTGCATCCGCCGGGTGAGGAAGATTATTTGGTGCTTAAGCCAGGCATCAGCGTAGTTGTGTCGCGTCCAAGTTCACTTTGCTGGTATGGCAACAGCTTGGGTTTGGATTGGCCTTCCTCCTATGTTGATCATCCGTGGAATTATGGAGGAATAGTCGCCGGCAGCTATCGGTTTGAGATTAACTGCTCCATGACGACGCAAGACGTGCAGCTTCTTGACGAACACACCGGCAAGGTTGTCAAGACGCTGAACGGCTTTTGGACAGGTAACGTGACAACGCCGCCGCTGACATTTCAGTTGGTCACACGTTAGAATTAGCCGCAAAGTCAAGCGAAGGCTTAGGTGCGGCCTGAGCCGGAAGAGGAGATGACCTTGAAAACTGTCCGCGTTTTCGCTGTGTGTGCTCTGCTTTTCTCCTGCATTGGGGCAGCGGCTCCGGCGTTGGCCCAAGCCGCTCCTGCATCTATCATCGGCCCGGCGGTAGAGCGGGACGGTGTGCGCTTTGAGACTTGGCTGGAATCGCCAAAAATCGTTATTCCCGACAAGGAAATGAACCGTAAGAAGTACGTCGCGGTGACACTGTTCGGCTTGCGGGTCACGAACCTGACTCAAACTCCGCTTCGTATCAATCCCTATTGCTTGAGTCTGACGCTGATTGGGCCGGATGGTAAAGAAATCTTTCCCAATCCTCTTGTCATTCATGGCTACATACGGCAGCCACAAGAGGAAGATTATCCTTTGCTTCAGCCGGGCCAAAGCCAGATTTTGCCAAAATCTACTGATTTCTTCTGGCGCGACGGCCATTTATGTCTAGCCTGGCCCTCCGACATAAACGGTCATCCTTTTATTTACGAAGGCGCGAGGTTATCTCATCATGTGAATGATTTGTTATCTTCTCCTCATGCTGGTTTGGCCGCCGGCACATATCAGTTTTTAATGCGGTACACGATGCCGACGCAAGACGTGCAGCTTTACGATGACCATACAGATAAGATTGTTAAAACGCTGAACGGCTTTTGGACGGGCAATCTGACAACGCCGCCGCTGACGTTCCAACTTGTTACGCACCCGGACTAGCCGCTGAAAGCTGCTTGAGACGGCTGACGGCACGAAGCAGGCGGCAGGCGTAGTAGCCGCGCTCGCCATAAGCGTGGGCGGCGGCGGTGAGCGTTCCCGCTGCCAAATCTGACTGTTGGGCAGGCGTGAACTGCGCGTCTAAGTCGCGCTGAATGGCCGCGAGAACCCGCGCTTGGACCGCGCTGCCGAGCGGCACTAAATGGCCGTCGGCATACAGCCGGCCTTGCGCGAGGCTGCCGCGCTTGTAGTTGAACAGCACGCCGTCTCCCAAGCCGTGCAGGTCCGCAAGCGCCAGAGTCAGCGTGCCGTCGTCCCGCAGCTCGCCGACGTGAACCACAGTAAGCGGGTTGCGGAGGCGGCTCACGTCAGGAGCGGCAGCCAAAGCCGCCGTAGTACCAATAAGAACGCCCAGCACGGCAATCAGCAGCGCGGCGGCGAAACAATGACTTCGCATGAAAACTCCCCTAATCGAGTATAGCACACCCGGTACACTGCTTTGCCCGGTGGGTATAATTTAGAAAGAGAAAAAGAGCGAGGTAACACGATGGCTTTGAACGGACGAACGGTGATGCTGGCGCTAGCGGAGAACGATGCGGTGAAGCGGACACTGGTTCAGAACGGAATGTCTAAAGGCATGGTCCAGCGCTTTGTCGCAGGCGAGACTTTAGACGATGCCCTGGCGGCGGCGCGGCGGCTGCAAGCGCAGAACATCAACACGGCGCTGGACCTGCTGGGCGAGAATGTCGGAACCGAAGAAGAAGCGTCGGCGTCCGCCGATGCCTACATCGGCGTTCTGACCGCACTGTCGGAAGCCAAGCTGCCCGCGCCGTATATCAGCATCAAGCTGACGGCGCTCGGCTTAGACTTGGGCGATGAGTTAGCAGCGGCAAATTTGATGCGCATTTTGACGGCGGCGGCGGCGCACCCTGAAGCCTTTGTGCGGGTGGACATGGAAGGCTCGGCGTACACGCAGCGGACACTCGGCATCGTGCGGGCCGCGCACCGGGACTTCGGCAATGTCGGGACCGTGCTGCAATCGTACCTGCGCCGCACCGATGACGACTTGGCCCAGATGAACAGCGACGGCATCTCCGTGCGTTTAGTCAAAGGCGCGTACGCCGAGCCGGCTGGCGTCGCGTACCCGGACAAGGCCGACGTGGACGCAGCGTATGTCCGCCAGATGAAGGAGCTTTTGATGCACGGCTACCACCCGGCGATTGCCTCTCAGGACGAGAACATTCTGCGCGAGACCAAGCGCTTTGTCCGGGAGCAGCGCATTGAGAACACCCAGTTTGAGTTCCAGATGCTGCTCGGTATCCGGCGCGACTTGCAGGAATCGCTGGCCGCCGAGGGCTACTTCGTCCGCGCCTACGTCCCCTTCGGCGTCTCCTGGTATCCCTACTTCATGCGGCGTCTCGCGGAGCGCCCTGCCAACATCGGGTTTATTCTAAAGAACCTGGTGAAGTAGGAACCCCTCCCGCTCGTTCCTCGCTCCCTCCCCTGTTAGGGAAGGGCCAGCCACCAGAGGACGCATAATTTCCACCTCTTCGTCCTCCCTAACAGGGAGGACCCCTGCGAAGTAACTTGTTACGAAGCAAGGAGGTGGGTTCTGGAGACTTTTATGAACACCGCCGACTACGCTGACAATTGGGACAGCCTGCCGCCGGTGGTGCAGGAAGCGCTAACGCCGATTATTCTGCGCTTCGAGGAAGCCGCTGACCTGCTGTTTGACCGGCGCTTGAACCTGTCGTTTGAAGCCGCCGTCAAAGAACTCAGCATCCCCGGCCTCGTTGCCCTGACTAACGGCCTCCGCGAGTTGCGGGATTTGCTTATTGTGCATGTCACCGTCGAAGACGCCGCCGAAGGGCGTCTGCTCTTTGACGGCGTCCTGCCGCTGACGGCCTACGACCTGCCGCTCTACGCGCCGCCGGTCTATCTATCCCAGCTCGCACAGTCTATGGACAGCCAGAACGTGCGCGTCTGGAAAGAGGCTACGGCAGGAGAGATTGTGGATGCGCTTCTTGTGATGGCCCGCTATGTGCGTCCAGACATTGAGACAGCACGGGTGCTGATCGCCGCCCTGCACGACATGACGTACTTGTACCCGGAGACACTGGTGCAGGTAAGCGCGGCGTCAATGCAGAACAACGCGCCCAATGCCGCGCATGTCGCGGGACTCGCGGCGCAAATGTCGCAGCATCATGCTGCTCCGAGGTAACATCATAGCCTATCTCTTCTTATCACTGCGCGGCTTTGCCGTGCTTCTACTCGCCGTTTCTCCTGCCCTTGTTCATGCGACGGTACGGCCCGTTCCGTCTGCGGCCTATCCCACTATTCAATCCGGCATAGATGCTGCTGCAAACGGCGATACTGACTTGGGCACACTTCAATACCCCACTTTGCTACCTACTGCGCCATTCTCCGGTGCCAGTCGCATTCGTGAGGTAGATGCCACGCACGTCCCTAGTGACGTATCGGTGAATAATGATGGCCTGTACTATGCTCATACCATTCCTCTGACCTACGCCACCCCGGACTTTATCCTAGACAAACTCAATCTTTATGTCCCGGATACCGAAAGTTTGATCCTGAAGCAAGGTGAAATTGCCCATAATGGCGTCAAAATAGAAGGCATCGCGTCAATCATACCGGAGCGCTACGACAACAGTCTCTTGATGTTCGCCACCAACAACGGCTTTGAGGCAATGAAGGCTCTCATCAAGAGCCTGGATAATCCATCTGCTGTCAAAGCTGCTCTGCGAGGGCGGTTTATCCCGCGACTGCGTGTTGTCTTAACGCTGCTAGGCGGCCCAATTTCAGCCCGACCGGTCAGAATGGCAAGTCCGACCCAACCGAGCGGCAAGAGGGTTCCAATATATCTTCAGCCCTGGGGACAGGCTTTTCCAATTCTGCTGCGTGTGACGAACTCGTCGACTGTCCTGCAATCGTTCACTGCGTATGGCTGTAGCTGGATAGAGAACTGGCAGGCGCGGGTCGTAGGGCGACACAGCAAGGATGAAGTGCGTGTCGGAGAACCAGTTATCTGCGCCTGGAATCCGCTTCAAACCATCACACTGAAGCCGGGCGAGAGCTACCGAAAACAGACCATTGTGAGCATCCATGCGCGGGGCAAGTATCGCGTTCGTATCCAGGTCGGATTTGTTCGCAGCCCTGCGGCGTCCGGACCAATTTCCGGTCAGCCCAATCGCATTTTCTGGAGCAACAAGGTGACGGCTCCCATCACAGAAGCCTATGGGAGATAGGATGCTCACAAAGCGCTCAAATCTGTCCATAACGCCATCATTTCGACGAGGAGACAATCCGTTGAACTTCCGACTACTTTGCTTCACGACTGGCACAATGGCCCTGCTGATGCTTGGCGTCTCTGCCCTAGCCCGCGCCACCATCCTCAGCGTCGCCCAAGATGGCAGCGGGCAGTACGCCAAAATCCAATCTGCTATTGATGCCGCGTCGAACGGCGACACCGTGCTCGTCGCTGACGGCACTTATTCCGGCCCCGGCAACCGGGACATCGACTTCCACGGCAAAAGCCTTGTCGTCAAGTCAGCGCATGGCCCGGCTAAGACGATTATGGACTGCGGCGGCTACAAGTCGAAGGACGGCTCCGGCAACCATCGCGGGTTCTTCCTGCACAGCGGCGAAAAGAAGGCTACGATCAGCGGCTTCACGATCAAGAACGGCTGCGAGATTGACTTTCCCGACCCCGTGTCGCCGAATACCGGCAATGTATCGCCAGGTTTTGATAGAGGCGGGGGCGTCGAGTTCAGCGACTTTCTCAGCGGCGATCCTTTTGGCACGCTCTTACTTTCCGACTGCATTATTTCCGGGAACACTGCTACCTACGGAGGAGGCGTCTACAATAACAACGAATGGAATCAAAACGGCTATGGAAAGCACGGCGGCACAATTACCCTGACCTACTGCACCATTTCCGGGAACACGGCTTTGTTTGATGAGGGAAGTAATCAGAGCGAGGGCGGAGGCATCTACAACAGGAACGCAAACGGCGGCGAGATTACGTTGACCGATTGCACGATCTCAGAGAACATCGCCTCGGCACCTTCCGCTTCGGGTTCGACCGGCGGCGGCGTCTGCAACTATAACTTCAACGATCAAACCAGCGGGGACAAAAATGTTATTGAGGGCGGAACGATTACGCTTACCAATTGCACGATCTCAAAAAACCACGTTTTTGGAGAGAGCGGCGGCGGTGGGGGCATTGAGAATGTCAATCTTGTCGCTCTCGGTAAAATCGCGCTCATGAACTGTGCCATCTTTGGAAATACTGCCGCCGGGTATGGAGGCGGTATCTACAACGGCAGCGCCACCGGCGGTAACGGAGGGATGGTGACACTCACCCAATGCACAGTCAGTCACAACGCCGCCTTGCGAGGAGGAAGCGGCATGTACGACAGCTACTTTCTCCATAGTGGCAGCGTATTTACACTCACTCACTGCATATTTTTTGGGGACAAGAACGACGAAATCGCAAATGACTATGCAGATACGGCGGGCGACTACAAATTTTTGTACGCTTTAGGCGTCAAAGACGAAACCATAAAGCACATACCCACCCTGCCGATAAAGATCAGCGTTACTTCCAGCGACATTCAGGGCGGATTTACAGGCGTTGGCAATATCAACGCCGACCCGCTCTTTGCCGACGCTGCGGCAGACGACTTCCACCTGAAGCCGAGTTCCCTGTGCCTCGGCATGGGAGCGTATGGGGCGAGCAAGCCATGACACGGAAAAAGCCCCGGTCTCAGAGTGAGACCGGGGCTTTCTAGGTTGTGATTAGCGTCCGCGACGAGAAGGCATGGACCGGCGTCCACCGGACTGTGCGCCGCCGTCCCAGCCGCCGCCGTAGGTGCGGCCGCTGCCCTGGGAGCGGCGCATCTGCTGGCGGGCACCCTGGCGGTTCTCGTTCGGGTCCACCGGGTTCGGGTCAAGGCGCTGGCCGACCAGCTTCTCAATCGCGCGAAGCTGAGGCGTGTCGCCGTGGGTTACGAACGTCAGCGCTTTGCCGGAGCGTCCCGCCCGGCCTGTCCGGCCGATGCGGTGGATGTAGTCTTCGGCGTTCACCGGAACATCATAGTTAATGACGTGCGTGATGTGCGGGACATCAATGCCCCGCGCGGCGACATCGGTGGCGACCAGAACGTCAATCCGCTTGCCCCGGAACTGGGCCAAAACCCGCTCGCGCTGGTTCTGCGAAATGTCGCCGTGAATGGAGCCGGAGCGCATCCCGGCGTCGGCCAGAGTCTTTTCCAGACGATCAACGCCGTGACGGGTGCGGGCAAAGACCAATGCTCCGCCGCCGCCTTCGCGGGCTTCGTGCAGGAGGGTCAAAAGCAGCTCGCCTTTTTCGGCGGCGGTGACACGGTGGACGATCTGCTCGATCTGCTCGACGACCGTGGAGCGCGGGCCGGCATTAATAATGACCGGGTTGTGCAGGTAGGCCGAGGCCAGCTTTTCGACGTCGCCGTCCATCGTCGCCGAGAACAGCATGGTCTGCCGGCCTTCGGACTTCAAATGCTTTGCGATCCGCTGCACCTGGGGCAAAAAGCCCATGTCCAGCATCCGGTCAGCTTCGTCCAGGACAAACATAGACACATCGGACAAGTCCACGTAGCCCTGCTCCAAATGGTCGAACAGGCGTCCGGGAGTGGCGACAATGAGGTCCACGCCGCGCCGGAGCTTTGCGACCTGTGCGCCCATGCCCGCGCCGCCGTAGATGGCCGCGCCGCGAATGCCGGAGCCTTTGCCGTAAAGGGCAAACGACGCTTCGACCTGCACGGCAAGCTCGCGGGTCGGGACAAGGACGAGAGCGCGGGGCTTGACGGCATCACTGCGGTCCAGCTTGTTGATGATGGGAATGGCGAAAACGGCGGTCTTGCCGCCGCCGGTCTGGGCGCAGGCGATCAAATCTTCGCCGCTGAGCGCGGCGGGAAGTGCCAGGCTCTGGATCTCGGTGGGCGTAATATGTCCGGCGTTCGCGAGGTTAGTTTGAATAACATCGCGCAGGGCGAGTTCAGCAAAAGTTTCCAAAAGTAATATTTTCTTTCTTGTCCTCCGCACGAGGGGGAAGACTGCCGCCCGTCTGTGAATTTTTACAGGCGGCGCAATCCAAATCTCCACTCACGCACGGAAGCAGACAGAAATCTTTCGGAAGAAATCGGGTCGGCTTCGCACTTTCTCGGCCAGGCGCAAACATTGAAGCAGAACGGAACAGGGGCGCAAACGAACGAGAACAAGCGGATACTTTGTAACTGTTGGTTTTATCATACCACATTTTTTATATAAAACGATAACTTTCTGAAAAGAATACGGTGTTCCCCATTCTGCCGCCGGAAATTGCCGCCGTACCCCCGCCTCTCTGGGGTATTATTATCGCTATGGTAGACCTCTACGAAGACGCGCGGCGCTATGATGCACTGGCAGAACAGCACTTTGGCAGCCGCGACGCCGCTTACTGGAAGAAGCGGCAGCGCAGTGCGGCGGCCCGGTGCTGGAACTTGCCTGCGGGAGCGGACGGCTGACGCTGCCGATTGCCGGGATAGGGACAGAGATCGCTGGCTTAGATGCCTCGGAACCCATGCTCACGCTTGCTCGCGAGAAGGCCGCTCACGCCAATCTGCAAGTAGACTGGTATTTGGGCGACATGGCCGACTTTGACTTAGATCGCCGCTTTTCGCTGATCTTTGTGCCGAACAACTCCCTCGCGCACCTCTTGACCTGGCAGGATTTTGGGCTATGCCTGGCGTGTGTCCGCCGGCATTTGGCAGACGACGGACGGTTCATGCTGGACTACTTTAACCCGTCGCTGATGCTTCTGAGCCGCGACCCCAACACGCGCTACCCGGCGGGCAGCTTTGATGCTCCAGGCGGCTCCAGGCAGATCAGCGTGTCCGAGCAGGTGCGCTATGACGCGGCTACTCAGATTAACCATATTCGCTGGTTCTGGCACTCGGAAGCCACCAGCGAAGAGCAAATCTCAGACTACTCTATGCGCGTCTACTTTCCGCAGGAGCTAGATGCTTTGCTAACGCACAACGGCTTTGCGATTGAAGATAAGTACGGGGACTTCGACTTCTCGCCGTTTACGTCGGCCTCGCGCCACCAGCTTATTGTGGCGAAGATGGTTTAGCATTGGAACCGGCACTGGAAGTGCCGGTCTACTATCGAGTGAAAGTGTCTGCGGCACTGAGGACCAGCGAATGTGGCCGCGTTACAATCCGTAGTCGCGGAGCAGATACGCAGTAATGCCGTCTTCGGCATACTTTCATTCCAGAGTGGAGCGGCACTTCCAGTGCCGGTTCCCTCTCGCCAATCTTGTAAAGGAACCCCTATTTGCTCATTGAAGGCACCGTATTTCGCACGCATAGCGGCAACTATTACGTCCAAACCGACACGTCCGGCGTTCTGGTCTGCAAGCTGCGCGGCAACCTGAAAAAAGAGTTGATTTACTCGTCGTCGGACAGCCGGCCCCGGCGCGTGGAGCTGGCCCAAAAACGCCGCTCCACTGACCCGCTGACAGTCGGCGATCGGGTTAGTGTCGACCCGGCGCTCGCCATGATTGAAAGCGTCTTCCCGCGCACATCGGAGCTGTCCCGGCACTCGCCGTCGGGCCGGGGACAGCACACGCTGGTCGCCAATTTGGATCAGGCGTTCCTGACGGTGGCCGCCGCGTACCCCAAGCCGGATGTGTGGCTCTTAGACCGGTTTCTGGTGCTGGCCGAAGCCGCCGACATCCCGCCGCGCATTATCGTCAACAAGCTGGATCGTTTGGAGGACGCGGACCGGGCAGAAGTGGAGGCCGCGATTGCGGTTTATGAGAAGATCGGCTATCCGGTCTACTGGGTCAGTGCCAAAACAGGGCAGGGGATTGATGCCGTGCGTGAGGCTTTGCACGGGCGCATCTCGGCGGTTGCCGGGCCGTCGGGCGTCGGCAAGAGCAGCCTGCTGAACGCGGTTCAGCCGGGGCTTGCGCTCAAGACCGGCGACATCAGCGAAACCAATCTAGCCGGGAAGCACACGACGACGACTGCCGAGCTGCTGCCTTTAGAGGGCGGCGGCTGGGTGGCGGACACGCCGGGTCTGCGTCAGGTGGACTTCTGGGAGATCGAGAAAAGTGAAATCCGCTACTGCTTCCCGGAGTTCGCGTCGTATTTGGACGAATGCAAGTTCGCGGACTGCCGCCACCACACCGAGATTGGCTGCGCCGTTCGCGCTGCCGTTGACTCCGGCGAGATTGACCGCCGGCGTTACGAAAGCTATCTGGGAATGACATAGGAGCTAGATATTGGACGCTCAAAATCAATCCGTTATTCTGGAAACTGCACGTCTGCGGCTGAGGCCGCTTCGCCTCTCCGATGCGCCGCGCATCCAGGCACTGTTTCCTCATTGGGAGATAGTGCAGTATTTGGCGGCAGTGATCCCGTGGCCTTACCCAGAGAATGGTGCACGGCAGTTTCTGGAGTCGGTGCTTCCAAAAAACGATGCAGGGACGCAGTACGACTGGGCGATCACGCTGAGGTCTGACAATAGCGATCAATTGATCGGGTCGATAAGTCTGTTTCCGAACGACGCGGAAGACAGCCGCGGCTTCTGGCTAGGTGAGGCATATCACAGGCAAGGCTACATGAAAGAGGCGGTTGTCGCAGTCAATGATTTTGCATTCGGTACACTGGGGATGCCTTCGCTGATGCTGAACAATGCAGAACCTAACCTTCCCTCACACCGGATCAAGGAAATCTCCGGTGCCGTCATCGTGGCGATGGAGGATGACACAGCCTTTGTCGGGGGCCGCTTCCGGCGTGTTCGCTGGCGGCTGACTTGTGAGGCGTGGGAAGTGTACCGAAATCAATCGAATCCGAAGCTGCCATAGTCGGCGCTGGTGACGCGCCAGACTTTGGTCGGGATGATCAAATAGCGGTTGGCATCCTCGCGTGCCCACTGGGCAGTAATGTCGTGGCTGTACAGGACATGGCCGTCCGCCGCTGAGAAAACTTCGAGGTGGCTGGTCGAAGTCGCGGTGTCTCCGGAAACGCTGATGACCGGCAGGGACTGGGTGATATGAACCGGCTCACTGCCCTGCACTTTGTTTAAAAGGAAGCGAAGCTGGACCGGGCTGGGAACATTGGCGTCGTGGTACTTTGCGGAGAAAATGCTCATCACCCCGCCGATGTCATGCCGCTCTCCGGCGGCGCGGGCGGTCTCAAGCTGCTGAGCAATCTGAGCCTGGTCGGAAACGGGGGGCTGGCGTAGGAAAAGAAACGCGGCGAGGATGAACACGAGGATCAGCGCCAGCCAGAGCAAGATTTTAGACGAGGGTTTCATAATCGGTTATACCCAGGTCTGTACGCTTAGGGCCGGGCGTCTTTGCGCGACTCCAGCCGCCAGCGGAAGTTCCAGGGGCCGATGCCGTAGGTCAGCGAAAACGGCGGGACATGGTAGACGCTGATGCGAGGCAGGCGCAGGGGGTTGTCGGCGGGACGCGCCCGTCCGAAGTCGGTGGTCACGGCCTGCGTGTAGCCGAGTTCGCCTGCCGTGCCGGCGACACTGTCGCTGACATCGCCGTAAGGGTAACACAAAACAGAAATCGGCGCTTGCAGCTTCTGCTCCAAAGCGTCTTTGCTCCCTTCCATCTCGCGGCGGGCGTCGGCAGGGCTGAGCGTAGACAGCTTCGGGTGCGTTGCCGTATGGCCCTCAAAGCTGACATGACTATCCCGCTGCATTTCGGCGATCTCCGGCCAGGACAGCAGCGGGGTCGGCTCGTAGCCCTCGGCGGCAACCCAGTCGTTGGTTTTGCCGACACGCTCCGAAACAAGAAAGACGGTATAAGAAAATCCAAGTTCCCCCAGCAAAGGATGGACGTTGGTGAGAAGATTGGCGTAGCCGTCATCAAAAGTCAGCAGCACGGGTTTGGACGGCAGGGTGAAAGTTCCAGTTCGTGCCGCCGCGAGCTGCCCAAACGTGATCGGCGTGTAGCCGGCCCGCTTCAGTATTTTCATCTGCCCGGCAAACTCTTCGGCCACGACATAAAAATGCTTGTATTTCGGCGGGCGCGGCGCATCTTCGACCGCGTGGTACATGAGGATTGGAACCGGCGGAGGCGTTCTCATAAGCTAAAGGGCAACTGGTTCATAAGCTAAGGGGCAACTGGACAGAGTTCGCGGTACAGCGTCAGCAGGCGCTCAATCTGGACGTCTTGGGTGAACTCGCTTTGGACGACGGCCCGGCCTGCCGCACCCATCTCGGCCCGGCGCTCCGGCCCGCACATGGGGTCCAGCAGCCAAACCAGAGCCTCTAAAAGCGCCGCGGGATCGCCCGGTGTCACGAGCCTGCCGGTTAGGCCGTCCCGCACGACTTCGCGGCAGCCGCCAATGGCAGTTGCCACTGCCGGCAGCCCTGCGGCCATGGCCTCCGCCAGGGCGAGGCCAAATGCTTCGTCCGCCGGCAGATGAACCAGCAGATCAAACGCCGTCAGCAGGTCTGGAACATCAGAGCGCGGCCCGGTCAAGACGACGCGGTCCGCAAAGCCGCCGGTCCGCGCTTGCGCGGTCAAAGCCGCTTCTTCGCCGGTCTGTCCCTCACTCCCGACCAGAACGACCCGCAGATTCGGGCAAAGCGGCAGCAGCGCTGGGAGGACCTCAAACAGTTGCCGCTGGCCCTTCGCATTAAGCCGCCCGATCATGCCCAAAACGACGGCTTCTGAGGGCAGCCCGAGGCTGCGCCGCACTGTTTCGCGCTGACGTGCCGCTTCGGATGAGCCTGGCACGGCGAACCGCTCCATTCGAACGCCATTGGGAATAAGATGCACCAGGGCAGGCTTAAATTGATGCACATGGCGCAGGTAATCGCGGACCGCACCGGAAACGGCGGCAACCGCATCTGTGCCCCACTCAAAAAAGCGCCCGCTCAGGCGAGAATGCTCCCCCAAAGGCCGGACCATGTGCGCGTGGAGAACCAGCCGCACCGGGCGGCGCAGAAGACGCCGGGCCAGCGCAGCGCCCAGCACCCCAGCCACATAATCCCGCCGCGAATGGACATGGACAATGTCAATGCGCTCTCGGCGGATGATCTGGGCCAGCCGCCGCGCCGCGCAGATGTCGCCGCTGTTGATCACACAGAACTCGGCGGTTGGCAGGCCAAGCGAGCGGCACCAGGCCTCGACAAAACCGCCGGGCCGGCAGGCGAATTGGACGGAAACGCCGCGCCCATGCAGCGCTTCCGCCATCTCCACCGAATGGGTTTCAATGCCGCCCTGGCTTTTGGTCGTGGCAACATACAGCAGCCGTGGCCCGCGTACGGTGTTCGGCTGATTGGTCTCCGGCCTGCTTGTGTCCGGCTTACTGGCTGTTTGTGGCCGTTCCAGAACAGCGCCGCTGCTGCTGACACTCAGCGTATTACTACTGACGCTCGGCATACCACTTCTGCATAAATTGCTGATACTCATGCTGTTTTTCTTTGATTGTCCGCCACCAGCCTTCATTGGCTTTGTACCATTCTACCGTCTCGGCAAGACGCTCCTCAAATCGCTCTTTTTCAGGATGATAGCCGAGGCTTGCCATCTTCGTGACATCCAGAGAGTAGCGTCGGTCGTGGCCGGGCCGGTCCTTGACATAGTGAATAAGAGTATCAGGCTTGCTTAACAATTTCAATAAAAGATGAACAATCTCTAAATTGGGCCGGTCGTTGTCGCCGCCGACATTGTAGACTTCGCCCGGCTGGCCGTGATGCAGGGCAATGTCAATCCCTTTGCAGTGGTCCAGGACATACATCCAGTCACGTACCTGCTGCCCGTCGCCGTAAACCGGCACCGGCTTGTCGTCCATGAGGTTCGTGATGAACAGGGGGATGATCTTTTCCGGGTAATGGTACGGACCGAACGTGTTGGACCCCCGCGTCACGATCGTCGGCAGGCCGAACGTCTGGTGATAGGCCCGGACCATCAGCTCGCCGCCGGCCTTTGCCGCCGAATAGGGCTGGTTCGGCTCGAGAGCGTCGCCTTCCCGGAAGATGCCGTCGGTGGTGCCGTAGACTTCGTCGGTGGACACCTGATGAAACCGCGTGTGTCTGTACTTTCGCGCCGCTTCCAGCAGCACGAAGACGCCGTTGAAGTTTGCCTGCACTGCGCTTTCCGGGTCTAAAATGGCCCGGTCGTTGTGGCTTTCGGCGGCGAAGTTGACAATGACATCGGCGTTCTGGGCCAGATTGTTGACCAGCGGCGCATCGCCAATGCTGCCGTGAATAAACGTAAAGTTCGGGTTCTTCCAGACATCGGCCAAGTTGTCCAAATTGCCGGCATACGTCAGCGCATCCAGCACGATGACCCGGTAATCAGGGTACTTGCCGAGCAGGTAGCGGACAAAGTTCGAGCCGATAAAGCCCGCGCCGCCAGTAACAATAAGAGTTTGCATACGTCCGTTTTGCTCTTTCGTCTAAAGCCCAAACCGGCCCAGCAGGCCGCCGAGCATTCCGCCGCCGCCCGCGCCGCCCTGGCCGCCCGCGCCGAGAACATCACCCAGCAGGCCGCCGGCTGCCGGGAAGCGGTTGGCGACTTCCGTCATTACTTCCGGGTGCTCGCGGGCCAGCGCCATCGTCGTCGCGGCTAAATCGCCGTGAGACATCTGGCTCGGGTCAGTCGTGCCGACACCCGCTTGCCCCAAAAGGCTCTGGACATTGACGCCCTGCCCGCCGAGCTGTCCCATCACTTCGCCAAGCAGCCCGCGATGCGCGTCTACATCTTCCGGCGCAGCCTGGGCCATCACCTGCGTCGCGTCGCCTTGAGTATCGCCTTGCGCCTGGTCGTCATCCTGGTAATCGTCTGGCATGGTATGCTCCTTCACTGAGATTCACAAATTATTCAGAAATTGTGTGTCTGTATTTCCCACGCGCTTATTATAACATAATGTGGGGCGAAGGGGAAGAGGGATTACTGCGCTTTGCCCGGCGCTACGGGGGTGAGAGGATGCGCCTGGACTTCAGCGATAAGACTCTTCGCGGCGGCGACATGCTGACCTGACGGGAACTTCTGAAGGTAAGTGTGCCAAATCGCAACAGCTTGGCTGCTGTTTCCAAGTGCCCGGTAGGCACCCGCCTCATTAAACAGGCTATTCTCGTGGTTCGGGTTCTGGCGCTGGGCCGTGAGATACTGCTCCAGCGCTTTCTGAGGCTGGTTGGATTTGAAGTAGGCAACGCCGAGGTCCGTGCGGATGTCCGGGTTATCTGTTCCCTCAGAAATCGCTTTTTGGTAAGAGTCAATCGCCTGCGTCCACTGTCCCTGGTCTTCTCCCTGGTCACCCTGAAGCCGGTCCGCTTCTGCGACCTGAGTGTGGCTTTGGGACGCCTGCGCGAGGGCAGGCCGCAGGGCTAAGTAGGTTCCGCCCGCGCCAAGCGCCGCGCAGAAAAGCCCTGTGACAATGTAGCCGGCAAAGCCGAATTTCGCCCCGGCGGTGGGGACGAGAGCCGCCTGCCGACGTGTCTTGCGCGGCATCGTCAGCGGACCCCCGCCGGCTGCTTTTCAGGCAAGGCCGGGGCCTTACCATTAGAGAGCGCAGGCCGAACCGGCATCAGGGCCAGCGCCTTGCGGGCCATGTCTTCGGCAGTCAACCCGGCCAGCTCACGCAGAACAGGAACAGTGCCGTGTTCAATGAAGTGATCCGGCAGGCCGATGACGGACGTGGGGAGAGTCAAATCATGCTCCGACAGAAGCTCCAGAACCGCCGAGCCGAAGCCACCCGACGCGACGCCGTCTTCGATTGTCACGACAGAGCCGCAGCGGCGGGCGGCGCTGAGAATCGTTTCCGCATCTAAAGGCTTGCAGAAGCGGGCGTTGATGACCGTTGCTTCCACGCCCTGCCGGGCCAGAATGTCGGCGGCGTCGAGTGCAATCTTGACGCCGGCTCCAAGCGCGACAAGCGCCGTATCAGACCCCCGGCGCAGTACTTCGGCCCGGCCCATCTCGATGGGGCAGACGCCCGAAGGCGCGAGGCTGTCCTGGCCGCCGCGCGGGTAGCGGACGGCAATCGGGCCGGCGTCATAGCCCAATGCGAAGCGGGTCATCGCCCGCATCTCGTCGGTGTCTTTTGGGGCCATCAGCACCAGATTGGGAACGCAGCGTAGGTACGCCAGGTCAAAAACGCCGTGATGCGTCCCGCCGTCGTCGCCAACTAGGCCGCCCCGGTCTAAAAAGAAGCGCACCGGCAGGTGCTGCAAGGCAACGTCGTGAATAATGGGATCGTAAGCCCGCTGAAGAAACGTGGAGTAAATCGCGGCAACAGGCTTGAAGCCTTCGGCAGCCAGCCCGGCGGCGAACACGACCGCGTGCTGCTCGGCAATCCCGACATCAAAGAACCGCTCCGGGTGCAGCTTGGCAAACTTGTTCAGCCCCGTGCCGTCGGGCATGGCAGCGGTGATGCCGACAATTTTGTCGTCGGTCTCCGCCAGATCGTTCAGCGTTTCCACGAAGGCGTCGGTGAAGCTGACGCCGGCGGTTTTGGCTTCGGTCTTGCCGTCGTCCGGGCTGAACTTGCCCAGCCCGTGATAGGTGCGGGAGTTCGCTTCGGCATACGGGATGCCTTTGCCTTTGACGGTCAGCACATGCACCAGCACCGGGCCTCTGAGGCGCTTGACATGCTGGAATACATTGGCCAAATTCTCTAAATTGTGCCCATCAATCGGGCCGATATACGTGAAGCCCATTTCCTCAAACAGCAGGCCCTTGTGGGCCGGGGTTGCGAAATGGGTAGCCGTGTGCTTTGCGGCTTTGGCGGCTTTCTTGATAATCCTGCTGCCGACCGGCATTCCGGCGATCATGCGCTTGGCCGTGTTCTCGCCCGCCTGATATAGCGGCTCCATCCGAAGCTTGGCAAGGTACGTCGCCAGTGCGCCGACATTTTCGGCAATAGACATTTCGTTGTCGTTCAGCACAATTGTAATGTCCGTGCCGTCGTCTGCCGCGTTGTTCAGCCCTTCCAGCGCCATGCCGCCGGTCAGTGCGCCGTCGCCGATGAGCGCGAGAACGGAGTGCTTGGAACCCCGGAAGTCGCGGGCTTTAGCAAAGCCCATGGCCGCCGAGATGGACGTGGACGCATGGCCTGCGCCGAATAAGTCAAAGGGCGACTCGTCAATCCGCAAAAAGCCCGACAGTCCGCCGTGCTGCCGGATGGTCGGGAGCTGCTCGCGCCGTCCGGTCAGTATCTTGTGGACGTAGCCCTGATGCCCAACATCCCAGATCAGCTTGTCCTTCGGCAAATCATATACTTTGTGCAGGGCCAGCGTCAGCTCGACTACGCCAAGCGAGGGGGCGAGGTGGCCGCCGGTCTTGGCGACGGTCTGGGCCAGATAAACGCGAATCTCCTGAGCCAGCGTCTTGAGCTGCTCCGAAGAAAGTCGCTTGATATCGGCGGGGCTGTTGACTTGGGCGAGGAACTGGGGCGCGGGAGCTTCGGGTTGATGCACTTCGAGGTGAGGTGCTTCAGAGTGCGGCGCTTGAGTCTCAGGCTGGCTGTCCATTTCGGTCTGGCTTTCCATGCGGGGCGCTTCTTTCTCGGTTGTACCTATGATAACGGTTCCTTTGGGGGTGGAGGACATCTTGCATGATGCCTACGCCGCCTTTGGTGTGTCAAGATTATACCCCGCTTGTTGCTTTATTTCACAAAGTAGTTTGCAGATTTTTAAGAATTCAAAAAAGCCCCGTGTTCACTGCTTGGACACGGGGCTTTCTATGGGAAGAAGCAAGCGCTGCTCGCTGCCGCTGGTGTTGGATGGTGTTAGTCGTCGCTGTCTCTGCGGGCTGCCGGCGCAGACGCCTTTGCGGCACCGGGTAACTGGACGCTGTGGCGGATTGCGGGCATCTTGGAATGCATGCCCTTGACGCTCTTCCAGATGACTTCATTCAGCACGGCTTCCGGGGCGCTATCGGGATGAACAAAGTCCATCGTGGCACAGAGCTTTTCCAGCGGCAGCAATTCGCTGTTGGCGGATGTCGGTGCCGGGGCCAAACCGCTCAGGATGGAAGCGGCGGGCTGGGTCGCCGTGTAGACGCCGGTATTGCTGGGCGCAGTGGTGAAGTCCAGGATGGGATTAGCGATGGCATCATACTGGTTCATCGGCGGAATAGACAGCAGCAGCTCCATTGTTTTGAGAACGCTGTCCGTGTTGTAGAATGTGTGGTCTACCGAAGCGCGTTTGATGAACGGGCTGATGACATAGCAGGTGGAGCGGTGGCAGTCCACGTGGTCCGGGCCGTCCTGGGCGTCGTCTTCAATCACAAAGATCGCCGAAGAGTTCCAAATCGGGCTGCTGCTGATAGCCTGCACGAACTGGCCGATGCCGTAGTCATTGTCCGCGACCTCCGCCGTCGGCAGATGGTTCGACCGAATGTAGTTGCCGTTTGCGTCCCGAACAACCGAAACGCCCTGGGTGTGGTCGTGCATGAAGCGCACGGTCTCAAACGCGGGAACGGTTCCGCCGGTGGGATCGGCCTTCAGCATTTCCGTGAACTCACGGTTCCATTCGGTGTAGCGGCTGGGTGCGTTATAGTGGCCGTAAGCCGTTTTCGGATACAGGCTGCCGACATTCTGCGGCCCTTCGCTGTCAGGATAAGAAGCATCGTACAGGCGGAAGTCAATGTCCGTCACGCCGGCGCGGCTCAGGTCGGCGGCTGCCGTCGCCGTTGAAGTCGGGATAAACCCAGCGGGCCGGAGGCCCAGGTCGGTTGGGTAGTTGTCCGGCGTGTTCACGTTGTCTCCAAACAAGCCAAAGAAGCCGTAGTTACGGTAGCTCAGGCCGGCTTTTCGGACATCGTCCCAGATATGGCCGCCGGGCGCGACGGACACATCAGGAATGGCCGGGGCAGCGCCGGTGGCGGGATCGCGGAACGGCGAGTTCGGCACAAGCGGGACGCCGTAAGGATCGGTGGCGGGGAAGCCGCCGACAGGGTAGTTATTGTTTGCGCCCTCAAAGTCATAGTTGCGGCCTCGCCCGCTGTAGTTATACGGCAGGTTCTTGATGACCGCTTCGTTGGCCTGTCCCTGCGTGGACCAGGGCCAGCCGTCGCCCGACGCTTCCGCGCAGTCATAGAAGTTGTCCAGCAGGACAAACCGGGACGCCAGCGCGTGCAGGTTCGGCGTGACATTTGCGCCGAAGATCGCCAGGTCCGCTTCGCCGTTGCCCTGGGGCAGATCCCCCAAGACTTGATCATAAGTGCGGTTTTCTTTGACGATGTAGAAGACGTGCTTGATCTTGCCGGCACTGAGGCCGATGCTCGCCAGCGGGTTCGGCGCCGGATTGGCGATGGACGCGATCTTGTTGTTCGCCAGCGTCATCTGCGTGTCCGCCGAAAGTTGGGCCGAGCCGGGAACACGGATCGTCTCGACGTTGCCTTCAATGATGTTCAGATCATACTGGTTGGCAAAAGAGAACTGCTGATAGCTCGGGTTCGGGTAGCGTGTCAGCGTCCCTTTGGCATTGGCGACCAGGATCACAGGCTTGATGGGGGACGCGACTACGGCAGTCGGATACCAGCCTGCCGGGATGTAGCCGATCAGCGTGTTTGCGGTCGTGTCCACAACGCCAAGCGCGTTCATGTCGCCGAGCGACACATAGAGGCGGCTCTCGTCCTGCGTCAGACTCAGGCCGGTCGGCGTGACGCCGGGCAGATTACGTGCGCCGGTCGGCTGAAGCAGGATGGTGCTGGCGATGGTGCTTGTGGCGGTATTAACGACCGACACCGTCTCACTATGGGCATTGGCCACATATAGCTTGGTCTGCGCTTTGTTGAGCAGTAGGGAAATCGGGTGCTGGCCGGTCGGGATCGCCGCCGTCTCGGTCGGGCCGGCTGGGTTGGTACAGTTAATCGCATACACGGCGTTGTCGCGCTGGGAAGACACATAGACTTTCGAGCCGTCGCTGAGCGCGGCGACGGACAGCGGGAAGTTTGACGGCGAGAACGGCGCAGTCGCGCCTCCACCGAGCGAGAGGTTCCCTACCGGCTCCACAAACGAGTAGCGCCCGGCTTCCACGCCGGTGCTGGTGCTGATGATCGCCAGAGCGCCCGGCGTCGTGATATTCGCGATTGAGCCGGCACCGTAGTTTTCATTGATGACAACATACAGGTAGCCCCGGCTGTCCAGAGCGACGCCCGCTGGGAAATCGCCGGGATTTTTCAGGGTAATCGTTTTGACAAGCGAGAGGGTGCCGGTCGGGCTGACGTTGACGACCGCGATCGCGCCTGTGTTGGGGGGTGTCGGCTTCTGGGTGGAGGTGGACTGGACGGTTCCTTCAGACGCATAGACGGTCGTGCTGCCGTCAGGATTGGACTGGGCGGCAAGGCCGTAATACAGTCCATTGGGACCGAAGGTAGTGTTGCCGTGGTCAGGGCCGAACACGAGCGGGGCGCTGACGTCTTTGCCGGTGGTGCTGTCCAGGGAATGCAGGGACTCACGGAAGCCCATGTCGGTGGAGATAGCGTATTTGCCGTTCGGGGTCAGGATCATGTTCATCGGCAGGCTGCCGATGTTGGTGGTCGTGCCGAGCGGCGGCAGCGTGATGCTTTTGCCGGTCACGAGCGGGTTCACGGCGGACGGCGGTGCCGTCTGGGCCAGCGCCGAGGAGCCGAGCAGGGCGACCGCTGCCGCAGCGGCGGCGCAGAAGAGGGAATGGTGCTTCAAGAGGGAATGGTGCTTCATGGTAGTCATCTATGTCTCCTTAAATCGTCGTGACGTTTGCTTAGCTTGCCGCGCCGGCGGTGCGCTTACGGCGAGCAACGGCTACGCCGCCGAGGCCCAGGGCAAGCAGCAGGCCCAGCGAGATGTTGGTGGAGGCTTCGGGAACAGCCGCAGGAACCAGTGCCGCGTCAATGTTGACCGTCGTTCCCTGGCTGCTGCCGAGGTTCATCAGGCTGAAAGTTCCAATGGCAAGACCGGTAGATGCTGGTTCAAGCAGGCTGGCCGAGAACGGAGTGTAGACGGCCTGCTGGAACGTGTTGTTTGGGTCCGAAGTCGGCTGAACGGTCAGGCTGAGCGTTCCGGTCCCGTCCGGCGTGATGCCGGGGTAGGCCAGTGTGCCGGTCAACACTGCCGAAGTCAGAGCGCCGTGAACCGCATCGGAATACCCGCCGCCGGCTGTCGGCGTGAGCATGAGCAGGCTGCTGGGCGTCATGTCCCCGGCACCGGCATCCGGCATCGCAAGCGGCTGGGTGAAGCCGTCTGCGAAAGTTTCGGTCACCTGCATAGCGCCGAAGCTCACGGAGTCAAGTACGGGATAAGTCGGGCCGCCGGTAAAGCTGGTCAAGTCGCTGACGGTAAACGCATAATAAGGCGAAGCGGTTGTCTGAGCGGACGCGCCGCTTGCCGAAAGCAGCGCGGCTCCGGCAGCGGCAAGGCCGAGGAGCGAGCGCGAGCTAAAAGTTTGTGCGATCTTCATAAAATGTGTCTCCTGTTCTGTGAGCGTCACAGCGTGTCCCGGTCATTATACGGGGGCAATGTTAAAGCAGCATTAAGCCAAGATTAAGCTATGATTAAGAGATGTTTTCGCTGTCTATAAAACGAAAAAGCCCCGGCTTTTTAGAAGCCGGGGCAGAAGAGAATGAGAAGCGCTGCGGCTTAATCGTCGATATCGCCGCCGCCGATTTTGGGGCCGCTGACGACCTTCACGGCAGCCTGATAGACATGTGCCTGAGCGGCTTTGTACTCCGCCGTGTGCAGCGTATTCTTCTTGGCCGCCTGGCGGTACAGCGTGTCGGCCTGCATGGACAGCAGGGTGACCAGGCTCAGGCGGTAGGAGTCCTGATCGGGTGAGGACGAGTCCAGGCGCTCGGACAGCTTCCAGACCTTGCGGCCCGGCAGCGTGGCGACATAGCTGCTTTTCGCGTGCAGCTTGACCAGCGCCTGCTGGTTTGGCCCCAAGAGGGTCAGGCCGTCGGCGCTGAGATGGATGCCGTTGTAGGTGGACTGGAACATGTCGCGCAGGTCGGTCGCAAACAAATCGCCGTAGTTGTTCGGCGGCAGGCCCATCAGCAGCTCTTCGGTCTTGACGATGGACGCCGTGGCGTAGTGGCGCGTCGCCAGGTAACCGGGCTTCGCGTAGGGGCTGATGACGATCAGCGGCGTCCGGTGCGGGTCCAGGTGGTCGCGGCCCGACTGAGCGTCGTCATAGGTGAAGAAGACCGCGCTGCCGGTGCCGTCGGCGCTGTTGTAGTAGACGGGACTCTGCATGATGTGCTTGACAACCATGCCGAAGGCCGTGTCGCCGTCGGCGATCAGCTCCGCGCCGGAGGGGCTGCCGCCGGTGATGGAGATGTTCGTCGTCGCCGCTGGGTTGCCGGAATGGTCGTTCGGCTGGTACAGGTAAATGTACGTCGGCAGGGTCCCATTCGCCAGCATCCGGTCGAAGTCTTTGTTGAACTCCAGTGCGCGGCGCTGATCGGAGATGCCGAAGTTGTAGCCCGGATAGTTTTTATCTAAATGCGGCTCGCCGCTGGCGTTGTTCTCGCCCAAGATCGCTAGGATCGGGTTCTTCAGGAAGTAGGACTGGCCTAAACCCTGCGTCGGCGATGTCACGTCGCTGGAAGCGACTTCGGTGGGCTGGTTCGTGGCAGGCGGAGTGGCCACCGCCGAGTTCGGCGTTGTCGCCGTTCCGTTCGGCGGGTTCTGTTGGCCGACCGTGTTCATGCCGTTGATGACCGGGCCGCTTTCCGGCACGACGGGAACGCCGGCGAGGCCGCTGGTTGGATCAATCGTTTTTGCAGGGTTGGCATAGCCGTTGTCGGTGCCGGTGACGCGAATCAGTGCGCCATAGTCCTTGAACGAGACGCCGTTGCGGGCGGCGTTGTTAAAGATATAGCCGCCTTCCGGGTAGTCTTCCGGCTCAAAGTTCTTGTTCGCAAGCAGGCCGCGCCCGCTTCCTGCGATGCTGGGGTTTCCGCCTTTGACCAGCAGGGTCTTTTCGGTATAGTCCGACGCAGTGCCGGACGCCGAGAACTGATGCCCGCCGTCGCTTTCCTCGGCGTCGGAGTAGTAGTTGACGCCGGTGGCGAACGTGTCGGCCAGCGCCTGCGTGTTCAGCGCAAGGGACGTAAATCCGGTGTAGCCGGTCGCGGCGTATTCTTGATCCAGGCTGGTTGCGCCGCTCGCCAGGTTATAGGCTTGGTCGGCGAAGACGCCGAAGTGGGTCTGGTTGCCGAGCATGGAGTCAAACGTCTTGTTCTCATGCAAGATAAAGATGACGTGCTTGATCTTGCCCGACGGCCCGCCGCCAATCGGCACAATGCTGGCGTCTAAAGAGGCCGGGTTCTGGATGGCATAGTTGTTCTTCAGCGCGGAAGTATTGTCCAGGGCGAAACCCGTCAGACTCACTTTTTGCAGGGTTCCGAAAATGGAGTTCGAGTTGGAGAACGACTCGACGCCGCTGGCCGTCGGGTTTCCCATAAAGTCCGTTTTCGGGTTCAGGTCTTCGGCGACGCCTTTATCGTTGACGATGTAGAGCGTTTTGCCGTCGGCGCTGACCGAAAGGGCGCTCGGATACCAGCCCGTCGGGATGCGGCCCAGCAGCTTCGGCTGGGTAGGCGTGGAAACGTCCAGCACGGCAACCGAGTCCAGCCCGGCTTCGGCGACGTAGAGCCGCTTGTTGTCCGGCGAGACCGCCAGAGCGTTCGGGTACGAGCCGTGGACCTGATGGCCGCTCGTGAGGTTGAGGTTCAGCGGCGAGAGGTTGAAGTCCGGCAGCTTGCGGTTGTTCGCCACCAGCACCAGGCCAAGCGCGTCCGAGTTCGTCTTGGTGATGTATTCCACTTCCTGGATGCCGTTCCGCACAATGGCGGTAGCCGATGGATGCGTTTCGCCGACCAGATAACGGTCGTCTATCCCGCCCGGCTGGCCTTCGTAGACGCTGCCGAGAAGGGACGCATTGGCGGGGTTCGCGCCCGGAACGCTGACGACTGAGACCGAAGAAGTCTTCGGGTTGCTGCCGGTCGTGCTGGTTTGCGGCACATAGAACAGGGAGCTGATCGCCGCTGCCGACGAGCTGGGCGTGACTGCCGCAAGGCCCGTCACATTGCCGCTGCCGTCGAACATCGGCGGGGCGATGAAGCTGTACGGCTCGACGCCCCAGTTGGACACCAGGACTTTCGTGCCGTCGCGGCTCACCGAAACGCCGTAGGGCAGGAAGCCGACGGGGATTTGCTTGATGACCGTATTGGTTGCCGTCGCGATGACCGCCAGGCTGTTGTCGCCGTTGCAGGCTACATACAGATACCTGCCGTCGGGGCTGAGCGCGGAGCCTGCCGGGAACGAGATTTGGGCCGCGCCGACCGCGCCGCCGCTGCTGCCGCCGTTTTCTGGGAAGTCGCCGCCGTTGAAGGCCGCAAAGAAAGCCGCCTTCTGCGCGTTCGTGGAGCCTGCCGGCGGCTGGGGCTGGGTGAAGTTCGTCACAGAGCCGTTCGGGGTGATTGGATTGATCTTAATCGGTGTGCCGCTGGTCAGCGTTCCGAGTGCGCTGCCCGTAGGCGGGGTGAACGCCAGCACTTTGACGTTCTGGTCGCCGCCGCCGGACGCATAGATCGTGTAGCCGCTGCCGCTCGGGACAATTTGCAGGCCGACAAACAGCAGGCCGGCTGCGGCCTGAGCCGCGACCGTCATGTCCGAGGTCCGCAGCACAGTAACCGTGTAGCCGCCGAGCAGGTTGATGTTCCCGCCTGCCGAGGTCATAGACGGAAGCGTGGACAGGTCGCCGCTGATGCTGCGCTCATCGTCGCAGGAAATGACAATGTACTGGCCGTCGGGCGTCAGGGCGCTGCCGAGCGGGTGCATACCGATCTGGGCGACGATGCCGGCGGGCGTGACTTCTTTGCCGTTCGGCAGGACGCCGTCAAAATAGGTCGGAAAAGAGCCGGCGGGCAGGGGCAGCTCGGCGGACTTGTTCGGCCCGGCCAGCAGCTCCGCCGCCGAGTAAGTGGAAGTTGCGGTGCCGTCGGCCCGCAGCCCTTCGGAAGAGCCGTAAACGGGCGCGGTGACGGTTCCCCAGTTGGTTCCGTCCACCTGCGCCAAAGCGGCCGAGCCGCCGAGCAGGGTCAGAAAGGCCGCGCCGAGCGCAGCCGCGCTGTTCTTGACAGCGCTGATTTTGTAAGTGCGTTTCATGGAATGTGATCTCCTCAACAGTGACGAAATGCGTATCAAGACTAGTTTGCAGACTGAGGGGCGCGGCGGCGCGTGACCACCAGAGCGCCGAGGCCGAGCGCCATCAGCAGGCCCAGCGAGACGGTTGTGGACGCTTCCGGCACGGCTGCCGGAGCGACGATGTTCACCGTGTTCACGACATTGTTGCCGCTAATCAGGCTAAAGGTGCCAAGTGCGGGGCCGGCGGGGGTCGCGCCAAACAAGTCGGTGGAGAAATTAGAAGACACATACTGCGGGGTTGTCGGCCCGCCGAACGTCGTCGCCGTGTTGATGGTTTGCGCCGGGCCGGAGCCGATGGAGCCGGTCAGGGTTGCCGACAGCAGCGGAGCGCTTGACGTAAACGAGTTGGTAAAAGCGTCAATCGTAGTCGTGTCCAGGCTGCCGAGCAGGATGGTCTGTGCGAAGCCGCCAGTGAAGACTTCGTTGATTTGCAGGTTACTGAACGTCAGATCGTCGGTGACGGAATAGACGGGGTCGCCGGCGGAAAGCGTGTTGTTTTCCACCTGAAAAGAGTACGACGGCGGCGCGGTTTGGGCAAACACGGCGGGAGCGGACATGAGAGCAATACCGGCGGCGGCAAAAGCGGCGGGCAGCAGGGTTTTGAGCAGAGGTTTCATCAAAGCAGTCTCCTTGTTTCGTTAAGAATCCGGTACAACTCCGCCATTATGCCCAGGCTATATTAAGAGAACATTAAGCCAAGATTAAGAAAAATGTTAAGGGGCGAGGCGGCTTACAAAACGGCAAAAATCATCTTGCCTGCCGCCTACTCAGAAGTCATGCCCGGCGCATCTGCGCCGGGCGGATTTCTTCTTGATGCGGGGCGCGGCTAGATATTCGCGCCGTGCATCGCTTTGCTTTCTTTGGCGTCTTTCGGCAGGCTGGACATCGCAACGATTGTCAGCGGGTCGCCGCCTTTGTCGTGCATCCCGTGGGACTTCGCATACGCTACCGAATAGTAGCGCTTGTCCTTGGCATCATATGCCACCATCTTCGCGCCCGGCGACATCTTCATGCTGTGGTGCATCGCGCTTTGCGCGGACACGCCGGACACAGCCGCACCGGCGGTAAGAATAACTGTGGCTGTTACGAATATCTTAATTTTCACAGTCTCCTCCATGCTTAATAGGTAAAATTGTTGCAGATATTGACAAAGCCGCCGTAAGGAGAGGGAACGGCAGAGTTCGCGTTGGACGTGCTCATGTCGGCTACCGGGTAATCGTGGACGAGCTGGCAGCCTGTCAGGTCTTTGCTGTTAATCAGCGTTGTCGGACGATACCATTTCGCATGACCGTCGAAGAAGGTGCAGTTTGCACCCTGCCCGTGCCGGTCGCCCACAAGGTCCATTCGCTGAGTTGTGGGATTATAAGCGAAGTCGCCGTTGAACGGCTCAACCCAGCTATCTGTAATGGCAGCGCCTGCCGGGTTTTTGTCCCACTTCTCGGTGATGACGATGGTTTCGACCGGGTCGGGAATCTGCGCCAGTGAAAGCCCCTCAGCAGGACGCAGGGCGATGTATGAGCGCGGGATGACCAAGTTCCCGGCAGAATCTTTGCTTAAAGTCGGACCGCTGTCGCTGGGGCAGGTGAAAACGGCGTTGCTTTTGATAAACGGCATCAGCGCGTTCCACCAGCGCACTGGATTGGTATCCGCAGCCGCGACGACCGCGCCTGTCCGTGAGGCGGATGGACTGGCGCTGTTGGCGTAAAAGAACAGCTTCTCGTCATAATCCTGCGTGTACTGCTGTACGGCAAGGCCGATTTGCTTCTCGTTCGAGAGGCAGGCGGTGCGGCGGGCGTTCTCGCGCACTTTCTGGAACACGGGGAACAGAATGGCGGCGAGAATCGCGATAATGGCGATGACGACGAGCAGTTCAATCAGCGTAAACCCTCTGCGTTTCATGGGCGTTCTCCTTAATCTGTCGTAGCGCTGGGGCCATTATAATGCACTTATGTGAAGAGAATGTTAAGAAAAGATGAAGAGAATGTTAAGAAATCACCAAGCAGGTATACTAGCGGCATGAGTTCCTCTAAAACAGGCTCCTCCGAGACAAGCTCCTATGACGTGGTCGTGGTCGGCGGCGGGCTGCTGGGGGCGGGCATTGCGCGGGACGCGGCGCAGCGCGGGCTGTCGGCGGCGCTGTTTGAGGCGGCAGACTTTGGCGCGGGAGCCGCCGCGTCGGGCAGCCGCCTCGCGCTCGGCAGCCTCAGCGCCCTCGGAACGCTGGACTTTACGCGGGTGCGCGAGGACATCCGGGAGCGGGAGATTTTGCTGCAAACCGCGCCGCACCTGGTCCGGCCCCAAACCTGTCTGGTGCCGTTCTACAGCCACGGCCTGCTGGCGCAGGCGCGTCTTCGGGCAGAGCTTGCGCTGTCGGATGCACTGGGGTTTGACCATGCCCTGCGGGTCCATCAGCTTTTGCCCGCGCGGGAAGCGAAGAAGCGTGTGCCGGTCTTGAATCCTGACGGCCTGCTCGGGGCCGCGCTGGTTTGGGAAGCGGCGATCCCAGAGGTGGAGCGCCTGGCACGCGAGCTAGCGTGGGATGCCCGGCATCACGGCGCAGTCCTGCACCCGCATACGCGGGTCGAGGAGCTGCGCCGGACGCCGGGGCGTCAGGGCCGCGAGCGGATCGGAGGCGTCCGCTGGAAAAACGCTTTGACCGGCGAAGAAGGCCGTACCGACGCTGCACTGGTCATTCTGGCCGCCGGCAGCGGCGAGTACGCGCTGTCGCGCGAGCGCGGGAAGATGCGGTTCCACAAGGCCGTGTTCATCGCCGTGTCGCCCCTGCTGGGCCTGCGGAATGCGCTGGCGTTCCCGCAGGAAGACCCGCCAGGGCTGCTGCTGGCGGTCCCGCACACGGACACCTGCTGGGCCGGCAGCCTCACGGCAGCCTATCACGGGGATGATAGCGGCTCGGCGGTCTATGCGACCGGCGCGGAAGTCGCCGCCCTGATGAAAGCGCTCCGCGCTGTCCTGCCGGGTGACGCATTAGTGCCTGAGCGTGCGTCCGCGTCGGTTCATGCCCAAATCCTGCCGGGCGAGGAAATCCATGACCCGGCAGCAAATGGCGGCCGCTGCGATGGGTTGTTGTCGGCCTCCGGCGCGGGCCTGACCCGCTTCCGCCGGGTCGCCGAAGACGCCGTAGATTTAGCCTGCCGCAAGCTGGGCCGTGCCCTGTCCGTTCCGCCCTGCCGCACGGCGTCCACGCCGCTGCCTCCGCCTCATTCCTGCCCCGAAGGCAGTGTTGCCGAGGCGGTAGAATGCGCCGTCACCGAAGAAGACTGCCTCACGCTGCGAGACTTCCTGGAGCGGCGCGTTTCGCACTGGAGCACGGCCGAGCGCCGGGCGCATCTGCCGGCTGCTCTGGAAGCACTGGCAAAAAAGCTGCACTGGGACGAACCGCGCCAGGCTGCGGAAGTCAAAGCCTGGGAAGCCGAGACTGCACTTGGACAGGCGTTCCGGGTGCTTTAGTGCAACCTTTTCGCGCCGCGTGTGTCACAGGCAATATGAAACCAACTACAATGACACCCGCTCAAATTATTAGTGCTTCGTCTGCGGCATTCTTCGTTCTGGCCGCCTGCGGTCAGGCCAAACCTGCGCTTTCAACTGCTGCTGTTTATCAAGCCACGGCAAGCCGCCCTAGCTTGATTGCGCCAAAAGACTATCAGCGCCTGGTGAGCTTTCAGCAAAAGATCAACCAAACACAGCAAGTATCGGACGCGGATGTGACGTTTCTTGTCAAGGAATTCAGCTCCTTCCCGCCTCAAAACACCTCCCTAAATAACCTTACCGCAGCCAATTTCGTACTGGACCATACCTACACCTACGGCCCCACGCATAAGCGGCTGACGCCGTCCCTGCGCCGCCGCCTGTACGATGCCATTGTTCCGTACACCCGCACTCCCGACTCGCCCACGGAAGTAAATGCGTCACTTGCCCTGGCGTCAACACGCGATCCACGGGCAACAGGCCGCTTGCAAAACCTTGTATGGAGCAGTCCTTACCCAACCGTGCGCTTAAGTGCTAAGGTCTTCCTGGCGCAGCTTCGGAAGGTGCTGGCAAGTCCCCCGAAGTGAGCTGGCTTAATCCTCTTCCACGGCCCACTGCGGCTGAATGTCCTGGGGGACGCCTAGGTTTTGCAGGACGCGGGCGACGACGGTGTCTACCAAGTCTTCAACTGTCTTCGGCTGATGGTAGAACGCCGGCACGGCGGGAAGAATAATCCCGCCGGCTTCCGTGACCGCAACCATGTTCCGCAGATGGATAAGGTTCAGGGGCGTGTCGCGGGCGACGAGAATGAGCTTGCGCCGCTCTTTCAAGCAGACATCGGCGGCGCGGGTCGTCAGGTCGTTTGAGACGCCGTGGGCAATGCGCCCCAAAGTGCCCATCGAACAGGGGATGACGACCATGCCGTCATGGACGAACGACCCCGACGCGGGCGGCGTGAAGTAGTCTTTGGCGCTGAGAAAGTGGATATTGTCGTAGGGCAGATCGTCGCCCAGATAGGACTGCGCCGAGTAGGGCCGGGTCAAAACGCCGCCAGTTTCCGTGCTGAACACGGCGACGGCGTTGTCGGACAGCATGACATAGATGTCGTCGTAATGCCGCGCCGCCTGCCGCAGAAACCGCACGGCATACAGTGCGCCGCTGGCCCCGGTGACGGCAACGACCAGCCGCTTCGGCGTGGAAGGCGGCGTCAAGAGGCGTCTCGGTTCTGCACACGCGCCAGCGTCCGCGTCTCGGCTTGACCGGAACCCGTCCGCTGCAAGAGAAGCAAATCGCCCTTGCGGGAAAACTCGTAGGTATCTGGTTTCACCGAACCCACTAAATAGCTCAGTGTCAGACGAGTGCCGGCTACGGTATATGTTCCTGTCTCTTTCAGCCTTCCGGTGGCCTTGTTGATGTCCTGCGTAAACGTGCCGTCCTGCCGGAACGCAATCGTATCGGACACCGCCTCAAACGGTGTAATGCCTGGCGGCAGCAGAAGACACTGCCCGTCGTGCCAGGAACCGAGCAGAACCGGAGCGCTGGGTGGTGGCGGCGTGGGAATTGCCCGCAACGGCAGCGTAATGATCAGCGGGTAAGCGCCTACGCGATTTGTTCCGCTCAAGCCTAGCACAACGGCTGCCGTGATAAAATAAAAGCCTGTTTTCGTCATTTCATTCTCCTTGACTACGGGCTTAAAACTCAAGCCTATTATACGCTTTTTTTGTCTCGGGAGCAACAACTGCGGCAATGCAGGAAATCACAGCGCGGCTGCCGTAACTGGCCGCATGGAACCGGAACTCTCGCCGCTTGGGGACTGCGGCGTGCGGATTGTCTTTGGAGACGCAATTAGCCTGGAAATCCATGCCCGCATCCGCCGGTTTGGCGCGGCTCTGGACGCTGACCCTATTCGCGGGGTGACCGAATGGGTCGGTGGCTACACGGTTGTTACGGTTTATTATCAGCCCTGGACCATTTCGTATAATGCGCTGTGCGCGGCGCTGAGTCAGCGGCTTCAGCCGCGAGATTTGGCCGAAGCTCTGCCCGAGCGTGTTGTCGAAATCCTGGTCTGCTACGGCGGCGAGTTCGGGCCGGACTTGGAAGAGGCCGCGCACTGTTGCGGCCTGTCTGCCGCCGAGATGATCCAGAGGCACACTGAGCCGTTCTACCCGGTCTACTTTCTCGGCTTCCTGCCCGGCTTTGCCTATCTCGGCGGCCTGCCGCTGGGGCTTGCCGTGCCGCGCCGGGCTGTGCCGCGCCTTGCGGTTCCTGCCGGGGCTGTCGGCATCGCGGGGGAGCAGACCGGGGTCTATCCGCTCGAAACTCCTGGCGGCTGGCAGATCATCGGGCGCACTCCGGTTAAGCTTTTTGATCCCGAGCGTGAGCCGCCGTCGCTGCTGACGCTGGGAGACCGGGTCAAGTTTGTTTCTATCTCTGCGGACCAATTTGCCAACGGAGGTTACAGAGACGAGTGACTTCAGTCACTCGCTCGCCTTTGCTTAGAGACCGTATGGAAAGCCGTGATAAACTCCCTGCCCCATCAATTCCCTGCCGTGAACGGCAGGGCTTTGGAAGTGCAAGCCCCTACCTGCGTGGGCGACCAACTTCGTTGGATTTTCATGCCCGCGAAGGCGGGGAGTTGCATTACTAAAGCACGGGGGTTCAGCCCCGTGTTCTTGGTTTCTATGCAGTCTCTTAACATCCTCTACTATTTATGAGAAAGACAATACGCCGGATTGACTTGAACGCTGATTGCGGCGAAGGCTTTGGAGCATACGCACTGGGCGACGATGCCGCACTGCTGCGCTCGGTGACGTCAGCCAATATCGCCTGTGGGTTTCATGCGGGCGATCCCGGCACGATGACCAGGACAGTCACTTTAGCCGCCGGGTCAGGCGTCGCGCTCGGGGCGCATCCCGGCCTGCCGGATTTAGTCGGCTTCGGGCGGCGGCGCATGAACGTGACGGCGGCGGAAGTGCGTGATCTGGTGACCTATCAGATCGGAGCGATGGCCGGGTTCGCGGCGCGGCAGGGGCAGACGCTGCGCCACGTCAAGCCGCATGGGGCGCTCTACTGGATGGCGGAGGAAGACCCGAAAACTGCCGAGGCCATCGCGCAGGCGGTGCTGGACTGGGACGCGGCGGTCGTTTTGGTCGGGCTGTCCGGCGGCGGGCTGGTTCAGGCCGGGCTGGCGCGGGGATTGCAAACGGCATCGGAAATCTTTGCGGACCGCGCGTACATGCCAAACGGAACACTTGCGCCGCGCTCTCTGCCGAACGCCGTGCTGCATGATTTGGACGAAGTCGCTGCCCGCATCACGCTTTGGGCAAGGGAAGGAACGCTGACGGCGACGGACGGCTCAGTGCTTCGGGTGGAGGCCGACACGATCTGCATTCATAGCGACTCACCGTCTGCGCCTGCCCTCGCCGCGCGGGTCCGGCAGGCGCTGGAAGCCGCAGAATACACTGTGCAGCCGGTGGGCGCTTTATGATAAGGTTCTTATGATCCCGCTGCTGGAAGTGGAAACCGGCGGCCTGCTGACGACGGTGCAGGACCTCGGGCGGGTGGGGCAGCAGCGCAGCGGCCTGACGCCGGGCGGCGCGATGGACCCCTTTGCGGCGTCCGTCGCCAATCTGCTCCTCGGCAATCCGCGCGGGGCCGCCGTTCTGGAAATCACGCTGCTTGGGCCGGCGCTGCGTTTCCTAGCGGAGACGCAAATCGCCGTCTGCGGCGGGGACTTATCTGCCGCGCTGGACGGTGAGCCGCTGCCACTCTGGAAGACGGCGACCGTGTATCCCGGCCAGCGGCTTTTGTTTGGCCGCAGGCGGTTCGGGGCGCGGGCGTACCTCGCCGTCAGCGGCGGCTTTGTGGTTCCCGAAGTTGCCGGCAGCCGGGCGACATTCCTGCGCGGCAAGCTCGGCGGCCTGGAAGGCAGAACGCTCCGGTCCGGCGACATTTTGCCCGGCGTTTTGCCGCCGCGCCTCGCCGCGGAGCGCGGCCTGAGCCGCTCCGAGCAGCCCACCTACGACTTGCCAGCGATCCTGCGCGTCCTGCCCGGTCCGCATCTTTCGCACTTCACCGAAGCCGGACAAGCCGCATTCTTTGCCGCTCCCTACACTGTCTCGCCGCAGTCTGACCGGCAGGGGTATCGTTTGGCCGGTCCCGCCGTCAGCCGCACAAGCGCGGGCGATCTTCTGTCTGAGCCGATGCCGCTTGGCGGCATTCAGGTCCCGCCGGACGGGCAGCCGATCCTGCTGATGGCGGACCGGCAGACCACGGGCGGCTACCCGCTGATCGGTGTCGTCTGCTCGGCCGACATTCTCCGCGCCGCCCAGGTTGCCCCCGGTGACGCCGTGCGCTTTGTCCTTGTCAATCTCGCAGAAGCGGCGGCAGCGGCAATTAGTGTGGAGCGCCGCCTACGCCTGCTGGAGCTGGTGTCAGGCAGTGCCGGGTGAAAGTTAAGAGATGGGCGCTGATTTCGGCGTGGCACTCTAACAGGGCTAAATGACCACAGTGGGGAAGCAGCACCAGCTCAGGAAAGCGCAGGCGGCTCGCCATCGCCTGCTGACTGTCCGGCGGCATGTTGTTGTCTTTGTTTCCTGTCAAAATCAGCACCGGCACGGAAATCGCCGGCATCACGGAGCGGGCGTCAAACGCAAAACACGCCAGAGCGCCGAGGCCGGCGGCCCGCATGGAAAACCGGGCGCAGTGGCCGGCGACAAGGTTGTTCTGCCCCCGGCTTTCGTGCCCGGCATTCGTGCCGAATATCAGGCCAGCGTGAACGCAGCCCATCTGCCAGACCAGCCGGACAAAGGCCACAAACGGTGCTGGGAAGCGGCCCATCAGCCGGGCCAGCGGCTCCCAGAACCAGAAACGCATCGGCACCAGCACGCGCCGCCCGCGCATGGTTTCGAGCATTGGCGTGTCGGTCCCGCCGAGCAGGGCCAGGCCGCGTACCGATGCCATCAGCTTGGGATGCGCCGACGCAAACAGCGGCAGCAGCATTGCGCCGACGGAGTGCCCCGCAAGAATGCAGCCTGCCGGGTGGCGTCCCGCCTGCGTTGCCTCAAAGACGGCGGCCAGATCAGCGGTCATGGAGGCCATCGAATAATCATGATTTTGGGGCGCTTCTGAGCGGTCTGTCCCGCGCAGGTCCCAGACAATGACCCGGTACTCTGTTGACAGCGCCTTCTTCTGGTAATACCAAGTATCGTGGGTCAGCGACCAGCCGTGGGACAGCAAAATCGCCGGAGCGTCATCGGAGCCGAACTGCTCCCATTCCAGCCTGACCCCGCCGGCACCAAGGGCAAACCCCCGGCGATCCGGCACGAGCGGCTTCGGCTCATCCAAAGCCGCCGGACGCAAAAAGCGCAGCCACCAGCGGCCTGTCAAAATCAGCGCGGCGGCAGAAAGCCAGCCCCACGGCAGAGGCCGGCGGCGGTGCAGCGCTGACGCGCTTTTCCAGAGGCTCAATAAGAGGACGAACAGGGTGGGGATCGCATACAGACCCGAGAGAATGCCAAGCCACATAGACCCCTCGTTTTCGTGTGGTTTCTATCTGCTTCTAAAGCTGCCCTTGCAGCGCGGCGGCCCGTTCGCGGATAATCATGCTTTCCGCCCCCTTTGCAAGCTGGGCAAGCGCCACCGGGTCATACAAGCGATCTCGGTAACTGCCAAACTCCGCCGTCAAGTCCGTTTGCGTCGCTATTCCCTCAACTGCCTGCAAAAGCTGCTCCGCCTCCCAGGGTGCATTAATAGACGGCACCGAGGTCGCAAATGGAGCCGAGTTAAAGCACCAAAGCAGAGACCGCTGCGCGGCGTTCAAATTGCCGCCAGTGGAAGTCTGCTCGCTTTGCGGCGGAACAGGTTCAAAGACACTAATTCTACGGCCCCAGTTGTCCGGTCCGCAGTCCCAGCAAAAGACTTTCATGGCGACTAGGCCGATGTCATGCTGCTTTGCCAAAGGCAGAAGACGCTCGGCGGCCTGCGGGTACTTCCAGTTATATCGGATCATCAAGTAGTCAATCAAGTTGGTCTCTTCCATGACATCGGCAATGCGGTCAAACGCCCCTAGTTCATGGCAGCTCAGGCCGATGTTTCGGATTAGCCCTTCTTCCTTCAGCGCCTGCATCGCCTCGCAGGCTGCCGCAATCTCGGAACGCGGCGGAGCCTCGTTGCCGACGCCCATGATAAACAGCGGGGCGTGACTGTAGCCCATGACTTCCAGGCGCGACTCCAGTTCAGAACGCAAAAGCCGCCGCCAGCGCGGGTCGGAAATACCGTCTACATACTGCAAAGACACCTGCACGGGTGCAATAATCGCTGCCCGGCGCAGGGAGTCCGCCAGAAGCTCCACCTCGTTGAACCAGGTCGTGTCAAAGTAGCTGACGCCGCCGTCCACAAGCGTCCTAATCAGTGCGGCCCGCTGCTCCAGCGTGCAAAAGTCATCCGGTCCATCGCCGACGGGGTAGGTGTGCCCGCCGACGCCTAAAATACTCACGGATAGGCCGGTCCGGCCCAGTCGCCTCTGCTCCATACTTTAATCTCCTGTCAAAAAATATATTTTTTGCTCCCTTGAAGGCGAGCAGAATTACAGTCTTTTTGTCCGTTTACCGGCCATTTCGCGCGGGTATCTGTGACGCGGTGTACATTTTTGTCGCCTCTCCAATATATTACACCCGAAGGGAAAACGAATGAACACAATGACAACAACTGTGACGGATTGGTCCGGTTCTCTTTGGCACGGACTGACTGCGGGCCTGGACCGCTTCGCAAATGGCGTTCCGACAGTGCTGGGCGCAATTTTGATTCTGGTCATCGGCTGGATTATTGCCGGGGCGCTGGCTGGGCTGGTCGCCAAATTCGCCCGTGTCGCCCATGTAGACACGCTGGCCGATCATGCCCGCGTCAATGACTTCCTGAGCCGTGCCGGAACGCGCATGAAGGCCAGCGACATTCTTGGCGAGACCGTCAAGTGGATCATCCGCCTGGTCTTCCTGGAAATGGCGGCCGAGCAGTGCGGCTTGACCCAGGTGACGGCGCTGGTCAACGGCATTCTGGCGTACATCCCGCGCATTATCGTGTCCCTGCTGCTGCTGGGCGTCGGCGCGTTTCTCGGCAACCTGCTGGCAGGCATCGTGCGCGGCGCGGCTTCCGAGGCTGGCATGAGCAGCTCCAGCCTCTTGGGCAAGCTGGCGTCGGGCGCAGTCATGGCATTCGCAATTATTGCCGCCGTCAATGAACTGGGCGTCGCGCCCGTCGTCGTCAACACGCTGTATATCGGCCTGGTCGCGGCGATCTCGCTGGCGCTCGGCCTTGCGTTCGGTTTAGGCGGACGCGACACGGCTGCCCGCCTGACCGAGCAGTGGGTCGGCCAGGCGCAGAAGACCGCTTCCAAGACTGCGGCCGCGTCTGACAGCTCTGCGTCCCCAGCGCGTCCTGCTTCCGCTCGCACTTACAGCGAGAAGTAAACCATCTATCTTGGGAAAGAGGCAGGAGAAATCCTGCCTCTTTTCTCTTTTTCTATTTTTAGGCTCGCAGCACGGCGCGGAACACGACCACCAGCGCGAAGTCAAACAATAATCCGTGCCACAAAATCGGGACGATAATCGAGTGCGTCCGACGGTACAGCCAGGCAAAAAAGACGCCCGCGCCCAGCACCCCAAGCACGGCCACTTCCGCCCAGCCGGGCCGCAGCAGCAGGCGCAGCACCAAATAATGCCAGGCGGCAAATGTGAAAGCCGTCCAAATTGCTCCCAGCGTCCAGATCGTCTCGCCCGTGCCGCGCAGCTCGTTCAGCACGACTCCCCGCCAGAACAGCTCTTCCAAAGTCGCGTTGACGGCGACAAAATAGACGCCGAACGGCAGCAGCCAGGCCGCCCGGAACCCGCGCCCCGTCACAACCTGGCGCAAATCCACGGCGTTGAACAAGTCGCGGCCAATCTCGCTGTACACAAACAGCGTCAGCGGCAGGATAACCGCGATGGCCGCCGCCAGCGCCGCGCCCTGCCGCACCGTCGGCCAGCGCAGCGCCCCGCGCCACAGCTTTCGGCCCCAAATCGCGGCAGGCAGCAGGCACAGGCCGTGATAGAACGCGAACGTCCACACAACACTGTCCAGGCGGTACATCCCCAGCCACACCGCCGGCATTGGCAGCAGCGTCAGCAGCACGACAATCATCAGACGCCGTCGGGGATGGGGAGCGGTCAGAGGCATAGCAGAGAGGGTAGCACACGGCGAAAGACCGTGTCAAGGGAAGGATGCAAGGGAACTCGCGCGGTGAAAGTTTTGTTTCAATGGCAAGCGTGTGCTAGAATAGACCAAGCATTAATGAACCTGAACTTAGAAGAGGCTTTCTCGTGACTACCACCCCCGACATTTCTACCGTAGCCCCAAGCATTACCAGTCCAAACGAACCGCGCAATGTCGTGATTATCGGCTCCGGCCCCGCCGGACTGACGGCGGCAATCTATGCCGCCCGTGCCAACCTGAACCCGCTCGTCATTGAAGGCGGCGCACCGAACCTGCCCGGCGGGCAGCTTATGATCACGTCGGATGTGGAGAACTTTCCCGGCTTCGCGCACGGCATCATGGGACCCGATCTCATGGACCAGATGCGCCAGCAGGCGGGCCGGGTGGGAGCGGAGTTTTTAACCGAGAACGTCTCCGAAGTGGATTTTTCGCAGCGTCCGTTCCATATCAAGACCGACGACAACAAAGAGTTCTGGGCCAAGACCGCGATTGTCACCACGGGCGCGTCAGCGAAGTGGCTGGGTCTGCCAACAGAAACCGCGCTCTACGGCAAAGGCGTCTCGGCGTGCGCGACCTGTGACGGCTTCTTCTTCCGGGGCCGCGAAGTGGTCGTGGTCGGCGGCGGCGATACGGCTTTGGAAGAAGCCAACTATCTGACCCGCATGGCCTCTAAAGTGACGATTATTCACCGCCGGGACACGCTCAGAGCGTCCCAGATCATGCAAAAGCGGGCCTTTGACAACCCGAAGATCGAGTTTGTCTGGAACACGGCGATTAAAGCCATTCACGACCCAGACGCGGGCAAAGTCACCGGCCTGACCCTGCACAATCTGAAGACCGACGAAGAAACGTTCTTCCCGACTGACGGCGTCTTTATCGCCATTGGTCACTCACCCAACACCAAGCTCTTTGAGGGCCATTTGGAGATGGATGACCAGGGCTACATCGTCACCGAACCGGGCCGCCCGCTGACCAACATTCCCGGCGTCTTCGCCGCCGGCGACGTTCAGGACACCGTCTACAAGCAGGCCATCACCGCCGCCGGCTCCGGCTGCCAGGCCGCCATGGACGCCGAGCGGTTCCTCGATGAAGAGGAAGAGTAGAACCTCACCCCGGAACTGCGTTCCGACCCTCTCCTTGTTAAGGAGAGGGTGGTCGCTTGCGACCGGGTGAGGTTCCCATGCGCCTGTTCAGCCATGCAGGTGCCCGTAGTGGAGTTTCCCCACCGAGAGGCAAACGTTGCACGGCTGTTGTAAAACCGAACATCAAGCCGCATATTACCATGGTGATAACCCAACTGCGGAACCAAATGCCGGTCCCGCTTGGGTAAGACGTGACGCCCTCGTAAACATGGAAGACCGTCCAGATGGCTGCACCGAATCCGAATGCTTTCGCGCTCGACTTCTGCGAGTCGCGGTCCCATGCCCAGCGGATGCTCTCACTTGCTTCTTCCGCAGAGCCGAATTGTATCAGTGCCGTTGCCGCCGCTTCGTCCTCGCTTTGTCCCAGCTCACGGTTGACGATGACCGCGTTTTCCAGGTGTGAACGCATCTCGCGCATCTCTTCCTCGCGCCGCTCTGCCGGCAAAGCAGTAAGTCTCGCCCTAACTGCCGCCAGATAGTTTTCAAGCAGGCTGTGCATGACCAATTCCCCTTCGCTCCGGCTTCCCGGTGTCCAGCTTCTCTAAAACCGTGTGGATAAGCGTCGCGTAGTCTTTTAGCTCCTGCGTCCGCTTCTGCGCTTCTCGTTTGCCGGCCTCCGTGAGCGTATAGACCTTGCGGTCCGCGCCCTTCTCCTGCGGCTGCCACTCTCCCACGATGAGGCTGTCCTGTTCCAGCACCCGAAGCGCCGGGTACAAAGTTGCCTCTTTCATAGTCAGTGCGTCACCGCTGAGCTGCTTTACCTCGCGGGCGATGCCGTAGCCGTGAAGCGGCTGACGACTCAGCACGGCGAGGACTAGCGCCGGCAAATCACCCTTCACCAAATCTTTTCGCATCAAGCTACCTCCTGTGTCATAGTAATGTCATCATACTTTGTTTTAGGAGGTATGTCAAGCCCGGTGCATTTTGCGCCCAGCTTTTTTCCCGCTTTCTGCCAAAGCATGCAGACTTGGCACGAATTTTGCAGTATGATTTAGCAGCCCGCCTTGCTTTTGATGCCCCTGTCTTTTCCTGTTAGTGCCCTTACATCAAAATCGAATTGCACCGCTCTTGACTTTCCGCAAGAAGTTTGGTAGACTACCAGAAAGCCATTCTGTCCCCTTGAGGGAACCGTAGTGGCTGCCTGCTGTGATGACCGTGGCCCGGCAGCCGGCGCTCTTATTTATCCGGCGCTATTATTTATGCAGTACCGACCCAAGCAGCAGAAACTGCTTGTCTGAAAGGACACATCCTTGTTAGCCACACGACACATCTCTCTTGCGTTTGCCGCCCTAGCCCTGATCGGCTTTGTTGCCGCACGCCCCGCCGCTGCTCAGACAGCGATCACCGCCGTCAGCTATAGCTCGGCCTCGTTTGACACGTATAATGCCCAGTTCAGCCTGGGTTATAGCTTCACGACCGGCACGAACGCGCTGGACCTTACCTCCCTCGGCTACCTCAACGACGGCGCAACCGGCGCGAACGCGACGCACAATGTTCAAATCTACCAGATCACGGGCGGCACCGTGACCAACCCTACGGCCGGCACGGCACTCTTCGGAACGCCCGTCTCGGTGACGACCGGAGCGAACACTGCGGCGTACAACACGTTCTCGTACACCTCGCTAATCCAGCCGGTGCTGCTGTCCGCCAACACTGCGTATGAGATCGTCGCCAACGGCAACGGCAACGGCTACGGCATCAACGCCCAAAACGCCGTGTTCAGCGGCATCACCTACGGCACTTCGACGTATTCCGTCAACCAGACCACGCCAGTCTTCAACGGAAACACTTATGGTTTCAACAACGTCGGCAACTTTGGGCCGAACTTCCAGGCCACGGTCCTTTCGCCTAATGCCGGCTCCGCCGCCCCCGAGCCGTCCCAGTTTGCAGTTCTCGGCTTTGTGATCTTCGGCCTTGCCGGGCTTGTTTTGAAAGCTCGCCGCAAAACAGCAATGTCCCTTGTCTAACCGCCCTGTACCGCCCGGCCTTCCTCGCGAAGCGCCGGGCTTTTTGCTGTCTGAGCAGGAAACCAACTCCTTGATGGTGAAACTGTGTTCCAGACTTCTGCGATAAAACTGGAACCCACCTATGAAGCTGTCCCTTCTTGCCGCCCTTGCCCTGCTGTCTCTTACCGCCGTTCCCTCCACTGCCCATGCCGCGCCTGCCGCGCCCAAACGCGGCGTTCTCAGCTACACCGTGCCGGACATCGCCGGAAGGCCTGTGCCGCTGTCCCGGTATGCCGGCAAAGTCCTGCTGATCGTCAACACTGCCTCGCTGTGCGGCAACACGCCCCAGTACAAGTCGCTCGAAGCCCTGTACGAAAAGTACCGGGGCCGGGGCCTACGGATCCTCGCGTTCCCGGCCAACGACTTCGGCCAGCAGGAGCCGGGCAGCAACGCCGAAATCCATCAGTTCTGCACGGGTAAGTACCAAACGTCGTTCGACCTATTCTCCAAGCTCAGCGTCAAAGCACCCCATCAGGCTCCGCTGTACACGTTCCTGACTTCCAAAGCCACCAACCCCCAGTTCGGCGGCGACATCGAATGGAACTTCGCCAAGTTTTTAGTAGACAAGCGCGGCAAAGTCGTCGCCCGCTTCCCCGCCGGCCACGACCCGCTTTCCCTCGACGTGATTGCGGCAGTAGAAACTGAGCTGAACAAGCCGGCGCATTAACAACTTTTGTTCCTGTCTAAGAGGGCTTATAATGAACCGAAAGCATCATTTTCTCAAGAATATAGCAGCATTCACGCTCGCTTCATCATGTTTTTGCCCTATCCACGCCCAGCAGCCACCTTCTGTCCCAGCCGTGCCGCAGCGCATCCAAATTACCGTCGTGACGTTGGACGTCCCGCCCGAAATAGTAGATAAGCTCGACCACACAACCCCAGATGGGGACAAAAAAGCCGGTCTCATCCTAAACGCTCTTTACAAAGACCAGATGACGGAGGCAGTTATCCTCACCCTGCAAACTCCTAACGATTTTCCCGCAGTTGTTTCTTATGATAAAGTGGTTAGCTTCACAAGTAAAAAGTATCCAGGCAGAAACTCTGTTGATCTCATCACGCGGTTGGAGGCAACGCCGCACATTGAGGCCGACGGATATGTCAGCATGAGGCTGAAAACAATGTTTCCCAAAATCAGTCCTGCCGGGTTGCCGAACCAGATTGGTCAAGGAACAACGCTGCCATTATTTCATCTTAAAAATGGTGTACTGGCCTGGTTTCGAGGCGTTTCGCTCAATCCTTTAGGGCAGCCGGAAAAAATCGGCGATACTCACGCCTTGGAGCAGGTCCTATTCGTATCGGAAAACGTGCTACCTGCAAGCAATCAGGCCGTGACGGCAAGTGGAGAATAATTGGAAGACGAGGCTTTAGTACAATTAGTGCGGGACCGGGTGCGGGAAATTCCGGTGGGGCAGGTGATGTCTTACGGGCAGGTGGGGGATGCGGTCGGCTGCTCAGCGCGGGAGGCGGGGTGGGCGATGAACCAGATCGCGGACCAGAACGAAGCGCCCTGGCAGCGAGTGGTCGGCAGCGATGGCTACCTACGGATCGCGAAACGCTCGGCGGTTTGGGCGCAGCGGCAGCAGGCTTTGCTGGAATCGGAAGGTGTGATATTTAAACCCAACGGCTGCGTGGACATGGCGAAGCATCAGTCGGGTACACTGGGTAAAGAAAGCAAAGAAACGAGCAAAACGGAAACGCTGGAGTTAGGGTTTGAATAGCTGCTTATGATTATCCATGATATTTCGCTGATGGTGACGCCGCAGACAATTACCGGAGCAGGCCAAGAGCGGCGCTTTTCGGCGCGGCAGGTCTCGGAAATCGGGCCGGGCGGCATGGGAGCCGCTGTTTCGGTGCTGACGGTCGGGGCGCATACGGGAACGCATCTGGAAGCGCCGTCACATTTTGTGCCGGACGGCCTGCCGATGGACTCGGTAGAGCTGAGTGTGCTGGTGGGTCCGGCGGAAGTGGTCCAGATTTACGGGCGCAGCCCGATCACGGCGGCGGATCTGGAACACGCCAATGTGCCGCCGCAAACCGAGCGGGTCCTGCTGAAGACCGACAACACGCGCTTTATGCGCCTGCAGGACGGCGTGTTTCACCAGGATTACACGGGCCTTGCGCCGAGCGGCGCGGAATGGCTGGTGCATCACGGTGTGCGTTTAGTGGGCATTGACTATTTGTCCATCGGGCCTTACGGTCCGGTCAACACGGAAACGCACCGGATTCTGCTCGGCGCAGGCGCTGTGATCATCGAATCGCTGGTGCTGGACAAAATCGCGCCGGGCGAATACACGCTGCTGGCCCTGCCACCCAAATTCGCCGGCCTGGAAGCCAGCCCCTGCCGCTGCCTGCTTGTCGAAGGCAGCATTGAAGGCACGATTCAAAGCAGCCACGAAGCCAGCACTAACAGCACTCTTGAAGGCTGACGCGAAGGCGGAAAGGACAACCATGAACGACACGGCTTCGCCGGCAATTACGCTGCGAGAAATTGATTTGAACCGGCTGGTCAGCATTGAAGATAATCGGGAGGCCATTGAATTCGGTGTTCTGCTTTCCGACGTCCCTTCGGAAGTTTGGATTCAAGAGTTCGAGCAGGTGTATCACCAGACTCCCTACACGCTCAAGCCGCCGGTGCGGGTGGAAGGCGACGCGATGCGGATTGTGTTCCTGCACCGCTATTCCGGGGAGCTTCAGGGCTTCCTGCAATTTCTGGCGCTGATTGTGGACCGCGCCAACAGCGAAACGCAGCGCACGGAAGATCTGCACTTGTCCAGTACACAGGAACGCTATAAAGCCGAGTTCCGCGATGCTCTGCGCCGGGTGCATTTACCGGGAAAATAATCATGACAAAACTGTTTCTTCTTGCCATTTTCTTGATAAGTGTCCTGTCGGCTGCCGGCGTGGGGGCAGCGCCGACAGCCGCGCAGCAGCAGCGTCAAGCGAGCGGCATTGTTTCCGGCGTCGTGGACACGCTTTGGAACCAGACCGATACCTACTGGCACGCTGGCGATTATCCGCGCATTGTCGCGCTCGACCGGATCATCACTGACGCCGATCCGCAGTTTCTGGAAGCCTACTCCAATGGCGGGTGGCTGATGGACAGCCTCGGACGCACTCAGGATGCCCTGGCCTACTACACTTTGGGGACACGTAATAATCCTCATGCCGAGTACGCTTACTGGAATCTGGGCTTCTTTTACTTCACTACCGCGCACGATTATCCGGCGGCCGCGCGGGCCTTCCGTCATGCCGTGCAGCAGCCGGACGCCGACCTCAGGGACTGGAAAATGCTGGCGCATTCCTACGAAAAAGCCCATGACTGGAATTTGGCCGTTTCGATCTGGGAGCAGACACGGGCGCGTTACCCGCACGGCCTTTCGGTGGACCGCCTGCTGGCGGAAGCCGTGCAGAAGCGGAAACAGGCACAACTGGGGCAATCACCAGCGGAAAGCGCAGGACCGACGGAAAGCACCTCCCGGCCATGACCGCTTCTTCCCCGACTCCGCTTCCGCCGCCGGACACGCGTGACCGACTGCCGCTGTGGGTGATTCTCCTGCTGGGCGTATTTCTGGTGCTGCGCGTCGCCGAACTCCACGGCAGCCTCTCCGGCGGGCGCACTGCCCATGTCTCCGCGATGGCCGGGCAGGTAGACGAAAAAACGATGTCCGGGATGCTGTACACGAACATTCAGGCAAAAATTGCTTATCTTCAGTCACTCAGCCAGCCTGGCAGCACTGCCCCAGATGCCGCGTCCCTGCACGGCGCACTAAAGGAAGCGGAGTCCCTTCAGAAGTCCTCGCAGAATGCCCCTAGCGTCGCCCGGCGTGTCATCATTGTGCGGGCGCTCCTGCATCTGCCGCTGCTGGGACCGGGAAAGAACGGCCTGGACCCGGCCAAAGCGTTCCAGCCCGCCGCGCTTGCCGGACTGCCCGGTCCTGATGCCCGCCGCTACGCCGCCGAGGGCCGCCTCTGGGCCGATGCCGCACGCGGGCCGCATTTAACGCCCGCGCAGACGGCGGCGGAGGCCACGCTGCTGCGGGACACGCCCAATATCCGCTGGTGGCTGGCACCGGCGCTGTCCGTTTTGTACGGGTCGCAGGGCAACTCCCATCTGGCTCGGCACTTCTTCGAGACGGCCCGCTCGCAGGCGCTCCTGACAATGGGGCCGTTTCTGCTGATGAACCTGCTGCTGTTCGCGCTCGGACTGATTGGCGTGGGCCTGCTGCTTGGCCTGCTGGCCCAGCGCCTTTCGGGCAGCAGCACGGCGTCTGGGGAAGGCTTCCAGCCGCCCGGCTTCTGGCCGACACTGCGCGAGACGGTTCCGCTGTCTGAGCGCCGCCTGCGGGCGGGCGATCTGATGGGCGTGTTCGCCCTGTACCTCTTAATGCCGAACGTCGTCGGCTGGCTGCTGGGCGGCTTCGGCATGCATCACGTTTTCTACTTCGCCGGTCTGCTGAAGCCTTACCGCCTGCACCTGCTGGCGCTGTCCCCCGGAAACCGTGTCGCCGCGATTGTCGTTTTGGAGTTTGTTGCTTACCTTGTCGGTGCGGCGGTTCCCATAGGCGTACTGATTGCCATTGCCGCCCGCAATCGTGCATCTATTACCGAGGAACTCGGCCTGAACACGCATCGGTTCGGCTGGAACCTGTTGTACGGGGTGGGCGGCTACGCGATTGCCCTGCCGCTTTTGTTTCTGGGCCAGAAAGTAGGCGCACACATTCCGGGGCCGACGCCGTCAAACCCAGCTATCCCGCTGCTCGCGGAAGCAAGCTCGGCCTGGGTCCAGATCCTGCTGGCGGCTCTCGCAACGCTTGCCGCGCCGCTCTGCGAGGAGCTGCTGTTCCGGGGCGTGTTCTACAACGCCGCCAAGCTCAAAGTCGGCGTCTGGCCCGCGATTATCCTGACCGGCCTGATCTTCGGCTTCGTCCATCCCGTCGGAATTGGCGATATGGTCCCGCTGGCCGTGCTCGGCGGCGTCTTCGCCTGGATGGCCGAGACCCGCAAGTCGCTGGTCCCCTCCATGCTCGGCCACTTCCTCCAAAACAGCATGGCCACCGCCACCCTCTTGCTTGCGCTGGGGCGCTGAAAGCCGCCCAGTTGACGATGACGAGTATATCAGCACACTTATTATAGAACTAGCGCCCGATTTTCTTGCGTGACCGTAAAGCGCCGAACACAGCGTGCCTTCCCGTAGATCGTCGTGCAGAACTCCAGAAAGCGTACTTTTTGCGTGATGCAATGGAAGAGTGTTGGTCTCTCGATGCCTCTCCAAGAAGGCGACAACGGCCAATAATGCGCCGCCAAATGGCTGCGACCAAAGCTATTAGAAAAAAGATCAGCAATATGCTCAGGGGAATATGAAGCCACTGGCTCATCTCATTCCCAAGTACCCAAGATCGCCAGTCACGGACGCTTTGGTCTAGATCGCAACAAAGAATAATAACTAAACATCCAGCCAGCAGAGAAAACCAGACTGCACCGCCTACAAGAATATAGTTTGTGAAGTCTTTATTTCTCATTTCTATTCCTATGAGACGCTCTTAAAGCCAAAAAAGCCCACCACGCCGCTCCCGCCATTAAGCCCCATATCACGCCAGGGTACAGCAGAGGATAAGCATCAATGGCAATTGCATTATTCAGTTCTTTTGAGGGTCCTAAAAGTTGTCGGAAGGCAAACATTGTATGAATGCCCTGTTCCAGCAAAATAAGCGAGCGAAAAGCCATGCTGAGGGCAGCAACGGCAAGCAGTACTGGAAAGAGGCCGTGCAATTGCTTCATATCGTGTTTGCTTCTCTACTCCCCGAAACAAATTAAAGATATACTGAAGATAATGCCCTAGTCTCACAGCTTCAACGGACTAAGGCAATCTCTCAGAGTGCCATCAGTTAATCGGTACTTTTATTGTCGGGAAGATATAGAAATACGGCCAATAGACTTGAGGCGAGTCGTCAAGTTCAAAAATTAACAGTGTAGTTTGGCTAATGCCCACTAGATTATGATTTGGGGCAAAAAATAGATCGCTTCCCGCATCTTTGCTCTGAAAATAGTTCGTCTGAGCAGGGAGCGTTACCATTCCAACGCTTTGCATTCCAACGCTTTGCATTCCAACGCTTTGCATTCCAACGCTTTGCATTCCAACGCTTTGCATTCCAACGCTTTGCATGGCAGCGTTACCATAGACGCCATTATCGTCCGCATAGTAGTGATTTTCCCCCCAACCATTTATGATCGAGGGTATGACTGGACTATCAGTTGTCTGTATGTTGACGTTGCTCATCCCAACATGGATTGTCTCGCTTTCAGGAACTACCGGGAGCGAATATGAAAACTTATCATAAAATTCGTAAAGCTCGTGGGTAACAGGAACGACAACTATTGTGCTGTCAGGGCCACCTGTTCCAGTAGGAGTATTATCTCCTACGGTTACTGGAACTAACAACGGCGAGTATCCGGTGGCCTGAATTGTCGTTCGGGTCGCACCTACATTGACCGTGGTGCCAGAAAGCGGAACATACTGGTCACCTGGAGTCCAATCAAGTACGAAATTGGAACTGCCACTTGGTAGCTGACCCTCATCAAAATTACAACTAAATTCGCCAGACACGTTCGATAAGGTCTGTGAAGTTGCCGACCCACTAAGACTTGGAGCAGTAAAAGTCACAGTTTTTGCTATCGCACCAGCAGGCTCAACGCGGAAGATAACGCGGGAATTATGAGCAGTAGTCGCATCAACCCTCAGCGGAATGATGTTCATTACCGCTTGACTTTCCAGTTGCGCCGTGACAGTCACTAATGCTTCCCCGGATGCCTGTGCCGCCCCGTCCTCCCAATAAGAAACCTGGTTGATCTCGGTCAGACTTAGCTGCGCCGCAGCCGACACATGCGCCACACCGCCCGACACCGGCAAGTGCAGCAGGTGCGACACGACAGCACTCTGCCCACCATTTGGGGACGAGGGGGTCGCTAACCCTGAGAGGTCCTCCCCCAACCCATCCGAAGCCGTAACCTGGGCCGACAACGCAGAACTGTCCAGATCCGCGCTGCCATACACCCACGCCGACGCCTGGACACTGCCGCCGACCAGAATATCCAGGTGATCCGGCGGCGTTCCTGTACCAGTATAGGTGAAGGTGACGGTCAAGGGGGCGCTGACGCTGGTGGTGGTCGTTCCGTTGATCGCCTCGTTTGTTGTGCCGTTCCAGTAGAAGGCGCTGCCCTCAGCGTTGTTTTGCGCCCAGCCGCTTACCATGATGTAGCTGGTGAGGCCGCGGTTGGGGTCGGGCGTGCCGTTAAACAGGTAGGGGAAGTAGTTAGGGTTGAGGATGCAAGCATCATAGAAGTCATACGGGGACAGATCGCTGGGGTAGGTGCAGGTGCCGGTGCCGGCGAGGGGGCCGGAGAGGGAGTAGCTGCCGTCGCCGTTTTGGGAGACAGGCTGACCGTTCTGGTCGGTGATGGCCCACTGGGCCTGTGCGGGGCGTGGGGCCAGCAAGAGGGTGAGGAAGACAAGGCACATGAGAGTGAGCGCCTTTACTTAGTAAAGGTGCGTAGGCGGCGGGAACCTGGGCAAAGGCTGGGGCAGGAACAAGACGGGCAAAGCTGAGAACATGACATAGGTTTCCTTTGTGATCCGAACAAGTGGGGTCTGCACATCGCCGGTACTGCTGGCGTTGGTTGCGTTAGGAACATTATATGGCAGGGCAAGCGTTTTGTCAAGAGGGCCGGAAATAATTTTTTAGACTTCATTACAGCGAGGCGACGGCGCGGGAAGTGTGGCGCGGATGAGACATTTCCTGGGTGAGATGGGCGGCGCGGGCGGGGGGCAGGGCGGCGAGGACTTTGCCGGCTTTCTTTTCGTCTAACGTCATCAGGGCGCTGACGACATCCGGGTCAGGTAGGCGGCTGAAGATGGTGACGAGGTCGTCGGCGGACATGGCGGCGTAGATGGCACTGAGCTTGCCGGCGGTGTCCGGCGCGGCAGAAGGAGATGCGGCAGTGGGGGAATTAGCGGCGGAAGCGGTGGGAGTGGCCTGCTTCTGGGCCTCAAAGTCGGCCTGCTCTTTAGCAAACTCGGCTTTGGCGTCGGCAAGCTGCTTTTTCTGTGTGTTCAGCGCTTCCTGCTCGGGGCTGATAACCACCGATGCAGTGGGGCCGGTTTTTCCGGCTTTGACGGGCTTTTTGGCTTTCGCCAGATGCAGGGCGATGAGCGTGTGGGCCAGGCCCGGCGATTTATCGGCCATCTTCTGGGCGGGGATGATGCCGAAGAAGGCCAGGGCGTAGGCGACGCCTAAGAGGGCCAACAGGCCGAGAATGGGGATTGCGATCTTCATAGAGGATTACTTTGTCATGGCGGCTTTGACGCGGTGAATGTAGCTCTGCGTTTCGGTGAACGGCGGGACGCCGCCATACTTGCGGACATTGCCCGGCCCGGCGTTGTAGCCGGCCAGGGCTAAATCTAGGTCGCCGTGGTACAACGACAGCAGGCCCGCGAGCTGCTTGGTCCCGGCGGCGATGTTCTGCTCGGGGTCAAACGGATCGGAAATGCCGGCTTCTTTGACGTTCTCCGGCATAAGCTGCATCAAGCCCATCGCGCCGGCACCCGAGACCGAGCGCGGATTGCCGCCGGACTCAGTCTGGATGACGGCTTTGACCAGGCTCGGCGCGAGGCCGTTCTGGGCGGCGTATTTCTGGATCAGCGGCTCATAATCGCCGGGCGCTGACGGGGTGATTGGGACAACATTGGCCGCATCGGGCGACACCGGCAGCGGGCCAAGCGACGCAGGCGGAGGCGTGACTCCAGACGTGCCACTGAGAAGCGTCGTGTCGGCAGGCGCTGCGCCGGTGGAGGGTGTGCCGGCAGTCTGCGCTGCCGTCAGCGTCTTTGCGAACGTGGGCGCTGCGACAATGTCGGCAGGCGGTGCGGGCGGCTGGTTGAGAGCGCTGAGGCGCTGCTGGATTTCGCTGATGCGGGCGGTGATGCGGCTGATGTCGTCCATAATCTTTATCTTTCGCTGTCTTTATCAATCACTCGTGCGCTGCTGGAAATTGAAGCGCGTCGTTGCCATCTCGTCCATCGCGATTTGCTCCACACGCTGCGCGGCACGCGCGTGGGCTGTCTTGTGGCGGTCATGGATGGTGACTAGCGCCTGCCGGTCTTGAGACGTGCCGATGAGGTGCAGCTTGTGCGCTTCGCAGGCAGTCGCCAGCGCTTTGATGTCGCTTTCCTGCTCTTGAAGCGACTGGGTGATAATCTGCATATACTCCTGATACATCTGGGTCTCGAACGCATCAAAGGCACCGGCACGGCGGCGGCAAAGCTCGTCCAAGATCGCTTGGCGGACTTCCCGCATCTCTACAAGCAGCCGCTCCGCGCGGGTCAGCGCGGCCTGGGCTTCGGCATACGTTTGTTTCGCCAGCGTTTCTCGCCGTTCGCGCTGCTCCAAGACCGCCTGGAGCCGAAATCGAAAGTGCTTCATCCCTAACTATCGCTTTCCATAAATAGTGCTTGCAGTGCTGCAACAGTGTCCTCCATCGCCGCCTGCTCGTGAACACCCTGACGCAGAAACGCACGGACCGGCTCAATCAGACGCCGGGCGGCGTCAATGCGCGGGTTGCTGCCCTCGGCATACGCGCCGATATTGATCAAGTCTTCGGCTTCTTTATAAGTCGCCAGCGTTTCCCGCAGGTGCGACGCCGCGAGGCGCTGCTCGCTGGAAGTTACTTGCGGCATGACGCGCGAAACGCTGCGCCCGACTTCAATCGCCGGGTAATGGCCCCGCGCGGCGAGGTCTCGCGACAGCCAGATGTGGCCGTCCAAGATGCCCCGCACCGTATCGGCGATCGGCTCGTTCTCGTCGTCGCCTTCCACCAGCACCGTGTACAGGGCAGTAATCGTGCCTTTGTCGCTGGTGCCCGAACGCTCTAAAATCCTCGGCAGCAGGGCAAACACGCTCGGCGGGTAACCGCGCGTCGCCGGCGGCTCCCCAACCGCAAGGCCGACTTCGCGCTGGGCCATCGCCAGCCGCGTCACTGAGTCCATCATCAGCAGGACGTCTCTACCCTGGTCCCGGAAATACTCGGCAATCGCGGTTGCGACGAGTGGCGCTTTCAGGCGCACCAGAGGCGGCTGATCCCCTGTCGCAATAACTAAAACCGAGCGGCGCAGGCCTTCCTCGCCGAGATCGTTTTCAATGAACTCCCGCACTTCCCGGCCCCGCTCACCGACCAGGCAGATGACATTGACATCGGCAGTCGTGTTGCGGGCGATCATGCCCAGAATCGTGCTTTTCCCGACGCCCGACCCGGCAAAGATGCCCAAACGCTGCCCCTTGCCGAGTGTCAGCAGGCCATCAATGGCCCGGATGCCGAGGCTGACCGGCTCCGTAATCCGCCGCCGGGTCATGGCGTCCGGCGGCGCGGCGTTGATCGGGTACTGCTTTGCGCCGAAGCCGCCGATTGGCCCCAGCCCGTCGGCAGGTGCGCCGAGGCCGTCCAAAACGCGCCCCAGCAGGAAGTCCCCGGCGATGACCTGCTGCATGTCCCCGGTCGCCACCACTTCCGAGCCGGGCTTGATGCCGGTCATCTCCCCGAGCGGCATCAGGAGAACGCGGTTCGCCTTGAACCCAACGACTTCCGCTTTGACTGCTTTCGTGTTGCGCCCGCCGCTGCGGATCTCGCACACTTCGCCGATCTGCGCCGCCGGGCCGATGCTTTCGACAACCAGGCCGATCACCTGCGTCACCAGCCCGTTGGCGCGGACCGTGTCCAGCCGCTGCACGATGGCCCGGTATTTGGCGAGGTCAATCGGCTCACTCATTCTGGCGTCACTCATTCTCGCTCACCCCCAGCACACGGGCGACTTCCGCGACTTGCGTCTCAATCTTGGCGTCAATCGTGCCGGCGTTGGTTTCAATCACGCAGCCGCCGTCTCCAACCCGGCGGTCTTCTACGATCTCAATAAATCGCAGGCCGTCTACGATCTCCATCAAATCTTCACGCGCTTCTTTGACGCGCGGGGCATCGGACACGGAAACACGCACACGGACATTGTCTTTGTCGGTAATCCGGCGCAGGGCATTGGCAAGCACGGCGTGAACGACGGCCGGGCTCTGCGAAACTTCGGTCTTGATGACCTGCCGGGCGATGTCGAGCGCAAGTGCCACCATCTCGCTTTCCTGACGCTGCCAGAGCGCCTCGCGGGCTATGGCAATATCGGCGGCGATGGCGTCAAGCTCTGCTCTTAGCGCTTCCTGACGCGCCGACCAATCCACTCGCAGTTCGGCCTCTACGACGGCTCGTGCTTCGCTTTGCCCCTGATAAAAGCCTTCCTGCCAGGCGGCTTCCCGCAGCGCTTCCGCCTGCGTTTTGGCGTCGTCAATTAGCTCTGCCGCTTCGGCCTGGGCCGACGCCAGCAGAGTTTCGGCTTCCGCTTGCAGGTTTGTCAGGTCAAGCGCCGGTTTGGGAGCCGGAGTGTCGCTGGAAAAGCGTGGCAGCGGTTCCGCGAGCGGTTCCAGTGTGTCTAGCCAGGAAGTCATAGGAGATATACTCGGCAAGAGAAGAGGGCGAGGGCAAGCCCTGCCCCTACAAATTAGGAACTACGCAATCATCTCTTCGCCGCCGCCGCGGGCCACGATAATTTCCCCGGCGTCTTCCAGCTTGCGGATGACGCCCACAATGCGCTGCTGGCTTTCTTCCACGGACTTCAGGCGCACCGGTCCCATGAACTCCATTTCTTCCTTCATCATCGCCGCTGCACGCTCGGACATGTTCTTGAAGATACGCACCTGCGTGTTCTCGCCGACGCCTTTCAGCGCGACGGCAAGCTCTTTGGTGTCCACTTCTTTCAGCACCATCTGGATCGCGCGGTCGTCGAGCAAGATAATATCTTCGAAGACAAACATGTTCTTCTTGACTTCTTCGGCAATCTCCGGGTTGTTCTCGGACAGCGATTCGATGATTGTTTTCTCGGTGGAGCGGTCCACATAATTCAGGACTTCGACCAGGGACTTGACGCCGCCGGCATGAGAGAAGTCCGTAGACACGACCGACGACAGCTTCTTTTGCAGGACGCTTTCCACTTCGCGGATCACTTCCGGCGGAGTTTTATCCAGCGTCGCCAGACGCCGGGCGACATCCGCCCGCAGGTCCTGCGGCAGCCCGGACAAAATCGCGGCGGCCTGGGCGGGCTGCAAGTAGGCGATAATCAGGGCGATGGTCTGCGGATGCTCGTTCTGGATAAACGCCGTGATCTGCGAAGCGTCGGCTTTCTTCAGGAAGTCAAACGGCATGACTTGAAGCGCCTGCATGACCCGGCTGACAATGAGCTGGGCTTTTTCCTCGCCGAATGCGCCCATCAGCATCTCGCGGGCGGCGTCCATGCCGCCTTCCGCGATGAATTCCTGGGCGACGCACAGCTCATGGAACTCTTCAATGACGCTTTCCCGAAGCTGGGCGTTCACGCGGCCCATCCGGGCGACTTCCAGGCTGACCATGTCAATCTCATCGGGCGTCATGTGCTGGAACAAGCTGCTGGCGGTTTCTGCGCCCAGCGCGACCATGAGAATGGCAGCTTTTTTGCGGTTAGTTAAGGGCTGCGGACGAAGGGCCATAACGGGAACTCTTTCTTGAACTCACGAGGGCGTTCACGCCCTCGTTTCTGCGCTGATTGCTTCCTATACAGAGGCTTTCGTGTCTTCTGCCATCCAGCCCTTTAAGAGAAGCGCGACGCTTTCCGGGTGGGCATCTACCATCGAGCGAATGCTTTCCATCTTCATGTCCTGCTGCTCTTCAATGGACTGGACACGCGCCCGTCGCCTCGGGCGGTTCTCGGGGTCTGGCATTTCGGACAGAATGTCTTCAACGGTCAGCGGGCGGTCTTCCACCATCTGCATGGCCGGCGCGAAAGGCTGGCCCGGCGCGTGGCCGCTGCGCTCCAAAAGCGTGGCGAGATCGTCGCCGCCTTCTTCTAAATGGCCGATGTTCGCGCCGCCGCCGGCCAGGGCAAGCTGGGGCTGGACGACTTGGCGGCGACCGGAGCGGGTCAGCAGGACCAGAAGAACAATCGCGACAACGGCCACGGCCAGAGCGCGGGCAATATTGCTGTACAATTGCTGAGACGCCAGTGACTGCATCTGGGACGCTTCCAGCTTCTGGGCGCTGGTGTCAAACGCGAACTGCTGAACCGTGACAAAGCGGGTCGTGTCGCCGGGGGTCGCGCCGATGGCGGTCGCGATGCTGTCTTTGAGCAGGGCGACGGTGGCGGCAGGGACACTGGTGTCCACTAAAGCCGTGACGGTCTCTTTCTTGATGCTGCCCGGCGCAACTTTCGTGAGCGTATGGGTGAGGTCGTTGTCGTAGTTTGTGGTGGTGTCGGTGTTCGCGTACTTGCCGCCGGTGCCGCCGCTGCCACCCGTGGTGTAGCTTGGGACGTTCAAGTTGCTGCCGGAGCCGGCCACACCGCCAACTTGGGGCGGCGCGGCTCCGCCGGAGTAGTCTTCTTCTTTGGTGCGAACGCTCACCGGCAGGCCGGTCTTCAGGCCGGGCTGGGGGGTGTGCTGGATGGAGTCAGTGGAGGTCTGATCTAAATTCAGCTCGGCATGGACCGTGACAATGGCTTTGTGCAGGCCGACAGTCCGGTCCAGCAGGTCTTGAATACTCTTGCGGGCTACCTCGCTGGCTTTGGAGTTCTCGCCGCCCGGCAGGCCGGGGTCGCCGGTGTCACCGACTTGGCCGAGCGGCATTCCGCTCTGGTCGGTCAGTGTGACGTTGTCTGGGGTCAGCCCGGTGACGGCGTGGGCGACTAAGTTGATGACGCCTTTGACTTGCAGAGAGCTGAGAGTTTGGCCGGGCTTGAGCGTGAGAATGACGCTTGCCGTCGGCGCGGTATCGTTGCCGAACAGCGTCGTGGCCGTGCCGGCGGAGATGGAAACAGCGGCGCTGCTGATGGGATCAAGCCGCATGAGCTTGTGATCCATCGCGACTTCTTTAGCCGTGTTCTGCTTCTGGGTCACGACATCGGGGGAGTCCATCGGGCTAATCGGAACGTCCTGGGTTTCGGTGCCGTCGGCGACGCTGTCCTGAGACAAAACGCCCGCCGCCGCGATATACATCGTCGCATTGCTTTCGTCTTTGGCCGGAACGCTGACGGTCTGCTCTTTGTCGTCATAGTGCATGTCAATCGCGTGCGAGTGCAGCACGGTTTCCATCGCCGCCGCGTCCTTGCCGCTGACCCCGTGGTAGATCGCCTGGAAGTCGGGACTGGTCGCAAGCGACCCGGCCACAACGAGGCCGATCACCAGGAGAAGCACCATGCCGGTCGCCATCGCTCGGGTGACCGGGGTTGCGGTTTGCCACCAGCCGCGCAGGTTGTCCCAAAAAGTCGAAAGTAGTGCCAACGCTCATGCCCTTCTTGCCCCGTCATCCGTCAGTCCTTGCCGACGCTTCACATACTCATCCGCATGACTTCTTGGTAGGCATCAACGGCCTTGTTGCGAATCTGCGTCGTGAGCTGCAGGGCCATTGTCGCCTGCTCGGAGGCGATCATAACGCTGTGGATGTCTCCGGTCTTGCCCTGAGCAAATGCCGTCGTTATCTGGGCCGCATGGTCCTGAAGTCCGCTGACCTGGCCGAGCGCACCTTGCAGCATCTGGCCGAACGAGGGGCCGGCGGCAGTCGTGTCGGAAGCATCGGCAGAAGCTGCTGCCGGGGCGAACAGCCCCGTAGAAATGGAGGTTGGCAGTGAGGAGAGTGTCATGGCGGTTTCCCTTAAATGCTCAAAAGTGAGACATGCGAATTGTTCCACACTCCCTGCTAGCATTAACAGGTTTTTTTTGCGAGGGGAGACAGCAGAAAGAACCTCACCCGCCAACAAGTTGGCACCCTCTCCTTAACAAGGAGAGGGTCGGAACGGAGTTCCGGGGTGAGGTTTTATTGGGGTGAGGTTTTGTTGGGGTGAGGTTCTTCACGCTGACAAGTTGTCAGGCGCGGCCAATTTCTAATGCCTTCATCGCCATAGACTTAACGGCTCCGATGGCAGAGACATTGGCTTCGTAGGCGCGGGTGGCGCTCATCATGTCCACCATTTCGGTTACCGTATCTACGTTGGGCAGGCTGACGTAGCCCTGTTTGTCGGCGTCCGGGTGGCCCGGCTCGTAGACGCGCTTGAACGGGCGCATGTCCGGCACGATGCCCGACACTTGAACGCCGCCGGCAGTGTCGCCCCCGCCGTCTTCGCCGCTGTCACTGTTCGCCGCCGATAAACCTGCCAGCGTCTCGCCGAACGATGTTCCGGCAGGGGAAAGCGCAACCTGCTGGCGGCGGAACGGGCCGCCGCCGGGAGTGCGGGTCGTATTGACGTTGGCAAGGTTGTTTGCGACAACGTCCATCCGCAGGCGCTCGGCGGTCATGCCGGACGCGCTGACCGCGAGTGTATCCATGTAGCCCATCGGTTACTTGCCTCCCGAGATGACGTACTTCAAATTGCTGAACTGTCCGGACAAAAGCTGCGCGGAGCCTTCGTAGTAGATCTGTGCGGCGGCCATGCGGCTGGTTTCGGCGTCAATATCAATGTTGTTGCCGTCAGACCGCATCGAGCCGTTCTGCTGGGTCGTCAGCGTCGGATGGCCGGTCTGACCGGGATCATCATCGAGTGTGAGGTCACGCGGGTCCGGCGTCGCCTGGGCGAGAGTATCGTTCTGGGCGGAGTCCAGCAGAGCGGCAAATGTCGCGTCCTGACGCTTGAAGCCCGGCGTGTTGACGTTAGAAATATTGCTGCTGATCGCTTGCAGCCGTGCCGAGCCGAGGTCAAGCGCCTGCGACAGTGCTGTGATGGGGGAAGTGTCCATACTCTGCTTGTCGGCAGGCGGAGTACGCTGCAAGAGGGCAAAAACCGTATTTTTGCGGAGAATGTTTCACGGCCCTATGTTATGGGCTTAATCGTCTTAGCAGAACAAAGCGAAACGAAGTTACAATGATCAAATTCACAATTCTCTTACGGAAGCGGCAGGACATGAGCCACGACGACTTTGTGCAGTACCACAAAACCAACCACGCGCCGCTCTTTCTATCGCTCCTGGAAGTGCAGCAGTATGTACGGAAATATGTTCAGGGCCACACCCTGCCGGTTGAACTGCCCGGCCTGCTGCCTCCCGCCTACGACGGTACGACCGAGCTATGGTTTGACAGCGTAGAGGACATCGCCAAAGTCTTTACCGCGCCGCGTTACATGGAGCTAATCCGTCCCGACGAGGAAAAGTTTCTGGACCTGCACGGCTGCGGCTTCTTAGTATGTACGGAAAATCAGGTGCTGTGAGGCCCAATTCGCTTCCAGTAAATCCGGGTCCCGGTCAGCCCGCCATGCGGCTTGAGCGCATAGCTAGGGATTTCACCGGCAAACGTAAAACCCTGCTTTTCGTATAACCTTGATGCTCCGCCGTCCAAGGCCGTGTCAAGCACAAGCAAAGTACGCTCATGCTCCACAGCCAAAGACTCTGCCGCTTGCAGCAGGGCCGACGCGATGCCTCGGCCTCGGTGGCTGAGGCGGGTCATCATCTTGGCAATTTCCGCCCGGTGCGGCTGGTTCGGCGGGCAGTCGAGCAGCAAGGTCACGGTCCCGGCCAGCACCTCGCCGTCCCAGGCTCCTAAAACGACGCGCCTGTCTGCGTCCGCCGCTGCCAGTGCGTCATTCCAAAACGCTTCTGCCGTTTCAGGCGCGAGCGGATGCAAAAAACTGACCGAGCCGCCGTTCGCGACAGTCTCGATCAAAATCTCGCTCAGCATCGCGCAGATGCTTGGTGACGCGCTTAACGCTTGAATATCAATCGGGGGCATAAGCGTTTAGGGTGGGGGAAGCATGGCACGGGGGCGGCTGTCCACCATGTTTCGGGCTTCTTCTGCGCCGGCGAGGAAGGCGGCGGCGTCGCGGGCCTCGGCAAGAAGGCCAGGAGGCCGGTCGTGGAGATCGTGCGTATCGGAAGCAATCACGAGAGGCCAGTCGGCGGCGTGGGCCAGCATAGCTTCGGCGGTCGCCAGCGCTTTCGGACCAAAGTGGCCGAGCAGGCTGCCGGACGTGATCTGGAACGCGACACCGATCTCAGCAGCGGCTTCTAGGAAAGACAGGCTGGCTTGAACCGACCCGCAGCGCTCCGGGTGGGCCAGCACGACCCGATACCCGGCTTCTATGATCTTCTGAAGCGCGTCCAAGCCTGTCGGCGGAATGCCTTCAAATGGCGGCTCGATCAGTGCCCACTGCCCGTCGCCCAGTGTTCCCGCCTCGCCGTTCAGCAGGTCGGCCGCAACGCGCGGCCCCATCTTGATTTCTAGGCCTGGCAGGACCGTCAGAGGGATTTGGGCGCGGTTGATTGACTCTTGCAACACGGCCACATGCGCCCGGACCACTTCCGGGCGGGACGGCTGACGCAGGAACCAGCCCCGATGCGGGGTCGCAATCAGCGTGTCGGTTCCCGACGCGACGGCGAGACGCGCCATCTGAAGCGCTTCCTCTACGCTTGACGCCCCGTCATCCACGCCGGGCAGGATATGGTTATGAATGTCTACAAACAGCGTTCTTACTCCACTTACTCTAGCGCATACAGGATTTGTGAGACCATGACCAGTGCTGCCGTCTCCGTTCGCAGAATGCGCGGCCCAAGCGAGACTGTCTGAACGCCAGCCTTGCGGGCGGCTTTAATCTCCGTGTCGCTGAACCCGCCTTCCGGCCCGATGATTACTAAGAGGCGCTTGGGCGGCGCGGTCTGCGCGGCAAGCAGCGGCTTCAGCAGCGTGTCGGCTTCACCTTCATAGGCCAGCAACGCTATATCGTAGCCTGACGCCGACGCCAAAACGTCCCGGAACTCGCCTGTGATACTTAAGGGCGGCAGAACTGTCCGGTGCGCCTGCTCCGCCGCCGTCTTGACAATCGCTGCCCAGCGCACCTGCCGCTTTTCCTGCCGCTCGCCTGTCAGATGCGTCAGGCTCCGCTCCGAGCTAAAGATCTCAAAGCCTGCCGCGCCGATTTCCGTGCCGCGCTGAAGCACCTGCTCCATCTTCTCGCCGACTTTCGGCAGGGCCTGCGCGACCGTCACCTGAACATTCGGCTCGGTGTGCGGCTCAAACGGCTCCCGAAGCTGCGCCGACGCCTTTGTTTTACCCAGTTCCGTCAGCGCCGCCGGCCATTCCCGCCCGGACCCGTCCAGCACCGCGATTTTTGTTCCCGGCTGCGCGTGCAGCACCACCCGCAGATGATGCGCGTCGTCGCCGTCCAAGTACACAAACTCACCGACAATCTGCTCAGGCTTCACAAAAAAACGTGTCATTGGGTCGCCTGTCGCTCGAAAATAAGCGCAACCCATTCGCCTTGATGCCGGGCGTCTTGGGACGCAAATCCGGCAGCGTGGACGGCCTGGCGAACGTCGGCTTCGCGGGTGTCAATGATGCCGGACGCAATAAGTATCGCGCCGGGCTGAGTCCAAGCCGCAAGCTGGTCCGCCATGCCGATAATCACGTCGGCGAGGATGTTGGCGACGACGACGGCGTAAGGGCCAGAGGGAAGCGCTTCGGCGATGTCAACGGAGACGCCGTTGATTTCGGCGTTTTCGCGGGCGATCTTGACGGCCAGGGGATCGTTGTCACTCGCGGCAACGGAAGACGCGCCGAGTTTTGCCGCGGCAATCGCCAAAATGCCGGAGCCGGTGCCGATGTCGGCAACGGCCATACCCGGCTTGACATATTCTTCCAGCGCGACCAAACAAAGCTGAGTTGTGGGGTGGCTGCCGGTGCCGAACGCCATGCCGGGGTCAACCACAATCGGCAGGTCATTGGGGCCAAGCTCGGGCGTCTCCCAGGGCGGCGTGACAACCAACCGCTTGCCGATCCGTATCGGCTTGTAGTAGGCCTTCCAGGCAGTGGCCCAGTCGGCTTCTTCAACATAGCGCAGTGTCAGCTCAGTGCCCGCGCCGGTGACGCCGAACTCCGGCAGCTTTTCGAGTGCGTCCTGAAGCTGTTCCAGCCGCTCTTCCAGCCGGTCGTCCACCGGCAGGTAGCCGGCAATAGCAGGCGGCACTGCCGTTTCGCGTACCTCAAAGCCGCCGCATCCGGCAACGTAGAGGGCCGCGCCGATGGCGTCCACGGCGTCCGTGTCTGCATCAATTTGAATTTCAGCCCAGCGCATAAAAACCTTTCAGAACCCCTCCCGCTCGTTCCTCACTCCCTCCCCTGTTAGGGAAGGGCAGTAAAGAGCATGAACAGAAGCGGAAGCATCGGCACCATCAGCCTACCCCTCTGGCCCTTCCCTAACAGGGGAGGGAGCGAGGAACGAGCGGGAGGGGTCACTTCTGGGACATCGTGTCCTTGAGCTTGCCGAAGAAGCCGCGCTCGTCGGTGTGCAGGGTTTCGCCGGAGGCCGCCGCAAGCTCTTTGACCAGACGCCGCTGCTCGTCGGACAGGCGGGTGGGGACCTTCAGCTTGACCGAGACAATTTGGTCGCCGCGCTCGCCGGTGCGGGAGTTAATGTCTGGGAGGCCTTTGCCGCGCAGCCGGAAGGTTGCGCCGGGCTGGGTGCCCTCCGGGACCGTGATCTTCTCCGTGCCGCCTAAAATGGGAACCTCAAAGGTGTCGCCGAGCGTCGCTTGGGCGAATGATACGGACGCTTCATGGACCACGTCCATGCCGCGCCGGGTGAACTGAGCATGGGGCTGAACATAGATAATCACATACAAGTCGCCGCGCATCCCGCTGCGTACCCCGGCATCGCCCTGGCCGGGATCAACCAGCCGTGTGCCGGCGTCGACGCCGGCGGGGATGTCCACAATCCTCTCGATTGTCTGGCGTGTGCGCCCCTGGCCCCGGCAGGCGGGGCAGGGGTCGGAAATGACCCGGCCTTCGCCCCGGCAGCGGACGCAGGGGGCGACAGTCGCAAACGAGCCTAAAATGGTGTTCTGGACATGGCGCACCTGGCCGGTGCCGGAGCAGGTTGGGCAGGTCTGCGGCGTGGAACCTGCTTTTGCGCCCGCGCCGTGGCAGACTTCGCAGCCTTCGAGCCGAGACAAGCGCAGGGTTTTGGGAACCCCGAACGCGGCTTCTTCCAGCGTGATTTCCAGGTCGTAACGCAGGTCGCTGCCCTGAGTCGCCTGCTGCCTCGCCCGCTCCTGTCCGCCGCGCCCGCCTCCGCCGCCGCCTGCGCCGAAGAACATATCAAAGATGTCGCCGAAGCCGCCTTCGCCGCCGAAGCCCTGTGGCGGGCCATCGTGGCCGTACTGATCATACATCTGGCGCTTTTCGGGCGACGATAATATCTCGTTCGCTTCGTTGATTTCCTTGAACTTTTCTTCCGCCGTGTGGTCTCCGGGGTTCACGTCCGGGTGGTACTTCGCGGCCAGCTTGCGGTATGCCGAGCGGATTTCGGTCACGCCGGCGGTTCGGGAAACGCCGAGCGCTTCATAATAATCACGTTTGTTAGCCATAAACTCTTTAGATACCGTTCTGAAACAAACTCAAAAAACTTTGCTGGTATTGATTATACCAGCAAAGTCCTTGAAAGAAGTTCAGCCCCGAAAGACGATTCCAAGCACGACGGCGTGCTATCCTGCCTCCGCGCCGATGCCGTTTAGTTTGTCCAGCGCCTCCGCCGGCAGCTTCAGGCTGACCGCCGCCGCGTTGTCGCGCAGATGCGCCGCCGAGGAAGTGCCGGGGATGAGCAGGATATTGGGAGAGCGCTGCAGCAGCCAGGCAATGGCGACAGCCATCGGCGTGGACTGAAGCTCTGCGGCAACCGACGCCAGGTCGTCGGACTGCAACGGCGTGAAGCCGCTAAGCGGGAAGTAAGGCACATAAGCGATGTTTTGCGCCGCCAAAGCATCCACCAGCGCGTCATCCTCGCGGTGCGCGATGTTGTAGTAGTTCTGTACGCAGACGACCGGCGCGATAGATTGGGCTTCGGCGATCTGCTCCGCCGAGACGGTGCTGACGCCTAAATGCTTGATCAGGCCTTCCTGCTGCATCTCGGCAAGCGCGGTAAACGGCTCCGCAAGCGAGCCGGGTGCCGGGCTGT
>JAABUO010000620.1_pt1 | contig 61512 bp, 64 predicted proteins | sample 5559291 | NCBI WGS metagenome assembly JAABUO01 (sample SAMN10711878, study PRJNA513372) | rock metagenome | isolation source: Antarctica rocks | place: Antarctica: Victoria Land, Finger Mt sud | reverse complement strand
AATAGCTTCATAAAGTCGAAGTAGAAGACATTGAAAGACTTGTCTGCTTGTCTCAGAGCGTTGTACTCGCGACGACACTTTCGATTCTTATTCAGTTCATCGTATATTTCTTTCAGATGCTCAAATAACTCGTCAATCAAGATGTATGAATGCAAAGCATCATGTTGATATCGAGCGAAGATGTGCTCAGCAGCATCATCTTCTAGTCTAGATATTACATAAACAATACAGATATTCTCATTATCGAAGTGATCAACATTTGTCTGAAGCTTATCATCTATCTTGATTCTTCAGCTGTTTCATGTTGATTCATCTTCATCAGTGAATATAAATGAGTTTGAAAACTTGAAGAACTTGTGATGATCATTGTCGAATAGAGTGAATGACTTTCGTCGAGTATGATTCTCGATAGAAGCTCAAGACTTTGTAGACTGTCGAGATCGAAACTGATTCGCTGAACGCTGTTTCTTTTTGAGACTCAATACTTTCTCTTATAGTTCAACGATAGTCTCTTCTTGAGTGTCTATTGTCGTTTAATTGATCTCTAGCTCATCAAGTCTTTTGATGTGATTGACTTGTAGATCAATTCATTGCTCATTGAGTTTCAAAGTCATGTTTTGTTGATCTCTTAGCTCGATCAGCATCTGAATGATCTCATCTGACTGATCAATAGTTCATTGACGAAGTTGTTGACTTATGTTAATGTCTCATGAGATAACGACATTCTGAGATTTCGCTGAAGCATCGAAAGAAATAAGAAAAACTCGTTTACTAACAGTGCTTTTAAGCAGATAAGCTGTTCATGACTCAACTGATTCAGAGTCGCGTGTCATTGTAAGAAAGATAAAGATAGATGAGTAGATTTAATTGTGATAAGATTGAGTGATTGATTTGATAAATTTAAGTAAATTTGAATGTGTGTTTTGATGAAAGTAATTCGAAGAATTTCTTGCGAATTTTCTGAATGAACGAAGTAGATTATTTCGTATTGTCTACACGTCAATAGCAAAGTAGTTGATTAGCATTTATCTACTGTTAGAAGTCAGCATAGAGTGAGTCATATGAATGTCATTTAACTAATAAATAAATGCTAAGAAAGAAAAGTATCTACAGAAAAGAACTCGATTCTTTATATGTGTGTTTCTCAGCTCTGTGCTAAACTCGAAAGAGTTGACGTCTTACACATATGATGCAGAGTCTCAATGACATCACTACTAGCTTGAATGCTCACTAGACTCAATTAGAATGAAACTTAGATCAGAGCTAGAAAGAATAGATGAAGACTAAAATCGTAACATTAATAGTTCATGCAGAAGCAAAGTTCTTCTTCGAATTTCTTAATGAAGAGAACAAAGATGATTATTTGAGAGTGACTAACTTGAATGAAATCTTTGCTTAGATTTTCATTCAGATAACGATGAAGTTCTAGAATTTTATCACAACTCATGTCATACAAAGCAAAGATTGAGAATTGAGCATCTTCTTTAAAATGTATGACATGATCATGAGCTTAATGCAAAGACAAAATATCAATGTTCTTCTTGAAGAAAATGTTTAGAAACTTGAAATATCTGAATGATAACATCGACAAAATCGTGAGAGGGAAAAAGTCAATATTAGCTGATTTTTGTCAACTTTTCCTGAGTTAGCTGTTAATCTCATGTGTCAGCTAACGATCGAAATTAGCTAATTCTCTCAGTTATTAACTGACTATTAGCTGATTTTTAGCTGATTTAGCTGTGCACTCAGCTAATATCGATATTATCTCTTTTGTTGACTTCTTCAACATTTGCGTATTTTGCTTATTAACAATCAAATATTGAATTAATGACTAGATAGTTATTGCGCTCGTATAATAGATTAATTAATAATTAATTTGACTATCTAAATAATAGCTATTTACACAGTTTGATATATGCGTTGAGAAAGTCAATGAGAGAGTCAATAAGAAAGTTAATAAGAAAGTTAATAAGAAAGTTAATGAATAAACTAATGAAATAGAAAGTCATGTAGAATGTTCGATAGAGAGTCATGTAGAGTGTATGATAGAGTCATATTTGATGCTCGATAGAAAACAAATTTGATTCTTGAATGCGAAGCAATTCGAAGCTTGATAGAAAGTCATGAAGAAAGTCATGAAGAAAGTCATGTAGAAAGTCATGTAGAAAGCATCATTTGAAGCACTGTTTGACCTGTGTTATGCGTTCAATCGACGCGTATTTTGAAGCATGTAGAATGTTTAATAGAGCATTTGATAGAAAGCTCAGTAGAAAGCTCAGTCAATAGCTCAGTAGAAAGATCAGTAGAAAGATCAGTAGAAAGATCAGTAGAAAGCTCGATCGATAGCTCAGTAGAAAGATCAGTAGAAAGATCAGTAGAAAGCTCGATCAATAGCTCAGTAGAAAGATCAGTAGAAAGCTCAATCAATAACTCAGTAGAAAGATCAGTAGAAAGATCAGTAGAAAGCTCGATCGATAGCTCAGTAGAAAGATCAGTAGAAAGATCAGTAGAAAGCTCAATCAATAACTCAGTAGAAAGATCAGTAGAAAGATCAGTAGAAAGCTCGATCGATAGCTCAGTAGAAAGATCAGTAGAAAGATCAGTAGAAAGATCAGTAGAAAGCTCGATTGATAGCTCAGTAAAAAGCTCAGTAGAAAGTATTGTTTGAAGCACTGTTTAACGCATATTATGCATTCGTTCAACGCGTATTTTAAAGCATGTAGAGAATATGATAGAATGTTTGATCGAAAGTTTGATATCAAGTCATGAAGAATGCGTTCTATTGAGTTAATTAGCATTATTTCGTACGAAATAGAAAGTAGAAACTACAAAAGAAAAAAGTGAGAAGAAGTAAAAATTCTGAATTCTTTGAATTTTCTAGCGTTGATCTTCAACTGAGAGCGAAGATTACTAATCACGAAAGTAACAGTACTGTTTTCAAGTCATGTAGAAAGCATTGTTTGAAGCATTGTTTGACTCATGTTATGCGTTCATAATTTGAAGCATGTAGAGCGTTTGATAAAGCGTTTGATAGAAAATTTGATAGAAAATTCGGTAGAAAATTTGAGTGAGCGAGTAGATAAGCGAGTAGATAAGCGAGTAGATAAGCGAGTAGATGAGTGAGTAAATGAGCAAGTAGATAAGCGAGTAGATGAACGAGTAGATGAGCGAGTAGATGAGCGAGTAGATGAGCGAGTAGATAAGCGAGTAGATAAGCGAGTAAATGAGCGAGTAAATGAGCGAGTAAATGAGCGAGTAGATGAGCAAGTAAATGAGCAAGTAGAGTGATGAGTAAAATGATGAGCATGTAGAATGACGAGTAGAATGATGAGTAAAATGATGAGCATGTAGAATGATGAGTAAAATGATGAGCATGTAAATAAATGAGCATGTAAATAAATATTTTAGCTGAATTAGCTGAATTAACTGAGTTAGTCGAATTTAGCTGAAATTTAGCTGATTAGTCAGTTGTTAGCTGATTATTAGCTGAATTAAGTCGACTTTTTCAAATTCTGTCATCGAGCAAAAAGTTAGCTGTTGAACATTTTGTCAATGAAAATTGTGACTGAATCGATGTTCTTACTTTGTTAATAAACTTCAAGATCTTCTTGTGTCGTGAATACAGTCAAATGAAATTTCTTTTTCATTTAATGAAGATTCAGACAATGATTTTTATCATACATATTATTTTGAGAATGAGATGAAAACTGAGCAAAAGTTAAGCTGTTCTTTGAATAAACAGTTAAAGTTGCATGACGCAATTTTGACTCATCAGAGTTTAGACTAGAAAATGAGATTGACTTAAGATTCAAGAAAACATCAATTTTCTTTAAAGTGATGCTAAACACTTCAATGTCTTTGACATGAGCAGCATGATCAAAGCTTCAAACTTTCAACTCAATTATGTCAAGTTGTATAAAAGATTGATTGAATTGATTTGCTTGAAAAACAACAGAAGTTCTAAAGAAAGAAAAATTTTGACACTTGATTTTTGATGAATATTCTTTTTGAATGACTTGAAAAATACAATTAAAAGCTTCTTGTTTCAAATGAAAGACAAGATTGAATGAAATTTATTTCTTGTAAATGAGTTGAGTATTAATTAACTTTTCATGAGCAAATAAAGAGTTATATTGCTTCTTGTGAGCAAATGAGAAATTGAATTACTTTTTGCAAGCAAATTGAGAACTGAATTGTTTCTTGTGAATGAACTGAAAACTGAGTTACTTCTTTCAAATGAATAAGAAATTAAATTGCTTCTTGCAAGTGAACTGAAAACTGAGTTACTTCTTTCAAGCAAATGAGAAACTAGATTACGTTTTGCAAGCAAATTGAGTATTAAATTACTTCTTGTGAATGATTCATGAATTGAATTGCTTCTTGTGAATGAATTGAGAGCAAGATTGAAAGAAAGCTACTTTGTTAACTTTAAACAAGAAATTTTCTTCTTGTTGATTAAGATCATAAATCTTGATGAGAAATGAGCAATAATGATTAAAACAGAAGAAGAAAGATAAAATGAGAATATTGTGCTCAAAATTGACATTAATAACGTGATGATGAAGTCATGATAAACTCATGATGATAAAATATTGACTTAATTCAATGATATAAAAGAATAGTCTTTTGATGTATTCATTGAGAATCATTGTGATTTCAACGACATAAATAATGTCATCAATTAAAGTGACTTGATCATTAAATTCTTGAAGTCTGCAAGAGTGAGTTAATTAATGCAAGAAAAAATGATGTTGTTGCGTGAAGAATTTATTCATAAAAACATAAGCAAAAACTTCATTATCAATCAGAGCAAGAGTGAAAACTCTAAATTGAGCTTGATGTAAAATACAGAATACTATCATGTGACTATTTTTGAATGTTGAATTAAATTCAAAGAGTTTCAAAATAAATTTAGCGAAAAACTTTTTATATGATTAAAGTGAGAATGAAAAGATTGAGACTAGTAAATAAAATGATATGTATACAAATTTCTGAGCGTAACTTAGCTCAGAAACTAAACTTTTTTCATGAACAGCGAGATTTCTTCATTTATACTGATGATGTCACTGTCATAAATGTTTATGATATGCAAAGTGAAAAGCTTCTTATTTAAGCATTCTTTAATGATTTTGCTTGAATGTTGTAACTTGCAATAGTAGCATAGCTTTCACTTGTTGCAGATTTTCTTGATCTTCAAAATGATCAGAGTCTCATCTTGAACGATGATAATGACAAAGCTTAAATTCATTGATTCATTGAGAAATGAAAGAGAAAGAGACGAAGATATTATTGAAACAACAGTCACAAAAATGATGATCTTTGAATTCAAAGAATTACTAATTGATGCAAAGATGCTCTTGACTTTGATGAACAAGATGATGATGAAGATGAAGCAAGATTGATGATGCTTAAGCTGCTGAAACTCTTCATTAATGTCAGAGAATGCTTGAACTCATTGATGAAAGATGAATGATCAAATTTCATTAAGATTTTGTTAAAAGAAAATAATGACTTAAGTAAAATAATTGACATTGTGTTTTAAACAGTCAATCAATGAGAAATCTTTCATCAAAGAACATTCTTTCTTTTGATAAAAGAAATTGTAATAGTCAACAAAGTTATTCATGTCTTGCTTCAGAATTTTACAAAGATATAAATAAACATCTTCTGTTTTGAAAGAGTTGTTACAGCAATGATGTAACTTATATTATCAATCTGCAAAGATGAAAATAATATAAAGATCATTAATTCAATATTGACTCATTAAATTGTGAATCTTCTTATTTATGATGAATCATGACTCGACATAGACAATCTTGACTCGATGAAAAAGATAATGATCATCGTTCACATTCATGCGTTGTATCAGACTCTGCTTTCATGCATTCAATCAATCTTTATTTCTTTCATACTCAGATATGTCAAGAAGCTTCTCAAATTTAGAAGTAATGAAGACAGCGACAAAGTTTGCAAAAAGATGAATGATGAAAGAAAATTGATTATTCAAGATTTATGCAATGATCTGAGTTATCATCATGAGAGATTGAGAATTCAATTCTATATAAACTAGATTTGTCATTAAGTTAGAGTTGAGTTGAGTTGAAAGAAATCAACTTAACTCAATTTTGAGTTCGAGTTGAGATTGAATTGACTTTCTTCAACTCAAGCTCAATTTGAGATCGAGTTGAGTTGCTTGAACTCAATTTTTGTTACTAAATATAGTATACTTTTTCTCTTTTTTTCAAATTTTTTTTTTGCAATCAATTTTGCAATCAATTTCATAGAAAATTTGATAAAGAGATTGATGAGAAATATGATAGAAAATATAGTGAGAAATATGATAGAAAGTGTAGTAGAGAATATGATAGAGAATATAATAAGAAACATAGTGAGTGTCATGATGTCAGATTATCAATTCAATTTAGAACATAAATTGTTGATATTTTAAATAATCTCGATTCATTGAACTCATTTTGCAGTTCAATGAATCAAGTCATCAATCTAGTAATCGTCATTTTAATTTAATCTCAGCAATTCTGTTTCAATCATCTCAATCATGTGTACAAACTTTTGCAATCTTAAGTCAATAAAACTACTGTCTAGTCTTGATTCTGCTCAATTCATGTATATAGAAGTTGAGCTTTCATTCTTTTCTTTCACTTTTTGTCTTTCATCTTATACATTATTTGATGTATTGTTTTGTATCTAGATTCTATCAAAGTAATAATAATAATATCAGTCTTTTATATTGATAGTATTTCTAATCTAGCTCAGTCTTTGACATTATAAAAGATCTACACTTTCTGCAACGTTTTCATACGTTGAAATCTCATCTAGTTATTCTTTCACTCAAATGAAGTCATCTCACAATCTTTCAATCGACAATGAGCGTGCTGTTGAACAGTTCACTCAAAGTATGATTGAAAATTCAGTTGAGATTTTTCGCGTAATGCAAGAGCTTCAAAATCAAGTTCAATAACATGATGTTATCATCTCATTCTTGTTCATCATTCTCAGTTCTTCAGTTTATATAAAGTTGAATTCTCAATCTCTTGCAATGATAGCTCAGATCATCACACAAATCTTGAACAATCAATTTTCTCTTGTCGTTCATCTTTTTGCAAACTCTGTCACTGTCTTCATTGCTTCTAGATTCAAGAAGCTTCTTGACATATCTGAGTATGAAAGAAACAAAGATCAATTGAATGCATGAAAGCAGATTCTGATACAGCGCATGAATATAAACGATGATCGTTATTTCTTTCATCGAGTCAAGATCATCTATGTTGAGTCATGACTCATCATAAATAAGAAGACTCACAATTTAATGAATTAATATCAAGTCAATGATCTCTGTATCATTTTCATCTTTGCAGATTGATGACACAAGTTACATCATTGCTGCAACAATTCTTTCAAGACAGAAGATGTTTATTTATATCTTTGTGAAACTTTGAAGCAAGACATGAATAGCTTTGTTGACTATTACAATCTCTTCTATCAAAAAAAGAATGTTCTTTGATGAAAGATTTCTTGTTGATTGACTGTCTGAAGCGCAATGTTAATTATTTCACTTAAGTCATTATCTTCTTCTGATGAAATTTCAATGAAACTTGATCATTCATCTTTCATCAATGAATTCAAGCATTCTTTGACATTGATGAAGAGCTTCAGCAGCTTAAGCATCATCAATCTCACTTCATCTTCATTATCATCTCATTCATTAAAGTCAAGAGCATCTTTGCATTGATTAATAACTTTTTGAATTCAAAGATCATCATTTTTGTGACTGTGGTTTCAACAGTATTTTGATCTTTTTCTCTTTTATTTCTTGATGAGTTAATGAATTTAAACTTTGTCATTATCATCATTCAAGATAAGATTCTGATCATTTCTGAGATCAAGAAAATCTGCAACAAGTGAAAGCTTTGCTACTACTGCAAGTTGCAACATTCAAGCAAAATTACTAAAGAATGCTCAAATAAGAAACTCTTCACTTTGTGTATCATGAATGTTTATAACAATGATGTCATCAATATAAATGAAGAAGTCTCACTGTTCATGAAAAAAGTTTAGTTTCTGAGCTAAGTCATGCTCAGAAATCTGTATACATATCATCTTGTCTACTAGTCTCAATCTTTTCACTCTCACTTCAATCATATAGAAAGTTTTCTGCTAAATCTGTCTTGAAACTCTTTGAATTCAATTCAACATTCAAAGATAATTACATGATAGTATTCTGTATTCTACGTCAAGCTTAATCTAAAGTTCTTACTCTCACTCTGATTGATAGTGAAGTCTCTGCTTATGTCTTTATAAATAAATTCTTCGCGCAACAACATCATCTTTTCTTGCATCAATTAATTCACTCTTGCAGACTTTGAGAATTTGATGATCAAGTCACTTTAATCAATGACATTACTCATGTTGTTGAAATCACAATGATTCTCGATAAACACATTGAAAGACTATTCTTTTATGTCATTGAATTAAGTCAGTATCTCATCATTATAAGTTTATCATGATTTTGTTGTCACGTCATTGATGTTAATTTTGAGCACAATATTCTCATCTTGTTTTTCTTCTTCTGTCTTAATCATTGTTACTCATTTCTCATCAAGATTTATGATTTTAATCAACAAGAAGAAAATTTCTCGTTTGAAGTTAACAAAGTAGCTTTCTTTCAGTCTCATTCTCAATTCATTCACAAAAAGTAACTCAGTTCATGAATTGCTCACAAGAAGCAATTCAATTTACAGATTATTTACAAGAAGCAATTCAGTTTACAGATTGCTCACAAGAAGTAATTCAACACTCAGTTCACTTGTAAGAAGCAATCTAGTTTCTCATTCACTCAAAAGAAGCAACTTAGTTTTCAGTTCACTTGCAAGAAGCAATCTAGTTTCTTATTCACTTGAAAGAAGTAACTCAGTTTTCAGTTTGCTCACAAGAAGCAATTCAGTTCTTAATTCACTTGCAAGAAGTAACTCAGTTTCTCATCTGCTCACAAGAAGCAATATAATCTCTCGTTCGCTCATGAAAAGTCAACTAATACTCAACTCGTTCACAAGAAACAAATCTCATTCAGTCTTGTTTCTCATCTGAAACAAGAAGCTTCTAATCATATTCTTCAAGTCATTCAAAAAGAATACTCATCAAAAATCAAGTGTCAAAATTCTTTTCTCTTTAGAACTTCTGTTATCTTTCAAGCAGATCAATTTGATTGATCTTTTATACAACTTGACATAATCAAGTTGAGAGCTTGAAGCTTTAATTATGCTGCTCATGTCAAAGACATTGAAGTATTTAGCATCACTTTAAAGAAAATTGATGTCTTCTTGAATCTTGAGTCAATCTCATTTTCTAGTCTAGACTCTAATGAGTCAAAATCGCGTTGCACGACTTTGATTATTCATTCAAAGAACAGTTTAACTCTTACTCAGTTTTCATCTCATTCTCAAGACAGTATGTATGATAAGAAGCATCGTCTGAATCTTCATCAAATGAAAAAGAAATTTCGTTTGACTGCATTCATAACACAAGAAGATCTTGAAGTTTATTGACAAAGTAAGAACGTCGATTCAGTCACAATTTTATCATTCAGATATTTCAAGTTTCTAGACATTTTCTTCAAGAAGAACGTTGATATCTTGTCTTTGCATCAAGCTCATGATCATGTCATACATCTTAAAGAAGATGCTCAACTCTCAATCTTCGCTTTGTACAACATGAGTCATGATGAAATTCTAGAACTTCATCATTATCTGAATGAGAATCTGAGCAAAGATTTCATTCAAGTCAGTCACTTTCAGACAATCACTTCTGTTCTCTTCATCAAGAAACTTGAAGAAGAACTTCACTTCTGTATGAACTATTGAGATCTGAATGCTATCACAATCAAGAATCAATATTCTTTATCTCTGATCTCAGAAACGCTGAATCATCTGAATCAAGCTAAAATCTTTATCAAGCTGAATATCATTTCTGCGTTCAATCGACTTCAAATTAAAGAAGAAAATGAAGCTTTCATCATCTTTTGCACTCAATTTGAATTATTCAAGTATTTAGTCATGCTTTTCAATCTATGTAATGAGTCTGTCTTGTTTCAGAAGTATATCAACAATACTCTTCGCGAACATTTAAATAAGTTCTGTACAGCTTATCTGAATAACATCTTGATCTATTTCAACAATAAACTTGAGCACAAGATTCATGTCAAGCTCATTCTGCGAAAGCTGCAAGAAGCAAATCTTCAGATGAATATAATTAAATGTGAGTTTCACATCACTCAAGTCTTGTATCTAGAATTGATAATCATCATTGAAGAGATCAAGATGAATTCTTCTAAGATAAACATCATTGTCAACTGACTCATCTTGATCAACGTTAAAGACGTTCAAAGTTTTCTAGATTTCACAAACTTTTATAGAAGATTCATTTATGACTATAGTAGAATAGCTATCTCGCTCACTCGTTTCATCAGAAAAAATGTATTCTTTGTTTGATTTCAGAAATGTCAGATTGCATTCAACATTCTTAAGAAAGTCTTCACTTTCAAGATTATTCTTCATCATTATAATTCAGATCACAAGATTGTGATAGAAATCAATGCTTCAAACTATGTGTTCAAAGACATTCTCTTTCAGTATGATGAGAACAAAATTCTTCATTCAATCGCTTACTTTTTGAAGAAGCATAACTCAATTGAGTGTAACTACGAGATCTATGGTAAAGAACTCATGATCATTGTTTGCGCTTTCAAGAAATGATGATCAAAGCTTAAAGACTTTATTTATTTTGTTAAGATGATCACGAATCACAAAAATCTTAAGTATTTCATGTCAACTAAGCAGTTGAGTCATCATCAAGCTCATTGAAGTGAGTTTCTGTCTAGATTCTACTATCATATCGCTTATCGTCTCAATAAGATCAATAATAAGTTGAATGCTCTGACACATCGCTCAGAAGATCTTTTTAAAGAGAGAGATACATTCGATTCTTGATATCAATATCAACATCAAACAATTCTGAAAACTCATGTTTTAAATCTCAATATTGTTGAGAATCTCGCTCTCGACATCTTCGACATCAAAGTCATGAAGCTTCAATCATAAATCATTGCTCTAGATTCAGTTCAGTTACATCTGTTTTTAATTATCTCAGCATCTTTGCAAATTCTAGCTCTCATGAATCTAGAAATCGAAAGATTCGACGTTGAAAACATCAAGTCTCAGCTAGATTAAGACATTCTGAATCTTGATGAAGATTTTGCTGACATTCTCACTCAGACATTGTGAAAGCAAGTCAAAATCAATGACAAATTCGCAGCTCAGATAATTAAAGTGCTTTGCAATGAAGCATGACATCACAACAAGATCTCTTTAGTTGAGTGTGAAAAACATGAGAATCATCTGTACTTTTAAGAAAGAAAGTATGTATTCAACTCAGATAAACTACGTCTTTGTATCATTCAGCTCACTCATAATAATGTTGTTGATGATCATTCAGAAAGAGTAAAAAATTATGAATTGATCAGTCAAGTTTACTGATGATCAAACATTTATAAGTATGTTCAACGCTTTGTACAAAACTGTCACGTGTGCACATGTTTTAAGCTCTTTAAACAATGAACTCAAGAATAATTGCATCTTCTTTCAGTTCTTGAACATCATTGATGTGATATCTTTATGAACTATGTAAATTCTTTATCGCTCAGTATCTTCATGAGTATCACATATAAATATATTTTAGTCTTCATTAATCATCTTATTAAAATGAGACATTTAGTTCTCATTACTTCTATGAAAGTTGAAAAAACTATCAACTGCTTCTATGCTCATGTTTGAAAACATCAGAATTTACTTGAGTTCTTCATGTCTGATCGAGACACACAATTCATCTTCAATGTTTGAAAGCATATGTGTAAAATGTTGAAGATAAACGCTAAGTTATCAACAACATATCACTCTGAAATCAATGATCAAATTGAGAAAGTCAATGCTGTCATGAAGCATTATCTTCGAGTCTTCGTCAACTACATGCAAGATGACTGAGCTAAGTGACTTTCTGAAGTTGAATTTGTCGTCAATAATGCATCATCATTAATCACTTTAACATAATTCTTCTTGATCAATTCAAGTCAAAACTCACATTTAGACTTTGAGTTTTCTGAGTCTTTGTTCAAGAATCTTACATTTCAAGCTTGAAACAAGTTAATCAATGTCAAAGAGTTCATCAAGAAGATGAAGAAACTAACTGAGCATTTATGTGATGAGATGCTTATAGCTCAGATCATTTACAAATTCAATGTTAATCTCTTTCATCATTCTTGTTTTAAATACTTCATTGAAGATGAAGTCTGACTGAATGCTTGCAATCTCAGCATCACTCGTCTTGCTGTTAAGTTAAATGATCATAACGTTGACTTCTTCAAGATCAAGCGTGTCTTCAAGAACAATTCTCTGATCATTGAGTTAAATCTTTTAACATTCATGAAGATTTATTTAATCTTTCATGTCACTCTTTTGAATCATATCGCAAGCGAATTTCTTTCAAGTCAACGTCAGAAATCTTGAGAACTCATTATCATCAAGAATGATGAAAGATTCTGATATGTAAACAGCATACTAAACTTCAAGCGTGATAAATGTTATAACTCATCTTTGCTTAAGTATTACATCGATTGAGAAGATCACTTTTCTACTTGAAAGTCTTTTCATCTTCTGAATAATTGTGAGCAAGCACTCAATAAATATCATCTCGTCAATTTTGTCATCGAAGAATCACATGTACTGTCATGTGTGATGTCTCAATGTCAATGTCAAGAACTTTAAGTTCAATCTTCATCATTTCAACTCAACTCAGATTTGACTCAGATCTTGTCTGAATTTATCTTAAACATCTTGTTTAAATCTGACTCAGATGTATTTCAGATGTATTCTAGTTTCGTTTGTGCATCATTATATTAAACTGCATTTCATCTTTTTCTTACTCAAATCTGACTCAGATCTTATCTAGATTTAACTCAGACATCTTGTTTAAATCTGACTCAGATATGACTTAAATGTATTTCAATTTCGCTGTGCATCATCACATTAAACTACGTTTCATCTTTCTCTTACTCAAATCTGACTCAGATCTTGTCTAGATTTGATTCAAACATCTCATTTAAATCTGATTCAGATGTGACTCAGATGTGTTTCAATTTTCATACATCATTATGTTAAAATGCATCTCATCTCGTCTTACTCTTCAAACATCTTGCTCAAATTTGACTCAGATGTGACTCAGATTTATTTTAGTTTCATCTGTGCTTCATCATATTAAAATGCATTCACATCAATTTTCATCTCATTTCAGTCTTCATCTTTGATTCTTTCTCATCTCATCTCGTTTCTTCTCATCATCTTGCAGAAGCTCAGTCTTGAAGAGAGAAGTTACTGTCATGATGTCAAATCATCAACTTGATTTAGAACATAGATTGTTAATATTTTAAATAATCTCAATTCATTGAACTCATTTTGCAGTTCAATGAATCAAGTCATTAATTTAATCATCATCATCTTAATCTAGTTTCAGCAATTCTGTTTCAATCATCTCAATCATGTGTGCAAACTTCTGCAATTTTAAGTCAATAAAACTATTGTTTAGTCTTGATTTTGCTCAATTCATGTATATAAAAGTTGAGCTTTCGTTCTTTTCTTTCACTCTTTGTCTTTCATCTTGTACATTATTTGATGTATTATTTTGTATCTAGATTCTATCAAAGTAATTACAATAATATCAGTCTTCTATATTGATAGTATCTTTAGTTTAGCTCAGTTTCTGACAGTGAGAAATATGATGAGAATATGATAGAAATTATAGTGAGAAATATGATAGAGAATGTAGTAGAGAATATGATAAAGAACATGATAGAAAATATGATGAGAAATATAGTGAGAAATATGATGAAAAATATGATAGAAAACATGATAGAGAGTTTGATAGAGAGTTTAATAGAAAATTTGATGAAAAATATGATAGAAAACATGATAGAAAGTTTAATCACTTTGATAGAAAGTAGATTTGCAATCGAGTTCAAGTCAACTCATCAAATTGACTGAGTTGAATCGAGAGTCTGACTCAACTCGATTAAGTTGAATTGACTCTTCTCAACTCAACTCAACACTGAAACTCAACCTGAGTTGAGTTGAGCAATTTGAACTCAACGACAGACTTAATATAGACTGAAGAATTGAAAATAATGAACGAAAATAAAATAATGACATCATGTTGTCAAACTTGATTTTGAAGCTCTTGCATTGCATGAAAGATCTCGACTGAATTTTCAATCATACTTTAAGCGAACTGTTTGATAACACGCTCATCGTCGATCAAGAAGTTGTAAGATGACTTTATTTAAGCGAAAGAATAACTAGACGAGATTTCAATGTATAAAAACGTTGCAGAAAGTGTAGATCTTTCATAATGTCAAAAACTAAACTAAATTAAAGATACTATTAATATAAAAGACTGATATTATTATTACTTTAATAGAATTTAAATACAAGACAATACATCAGATAATGTATAAGATGAAAGACAAAGAGCGAAAGAAAAAAACGAGAGCTTGACTTTTATATACATGAATGAAGCAGAATCAAGACTAGACAATAGTTTTATGACTTAAGATTGCAAAGATTTGCACACATGACTGAGATAATTGAACCAGAATTGCTGAGATTAGATTAAGATGATGATGACTAGATTAATGACTTGATTCATTGAACTGCAAAACAGATTCAATGAATCGAGATTATTTAAAACATCGATAATCTATGTTCTAAATTGAGTTGATGATCTGACATCATGACACTTGTACTGTCTTTTTCAAAGATCATACTGTCAGACAATGACAAGACTCTTGCATCTGTCATATAACATATGTTTTAAGATTATGATCATGTTACTCATGCTTTGTGCATCTGACACATAAACAACAACATGCTGAAGCATTGCAAGAAGTTTTTCGTGATTCAGAAAGACTTTGAACTCTTTTTGAAACATTGAAAAGCGCTTGTTTACTCTCTCAGCAAAGAAGAACTCATTGACATCTGATATGCATTTAATGAGATTTACAACGTCGTAGATTTGAACATATGCAAGTACATCGAGAAGCATATACATCTGCAATTTGTAAAGAGTGACAGAGACAGATTTTAGCGCTTTTAGCGATCAATATCTTAAATATTCGTTTAATCTCATGTTTCAGATTTACGTCACTTTTAGTTGATGCATATTCATAAAAGCATCAATATCTCTAGAACTTCTAAGAGCGCAGTATGTCTATTTATCATTTGATTCAACAAATACAATCTTGACATTTGTAGCAATTAAAGTTGCAATGTCGAATAATATCATTGAAGCATGTAATTCACTGTTATCTTTGCAGGATCTTTCTTCGTTAGAATCATCATCAATGATCAAGCTGTCAACTGCGCATAAACTGATCGTCAAGTCGAGTTTTTATATCTACATTTTGACTCGACTCAAGTACTTGAGTTGAACATTTCAACTCGACTTGAATACTTGAGTTGAACATCTCAACTCAACTTGATATCGATCTTGAGTCGAATCAGAACTCGCTGACTCGACTCAACTCGTCAAGCAATCGAATATGATGTCAAGAGAACTAAATATAGAAATTTTTCCGGTTTTTTCGCCTTTGCATTATCTTTTTGATAGAAAGTCATAAAGAAAAACATGAAGAGAAACATGAAGAAGAACATTAAGATTGTTTGATAAAGAGCTTTGATAGAGAGCTATGATAGAAGACTATGATAGAGAGCTATGATAGAAAGTTATGATAGAAAGTCATGATGAGAAACTATGAAGACTGTTTAATAGAAAGTCATAATAAAATATTTATCTATCTATCTTCATGTCTTGACGAGTCGAGTCGAAAATTTCAAATTGATACTCGATTTCAATTCTCTGACTTGACTCAAATACTTAGATTAAACATTTTGACTCGACTTGAATACTTAAGTCAAGAATTCTGACTCAAATCAAGTCTTGACGAGTCGAGAACTTGACTCGATCTCGATGACTCAATTCAATACAATCAGTCTAACTGCGTAATTATCATACATTGCAAACATAGCTTTAATGTCACACAGACTGCTTAAAGTGTTCAATGTATCTTTTGTTCTTTAATAATTAATGTCATCATAGATGTCTTGATTGTTCTTCTCAATATTGTCACTCTTTTCTTATTGTGCATTCACATCACTTTTAGCACTATGTTCTCTCATGACAGCATCTGCAACATAAGCGCTTGCGCATTCTTGAGCAAGATGTTCAAAGTGTTCAATCAGTGCGCTTGCATCACTATCAATATCATGTTTTCTCATGTAAGCATATGTGACAGAAGTGCTTTCACAGTATGAAGCAAAATATTCGCTTTGTTCAAATCATTTGATTATAGTGACTACTGTGCTTGAGTTCTATTCTTCTTTAATTTCTTTCTTTTCGCAAATTATGTTCATGATGCTTTTCTTTCTCATCTTGCATATAAAACTTTCATATTTCTTCTCGTCACTTAGAATCTTGTCTGTCTTGTCTGCTTTATATCACAAACGTTTGTTCTTCTTTATGTTTAAAGCATTTCACAAGTTATTAAACTTTCATTCTCAGCTGATCTTAATCATTGTTAACTCAACATCATTCTGTTGTGCTATCATGAGCTAATATTCATCGCTTTGCAATATGATACATGATTGATCTTTAGTTTGTGATGTAAAGTGAAATCTCTTGCTAAGAGTTTGCTTCTTGCTAACTTAAACATCATCAATCAATGATTCATTCTCTTTGTTCAATTCAATCAATCTCTTCTACACAGCATCAGTGATTGAAGATTTAGTTATAAGTTGCAATATCTACAGCTTCATTCAATAACATTACGTCAAAGACAAGTGATGTTAGTCTCAAAGATTGAAAGACGAAAATACTTTCTGAACTCAAGAGTGTTCTCTTATGATTTGCATTTAAATTGAGTTGCACGTTGTTTTCTAACTCGTATAATGAGAGATTATCAAAACAATCAACGTATACATTGAATACAGCTTGAGTGTTCATAATTACTTCGATATCATCATTATCAATCTGTTGCTTGATACAACATAGCAGAATCTTCAATATTAATTCTTGATGCTCGCAAGCTTGTTGATTTCATGTCACATTGATGCGCATTCATGTCGTTGCATGTTATCAAGTTCAGCTTTGCTTCAATCACTTTAGTCATTGATATATGCAAATGTTCACTTACTTTTCACATTCAATCTTTCAAACTTGTTTAATCTGTGCTCTTCTGATTCATATTCTCGTATACAATGAGTAATCATTGTCATTGCAATGAGAACAACATTAGTAGAAAGTAAATCAAAGAATATCTTCAAGTATTCTTGATATACTATCTCATCTTTGACTTTGCAGTAAATCTTCTGAATCAGTACATTTGTTATGATTCTTGCACAGAATCTATCTTGAGAAGTCTTTTCACATTAGACGATGTTGCAATCTTTGATTAGTATATATCTTTTTACACGCAAAGTCATCATTATCTAGCAGACTTTTTATCAAATTCTTTTGCTCTTTTCTTGTGAATTGCTTTTGTCAGTCGTATTCACTTTCGACTATGATTCATACTTGACTCAGTACACTAGATCATGACGTCTCAAAAATGTTGTACATCTATCTATTATGAGTTTTATTCGCAATGAAAGATCTAAGTGTATTATCTTTCAAGTCTCTTTCGTCGTTGAAATGTTCTTTACTTCAGAACGTTTGTAATCTGACTTCTTATTTAAATAATTTGTGATATTCTTTCACGCTTCTTTCATTTTCTCATTAAGTCATTTCTTTTTGAAGTCTGATCATGAACTGCTATTGTTATTGACATGATCACTCAATATTCATGTAAGTAGATAATGAGTGCAAACTTTAACAATTGACTCATGATTAACGATGAAGTTGCATTTAGTTCAACGTGATATCTTTTCTCATAAATATAATGTTATTGATTCTCAGTTTGCATCGTTGACATCATCATCATCAAAATCAATTCTAGTATGTCTGTTATTGATTGATTGAAAAGAATCAAGCTGTTCAATGTTGCATACATCAAGTTTTTGAAATGTCGTGATGACTTCACGAAGATACTTTCACTGAATGCTCTGACAGCATTCAATTCTGTCTTTTTTCAAATTAGTCACTTATTCTTTTGAATTCTTAAGCGAGTTATTACTTTGAGAGTGACACGTCTGTCTTCATTGAAGACTTCTTTTACAAAATCACTGTCGCTTGAGTTTGTTGTGATCTTGTTGTCATTGTGAGTCTCTGTGTATTCAACTGCGTTGCGCTTTGACGATGATAATGTCTTGAAGTTGCTCATGTAACGACGTCTTTTCTGTAATGTCACTTAGTATCTTGATAAACTCATCATCATAAAGATCAATGTATTCTCATGTTGCATTTGAGACGAAAGTCATTTGAGGTGATTCAACAATGTATGATCATCAAGAAAATCTATGCAACAAATGATTAAAAAGAAGAATAAAAGAGAATGTCAGATTGCGAACGATTTTTTCTCATAATAAGAGAGAGATTTATCTTATTTTGAGCACTAAGAATAGTTCATTTAATCTTGATAAAAGTTCATTGAATCTTTGTCAATGTTGAATGAACTATAAGTCTTGTCATCAATTCTTGAGATTTCTCAATTATGATATGATCTCACTATGTCATCTTATACTGAAAGTCTTGAGCATGAACACGTTCTTTACAAGCATTCTACATAATTTTTTCAGTGATCAGCTGCTTGAATCAAGTATCACAAAAGATCTGAAATCTACAATCGTTGTTTGCAGCAAACTGAATTGTAAAAAGAAAGTGAATAGACTTTTCTGCATGCATTTCTTTCAATGCTGTTTTTCATTTACACTCGTTGCTGATATATATTCTTACGAATTCAGCTCGATCGTATATCATCATATCTGTGACACAGTTGTAATTCAGCTTGTTCTCAATCAGCTTTATAAATTTGTCATATTTCATGTCATTAATGCAAATTGAGTTCTTCACTGATTCACGTCTAAGAAAATCTTGTGATCTGCAACATATGTTACAATTGAGATTGCAACTGATCTGTATTATGAGAATTTTGACTGATCTGACTGATACTGATTGAGATCTCTTGAGATCTTGTTCATTGCAGACGACATAACTCAAGAGATGTGAATGTGTTTTCAGTTGAAAAGATGATGAAGAATTGTACTTAAGATTGTCTTGTTGTGTCTCTCTGACTCTGAATCATCTTCTTACATTGTAATTTGATCGTTGTGTCATGAACATTAACATAGAATCACTTCTTGATATTGTGACATCATCGAATATAATATGAAACTTGTGATATATGACTTCAAATGTTGATCTGAGAATTTCTTTCAACTTGTTTGTATTTAGACTGATCACGTTGAGTCGAGTCATTGAGATCGAGTTGAGTTTTCAACTCGTCAAGACTCGATTCAAGTCAGAATTCTTGACTCAAGTATTCAAGTTGAGTCAGAAGATTCAACTCAAGTATTCAAGTTGAGTCAGAAGATTGAGATCAAGTATCGACTTGAAATTTTCGATTCAACTCATCAAGACATGAAGCGAAGTACTACTAATATCTATCTGAATGTTTGATAATGCAACAGAATAATGCAATTAATGAGAGAAAATTCATGCTTGTTCATTTACTACTGTTAATCTGAGATCACTATTATCTCATCATTCTTCTTCTTCTTCTTCTTCTTCTTGTACTTCTTCTCATACTTCTTCTCGTACTTCTTCTTGTACTCGTTCTCGTTCTCAATCATATCTGCATTATCATTTCTCTTGCTAAATTTCATCTTCTTGTCATCATCGTCAATCTCAATGATATCATCAGATTCATCATTTGATGAATCTAGTGAATTAACTATCTTTTGATCAATCGCATTTTTTTTATTTGAAAATGCGCTCATGAATTTGTTGAATTCTTGTATAACATCTGAATCATTCATCATCTTCAATTCATTCAATTCTTCATGATGTAAAATGCGTTACTGAATTAATTCAATAGTAGATATCATGTATCTTGACATGTTTTTCCCAAGTTCATCTTGTTGTGCAATAGTTTAATGCATACGTTAGTCTTGTCTTTTACATCAAACACAGTATATACATCAACAGTAGAAGTAGTATTGAACGTCATCTTCATGACTATTGCTTTGAGCTTCGCTCGCTTCGCAGTCTTCTTCTTTCTCATCTTCTTCATCAAATTCATCTTGAAGCATTGAGCTATTATACAATTAGCTTTTGAAACACATATGCATTACTCAAATGCATTATCATGTAGACTATTTTTCACTCGATCATTCGTGATTGTATCTTGCATATTGTTCTTCATTTTCATCTGCTTCGCTTTGATGACTTTCTGATAAACGCTAATGCTTCTCAATTTGATGAGTTGTTTATAAAGAGTCACTCAATCTGCACTTTGTTTGATATAAAGAGTTTTCTGATCTTCATTTCATCTCATTGCATGATTTCTACTCATAATTGACTGCGACTTGATTGATAGATTGAACATTCTGCGATTTTGATTAGTCTCAATGATAATGCATATAAATAATGCATAACAATCTTCTTATCTGATAGTGATGTTGAAGTGCTTTTTCTAATAAACTTAGTCACAATAAATGAGTGCAATGAATAGATGTGAGACGTAGAAAAAGTTAGAGTTAGAATAAATCTTTGACATAGATAAAGTTAGAATTAAAATAGATGTGAGATGAGATGTAGATAAAATTAAAGTTAAAGCTCAATGTTAGAATTTATTCATCATCTTAGAGCTGCGATCAACACATTCATCATATTAGTGCTAATATCAAAACATTCATTATATTGATTCTATTATAAACACAGTCAACAGTCATCATCTCTTGTTTACACATCATCTCTTGTTTACATCGTACTTCACTTTGCTTTCACTCAACTCAATAGTCTCAATTTTTCAAATCGTTGTCAGTTAATATACATCATGACTCGTTGCAAGCAAACAGATAATGCATTTAAATAATGCATTTCTTGTTGCGCATTGCTGACAGACTTGATATAAAACGAAAGTCTAAAGACGCATCGTGTGATGATTTAAGAGTTTCAACTCATGATGATATGATATCAGATAATCATATCACGAATGAATCAAGAGCAGACTTCAAGACTTTATCTGAAAGCAAGATCAATAAAGTTCAGAAGATAATGCAAATAAATAATGCATCAAGCTATTAACAGCTAATTTATCGTGACAGTCAAAGAGAAAATAAAAGTCAGAAATTATTGCATTTCGAAAGATACATCATTATCAGAGAGATGCGAATTTGTTGATATTGAAGATCTTATTCGAAAGAGTAGTTCGCGAAATCATGCAGAATGAAACTGATACGAACAAGATGAGTCAGAGAATAAGCGATGCAAACTATAAAATTCAGACTTTAACACTGCTTGCTCTTCAAAAGATCACAGAAGCGTTTCTATGTGAATTTCTTATCAGTAAGTGCATTACTCATTTGCATTATCATTGATGTTTTACAACACTTACTGATATAATGCTTTACATATGCAGATAGCAATCTTCTTGCTATTCATGTCAAGCAAGTAACTCTTCAGCAGAGAGATTTGATACTCATGAAAACTTTGATGTGCAATCTTGAAATTCAGTTGAGTGCTCAATGAAAATAGCATTCGCAATATCTTGATCAGATCAAGTTATCTAGCATAGCAATACACTTTATGAACTGCATTATCTCTTTGCATTATCTTGTAACTGTGTTATCATACTACATACATTGACAATGCAAAAGCAACTTCAAATGAAATGATATTGAACATTTAAACATTAATAGAACGTAAAACATTCTGCAAATCTGTCTTGAAAAAATCATCAGATTCATCAATCGCGTTATCTTCATCTTTTTCTTTGTGATAAATATTTCATGCTTCGATGATAGTCTTTTCAGAATTCAAGTTCATGATACGATTATAATACTTAAGAAGCATTATATGTTCAATTGATTCTGAAGTCATTTGTGATCAATCTCATTGACAAACTCTTCTTGCAAGACTGAATGTTCATTCAATATCTACAGAGAATATTGAACATGAGAAAACATTCTTGATCATTTGAGTCAATCTTGAATAGTTCAAGACGTTGTCTCTTCAATACTTTCATGTTGAAAACTTCTTGACAATAACGTCAGTGCAAAGATATTGATCATCTTCACTAACAGATACAGAGTGACGTTGAGTTCTTTGAAGAAGAGTTTGTGTAATCATCACAACAGACTATAGCATTGTTAACAAATGATCAATTGCATTATCATATTGCATTATCTGATCAACATCACTAGTCACTTACGCTCTGACTTCTGCAGTTGTAGTTCTCTCTTCATAATAATGATGAAAATAGTTCTTGAACTCTTTTCTGTACTTGTCGTAATAAAAATGAGAATCATTCTCATTTGCGTCTCAATCTTGATACAAATTCAGCTTTTGAGTAGAATCTAAAATCATAGCAAGATTGTATATCAGTTCATCTTTGTTCTTCGTCTTGAAATAGTACTTTGCAAGCTTGTTAGAAGCTAGTTCGCAAGCTCGAAGAACAAGTGCTTGTAAAGTACATGCATTATCGCGTACTATCATCTCAATAACATTGAGATGATTGAAAAGAGCATCAAACATTCGAAATTTTAAATGTATGTCAACATTGATGATTCTAAATATGATCAGAGTTAGCTCATAGAAAGAATTTAACATGTTGTCAACAAGCAATACTAGTAATCATTCGTTCTTCTTTAATAGAATAGCTTGAATCTTTGCATTTGTCAAGAATTTCTCAACTCATGTATTGATCATGTCACGCAGTTGATATGCACGTTAAAGCATCAAATAAATAAAGTTTCAACGAATGTGAATGTCTTGTATCAATTTTTAAAATCTTGTTGCTTGCAGCTTTAAAAAGCAAAGCTTTCGTTGAGAAGAACTGTTGATAGCAATAGTAATAGCGCGAACCTGTTTCATTAATTAGTAAATGCATTATCTTTTTGCATTATCATCTTGATAAATATCTTCTTGACAATAGTGCAAAGATCATTGCTTGTGATTACATTCTTGACTTTATCATCGTTCAATGACACAACGAAATTGTTGTTCAAAGTCTTTGATTCAATAGCTCTGATAAACTCTTGAGTCACTAGATTAATGATATAAGTCATACAAGATATCAAGTTTTGTGCTTCATCTCATGAAATGTCGCGTCAATTGAGCGCTCTTTCAAGCTTCTTCTTTAGAGTGTCATTGTTGCTTACATTATTAATAACAACGTTGAAAAGCTTGTTCTTGATGTTTTATGTATTCAAAATCTTGAACAGCTTTTGTATTAAATGACGATCAGTATGCTCAACTTGAAGAGATGTAAATTCAATGAAATGTTCACGATATTGAAATGTAGCATTCATTCAATATATCAAAACTCTCAGATAAGCGACTTTTTGAGAACTAAATCATGCATTCAATGCAATAGAAATCTGTCATGACTCTTTTAAATCTTGCTTTATCTTTGCTTGAATCTCATCATATTCTGAGAAAATCATGTTTGACAATTTAGTGCAATGCACAAGAGTAATCTCTGAACGAAGCATTTGTAGTAACTGTCGAAAATGCTTGTTTTCGATGATTTGAAAAGACAAATTCAGTGCAACGAAGATTTGACACAATATCTTTTCTCAATTCTGTTGATTGAATTGAGATGATAAGTTGATATGACTTTTCTTCTATAAATACGCCAACTTTGCATTATTTATTTGCATTATCATATTGAACTTACATGATCGAAAAATATCTCGAGCTGTGAAAGAGAGTTGAGTCATTTTCGTTTCTGACAAGCATTTGACTTGAGATGCTTGATCATATTGATCGTACTAAATTCATCAATAGTCGTAGAATGATCTAGAATTTTAAGACAATTCTTGCATGAAATCTTAGAATATTCTTTCAATGTTGAAATCATTTGAATAAACTTGTTTCAGATGTTGAATTGTTTATTTACTTCAATCTTCTTAACTCAAAGTGAATTATCTATCTTTCTTTGAGTCTTGTTGATGACACTTTCGTCAACAGACATCTGTAGTCATCATTGTTGAAATTGAGCATTGATATCAGCACTTCACTCAACATACTGATTATTCTCTCTTAATATTAGAAGAGAAGTATCGCGATGAATTCTATTCATCGCTTCTTAAAGAGTTCATTTCTTTTCGACGAAATTCTGATTGATGTTTCGTGAATCTTGACTTATGAATTCATTAGAATGAAGACTACTGAAAGTAGATGAATGAATGATCGAGAAATTAGATTCTTTCTCGATCGAAGATCTTGATAATCCATATGTCTTATCAGAATCAGACATTTTGCAATATATTTTATTAATAATGCAACAAGATAATGCAAACAACGAGAAGAGAAATAAATTCATTTGTTTCACGTAAGTCTTTCAAATATAATGACGTAATAGATTCAAAAATAGTAAATCTTGACATTTAATGTCATTTTCGATTTCTTGATGAGTTGAATCGAGAATTCGAATCGAGTATTAATTTAAAATCGATATCAGATTGAATCAGAATGTTGAAATCGAGTATTTGAGTCAAGTCAGAAGATTGATATTGAGTACTTGAGTTAAGTCAGAAGATTGATATTGAAACTCAACTTGATGATCAGTCTATTTGTATTTAGCTTTCATTCTATAAGCTGTAGAAATCTCATCTGATCTCGTATTCACATCTTCAATTGCGTGTATTCAGACTCATCAATGTCAAGTTCTTTTTTCACTTTGTTTATTGATTATTTGTAGTGTACATACTCTTTACATGACATTTTCGACAATGCATTCATTATACTAAACAGAAGACTTGATGTTTGTTGAATCTTTTCGCGTCTGTGACTAACGACTGCGCTTATCACAAAAATTTTTAGCGTCAGCGATTCATAACTTCAGAATTTGATTGATGTCACACTCATTACATCTTGTTCATGTGATAACTGATGTCAGCTCTCAATGATCTACTTATTGCTTAAGCTCTCAACTAGATCTATGAAATACATATCAATTATCTAGAGTCTATTACTGAGTCACTCACATCTCTTTATAACACAATCGCTCGCGATCATCAAGTCAATTCGATTTTTCAGATCAATTTATTGATACAATTGACTTTGATTGATTGACATCATGATATCAAATTTGTAACTGATGATACTCTTGCAATGAGCAAAGCTTTGTTTGCTATGTATATTTCATAAGAACATAGTTCTTGTGAGATTAGACTCTGATTTTAGTTTTCATCAGTTCATAGCTGAGACTTCTGTTCATCATGAAAAATTTGATTAAGCAAAGTCAAGAGATAATTATAGTTTTTAGTTGATTAATCATGTAGCATCGTTGACTTTGATGATTCTGTATATGCTCTGAGACATAAACATAATACATATACATTGTTTAATTTTTGCCTGCAATGAGATTGAATCAGTTTCAAATATCTTCAGCTTTCGCGTTTGAAGTAGTATTCTGCTACTCTCATCTCTTTATGCAAGAAATTCTTCTCGTAAATTGAATTGTATGAATCTCAGTCGTTGAAGTTGTTAATGTAAAAGAACTTGTTTTTGTTTAACTCGCTACGACTATTATTTGCTGATATAACATGCACACTTTTCAGAATTGTATGCAAATGAAAAAATTGACTAGCTTTGAGTAAACGAGAATTTTTGACGTTATCTTTAGATCAGTGCTTTATCTCAATCATTTCATGCACAGCATGTTGAGTTTTCTCATTACAAGATTTGAGTAGTTCGATGAGAACATCATTGTGTCGTAGCTCATTACTTTTGTTGTCTTGACGCAACGAATCTATAATAAAAAGAATAAGTTGTAGCTGATCAGACAGTTGATCATTTAGCAGAGTTAATGCTTCAGTCATCTTTTTTGATCTCTTCTGAATCAGAACATAGTCACGTCTTCAAACTTTCTTTTTTTTCTGTCAGTTCAATGAGCAGTATACTTTATCACTGACAAGATTCTCTAAGTTGTTGACATCTTTTTCGTCTCGTTTTCAGCATTGAAGTGACTTATGAACGCTTACGTAGTATGATTCAACTCAGATCGAGTCTTTTTTCTTTTTATTCAACTCTTTATCTGATACAACTTTCTTATCAACTATGTTGTAACACTCACGCACAAAGACTGTCAACATGTCAAGAAGCTTCTTCATGTTCAGAATTCTAACTAAGATCGATGCATGACATCATAACTTTGAATTGAGTTCTGTCTTTTGTATTTGATTTTATTGTTCGCGAATGAGTGCATCTTGAATTTTGTTATGAGTCTGCATAGAGCGAATCATATGAGTGTATTCTAACTAGAAGTTCAAAGCTAAAGAAGAAGAAAGATGAAACACGTCATGAGTTTTACTCATGAAGACACGCTAGATTGCTAGCGTGTCAACATCAGCTCTATACTAGTCTATAATAGTCTAACATGATCTATGTTAGACTAACTTGAAGTGCACGCTTGCAACATTACTTCTCTTCTTCATTTAGTAATGTTCTCATTGCTGCAGTTCGATTGATCTTTCTTTTGATTTCTATCTTGACTTATTCAAATATCATTCATGAAAGTCATTTACAATCTTCTGACATCTTTCGAACTCATTTTCATCAACGTTGTATCAATGTAGATCGACGTCGTATTCTTTTCAATTGACACAATATTGTAGTCATTGTCTGTAGCATCTGAAGTTCAGTATGTTCTTCACTTTTCATTCATCTTTGTCATTCATCACTATAGAATCAAACGACTCATTTCGTTGTTCTTTCAGAGAATTCTTCAAATTCAGTTGCAGCAGATTCGAGATAAACTTCAAATAAATCTTTATTGTCGATGACAATTTCAGTCAATATGCATGTTCAATCTCAATCAGAATCTTGAAAGATTCTAGCATTTTATCATCTAGTTTCTTCAACGATCTTGCAATCGTAATGTTTCTAGAGTCTAGAAACATCATGTCATCTATCTTGTAAATTATTTCTTTCAATGCTTGTTAATCTGTTTCTTTATTGTGATTCTGACTCTTGCTAATGCTTGTTTGATCAACGTTAGTGATCGTTTCATGTGTTCGAATATATTCTCTGCTTTATCTGCTTCGATTCTAGCTCAGATAATTTCATATTCAGTTGAGTTTGAATCAAAGCTCATATAAGAGTGAAAGCTCTTATTCAGAAAGAACGTCGACTGTTCAATTGACGGCGAAATAGCATTGTTATCAACGAATTCAGTCATAAATAATCAGATGAATCAATCATCTTGCATATATGAGCAGTAGCTTCGTAGATATCATTTCACATTCTGATTCGCTCTTTCTGTTTGATCATCAATCTGCAAATAATAGTCGATGAATAGTTTCACCTTGATGTCAAGTCTCAGACAAAGAAACGTTCAAACAATCAATATGAATTGAGAATCATGATTGAACACTATTGATCTCGATAGTTCATGAGTTCTGAAGACTCATATCAACAGCAGCTTAACTGTTTGTTCTGCGAAGATTTCTTCGTCATCTGATCAACATGATATATAGTGTCGTTTCTTAGACAATCGATCTATGACTGTCAGAATCGCGTTGCTTTCATCACTTTCTGATAGATTGATAATGAAGTTCAAGAATATGTTCTGTCATCATTGTTTAAGTATGAGCAATGACTTCAGCAGTTCATTGATTCAATCTCTTGATGCTTTTGATCTACGACAAACATAACAGTTTTGAATGTAGCATTTGATCATTGTTCTCATCTTCGATCAGCAATATGATCATCTCAACAAGTCTAATGTTCAATTCATGTTAGAATAATCACTGATTGAAAGATCATGTGCTTCTCTTATTAATGAAGTGATCATTGACTGAAAAACTCATAGTTTATCATCTTTTCAGAGTACTTCATCAAGTACTCTGCAGTTGTTCAGATCAATATCTTGACAAGTTCTTCTATTCTGTTTCATGATTATTTGAATATCAAAGCACAGTTGATTCGTTCGATTTTCAACTATAATCTGATTCTGAATAGAAATCATCTCTTCAATTGAATTTTGATTAACTTTTGATTCAAGTTTCAAATTCGAGTCAGATTCTGAGTCAGATCTAAGCAAGATCTGAGTCAGATCTTGATCAGCTTCTATTGACTGCAGTTCAAATTTGCCTTCAGACAATAGCATCTGATGCTGATATAGCTTTCGATCATCATTTGCTTCAACTGACTTAACGTCTGACATTCTAATCAGCGCTTCGACTTTCAGATTCTGTTTTTTCGACTAATATATGATCTTGAAGTTATATTCAGATAACTTCTCAGCTCATCTAGTCTGTCATCAAGTCAGTTCTTCGATGATCATGAAGTACTTCAAATAAAGATGATCAATGAAGATCTTGATTGAAATATCTGTATATTTCAATTCAGAATGTCAGTGCTTCAAGCAGCAAATAATGATCAGCAGTTCTTTGTCATAGATCTTGTAGTTGCATTCTGCGAGAATCATGTTCTTGCTATAGAAGATCATTGAATGTAGAATGTCTTCATCGTCATACTGAGACAATACTTCGTCGTTGACATAGTTCAAGAAGTCAGTTTTCAGAATAACTTCTCTGATTGAGTTGAAATGCTTCAGAACGAGAGCTGTCATTACTTGTTGCTTCAGTTCTTCAAAGATCATCTGACAGATCTCTGTTCATTCAAAGAAATGATCTTTTCAAGTCAGCTTTATCATGAGTCAAGCGATCTTTGAAAAGTTCTTTATGAATCGTTGATAGAAATTGCAGAAGTCAATGAAAATCTGCACATGAATCAACGATCAAGACACTTTTCAGCTTCGAATCACATTTACTTTTCGAGAATTCATTCGCAGATCATTGATGAATATCAGTAGTTCAAGAAACGAGATTTTCTGAATCTTGAATTCACACTTGTCAACGTCTACTTGTAGATCGACTTCACGAAGCTTGTTTAGCACTTCTTTCACATGAGTTTTATGTTCTTTCAATATCTTACTGTAGATGAGAATATCATTCAAGTATGTTTGACAGAATTTATGCAGACAGTCAAACAACACATCGTTGATATAATGTTGAAAGAAAGCAGATTCATTGATCAATTTGAAGAGCATTATTCTATACTTGTAGACGTCAAAGAAAGTAACAAAAGTAGTTAAATCTTCGCTTTCTGAACTCATGCGCAGTTTATTGAACGTGATGATAATGTCAAGTCAAGTCAGATACTTACTGTCTTGAATTCGAGCTAGTACTTCATTTATCAAGAGTATTGAATAACGATTTCTTTTGATCAGAGCATTCAGTTTTTGATAGTTCATGTAAAAACGAAGACTGTCATCTTTCTTTTCAACAAATAGTATTGACGAAGCAAAAGAAGCTTTGCTGAATGTGATGAACTTCTTCTTCAAATTCTTTTCTAGATACTCTTTGATCTTCTGCAACTTGTAGCTCGACATGAGATACAATTGACTTCTAGAAGATTGACTCTTTTCTTCTAATTCAATCTTATGATCATATGATCGATGCAAGAGCAACTGCGTTGTCTTTTCTTTATCAAAAACATTCAGAAAGTCGTGATAAACTATCAAAAACTTCTTCTTCAGTTCATTTAATAACATGACAGAGATCATTTCATTCAGTTTCGCGAAATCTTCAACTGAGCTAAGCGCTTTGTTGATTTTACTAATGATCAAGAAAAAGATCTTGATCTTCTTATTCTTGACTAGAGTTCAATACACAGCGACTTCAATTATAGCAATATTGATGAATCTTTCTTTCTTAATAGATTGAATGAGTCGAAGATGATCAAGATCAACTTAAGTGCTTTGCTTTCGTCTGAATACAGATTCAATAAATCGAACAGATTCAATAAATCGATTCACTGATTTCTGATTCGTGAGTCTCTTCAAGATGATCGTTGATGTAACAATTGAGTTCAAGTTCTTTCATTTCATTTTGCAGATTACGCTTGATTCAGATCTGTGAAATGCTGATTGACTGCTTGCTTTTGAAACAACAGATTTCGATGTTCAAATATTTAATGATGATATTAATCGATTGTTTGCAGAATTTATCAAAATTTGATTTCTTTTCAATCAAAGATTTTCAATGATTATCTTGTGCTAATCTAGATGAGTTATCAATAGAAACATCATTTCATTCTTGTGTTCTTGAATCATGATTGATGTATACAGAGTGTATGTAATCAACTTTCAATCAGAGATTTCATCATACAATTGAATCAACTTTGATTTTGACAGTGATATTGACTGAATATCAAAGCGTTCACATAGCTCTGACATCAAAGATTCATCAATGAAAGTCATGTCAATAACTTTAATATTTATCAGAGCGAGAAATCTGAATATCTTTTCTAAACTACTTAAGATGATGTCAATAGTGAATGACTTGAAATCAAATGAATCATTAGACATGCTGATGAAACAAGATATGAGTATATTGCTCTCAGTCACTACTTTGACGAGAGCAAATCGTTTTTCAAATTCGTAGTGATCTCATGCACTTGAATCATCTTAAGACAGTCATATGCTCTATGTTTTGACTTCTTGCATTTGAAGCAGAGTTCTTTCTTAAACAACTCTTTCTGAATAGAATCGAGATTCAATCTTCTGAATTTCTTTCATGAAGAAACTGATGACGTGAGTCAAGCAGTCAATGTGCTAGAGACAGAGCGAGCAGCTTGAGTCGCTGATGCTTTGACAACTGATTGAGCATTCAATTCAGTTAATCTAACATTGACTTGCAAGCAGATGTCAACAAACTCATTCAAATCTGTGATTCATTCATTGAGCGTTACTTGTTGAAGATCTGAGCTGATCTTGTGCTGAAGATCATTTAGTAGAATCTTGTTATTGTATTCTAGTTTTGCACTAAATCTCTGAAATTTCATTCAAAATTCATGAAAGAAGATCTTGTTCTGATACAGCTTCAAGTACTGTCGTTGAGTCATGTGATGATGATTGAAATCATCATACATCTTATTAATCATCGATAGTACTTCTTCAACTTCTAGAAACGAGTTCAAGAAGATATCTTGCATGCAAGATGCAATATGTTTGATCGCAGCTTCACTGACTCAACTTTTGATGTATGCAATCTTCAACTCTTCGATAGAAAAGTGATTTTTATTTGCCTTCAGCTTGTTTTGCATTCAAGACAGTCAATTGTCTACATTCTGCGTTGAATCTTCAAACAGAAATGAATTTGATAACTTGATTGATTTCGAGAAACGATCTTCAGAGATCAAAGTGCTTTGTCGACTTGATGCAGCTTTTAAATGATGTATAATCACGTTCTTGTTTCTATTCTCTTTTTGCAAACGCGTCTGCGTAATCTTCAATGTGATGTTTATCTCGTTGACATCTTCTAACATCTGAATCATGTCATTGTGAATCTCAATTTTGATGTCGTGCTGTTGACATATATACTTGATAAAGACAACAATGTCATCTACTTCATGAGTGCTTATTCAAGCATTTAATTCAGTGTTGATGCTGATCTTGATCATTTCATGATCAAAAAACAACGCGTTCATGTTCTTTTCTTCTGTATTCAATGATGCATTCGTGTCTTCTTCTTCTGATGCTGTTCGATTCTGTGATAGAAGTGATTCTCTTCTAGCATTTTAAAGTTCATAATGAGCAATGCTCACTGATTCTGAGCTTCTAGTCATGATATGAGTAGAAAATTGCTGATCGAGATTCTGATGTTACTCTATTCAACTTTCTGAGTTCAAGCAACGACTAGTACTCTATCGAACGTTTTGAGTTCAAGTACTGCTGAAATTTCTGATTTCTGATGACGAGCTCAATAAAGAGTTAATCAAGAACAACGCGTTCGTGTTCTTCAATTCTGATTCTATTGAAATTTCTGATTTCAAATCAAGATTCTTCTTTAGAAATTTCTGATTTCTATCGAGCTTTCTGAACTCAAGTTCTGCTGAAATTTCTGATTTCAACTTCTGATTTGAGTTGTGTAGCTTGTTTTTATATCATCTACACGTCGATAGTAAGATTAATAAGCTTTGAACTAATGTTACGAGTCTGCATAGAGCAAATCATATGAGTGTATTCTAACTAGAAGTTCAAAGCTAAAGAAGAAGAAAGATGAAACACGTCGTGAGTTTTACTCACGAAGGCACGCTAGATCGCTAGCGTGTCAACATCAGCTTTATACTAGTCTATGATAGTTTAACATGATCTATGTTAGACTAACTTGAAGTGCACGCTCGAAACAAATTTTACGAAGATTAAAGACATAATTGAATCGTGTTATCATAGCAGTCAATGCATGCTTGTTAATCTTGCTCTGTCTTGTATCTTTGTGAAGAAGAATATTTTTCATCACAAGAAGATTCAGATGTCGAGTATTGTGATGCAATAACTATGTTTGAAACGTGTCTCGTTTGTTAATGCAATCAAAAAAAATCTTTATTAAATACTTATGTGCAATCTCACTGTGCTTTGTATTGAAATTATCAGCACTATCGTATCTTTGAATCTGAATTGCATAATGTGTCATCATGTGTAGTTTTGAAATGTTGAAATGATTGGTGTCTGTATCTGAATGCTCAGATCACAAATGACGAAAAACATTCTTTAGCTTGTTCAATCGAAAAAGCGCATGTTCAAAATATCAAAGAATTTCTTTGTCATGCAAATAATACTGAGCAAGTATCATGAAGTTTATCACTGCTTGAGCGAAGTGAACTGCTGCAGATGCTCTCGTGATCAAAAGCGATGCAATGACTGATATAAACTGACATACAATCGACTTTTGATTTGCATCAGTTCATTGCTTAATCATACTGTACTTAACAAATCTCTTCATGTCTTTAAATGATGAAATGACGCGAAATCTTTAATTCAGCTGAGCTGTTTCTGATGCATCGTTTAAAGCTAATCTGATTTCTTTTCTTCTTCGACTTGTACAAACACTCTCATTGATGATCTGACTGAGTCATAACATCAGATATGAGATGATTTTCTTAAGTAGTTGATGTAGCATGTTTATCATCATTGTTTCATGAATATTGACAAACATATGTGATTATGCAAAGTTTTTCACTGAATGTATTCAAGCAGAATCATTCTCAATCATATTGTTCTTTCTTTGTTGTCTCTGTTGATTTCTAATGAATACATGCATTCAAATTGATCATGTCTTGTCTAAATTTTCGCGCTCATGAGATGATACTTGACAGATAGAACATTGTTGATTCATCTTGATGTCTGTGATTAATACTTGTTTCTCGTAGTTCATCATGAACTTGATGATTATTGAATAACATTGTCTTATCTTATTGTCTGCGCAAAGAACAGAAATGTCGTTTCTGATCATAGCTTCAACGACTATTACGTGTGAGATCATGTATTAATGCATGATGATACATGTTTAATGTACGCTTGAGTATGATTGATAATGTCATGTGTCAAATCTTTGACTTGATATCATCATTATTGTTGTCAACTATGAGAAGAAATCTCAGAAGAATCAATTTCAATCGTTTTTGAGCATGTCTTGTGCATTGATTTAGATTTTCTATCGTTAAATATATAAATTATGCAGATAGATCATCTTGATGCTCAGTCAAGACTGTCTTATCAATGAAAATTAACAGTAATATCATGATAGCATCATCAGAAAGCTTCTTCTGCGTTTCTCATTATCAATCAGCAGTATGCATCTCGTCGTAGATTCAAAAGTTGTCGACATTATAATGTTGAATGAGTGCATAGATCAGCTCATCTTGAAATGATGAGTAACTCAACAAGAATCGAAGTGTCTCGATGATGTCATGATATAAAATGCAGTGCTGCTCTTCTTGAACTTCTTCGTAACTGAATTCAACTGTGAACATTCAAGAATGTCACTCATTGTTTTCAACATCATATGAAATCTAATGTAGAAGTGTTAATCACTTGTTTACGTCATAAAAGCTGACATGTTAATGTAAGACTCGCAAGCGCAAGTCTTGAAAAAATCGATTAACACTGTCTTTGATAATCTTTGTTTGATAAAGTCAATGAGTAAATGCGTAATTCACTTCGCATTGAAATGAATAATATTAATTGTTGTTTGTGTTCTTGATCATTGAGAATTCAAGCTCAACAACTCTGATACTTTCTTTGACACGTCAACTGTTGTTTCAACATCATAATCAATTGTCTTGATGAAGATTTTAACTTGCAGCGCTGATGATGTGAAAAGAAGTTCAGTCTGAAGTTGTATCATCTCGATTCTTGATGACATATGTTTCATATTTTGATTCAAATCAGCGCTATTCATCTCAATGTTCATGTGCTCTTCTGTGAAATCATTTATTAACATATATTCTTGATTTTCGTCTTCAATGTTTATTTGAACACTCTCATCATGAAAATCATTCAAGTTTGAATCTCATTTTGCAGTCTCATGATCGCATCAGATGAGTTGCATCAAATCGCATGATGATGATTCTGATGATGATGATAACTTTCGTCAGAAAATCTTTCGCGATCAATCATGCAAGCGAACATGACAGTGATGAAGATAATGTTCAAGCTCGCTGATGTTGTTTATCTTCATTTCACATAAAGAGCATATGCGTTGCATTATTTGTAAGTCTTCGATTAGTGTTTTTATATAACTTGTATGAAGCAATAATGAATTGTAATGATTCTTTATGCTCGACTGTTTATCTGTGCATAAAATGTCAGTAATGAGATGAATTAAAAAATGTCAATTGCAAAGTCAATGAATCACGTTTGTTCAGAAGTTATCGACTTCAATTTGAGCTCGATAGTTAAGATATGTAAATCATATAAATTATATTTAGCTAAATTGTAAAGAAAATGAAATCAATCACTTGAATAAATATCATCATTATTTTCATGATCTAGCTATTGTCGCTCATGATGCGATCATCTAAATCTTTTATGAAATGAGAGTAATGATTGTTAAAGTGCTATATATCTCAAGTTGAAGTAATCTTCAGAATTTACAAACTTTATCTTGTCATCGTCATTTATCTCGCTCTTGTCATGACTTGATGAGCAACTTGAAAAATATATGACTATGCATCTATCTTCTTCATCTTTATTTGAAACTCTCTGATAGCATGTCAATTATGCTTAAACTCATTGTTACTTCTTCTGAGCTTATCATAAATGTGAGACTGCTTAAATTTTATAGTCGTCGCTATCTGATGTACAATGAAGACTGAGAGAATTCAAGTATTGAAGAATAAAAACTTGAACTTAAACGAAGAAATTAGCTGATTGACAAACGTAGAGATGAACTCATCAGTTAAATAAGTGACAGTAACGAGCGAAGATGATTGTTGATGATGAGATGACATTGAAGATGATGTAGTTTTGTTTCAAAGAGCTTTTCATCTGATAATTCTTCATGTGACGTTAACTGCTTGTTTAAATGACGACAAGAATTTTAATGCATTTGATGACATATCTTGATTGAACTCATTTATTGCTACTGTCAATAGTTAGATCATAAATTTGATTACAATATACATATTAATGAATCAGATGTTGCTGCATACATCAACTTTGATGAGAACATACTTGATGATGTCATACTATAGACAATGTCTGCAATGAACTGACTGCTTGATGAAGACTTTGATTTCATCAATGAATTTTCATCTTTTAAGAATGAATGAAGTCATTCAATGACTAGATTGAATGAAGAGTTGTTGCAGTTAATCTCTTCATCATTTCTCGCGATTGCTGTTGCTCAATATCATATCGTCTTTGATTCTATCGCTTCATGAGAATGATTTATATTTCAATGATAACAGATGTGAGTGAAGTTTTTACACTGCTCATGATAACATCATCAATGAGTAAGAAGATTGAGTATGTATGACTCATTTCTCTGCAAATGCTTCTTATGTTTGTTCTTTAAATGCTTTGCATGAGTGATGTTGCTGATCTGAATGAAAGCAATCAGTTAGCTGATACACAGAAGAAGCAACTCAAAATGATAATTAAGATTTCATTTCTTGACACTTGTATTTCTCTGTCTTTTCTTGATACTTTAAGCTTGAAAGAAGTTTCATCATTTGTAATATAATTACTGAGATCTTTGCAAGTTCATGAACTGATCAATTCAATGATGAACTCTCTCTTGTCGCTATTCTGCAAATGAAATAGTATATTTTTCAAATTTCTTCGATCGTTGCATTTCTTCAACGTCTTTGTCATCTTGATTGATTGATCAAAGCAATGAACAATAGTCTGATTGCAAAGCGAAAAATGCATGTAGTTTCAGTTGATACATCAGTTGAAGATCAAACGAGATTGATCACTACGTCAAAGCTCAAAGTCAAACTCGCTTGCATGATCAAATACTTTTGTATCTGAGTCGTGTGAAATCTTTCTATCATTAAGTATAATTGTTCAGTTTACAACGTAATACAGATCATATACATCTGAATCATCATCGTGAAAGTCTACAGACTTCTTGATCATGTTCTCATTTGTTTTTTCATCATATATTTCAAGATCAATTCTGTTCTTTCAACTGTTATCGTTGACACTCAAGATCTGCTTAAATCAATGCTGTGTATCATGTTTGAGTCGTGAGTTCAGATCAGTAAATAAGACAGTATCTTTAAAAAGATACTTGATGTCTTTTAAATTAAACTGTTTGTCTCACGACTTTGTTCTATTTGTTTGCTTCAAAACATTTAATATTCTTTCTAAGACTACTTTTTTGACAGATTCAAGAGATGAATGAAGTTCAAAAGTAGTATTTCTTCATATTTTAACATGTTGAGTAGTGAGAGCTTGTTTAGCACTAGTCATAATGTTTCGTATGCATTCAGTCAACACTATCTTCATGATAGTGTTATTTGATGTTTATTAAGTCACAAGTAACACAAAAAGTGATTGAGAAGAAAGTGAAATTATGCAATACATTTGAAAAATTGAAGTGCGTAAGATTCAATGAACTTGAATAGTGATTCTTTGAATCTGCTTTAATTTAAGAATGTTGTTCTTTAACATCTTGATTTGAAGAAAATTTCTTAACTTTCTCTGCTGTCAAATCAACAACGACATCACATTTCAGTAACTTTATGATGATCATCATCTCATCTTTCAATCATGTGAACTATGATTTGCATCATCAAACGCTTGAATGTAATCTTCACAACAAAATGTTAAAGCTGTGCTACTCATGAGAGACTTCAAACAGAGTGCTTATCTTCGCGACTATATTCAGAAAGCGATTGATAGTAATGTGAAAGTTATGCAATCATCAAATGAGTAGATGCAATACATCTTGATTGAACTACATAATTAATCTGCTCACTGACAATAAATGAATCACTATGATTCGTGATGCTCTTATGAAAGCGCTTGCTATCACATTCTCATGAATCGCAACAGTGAGAATGACAGACAGATTCGCTTGAAAGTATTATGACTTGCAATGTGATACTGATTTTGTTAACAGACATCATAATGCTAGAATATGATCAATTATGCTTTTTAAGCAAAGAAAATCTCAATTCAATATAAATGACTGACTATCTTGACAGATTCTGATTGAATTATGAAGATACATATCATATTTTCACTATGAATTGATTTATTCGTCTTGAAGAATGTTCTCAGTATAATCACGAAAGTTGACAAATGATCATCGCAGAAAAACTCAACATGAAGAATATGCAGATTGATAAAGATGTGACTGAGATGTTTACAATGCAGCTTGTTTGCTCATGTCTCAGAGCAAAACATGATAAGCGATAAAAATGCAAACAATATTCATTGTATCATTTCTTCTATATCATTAGCTTGAATATAGTGAAGAATACAGTGTAAATAAGCATGATTCAATAAAAGATGAATAACAGCTTTGTTGTTTTATGAATGAAAGATAATCATCATATCAAAATTGAGATCAACACTTTTATCATTTTAGTTATATTTAATAAAAGAATACAATTCATCAATGAGATCTTGCTCACTTTATTCGAGTGTATGCTTTTTTAAGAAACTCAACTTTCGAGACATCATAATAGTTAAATCAGAATCATTCTCATCTTAAAGACTTTCTATCTTTCATCACAATCAGATAACAATCTCAATTCAAGCTACAATCATCAAGATCAATCTTTCAGCTTCAACTCACATCAGTCTAGAATTTTACATTCTGCAACTTTATCTCACTTTTTATCTCTCATCACAATCAGATAACAATCTCAATTCAAGCTGCAACTGTCAAGATCAATCATTCAGTTTAGACTCACATCAGTATAGAATTCAACATTCTGCAATCTTATTTCATCTTATCATCATACATTCTACAATTTCACTGTTTCTTATTACTTCTTCACATTTAACAGCTTAATGTCATCTCACATCATTACTTTACATCTTTTAATAAACATCTCATCATGATGTTCAAAGAAAAGTTCAAAGCGACATCAACAGATAAAGATGCAGCGACTGACATCATGTATTACACATCTCGAACGATGAAGCTTGAGAATGATAATTTCACTACTTTCATCTTGAATGATGAGAAAATGATGCAGAAAGCAGATTTAGCTGAGCATCAGAGCATCAGATTTGTCATCTTTTCAAACTAAGATTATTTTTGAAATCAATGAAGTAGTTGAATCAACAATTGATGCATTCAATTCTTCAAATGAAAGTCTTTATGTTACTTGCAAGATTGTGACGAAGATCTTGATGAATTGAACATTCAGCATTCATTTCAACATTAAATTACATCAAGTCACATTATTATTATTCAAGAGTTGTCTTTCTGTTCACGACATCTTACATAACTGAGTCTTTCGCTTACATTCAAATTCTGACATTCGCGAAATTATCATTGCAAACTATTCAAACATGTCTTTGTTGCACACTTCTTATTTTGAATTCATGTTTTTCATACACAACATCAATGATTCAAAGATCAAGAATCTGCGTCGAGATGAATGAATGATTCTTCTTGAATTTATCTTCAGATTGATCTCAACTCATACTCAGTTGATTCTGCTTGAGAATCATGAAGATTCATCAGTTCTTCAGAATATAGAGAATACACTCAAAAAAGTCTTCGATTTGTCAAAAGATTGCACAGTCAAGCTGAAGATCTTCATCTCAATGATTGAACGAGATACATTTCTGAATCAGTATTGAAAATTCAACAGTAGCATCAAAATAAAGCAAAACTTTTCAGTGTTTAACATGTGATTCAGTCAGTCTAAAAATCACAAGCATATCATTCAAGTAAAACAAGTGACTTCAAAGAAGAATTGTTCAACTATCTATTTATTATATTGATGCACTTATCATGATGATAAAAAGTGCTGACTTATCAAAGATTTCTCTAGACTACAATCAATGAAGACACAGCAAGCACTGATTGCGAAGACTCAAACATTGCTCTGCAAGTTACATGCACTCATCACATTCATAAGAACAGACAAGAAGTATATTGATTTACTGCATCTTTTCAATCACTTTGATTATCAATTTGACTTGAAGAATCACTTTGAAGTGTAAATCAATGATGACAAGTGAACTGCTATTATTCTTGTCAAATCGTTTATTTTCTTCAACATAACAGATGTGAGCGTAGCTCTTCATCATTCTCTCATCAAGACAGATTGAAGCTTGATTGAGTAGAAGTCAACGTTCAATCTTTGTAAGCGTGAGTGACAGAATGATGATAAACAAGTACTTCAGTATTGTTTTTTCAACACATCAAACATGATCTCAGTACATTCAATCATGTTTGACAAACTCAACAGAATCAAAATAGCAACAATCAGAATTCTCAATTCTGCTCATATTGACGAGAAATATTAGAAATACAACGATCACTTTCGCGATATTATACTAAGTCAGAATCTTCATATCAAATTCACATCAATTCTCTTCAAAGACTTAAATCTCTTGACTACTCTTGCTGAGTGAAATATTGAGTTGAATAAGTCTCAGATGTTGATCATGCAATATTTTCAGAATCTTTCTAATGATTTTGATCTTATCAAGAAACTCTTTGAGATCAAGAAGACATTGATGAATGTTGTTATCACAATGTTACTCTTAAAGCTGAGCAAGAAAGTCAAAGTGCTGAGTTCATTCAACAACACAGCTGATACATTCATTCTCAAACTGAATGAACAGCTTCAATGACTGAAAAACAAAAAAATCATTCTGATGAATAAAAAGATCATTCATTTTCACTTGCAGTTCACTGAACATCAGATAGTCGTTTAAAACAGTTGCACGTCTCACTCAGTAAATAACGATCTCGCTCAACAATGATGAAATGTCTTTTACAAGTTATCTGATGTCTTTTATGATCAGCTGACACATTGAATTATTGATCAGAGTAAGAAGACTCTACATGACATTAAAGATCATCAATACAAATTGCATTAAATCAGTCTTGACACTCTGCTTCTAAAAGTCACGAGTTTGAGCAATCATTCAATGAATAAGACGTAACTTCAGAGTCAACAGAGTGAACAGAGTGACAAGCAGCATAAGACACAAGATTCTTCAATTGTACAAATCAATAATGAAGAAGTTGATATGATTTACGAAGATTTTAAGAGCGATGAGAATTCATTCAATATGAATTACGAAGATCTTAATCTTCATGTCACACGTTAATCTTCAAAGTGAGATCACGAATTCAAACATCATATGCTTCAGAGAATTATCAATGTCAAGCTCAATAGAATGAACAATGAGACTGAGCGTGACGCTGTTATTAAGACTTTCTGCTCATACTTTTAAAGAATTGAGATGAGAAAAATTCTTAACATGAAAGATCAAGAATTCTTTCAGCGCATTGAGATTGAGCTAAGTGTGAATATTCTTGAGCATGACGTGAGCGCTGTTGTCTGCATGCTGATCAACTTCAACATTACTATGCTAAAAAAATTCAAAGAAGATCATACTATTATTCAGAAAGTTGCAAGAGTTGAGAACATAAAGATCTTTATTGCTATGATTCACAGCAATGATTCAATGCATATGTTCAATGATGATGAGCAACTTCAATCAATAAAAGAAGACATCAAGAACAATTGCTTCACGCACTATACAAACAGAAGTTTATTCAAACGTCTGATTATGCTTGAATACTTTCATATGCTTCTCACTGAACAGTATCGCGCAATTCTCATCATAGATGACATCATATTCACTGTCTGATACAAAGCTCAGATGCAGTTCTCAGTTAACTCTTCACTTTGATTCAATATGACTATTGCAATCATTGTATTGAAGAGCTTTTGTGAAATAAAATGATCATTGATATTTCTCAATGTCAATGAGATCAACATAAGAGTCGATGCATCTCAGTTCAAGCAGAATGAGATTGAAGTCATTGTAGCAATCGAGCTAGTCAAGATCTACTTTGAAGTTAAAATATCTGTCAAGAACATTGTCATTCTCACAGAATATACTGCACAAGTTCAGTTACTGAAGAGAAGCTTAGTTTCAGACTTGAAAGTTCAAAATGTTGAAGTGTACATGATTGATTCTTTTCAAGACGAAGAAGTTTCTGTCATCATTTTATGTATGATGAGAATCAAGAAATTTGACTTCATGTCTCAACTCAATCATTTTCTGACTGTCTGTAATTATGCTTGCAACTCATTTATTATGTTATGTAACTATGATGAACTTCAGCACGATTATACTTACAATTTACACATGATACAACATGTTTAAAATTTGTTCTTGATCAACGAAGTCTATGAAGAATACTCTAGTCAACAAGAATTCATCAATTTCATGAAAACAGAGCGTTAATTTCAAGAGTAAGAATCACAATGAAATGAGAACAAAGCTTGATACGCGAGCGAAGATCAAGCAACAAATCTCTCAAAAGAGCAAAAGCATCATCAGAACATGAGCGAAGATCAAGTAACAAACTCTGCAGAACAGCAAGAACATCATTGAAATGCAAGTAAAGATCAAGCAACAAACTTTGCAAAAGAGTAAGAGCATCATTGAGATGCAAGCGAAGATCAAGCAACAAATTCTGCAAAAGAGCAAAAGCATCATTGAAATGTGAACAAAACTTCTGCAGCAAATTTTGCAGAAGAGCAAGCATCGCAAGAAGATAAATCTGATCAAGAAGCAGTATTCATTGACTGATAAACATGTTTCACAGAAAACAACATTCTTTTTTGATGTTTAAATTCTTTGTTTGCTGCTAGTTCAAGTCTGTCAAAGAGATTGAAACATTGATCACTGTGTAATACACACTGAAATACAGACATAATAACTTGCAGATACAATACACTTCAATCAACAATAAACTAGCTTAGTCTTTAAGCTGTTATACGCATCATGTAAGCGCAGATCTTCAACGTAAGCTAAAGTAAATTCATTATGTTTCAACTTCTACAGTATCACATTCGCTGCATGTAACAGAACTTAATCTTTCATTCATCTGCTCATCATACTCGATGTGAGTCTTTCAATTTGCTCTCATAATCACATAAGATCATGATCTAGCATCATATGTTTCTTTTAATGAGCATCATCATCAAGATCAAGATATGTTCATAGAACTTAATCTTAGTTGATTAAATCTGCATATCTAACATCAATTGAGTACGCGTCTAGTTTATCACGTCAACTCATCTCACATAGTTGAATAGCAGCATCAGTATTTCATCATCATCATTTATCTTATCGAACTGATTTTATTGACTCATCATAATGACTAGCTTACGTCTCAAAAAGAATATCACTATCAAATATCAGAATTTTCAACTTGATGATGAGTGTTCAACTTTCAGAAACATGACAGAGATTCTTAAAATCTTAAACATTAATAAATATCAGCTGAAGAATTTAACAAATCAAGCTGAGCAATGAACTGAAAAGCATGCATCTACACTCAAGCACATCAGATTTAATGAAAAGTCAGCTATCATTTTTTTTTTTTTTTTTTTTTGATTCTTACTCGATTCAACACCCATTATGGGCCTATGCTGTCAGCTATCATTGATGAGCAATTAACATCATTTCTGTACAAGATCAACACACTTATGTTCAATGATTTCAAAACAAATCAAATTTTCAACATTTTAATCGCTGTAATTCAATGAATGCTCTACAACAGAAGATGCTCTGAACAGATATGTGTCAAAAAGATCAACACATTTTTCACTCACATATAAACTAGTTCTACATCATCTTCAGATGATCAATCACTCATCATCATACATAAGATTGTAAAGATTCAATGAGCATCATTTGCGTCTGAGTTTTTGCAGTCATAAAAAGTCATGTCATTCATCAGAACACTTGAAAACGTTGAACTTCATGTGATGATGAGTTCACACTTGAATCTGATCACTTCAAAAGAGATTTCGAAAATGAGCTTGACTTCAATCAAAGATGTACTTGATTATGATTTACATGATGACAAAGATTGATTTTATAATGTTTCGTTTAAGATGTGAATTGAAATTCTCAAAGATGACATCAACTACATTGAGATAAACACTATCATTTACATCACAGATGACGAGATCTTGAAAATAAATTCAGACAGAACTTTTTGAGCTGCATTACGCGATGTCTTGAATCGATTTAATCATGCTGCTCACTTTAATGTGATTTATGCTACATCATATTCTGATAGATCAGAAACACATGTATGTAAACAGTGAACTAATGATCAGTGCAGAACTCACAGACAAGACTTTATTAATCTCAGCTTTTTGTCAAGAGCACACAAGATTTGTTGATGTTAATGAAAGCAAAAAGATTAATAAAGTGACAAATTGAAGAAATGAGATCAACACATTATCAATCGATCATAAAATAACGATTAATAATTCAATAAATTGTGTATATCAATAAAGATTGACAAGAAGTTTAGATTTCATAGAGCAGAATTGAATAGATTTTACTCATGTTCAAGAGCAGTCAGCAGTCGTTAGCATGAAAGAGAGCGATGCAAGTGACACAGTTGTTCTGATTACAATGAAGAATAATGTTAACTCAGTTGACAATGCAGCGAAATTTAGTAAATTTATGAAGTGTGTACATTTACAGCGAACTGATAATGAGTGAAGATCTCATGAACGAGAATCAAGTAGTTCATATACTAGATCAACAGCAATTCAAACTCAAAGACATGAAAGAAGTCAGAGCAAATGAGACAGTGATCTCGACAATGAATGAGATCAACACGTCAATAGTTAATGTTGCATTGAAAGTTGATAGATTGAAAAAATGTGTATAGTAGCAACGTTGAACTGACAAGAGTGAAGATTTCACGAACGAGATTCATACGCTCTTAATCTTTTCACGAAAGCGATCAAGATTCAATCATTCAAAGAAAGATGCAACAAGCATTACATTAACTGATTAAACATTGTTTTATGATAAGTCAATGAAGTATGTGTATGAACGACAGATTAACAACAAGTGATCTTTACAGAGAATGATGAAAGTTCTGAATCATTGCATTCAAAGTGATGAAAGTCTGATGACAAGATGCAGACTCAAAAGAATGACATGTCAATGTCAGCTTCAAATAAGTCTAACATTTCAGCTTCAAATGTTGATCAGTCAATAAACATAAATTCAGAATTGAAGTATGATAATTCTTCATTGAAGAAAAACAAAATCATCAGCTCACATTGAAATTCAACGAGTTGAATTGAACAACATGAAGTAACTGTATCATCTTCATTTCAGCAGATGAAATCTCAACAGAACATGATGATTTTCAATTGTTCAATTACAGAAGATCTTGCAAGAGAGTTAAATCATGCGCGATCAAACATGAATTTCAATGATGATAAAGATAGTGAGCAGAATTTGAAGAAGCATTACATGAAATGATTGAAATATCGAAGTCAATCTTGTTTCTTGACTAACAAGATTAAACAGACTCATGATGAAAATATCATTAACTGTTACAGAGCATTTTCATGAAGAAGACAAATGACGAAATTACATTCAACTGTTTCTGCATGATTTTAAACATGTTGAATCTCAGTCATGCATACATTTGCAAAGAATAAACACGTCACTCTTTTTATATCAGACTTTTGAAATTTTTGTAATGTTTGAAATAAAAATGTTCATGAAAGAAGAATTCAATGTTGATGATATGAGTCTTGAAAAGATAAACATAAATGTCAGCAAGATTAAGAATGAAGCATGCTAATTTATTGATAAAACAATAAAGATGCTTGAATTGATTTGTCTGAATCATTTATTGCACATAGCACATAATAAGATCAACAATGCTCATTACAAGAAGAAATTCAATGAACATCTGAAAGAAAACACTCTCAGTACATTTCAATCTAAAGATGCAAAGTGCTCTTTCAATAACAAGTTGAAAATTGAATGTTCATGTGTGAACGCAAGTTCATCTGTACGTCTCATATCATCAAAATTTGTCAATCTAGTTATCATTTCATTAATCTTGATCATCAACTGACTAAAGAAGATTCAAATTCATTTCAACAAGAACAATGATTTATTATGTTGACAAATTCATCACGCATATTGTGATGCAAAGATGAACGCGCTAGTCATCAGATTGACATGAACAGATAGAGATTTTCTAATAGAACAAGAGCAAGCTAGTTTTAATCTCATATGTGTGATCACAATAAACATGTACAAGACTTACGTTGCAGCATTGATGAGAAATTAATATTAATTTGAAAGAGTAACTTTTAAATCAAAACAATCACAGTTGATATGACAGCTCTGAGATATAAAATGAGATTGATTGATCGCAGATGAGACGCATAAAGAGATGATTCAAACATTCAAAATCATCAATTTATTTAAGAACATGAATGAAAAATCTTGTAAGTGATTTGTTACAGATACATTCTTTGAATGATCTTTCATATAAATGATAACATGAGTGAACATGCTGATAATAAACATGATGATGAATCAACATGAATTAAGATGAAAAGAAAAAGAAGTTCATCGAGTCAATTTGATATACTGTACATACAAAAATTTGAAAAAGATGAACAAGATACATATGAAAATCATCAATCTTCAAGAGAAAGATTATCAAGTTATTAAGAAGTACATCAAAGAGCTAGAGATCATGTGTGACACACTATGATTACGACGTGATGTTAATTTATCAAAGTTTTTCAACTCTTCTCTTACAGATGTGAAATCAAATAAGCATTAAGATGTCAATTGCAAGCTTTCATCAATGTTCAATGAACTTGTCAATTTCTCAATGATGACAATCACTGAACAACTTCAAAAGAATAAAGATAGAAAAATGTAAGAGTGAAGAGCACAAAAGTGCATTGAAAATCAGTCTTAAATCAACATCAACAACTGAATGATGAAAGTTCATTAACTCAGAGTACTTAGCACATTTTCGCATCTTGAACAACTTTCAGAGACACAGTTACTTACATTCTTTGAAGAAGAAGATTGAAAGAAGAAATATGTTCACTTTGAAACAGATCATCTCTACGACTTGAAGAGAGTCAAGTCTCTTTATGAGAAGCACATTCTTAAAATTATCTTCGAGATAAACTGTATCAAGATCAAAGCAATCAATGAACTCATCAATCATGTCTAAGACAAGAATGAAAAGACTGTATTTTATATCATGAGTTCTATGAATGCATTTATTCTCTATTAAGTAAGTGACGAAGTTTTTACTTTCTGTTAATATCATTCTTGAAAGTTATCACATGCATAGCGAGAGAAAACATGTTCAACATGATTGTTAACATTTAATTATGTAGTACTTTTGACTTGTTCTTAAAGTTTCAATGACTTTGATAACTTCAAAATTACTTAAATTTAAAATGATGAACATAGTTTGATTGTTTCAAGAAAACTTGAAAAAATTGCAGAAGTATTCAAATGAAAAATCATCATGCTTTATCATTGATACTATCAAATTAATCGATGTTGATTACAATTTACACAAAGTCAAGAGACTAGTTCAAATCAACTTGAAATGAATGAAGAGAGATCAAGCACAGATCAAGAAGAGAGTCAATCATCTTAAACAACATGAAAAGACTATCACTTATGACTTACGCTGCGTAGATTTGCAGATCGAGATGCTGATATATAACAGACAGAATCATTAAGTGCATTTAATGAACATGACATTGAAGCTCAAAACATTTCAAGTTAAAGAATTAATCAGAGATATCGAGAATGATGATAATGATGAAGATAATCACATTGAACTCAGTGACAGAGTGAAAAATGATGACTGCGCATAGATCACATTGCTTCATACATGTGCATCAAGAAAGCACGATGTATTACTAGTTTATCAGTCTGTATTATAAATAGTTGTATTCACTCTTTCTTCTTTGACATTCATTGATATATTCATCAAAACTTATTGAGATCATGAAAAAAAATTTATAATCAACGTTAAACTCTGTGATTCTTGATGATGTTGCAGATATTACTTTAACGATTCAACAAATCTTCAACGACACAGACAATACTGTTCAAGCATAATCATAGATTCTCATTTTCGTTCTTTCGAATAAATTCATTTGAATAGCTCATTAAGAAAATCATGACTACTCAATCAATATTATGTCTGAATGTGTGCAGATTGACAATAATCTGAAGAAGCAGACGCAGTATCATTTCATAGATCAACAACAATGTTTATTTGTACTGATTTCAACTACAATCATTCTGCATCTATGAAACGCAGCAGAGTTTAAAAAACTTCATTCATCAAAGTAATGAAAATGTCTGTCAAACATCAGTGATTTTACAACTTGAAATCATGCTTCTATTATATCACTAGTATCAATCATGAAAAGAGATAAACGAAAAACTACAAGTAAGAAAAGTGCATTCTTCTCAAAAATCTTGAATCTTGAAGTTCAAGTCATCTACATGAAAATGTGCACTTGAAAAGTCTTTTCATACTTGTCAGACATTCACACACTGCAAATGATGTCAAACGTGAACACAATCGATAAAGATCTGAAGTACAAAAGTATAGAAATGTTTTCTCAGAAAAGAGAAGAAATGCTGTTGATGCATGCAAAGAATGTGTGATACTTCATTTATATCATACTTTGACTCAAAAGTTGACTTAACTTCTAATGTTTGAAAATTAAGTGTCAGTTCGCTTATTTGCGAATTTGCATCAACATGAGTAACTCATGTTTTGTGATGATGACTCACTCAAAACTCATCATCGCGAATACAAAAATCACAATCTGCAAGATCTAGATTTACAAAAGTCATTTGCAAAGATTCTGACTTAAAGAGCGTACTGATTACAATCATCGCGATTGATTATCAATAAGATCAACGATGTAGTTGCTTGACTGAAGAAGACACAGATGCACTTTGCTTCATCACAATCACAATAGTTGAGTTTTATGATTTTTAAGTGATTGTCATTAAGATATTAGATGCAATCAAGAGTGTTAAACTCAATAACTTTCATACATCTTGAAGACTACATGATGATTAATGACATTGAAGCAGACATCATGAGTTCAATGAATCTGTTTTGCAATTCAATGAATCATACATCAGTCAAACTCACGAAAATGACAGATTGATTCTGAAACATCATCTCATCAGAAGCTATGAAAACTCAATCATTAAAGTTGCACATCAGAAGATGAAATGCTTTCTTTATATATTATATATATATAGCTAGAATCATGACTATATACAACTCATCGAAATATACAAGACATTATCACTTGTATCTGAGTAACTGTCTTGCTCTGCTCATTGTCAACAAAGAGTTTTACTGCTTGATTTTGCACTTTGTCATCAATTATTCATCACATGCACTAATGTGATGAATCGACTCAATGAGATCATTCTGATCGCATCTTTCAATATCTTTATGATTGCACATGTCTAAATCTTGCAAAAATGTTTTCTTCATGTTTCTTGCATGAGATGAAATATGCAAGCTAAAGTTATTCAATCATTGCATTTTAACAAAGCTGCAAAGTATTTATTTGCAAAAGAAGTCATCTTTTGCAAAATCTTAAAGCTACTTTTGTTGTAAATTGTAGAAAGTTTGAGTAATCTTGTCTCTTCAAAGATAGTAGATAAATACTTGATACAATTGAAGATCTTGAATGTTCATGTCATGTTGATCAACAAACTTTGACATCATACTCAACATCATTAACTCATGAACATGAGAAAAACTTTCTGTCGCTGAATACTCTGCGTTTGTTCAAGAACTTGCAAATCACAACATCAAACTTATAACAGCAATTGTGTCAAATGAAAAGAAGAATTTTGCAAGACAATGTCATTATACGATCATGAGAATGAAATCTTTCTATCTACTTTTCATATAGAGCATACGACTTGTTTTCTTCACTGCAAAATGCGATGCTCACAATCTCTTCATACATTGTTGTAAGACTGCTTGCATCATTCTCACGAGATAGTTAGTAAGAGAAAAGAGATCGAGATCTGAGTCAATGATAGAAAAGTCGAAGAGCGTTTTTCAAGTGTACATATAAATGTTATTGCGACTTGTAGATAGAAACAGAAAACATACACGTTTTACAGTATCTTTCTACTAGCACGATCATTGCATGTGTTCATTGTTTGCTTTCTCTGTTGCTTTGATACGACTTTCTATATCACATCTGTACTCTATTTCTCAACATTGAAGCTCAACGCAAAGATATTATTTTTATGATATCTTGAGTAGAACAGTTGACTGAACAGCAGAGAGCAACATGACATCTCTACAATGATCAGAGAGTTTACAAAAGATTTGAAGTGAGAATTGATTTGACTCTGAAATACGAGAAATTGATATAACGACTTTATTTCTCTTAGAGATATTGACGAAAGCTATTCAAGTCACAGAATTCTCACAGTTGAAACTAGAAGAAACGCGTATCTTCAGTTGATGAAAACTGTCTCTCTTTGAGCGAAGATGCAACAGCAAAGAAGAGAGAAACTGACTTTCGCGAATGATTGACACTCAGAAAAGACATTCTGATCAGAAGAAGAATTCGTCTGATCTCGAGACTCGCAAGAAACAAACAGCGAAAGCAAGAATCAAAGAACGAATTCGAAGCGATGTAGACAGAAGTACGAGAAATGACGTCAGTTTCAGCAGTGAATCATGTTTCAGCAGAAGCATAAGATTGAGCATTGTTCATCAAATAAAAGAAGAAAAAAGAAAAGCATCTTGATCAGTTGTAACAACTGCAAAAGAAAGAAAGAAGAACTTCAACAAGTCAAGAAGTAAAAACAAAATAATGAGATCTTTTTGACTGCTCTATTATTTTTGCTATTCTGTATTTCATTCTCACAACTTTCAATATCAATTCACAGCGACAAAATGACAAGCTCATTAAAAACATCTGTTGTAGACATAAGTGCTACGCTCATCAGCTTTCGAGTCAGCTCAGAAATAGACATGATCACAATGTCGTCTCTGAAATATCTGACACTCATGTCATTGCTTGAAACTTCGAAAGTCTCGTATTTTGAAGAGAAGAACATGACTGATTTTCTAGAAAGATATGAAGACTTCTGTGATGATTATAAGCTGAATTAGATTGATCGATTTTGCAAGCTGTCAAGATACTGCGACAAGATCATCAATGATAGCATCAAGACTATGATCGAATATATCAATTTCAACTGACAAGAACTGAAGAAGATGATGAAGAAAAAGTATGAGAAAGATGACACTGATCAACAGCTAAATTCTTGAATTTTTCTGAAAATCTTCAAGAATAAGTCTTGTATCATGAAGAATGATCTGAAGCTGTACAGTCGATAATACAAAAGCATATTGCATTCGTTGATAAAATGCAAGCAAATGAATGAGTATATTAGATGCTGCTGATTTGTCAAGAGTCTTTCATCTATACTAAGCGAAAAGATTGTACGAAAGTGTGCACTCAATTCTGAAGATTTTAGTTTCATGAACTTCAAGAAAGCTAGTGACGTGATAGTGATTTACTGCGACTCTGTCAAAGCACTGTTGAAATTCTTGATCATGATCAAGAATTTCGATGATCTCAGCAAGCTCATGAATGAATATCAAGTCAAGCAATTAACGATGTCAGACAAGTTCTTCGATTCTTTGATAGTAGCACAGCTCAGCAATATGACAATGAATGAGATGATAAATAAGTTTGAGACGATGATGCTTTCTTTGCAGACAGCAACAAAGAAGATTGAATCTTTCATGCAAAACATGACAGCATCTGTCTCGATGCTTAACGTCTATATCTCATGCAAACTCGTCACGTCTGCTCATTCAACAATGTCAATGTCATCATCATTTTCACTTTCAAGAAGTGAATGAGCATCTTCGATGTTTAGAATGAAAGAATACTTCTTTTATGAAGAAATAAAATGTCAGAAGATCAAATGTTATCAACTGAATATTTATAAAATAAAAGAAAAGATACATGTGAATGAAACAAACAGACTCTGAATGAAACTCGCTGAAAAAGATGACAGATTGACATCTTTCGCATTGAGTCATTCTCAGAAAGAGCTGATTGACAATGCTTTAAAGAAACAAAATCAGCAAATGAAAGCAAAACATGTTGATGTCATCAGACTGACAAGTGTAAGAGCAACGATCATGAAGAAAGCAGAAAACACAGATGAGAAACAGAAATGAAATGAAGAAGTAATGATTGTCACAGCTCGACATGACTATAAGTCAGATGAAAATGCGACGAAGATAGTGACACAACAGAGAATGAGTTCAAATTGAACTTAAAGAGAAAAAGTAAGAGAAGAAGAACGTCTGTTGAGCATGAAGAATTTGCGCTCTGAAGAGTATTTATTGATTTCAAGATTATTCTTGAAGAAGCAAACAAGTGAGAATGTGATTATGCAGAATGCAGCTGCTCTCAAGAGAACGATAAAAACAACGAAGAAATTGACAGAAAAGAATTCAGATGACAGCAAGATAGAATCAGACAATCGAGACAAGAGAACGTAAAACATAGTAGAAAAATGCATAGACACAGAAGACGTGATGCATATTATAGCGAATCAGAAGATGCAAGACGTGAGCATTGAACAGATGCTTACACATTCATTTATTCTTCTTCAAGCTCTCTACGCTCAAGTAAAACAACATAAGAAAATGAAAATGAAAAAAACTGATGACGTGCAAGTAACAGCAGTAAAATTTAAAGATTCTTCACTTGAAAAGTCGAATGCAATTCTGTATGCAGTGACGTGTTCAAGAACACAAGTAATGATGAGTGATGAGATTTATGTTAAGACACTGCTTGATAATGATGCTGAAATCAACGTTATGTTTGAAACTCTTGTTGCAAGAACTCAGTTGTCTATGCAACGAGACATTCATCTAAATATTATAGAAGTCAGCAAAGCAAAGACTAACATCATTGAATGTTACAATGACATGAAGATTAATATTGACGAAGCAAAATCAATGATTTCAATATTTGTGATCAAAAGCAACAAGTACACTCTGATACTGAGCAAATCATATGAGTGAAAGACGCATTTATGCATCAACAATACTTCAAAAGAAACTTGTGAGATGACAGTCATTGATGATGATGAAAGAATAATGTTCTTTAAATTGATTTTAACATACAATTCTGTCAATCAAGATGTGTTGAAAATATTTCTTGAAAAAGCGAAAGACTCTTTAAATGAGTAGACAAATGCTCTGTTGAAAGCGTATCTGCGATGAGAAGTGTAAGCTCGAAGACTGTTGATTTAGCGCGCTTGAAAAGCTCTGAGACGTTCATCAAGATTGAAGAAGAAAAGAAAAAGAAAGATTGAAGCTTCGTTCAATAATTTTGCTTAAATGATAACATGCAATGCACACAGATGTTATGATGTCGTTCAAACAGACTTGCGATGCGAATGACATGAAGATTTGACCTGAGTTCAATTCGTCAGCATGAGAAGATAAATCATGTCAAAGTAGCGACAGCATACAAGAGAAAAGCTCAGAAGATTCAATTTGTGAATTTATCAAAGTCAAATGACTCAATATCAGAAGATTTGACAAACTGAAAACAAATTTTACTGACTCAGATCAAATTGAATATGACAGAAATGAAGTCAGAAAAGTATGATCATTGACTGTTTTTCAAATTCTTCAAAATTGCTCGAGAATTCAGACTGACTTTGAAGCGAGCGAAGAGAATGATATGCAACGATGCTTTAACTCTGCAAGAGAAGAATTTACTACTGAAAATGTTATTTAACAGAGAAGCAATAATGATCTGAAACTTCTCAGAAATGAGAAAGATAAAAGACATAGTCTCATTCTCGCAGCAAATTCGAACGATATTGCATGATGCATGACAGACACTTGATTTTTCAGTTTCTAAGACACTTCATCAGATCATCATAAACATGCTCAAGAATTGAATAAAGCATGACATACTGAAATTTTGTCATGACTTGTATTGAAATTTCTGATTTCTGATCAAGAAAAAGTTCAATCAGTATCACATGATTAACACAGCGATGAATATGAACAAGATTATCATCAGAGACATCAATCTGCTCTCAGACGTGAATGAATTCTTCAAAAAATTCGTCGATATGATTATGATCTTTCTAATAGATCTGTTTTCTGAATATGATCAGATTACGCTGACAAAAATATATTAAGATCTCACAGCATTCATGACATCTTTGAGATTATTGCGACAGACGACGTTATCACAAGATGTCATCAACTTCGTTGCTCAGTTTGTCAGAATCATAATCAAGATACTGAAGAATCTTCTTGAAATATGCAGATCTTTTCTTGACGATATTGAAGTAAAGAAATCGAAGACAATCTATGATAATGCAAAGATTGCTTCAAAAGTACATCAGTTTGTGCTGAAACACATTAAGAATCTCGACTTCATACTCTTGAACTTTGAACTCATCAATTGCATCATATCTGACAAAAAGTCGTAATTCTGCATGTCGAGCATAAAGATTGTAAGATTTGTTTGTGACTTTCATGATTGCAGATCAGAAGATTTCAAAATTATCAAGATTCTAGAATGACATCTCTGTCATGATGTCACATTTGTTCAAGCATTCATTGAAGTATGCATGTATTATCAAATGTGAATAAAGAATTTCATTCTGATTGCAACGTCAATATTTCAGCTCTTCAAAAAGAAGATCAAATTCGTGTGAGAAAAAAAACAAGAGAAAGTCATGAACAGATTGAAGCTGACATTGATCATTGCATCAATCATGAGAAGTCTGAACTACTTTGAGCAGACAGAAGAAATTGTTCTTGTCGTGAACATAAGTCTTCAAGAATGAGAAGCGATGTTATAGCAGACAGCATTGAATTCTAAGAATCAACATCTCATATGATACGAAAGTGAGCTATGAAATGAGCAAGAGACAAAATATAATGCTGAGAAGCGAAAATGCAAAGATCTGATGAAAACACTGAAGAAGATTCATTACTGATTATATGACATGAAGTTCATTATTGAAATAAACATCAACACTCTGATGACACAATTGAATTGATCTGCGTCAGACTTATCAAAAGCATTGATGACATGATGATTTACTTGAATTTGCTTGTTTGATTTTGATGTTCATCACGTCTTTGATTGCAAGCATAGCGCACTCAATGAACTCTTGCGCAGACTCAGAGAATCTTCAGATGATGAAGATAAGACTCATGAGAAAAACATAAATGACTTCATTGATGCTCAGTTAAATTTCATTCATCTTTGCTCAGTCAGTATAATTGTTGAAGAAGACATGTCAATATTGAAAGATTCATATTCAGAACACTTCAAGAAAATAACTTGTTATTTAATTTTCTTATCGCGTCTGTTTGAAATGTCAACAAAAGAATTTCGACAATTTAAACATGAAGTGCTGAAATTCATGATTCAAGATAAACATTTGTTTAAAAGATTCAACAAGACTGCTTCTGTAAAAAGAATGATGAATCTTCAAGAAGAATGCAATAATATTCTGCAGAAACTGCATGATAAAAGTGATTATTATGAAAGAGAGAAAACATATCAAAAGATGATCAATAGATATTGATGAGAAAAGATATGAAAGAATACATGCGCATATGTAAAATTCTGTGAAGAATGTCAGTTGCAAGCATCAAGACAAAAGAAGAAGACTCTGCATTTTATCTGAATCTTGAAAGTCTGAAAGAAGATTGAGATGAATGTCATTCACATGTTTTCAAGCGAAGAAAAACATTATATTGTCTTGACAAGAAATGACTTCTTGAGATGAGTAGAAGAAAGAGTTCTGAGAGCAGCAACTTCGAAAGCGATAGCGAAATTTTTATGAAAAGATGTGATTTGCAGACATGATTGTTCAAGAAGATTTGTCATGAACGAAGAATTGAAGAACAAAGAAATTGTAGAAACGCTGATCGAAAAATATAAGATAAAGCGAGTGATGATGTCGATTTATTATTCACAGATGAATGATCTTGTGAAGAGAAATTATACAGCTGTTGTGAATGTCTTGATCAAGATGACAGTCAATGAAAGCATGAGATGAGTCAGAAGCTTTGTCAATGTGCTATGAGCAGACAAAATCATCATGAGAACTTTCATTGAAATGACTTCATATCATGTCTTGTATGATTACAATGTTGTTCTTTCTATAGAACTTGATGTTTCAATCTGACAGATTCTTTCATGAAACAATGTTTGCACAACTGATGAGTTATTGACTCTTCATGCTTGACAACTTGAATGCAGAGATGAGAATTTAAAGAAGATCGCGCTGCATTTAAGAAGAATGAGAGAGATCGACAAAGATGTATAAGATGATCACAGACACATTCATATTAGTTCAATTCTGAAGAGTGATCTTGTACTGCTGCATGACATCAAATTAAACAACATGCATACGCTGAAATTGACATGAAGATGACTAAGATTTTTTCAAGTAGTGAAGATGAACACTGAAAAAGAATAATATAAAAATGCAGAGCTTGACGAAGCAATCTTGAAAGAAACAATTGCAGAAAATAGATTGAAAAAGCGTGTGAATTGAGCATTGAAAAGTGAGATCATTAATGAACAGAAGAATGAAGATCAGAATCTATCGATGACAACGCTCATTGAGAAAATCGTGTCAGAAATTACGATCAATGTTTCAATCAGAGACTTGAATGCGTCGCTAAATTTTATTCACTATTAACTGAGAGTTTCTGTGAACTTGAAAAGAGCATTTATTGCTGAAACTTCTGTTGAGTTGAAATAAGATTGTTCACACTCAAGAGTGCAGCTTCAATAGCACTGTCTTGTACAATGTCACTTGTATTAGCTCTTTCTCTGTCAAATCATCAAGAAGCGAAGTTGATGCAAGAAGATCATGAATTGTTAAGAATGTCATAAAGTCGCTTTGAGTTACTTGAGCATATGAAAAGAAGAATATAAATGAAGATGCAAATGTTTGCAATGTCAGTATTGAATTACTTCAGTACTGAAGATTGAAAGTTTCAAAATGTTCTAGTCTCAAATAAACAAAGCGAAACTTTAATCAATTTCCAGAGTACACGTTGTTATGAATGCGTCAGAATTGATTAAAGTTAATCAAGATCTAGTCGAGATCTGATCTAGATCTGACTCAAATTTGACTCAGATATGACTTAGCATCTTTTTTCTTTTCTAGCATCTTCTAATCAGCTTCTATTGTCTTTTAGACAAACACACTTCTTTGTGTTACGAGTAATTAACAGATGTTTATGACAAACACATTTCTTTGTGTCACAAACATCTTTTGAATCAACATCTTTCTTGTGTTTCAACACGTTCTCTTTGAGACTAGCGTCGATCTGAGTAACTACTATATAGAGCGTGTTTTTCTTACTTTTTGTATCTTCTTTCTTCTGTATTCTTAAAGTCTTAGTTATAGCTATCTCTATAGATCAAACATTCTAGTCACGCACGCATTCTGATTAATTTCTAGACACGATTTCAACATTACTTTAAGAATATATTAATCACACGATACTGATCTCATTACTAATTCAAATTCACTCAACTGACAACAAGATGAGTATAAAGAAATTTGTGTATCTGATGATCAACGACATCAAAAGACAGAACAACATCAAGAGATCAATAGATTCAAGAAATTAAGATCTTGCATTGCTAAAGAATTTACAGCTCATTCAGTACGTGCTCGTTCAAATCGATTAATAAAATCAAGAGATTAAGATCTTGATTGCTTGAGAATCATCAAAAAAACTCTTCTCAAATCAGTAACATTCTTCTTTGAAGACTAAAAAACTTGAACTACGATCTCACTACATATCATCAAGCATCGCTCTTCGCTCGATCATTAATTCTTCGCTATGACTTGATCATCTGTGAAAAATCTTTCTGAAAGTTATTCAAGTCTTTATTCTTCTGTCACTGCAGATTCAGTCATTTATTCTGAGCTATCATCTCACATATCAAAATATCTTAGAATCGACTTTGTACGAAAACGTCATCACTTTGTGTCTCACTCTCAGACTTTCGATGAATCTCTGAAAGCTTCTACTCTTTGAGATATAAAAAATGTAAAGCAGCTACAACATTGAATTGAACAAGATTCAAAAGTGTTTCTAGAAGATTTAAACAGTCTTCAAACTCAACGAGATCTTAATGTGAAAGCTTGTAAACTATTTGACAAGATATCAAGTGAACAAATATGAAAAACTCGCTTTGAGAAAATTGATCAAGCAAAGAAACAATTGAATCAATTGAATCAGACACTTCAGAACAAATTGACTGAAGCACAACATCATCTGCGAGTGACTAAAGATTTCACTTCATTGATCTCTATTCTTTTCACATTCAGCAAGCGATCTCAGAAGCTTTCGAATTCATCTCTGTTTACTGATGAAAAAGAATCTATCTGAGATGATTGACAAGAAAAGATTCGCGACAAGCTAGAAATCAACGTCAATCATTTTGACAATGACAAAGCTATACTAGTCTACATTCATTCTTGAATCAGCGAAGATGCAGTCAAAGTCATTCTAGTCAGACATCAGCGAGATTCATTGAACTTTTATTCAACAATCAATGATCTACTAGATAAACTTACTCAGCTATACGATGATTCTGACAAAGAGACAAACTTTCGAAGAAAGTATGCTAATCTCTCTCAAGAAAAGAGCAAATTCAGCGATTTCTATTCGATGTTTCAACGTCTGTTCTTTTATTTAGAGTATCACGAAAAGCAATTGATCGTTGATTTACGAGACAAGATAGTTTATCGTCTTCGTGCAGCTTGAAGTAGTCAATTGATTCAGTCAGAATCTTTGAATGAAATTCGTGATTATTTGATTCATTTGAACAATGAGCATCGAGTCATGAATGACATCAAAGAAAAGAAATTCATGATCAAGATCAGAAAGCAAGTCATCTTTGCTGAGAAATGAGATTTATTGAATCTTTATAGAAAGATCAAAGTTATCATCGATCAGTTAAAATCACGCGACGCGACTTTGACTAGCATCAAAGAGACAGATCTACAAACTGAAAGCTGTTTCATTTGTCATAAGTCAGATCATTTCTTTAAAGAGTGCTCTGATCGAACTTTGAGAGTCAATGCATTAGAAGATGATGAGTTTGATTGATTTACATTGAACTCTGAGTCAGATTCTGATTCAAAAAACTAGTTATCTCTTTCAAAGTCATTAAAGAGATAGAAATCATATCTTTGTGCAGTCAAATCGAAGTTTTATCGAAAGAAAACTATTTTGAAAAGTCATTTCTGATCAATGCTTCTCTTATCTCTCAGAGCAATTCTTTCAGCCTTTGCTCTTTGATAAACAGTGATTTCGTCGTCTACACGCTGATACATGACAAGCTAGTCAATAAAGTATGTCAGAAACTTGAAATACAATTTATATTACTAGCAAAAGAGAAGTTAATACGAGAATATGATGAAAAGTTAGCTAGAAAGACTATTACTCATAAGATTCTATTCAATCTCACGATCGAAAGTCATAAGAAATTGACTATGTCAATGCTGATAGCTGATATTAAGCATCATGAAGCTATATTGAGCAAATTCTGAATGAACAAAAATGAAATATTATTGAACATGAGACATGATACTATCGTATTTTCTGATCAATTAGATATTTCGATTTCGGTTTTTTCGATCTCGTCAAATACGAAGCACTCAAGTTGATCACGATCAACTCTCACTTCTTCAGCGACTCATAGCAATGCTTCAAAGATTCTCAAGCACTCAGTTTCGATCATTCAGAAAGAGTCATTTTCGATTTAAAACATAAACGTCGTTTCTTTTCAAGCACTAGTAAAACGAAAAAAGAAGAATCAGATCGAGATTTTTGCTATGTTTATTGAAGACATCGATAGAGAAATCATCTACAATACTCAATGCAAACTAGATGTCATAAACGTCTTCTCAGTCAATGAAATGACTCAGAATCTAGAAGATATTAAAGTCAAGCTATCATCGAAGTATCAAGATTTTCTAGATGTCTTTGATCGAGCTCAAGCAGACAAGCTATCGTCTCATCATTCATATGATCATAAGATGAAGCTTACTAGTGACGTAACATCATCTTGCTGTCAAGCATATTGAATGTCTCTCTACAAGCTTCAGAAAGTAAAGAAATATCTGAGCGAGAATCTTTTCAAAGAATTTATAACTTCTAGCAAAGCTTCGTATTTCTCATCTGTTCTGTTCGCTCTAAAAGCAAATGAAGATCTACGATTCTGCGTAAACTATCAAAAGCTCAATGCTATTATCAAAAAAAATCACTATTCTTTATCTCTGATAGATGAGATGATTGACAAAATAGTTGATTGCAAGCATCTGACTCGATTGAATATCATTTCAACGTTTAATAAACTACAAATGCACTCTGATAGTGAGAACTATACTATCTTTATTATCGCTTTAGAAGCATACAAATCAAAGATGCTATTCTTTGAACTTATCAATGATTTGATTTCATTTTAGCAGTATATAAATAATGTTTTATGAAACTTTCTAAATGACTTCTATCAAGTCTATCTAAACGACATTCTGATCTACAGCAAAACTTAACGAGAACATAAACAACATGTCAAAATAATATTGAATCGCTTACGAGAAGTGAGTCTACAGATGAATATTCGAAAGTGCGAATTCAATGTAGAAGAGATCATCTTCTTAGAAGTTATAGCATTCAAACAGAGTCTTCGTATGAATTCTGTCAAGATGAAAGTCATAGTCAACTGAACTACGTCGATCAATCTAAAAGAAGTTTAAAGCTTCGTGAAATTTGTTAACTTCTATCGTCGTTTCATTAAGAACTTCTCGAAGCTAGTTAAATCGTTCATTCAGCTGACTAGAAAAAACACATCTTTTGTTTGAAACGAAGTCTGTATTCAAGCTTTTGATAATCTAAAGAAACAAGTCAGCTCAATCTCAATTCTACGACATTTCGATTCAAAATGACAGACTATTCTAGAAATCAATGCATCTGACTACGTCAAAGGTGAAATTCTATCACAGTATGATGATGAGAAAGTTCTTCACTCGATAACTTTCTACAGCAAGAGCATGATTCTCGCTGAATGCAATTATCACATCTATGACAAGAAACTGCTGATTATTATTTAATGTTTCAAACACTGAAGACTTGAGCTTGAATGCATCAAGTTACTCATTCAGATGTTCATCAATCATCAGACTTTGAAGACTTTCATGAAAAATAAACAGTTAACTCGACGTCAAGTCAATTATCTAGACATTCTATTCAAGTTTAACTTTCAGATCATTTTTCGATCAGACAAAATGAACACTAAAGTCAATGCTTTAATCAGAATGTTTCTGATCGACATCTTTGAATCAACTCAGCGTACTGAAGATCGCTATCAGATCATTCTGACACTTGATAAAGTAGATATTCTAGCTATCAAATCTGAAGTTGATCTCTATCAGCGAGTAAAAGATGTCAACAGAACGAATTAGCTTTGCAATGAGTATAGACAAGCTATAAGTGAAAACAAGCTCAAGCTACATAGCACTGAATTGAAGCACTGCGAGATTGTTGACGACGTTCTGTTCAGAAAAGATCTACTGTGAGTTTCTGAGAATATGCATACGAAATTGTTAAAGAAAATTCATGATCAGTCTTTCATTTCTCATTCTGACAATCGAAGAATTATTGATGTCAGGACCGTGCCTAGATGATACAACCAATGGAGGTCAGGGTTGATAGTGCTTGATCTTTAGAGGTAGCTATAACTGAATATTAAGAATACAGAAGAAGGTTGGTACAAAAGCTTCTA